>Ga0310695_10000450_pt1 | contig 107469 bp, 82 predicted proteins | sample RumenRJG_04DNA_FD_203882 | JGI IMG/M metagenome (GOLD analysis project Ga0310695, IMG submission 203882) | Bovine rumen microbial communities from Lethbridge, Alberta, Canada - RJG_04 (v2) (version 2) | ecosystem: Host-associated > Mammals > Digestive system > Stomach > Rumen | place: Canada...
TTCGTTTTCTTTTGGTTTTTCACTCACCTTTATCTTTGCCGCTTCGCGGCGAAGATAGGCTGCACCTCAGAAATGAAAATAAAAATTGCTTTTTATTTTGCATTCCGTTCGGTTTGCACTATCTTTGCAAATGCTATGAAAGAATTTGTGATATCAGAGGCACAAGCCGAAACCGCCGTACTCGTTGGCCTGATTACCAAGGACCAAGACGAGGCGAAGACAAAAGAATACCTCGATGAATTGGAGTTTCTTGCCGATACAGCCGGCGCAGTGACAGTGAAACGCTTCACCCAACGGGTGAACGGCCCATCGTCGGTGACCTACGTGGGCAAAGGCAAGTTGGAAGAGATACGCGACTACATCAAAGCCGAGGAAGACGCCGACCGCATCGTGGGAATGGTTATCTTCGACGATGAACTTTCCGCGAAACAGTTGCGCAACATCGAACAGGTGCTGCAGGTGAAAATCCTCGACCGCACTTCGCTCATCCTCGACATCTTTGCCATGCGCGCACAGACCGCCAACGCCAAGACACAGGTGGAACTGGCGCAATACCGCTATATGCTCCCCCGCCTGCAACGCCTGTGGACACACCTTGAGCGCCAGGGCGGTGGCTCCGGCTCTGGTGGAGGCAAAGGTTCGGTGGGCCTTCGCGGTCCGGGTGAGACCCAACTCGAGATGGACCGCCGTATCATCCTCCAGCGGATGACCCTGCTGAAACAACGTCTGGCAGAGATTGACAAGCAGAAGTCGACACAGCGCAAGAACCGTGGCCGACTCATCCGCGTGGCCCTCGTGGGCTATACCAACGTGGGGAAGTCGACCATCATGAACCTGCTCTCCAAGAGCGAGGTGTTCGCCGAGAATAAACTCTTCGCCACCCTCGATACCACCGTGCGAAAGGTGGTGGTGGAGAATCTCCCCTTCCTCCTCGCCGACACCGTGGGATTCATCCGCAAGTTGCCCACCGACCTGGTAGACTCTTTCAAGTCGACCCTCGACGAGACGCGCGAGGCCAACCTGCTCATCCATGTCGTCGACATCTCGCATCCCGACTTCGAGGAACAGATTACCGTGGTGGAGAAGACCCTCGGAGAATTGGGCTGTTCGGAGAAGCCGATGATGATTGTCTTCAACAAGATCGACGCCTACCACTGGGTGGACAAAGAGCCCGACGACCTCACCCCACCGACAAAAGAGAACATCACCCTCGATGAGTTGCGCCGCACATGGATGGCTAAACTCAACGACAACTGCATCTTCATCTCCGCCCGCGAGCACATCAACGTCGACGAACTTCGCTCAGTGCTCTACAAGAAAGTGCGCGAACTGCATGTGCAGAAATATCCCTACAACGACTTCCTCTACCCCGAGGTGGAGAAATGAGGAGAAAAGGAGGGAAATCATTCAAGTAGAAAACAACAATCATATACATCAATGGAATACAGACAACTAACCCAAGAAGAAATTGCCCTGCTTGAAGAGCGTGGCTGTAAAGCAGAAGACTGGGACCTCATCACCGTAGCCCCAGGATTCAATGCCAGTTATATCCGCAACACCTCGTTCTACGGAGAAATACGCCTCGGCATCTTCGAGAAAGAGATAGAGGTGAGCAAAGGATTCGTAAAACACTGCGGTATCAAGAGCACCACCCTGCGCAATGTAACCCTAGGCGACAACTGCCTCATCGAGAACATTGGAAACTTCATCAACAACTACACCATCGGTGACGAGTGCTATATCAGCAACGTGAACACCATAGAGACCACCGAGGGAGCCACCTTCGGCGAAGGCAACCTCATCTCTGTGCTCAATGAGGTGGGCGACGGCAACGTGATGCTCTTCGACGGGCTGACGAGCCAGTTGGCTGCCTTCATGGTGAAGCACTACCGCGACAAGGAACTGATGCGCCAGATTTTCAAACTCATCCGCAAGGAGGTGGAGGCCAGCGTGCCCGAACGCGGCACCATCGGCAACAACGTGAAGATTATCAACACCGGTGAGATTACCAACACCCACATCAACGACGACTGCGAGATCAGCGGTGCCTGCCGTCTGAGCGACTGCTCCATCAAGAGCATCCCCGAGGCCAGCGTCTATATCGGTTCGGGGGTCATCTGCGAAAACTCCATCATCTACGACGGCAGTTCGATACTCAACAGCGTGAAACTCGAGAACTGCTTCGTGGGCGAGGCTTGCAAGATTACCAACGGCTTCGCGGCAGAGAACAGCATCTTCTTCGCCAACAGTTTCATGTCGAACGGCGAGGCCTGCGCCGCCTTCTGCGGTCCCTTCTCCGCCAGCCACCACAAGAGTTCATTGCTCATCGGAGGTATGTTCTCGTTCTACAACGCAGGCTCTGCCACCAACTTCAGCAACCACGCCTACAAGATGGGCCCCATGCACTACGGCACACTGGAGCGCGGCGTGAAGACGGCCAGCGGCGCCTATATCCTCATGCCCGCCCAAATAGGCACATTCTCGGTGTGCTTCGGCAAACTGATGTATCACCCCGATACCCGCAACCTGCCCTTCTCCTACCTCATCGCCTATGGCGACACGATGTATCTGAACCCCGGCCGCAACCTCACCACCGTAGGTCTCTACCGCGACATCCGCAAATGGCCGAAACGCGACAAGCGCCCACGCAGCGGACAGAAGAGCATCGTCAACTTCGACTGGCTCAGTCCGTTCTCCGCCGGCGAGATACTCGAAGGCAAGCAGGTGCTCGAGAACCTGAGGGCCGCCTCCGGCGACAAGGTGTCGACCTACAACTACCACGAATACGTGATCAAGGCCAGCCATCTGCGCCTGGGCATCCAACTCTATGACATGGCCCTCCGCATCTATATGGGCGCCGTGCTCAAGCGCCACAAACTCGAACTGCCGAAGAGTCCGGTGGGCACCGGCAAGTGGAGCGACCTCGCCGGTCTTCTCCTTCCCGAGACCGAGGAATACCGCCTCATCGACGACATCAAGAACGGCACGATTGTCGATGTCTACGACATCCTCGACCGCTTCTCTGAAATCCACCATAACTATTCGGAATATCGCTGGACCTGGACCTACAGGATGATGCTCGACTACTATGGCCTGGAGACCCTCACCGAGGAGGATGCGGCCAATATCCACCAAGACTACATCACCGCCCGCCGCAAGTGGATTGCCGAGATACAGGCCGATGCCGAGAAGGAATACACCCTTGGCGACGTGGACAAGGAGGTGCTCGACAACTTCATCACCCAACTGAAGGGAGAGATAGATTACGAAAACGAAATCAAGATAGAACCATAAGACTAAACTCCACATCTAAAAGACAACAGATGAAAACACGTATTTTCATGATGGCCGTGGCATGTGCCATGTCACTCCACATGGTAGCCAAAGACTACCATTACACCACTGTTCCCGGCGACCTGACACAGACCCGTGTCTACAAACTCGACAACGGGCTTACCGTGTATCTCTCCGTGAACAAGGAAAAGCCCCGTCTGCAGGCCAACATCGCCGTGAAGACCGGCTCGCGCAATGACCCCGCCGAGACCACTGGCCTCGCCCACTACCTGGAGCACCTGATGTTTAAGGGCACAAAGCAGTTTGGTGTCACCGACCCCGTGGCCGAGGCGCCCTATCTCGACGACATCGAGGCCCGTTACGAGAAATACCGCAAGATGACCGACCCTGCCCAGCGCAAGCAGGCCTACCACGAGATTGACAGTGTGTCGCAACTCGCCGCCCAGTATTTCATCCCCAACGAGTACGACAAACTGATGTCGGCCATCGGCAGCGAGGGCACCAACGCCTACACCAGCAACGATGTGACCTGCTATGTGGAGAACATCCCCTCTAACGAAATAGAGAACTGGGCCCGCGTGCAGGCCGACCGTTTCCAGAACATGGTCATCCGCGGTTTCCACACCGAACTTGAGGCCGTGTATGAGGAGAAGAACATCGGCATGGCTCAGGACCAGCGCAAGATGTGGGAGGCCCTCTATGCCCAACTCTTCCCCACCCATCCCTACGGCACCCAGACCACCATCGGCACGCAGGAGCACCTGAAGAACCCCTCTATCACCAACATCAAGAACTACTTCCGCAACTACTATGTGCCCAACAACGTGGCCATCTGTTTGGCGGGCGACTTCGACCCCGACGAGGTAATAGCCATCATCGACAAGTATTTCGGCAATTGGAAGCCCAACCCACAACTCAACATACCGCAATTTGCCCCACTGGCTCCCATCACCTCGCCACGCGATACCAGCGTGGTGGGTAAGGAGGCCGAATACCTGATGATGGGCTGGCGTTTCGGCAGGGCCAACAGCGGTCAGACCGACACCCTCAACATCATCAGCAGCATCCTCGCCAACGGCAAGTGCGGACTCTTCGAGGTTGACCTTGAGCAGAAGATGAAACTCATGTCGGCAGGTGCCTTTGCCGACGAGATGTCCGACTACAGCCCCTTCGTACTCTACGGTTATCCGAAAGACAACCAGAGCCTTGACGAGGTGCGCCAGTTGCTGCTCGAGGAGATGGGCAAGTTGCGCCGCGGCGAGTTCAGCGACGACCTCATCCCTGCCGTGGTGAGCAACGCGAAACTCAATTTCTTCCGGTCGATACAGAACAACAACAACCGCGCGAGCATGATGGTAGACGCCTTCATCAACGAGCAGCCATGGGAAGACGTGGCCAACTACGTGGAGCGCATTTCCAAGATTTCAAAGCAAGACGTGGTGAACTTCGCCAACAAGTATCTCCGCGACAACAACTATGTATGTGTCTTCAAGCGCGTGGGCACCGACAGCACCCAGGTGAAAATCGACAAGCCCGAGATTACTGCCATCCCCACCAACCGCGACCTCAGCAGCCAGTTCCTCAACGAAATCAAGAACGCCTACGTGAAACCCATCACGCCGCGGTTCCTCAACTTCGAGAAAGACCTCACTGTGAGCAAGACGAAGAAAGGGCTGCCCCTGCTCTACAAGCACAACGAGGAAGACGGTCTGTTCGACCTCACCTTCATGTATGACTTCGGCGAGGAGAGCGACCTCAACCTCAGTTATGCTCCCAGTTACCTGGAATACATCGGCACCGACAAGAAGAGCGTGAGCGACATCAAACTCGACTTCTACAAACTCGCATGCAGTTACTCCGTCAGCGTGAACAACTTCTACACCACAGTGAGCCTGAGCGGTTTGAGCGAGAACATGCCTGCCGCACTCGCCCTGCTCGAGGACCTGCTGCAGAATGCCAAGGCCGACCCCGAAGCCTACTCACAACTTGTCGACCTCATGATGAAGAGCCGTACGGACGCCAAGAAGAACCAGAGTTCGAACTTCAGCGCCCTGCGCAACTACGTCACCTACGGCACCTACAACCCCCAACTCAACATCCTCAGCGAGGCACAACTGCGTGCCGCCGACCCACAGAAGTTCCTCGACCTCCTCGGAAACCTGAAGAACTATGAGCAGACCGTGTTGTACTATGGACCGATGAGCGAGAAAGAGTTGAGCAAGGTCATCGGCAAACACCACAAGACACCGAAACGCCTGCTCCCCGTGCCAGCCGGCCGCGAGTACATGGAGCAACTCACCCCCACCAATGAGGTGTATATCGCTCCCTACGAGGCAAAGAACATCTACATGATGCAATACCACAACGAGGGCAAGCGCTTCAATCTTGACGAGGCCCCCGTGCGCGTGCTGTTCAACGAGTATTTCGGAGGCGGCATGAACACCATCGTGTTCCAGGAACTCCGCGAGAGCCGCGGCCTCGCCTACAGTGCATCTGCCAGTTACAGCACACCATTCCGTCTGAACCATCCTGAGTCGTTCATGACCTACATCGTGTCGCAGAACGACAAGATGATGGACTGCATCAACACCTTCAAGAGCATCATCGACACCATACCTCAGAGCCAGACCGCCTTCGACATCGCCAAGCAGAGTGCGATGAAGAGCCTGCAGACTGCACGCACTACGAAGTACAGCATCCTCACTTCCTACTACTGGGCCAAGAAGCGCGGTTTCGACTTCGACCTCAACGAGCGTATCTACAATGCTCTCCCCAGTGTGACCCTGCAAGACATCGTTGATTTCGAACGCAAGAACATGGTGGGCAAGACCTACAAGTATTTCATCCTCGGCGATGAGAAAGAACTCGACATGAAGGCGCTGGAGAAGATTGGCCCCATCCACCGCCTGACAACCGAGGAAATATTCGGCTATTAAGAATGAAGCATCCGGAGAATCCGGGGTTTTCCCGGATTTTCTAGGGTTTCCGGAGAGAGCGGAATCAATCAAAACGCATATTCACCTTAAATTCAATAAAAAAAATAATCATTATGGCAAAAACACCCGATTTCAAGTATGCACCCATGTTCCAGTTGGGTGAAGACAAGACTGAGTATCGCCTGCTGACCAAAGAAGGAGTCAGCGTAGGCGAGTTCGAAGGTCACCCCATGCTCAAGGTGAGCAAGGAAGCCCTCACCCTTTTGGCTCAACAAGCCTTCCACGACTGTGAGTTCATGCTGCGCCGTGAGCACAACAAGCAAGTGGCCGCCATCCTCACCGACCCTGAGGCCAGCGAGAACGACAAGTATGTGGCCCTTCAGTTTTTGCGCAATGCCGAAACATCTGTGAAAGGCATACTCCCCTTCTGCCAAGACACCGGCACCGCTATCATCCACGGCGAGAAAGGCCAGCAGGTGTGGACCGGCTTTGAGGACGAGGAAGCCCTCAGCCTTGGTGTCTACAACACCTACACCCAGGACAACCTGCGCTACTCGCAGAATGCCCCACTCAACATGTACGACGAGGTGAACACCCGCTGCAACCTGCCAGCCCAGATTGACATCGAAGCTGTGGAAGGCATGGAATACCGCTTCGTGATGGTGGCCAAAGGTGGTGGTTCAGCCAACAAGACCTACTTCTACCCCATGACCAAGGCCACAATACAAAACGAGGGCACCCTGCTGCCCTTCCTCGTAGAGAAGATGAAGTCGCTCGGCACTGCTGCCTGTCCTCCCTACCACATCGCCTTCGTCATCGGCGGCACGTCGGCAGAGAAGAACCTGCTCACCGTGAAACTCGCCAGCATCAAGTACTACGACAACCTGCCCACCACCGGCGACGAGACCGGGCGTGCCTTCCGTGACATCGACCTGGAGAAGAAACTCCTCGACGAGGCCCACAAGATTGGACTTGGCGCACAATTCGGCGGCAAGCACCTCGCCCACGACATCCGTGTGGTGCGTCTTCCCCGCCATGGTGCCTCCTGTCCTATTGGCATGGGCGTGTCGTGTTCTGCCGACCGCAATATCAAGGCGAAGATCAACGCCGACGGTGTGTGGCTGGAGAAGATGGACGACAACCCCACCGAACTCATTCCTGAAGAGATGCGCCAGGCCGGCGAGGGTGGTGATACCATCGTCATCGACCTCGACAAGGGCATCGATGCTGTCAGGGCAGAGTTGACCAAATATCCCGTAAGCACCCGTGTGAACCTGAAGGGCACCATCATCGTGGCCCGCGACATCGCCCACGCCAAGTTGAAGGCCCGTCTGGATGCCGGTGAGGAGATGCCCGCCTATTTCAAGGACCATCCCATCCTCTATGCCGGTCCGGCAAAGACTCCGGAGGGCTATCCCTGCGGTTCGATGGGTCCCACCACTGCCAACCGCATGGACCCGTATGTCGACGAGTTCCAGGACCATGGTGCCTCTTTGGTGATGATAGCCAAGGGCAACCGCACCCAGGAGGTGACCGATGCCTGCAAGAAGCATGGCGGATTCTACCTCGGTTCTATCGGCGGCGCAGCAGCCGTGCTCTCGCAGTCGAGCATCAAGTCGATAGAATGTGTGGAATATCCTGAGTTGGGTATGGAGGCCATCTGGAAAATCAAGGTGGAAGACTTCCCCGCCTTTATCCTTGTCGACGACAAGGGCAACGACTTCTTCAAGCAGTTGAAGCCCTGGAGCCCTTGCAAGAAATAAGGTCTTTGAACTCCACAATACCATTTACAAGCAGGCACGCCCCAAAAGGTGTGCCTGTTTTTTTATTGTCCTATGACAAATTGTTTCAGATTGCTGATGTCCTTGCGTGCAGCCTCGTCGAGAAAACTGCAGAAGGTATCGAGCAGGTCGAGTTGCGACACCGAGGCGTTATGCGTCTGCTGCTCGAAGAGTTTGCCACTCACGCTGGCGCCACCCGCCTTGCCTTGCAATGCCCCATTTACCCCCGAGATGTCTTCCATAAAAGCAAGTTGGGTGTTGAGCAATTCGTTGATGCCCACATTCACCGCATTTGCCGACACCTGTTGCGGCAAGAGCGCCCCATTGCGTGTCTTCACGGGGATGACGCCATTAAAGAGCGTCCACTGACTTGCGATGTCGTCGATGGTATATCCATCGGGGATGCTTTCCTCGGGCACAAGAAGCACCCCTTTAGCCGATGACCTCATCACCCAGTCGTAGAGCGTGATGAGCCTGTTGGTATAACGCTGCTGGTCGATGACGTCGTCGACAAACGAGTGAATCTCCCCATCGACGTAAGGATAAGCCTTGAACACATACGGATGCGACCTGTGGGCATAGGGCGACCTGCCCTCGGAGAGCACATCGCCGAAAGGAGTGAGATAGTAGTATCTCCACTCATCGGTCACCATCCACTGTTTCTCGATGAGCGCCACATCGCCCGCGGACCTTCCCTCGGCAGCCGCCAAGGCTATTCTCCACTGATTGACGGCATCCACGTCTCTCACCACTGCTACGTCGATGGAGAAAAGTTGTCCGGTGGCCACGTCATGGCAGAGATAGCAAGGTTTGCGCTCCCTCCTCCATAGTTCATAGACACGGCATGCCGCTGGCGTGGAAGGCGTCCTGAAAGCCGTTGTCATGCCCATCGCCGCGGCGAAGTTCCCCATGGTCTGTGCCAGACGTTCACGGTAAGTCTCCGGCGCGTAGATGTCGGCAAGTTCTACACAGTCGTTCTCATCGGCAGCAAACTCCGCGCAGAGCGTATCAAAGGAGATGTCGTGCATCTCGCCCACTAGTCTCACGTCCCACCCTCTGGTATCGCGGAAGGCAGAGTCGATAATAAAGCGTGCCGGCGAGACATTGTCGGTGAAGCATCCCCTCCTACCGTTACGCGTGCCAAAAGTCTTCCGCTGCACCGTCATGCCCGAGATGAGGAATTCCTCGAGTGCCCTTGCGTTGAGTTCATAGATGTCGTTGATTCGTCGTGTCAGCGCGATGGCCTCACGGAGTGCAGTGTCTCCGTCGTGTGGCACGTTCGATTCCCTTTTGCCATACTCCCCTTGACGATACAGCCCGAGCACCTGTTTCACCAACCGCCTTATCAAGTTGTTCTTCAGCGGTTCGCTGCCCATATGCCGAATATACTGTTCTTCTCTCACCCATTTGCCATCCATCATCACAAGGTCGCCCCATTGGTCGCCATAGCAATAGCGCTTGCAGCGCTCGCGCCGCCTCCTGAAGCCATCGGCGCTGTCCCAGCAGCGCTGTGCCTCATCCAGTAAATCCTGATTTTTCACATATCTTTTCATGCCTACATTTTTTTATCGGCAAAAATACGTCAGAACAAGATGATTTGCCTGACATTTTCGTTGCGACAATGTTTCTCTGAGATAATTATTTTTTGTAGCATAATGAATTGTCAGTATTATATTTACAAATGATAATCAAACGTCCCTTATATGTTTACATTTAGAAGTTTTTAACGAAAATTAAAATCGGTTTATGGTCATTATATATATTTTTGCGAAAGAAAACTATAGGACTGGTCAATATCCAGACTCTTTCCATCACTAACTTTTAAATTATCACATTTTGGTACACATAGGAGAAACAATAAAACAGACATTGAAACTAAGGCGCAAGTCGGTGGTTTGGTTTGCTGGAGAGTTGTCGTGCAGCCGCACCAATGTATACAAGATTTTTTCAAAGCCATCCATCGACACGAACGACTTACTTAGGATTTCAAGAATACTCGACTGTGATTTCTTTGATCTTTATACTAAAGAGTTACGCCTCCCAAAAGGTGGACAATGAATTAGAAAAGAGTCATTAAAAAAACACAAGCATTCCATTTGTCGGATGGCATGCTTGTTTTTTTTTGCAAAAAAGTTGCAGAGTACATTTTGTTTTTGTACTTTTGCCCATGCATAGCGAAATGTCGTCGCCGGGCATGTCAATCCCCATGGCTGGAGCGTTTGCGACATGGCTATTGCTCAGCGAGAAAACGCAGATTGGAAATGTATATGAAATGTAGTGCCTTTGTAGCAGCCATTGTGCTGTTGCTTGTGGGATGCGTGGAGAAGAAGACCACCATTAGCCAGGCAGAATTCAAGGACAGTAAAGTGTTTGTTGACGATGCTCCCTTCACTGGTGAAGTATGGAGCGATGACGGCATGACCTGGTGTCTGGAGTCGGAAGCCGGCGAGATGGTAGGTTTCACCCTTTACCATTCCAACGAGAGCAAGGCGCTCACCCTCTCCTCCCCCGACTCTCTGAAAGCCTTTTCCGAGAATGGCGTGGAGATTTCCCTCGACTCCTTCAACAACGCGTATAAGTCGCTTGCCCAGGAGATACCCGAATTGGCAGGTCTCATCAAAGGAAGTAAAGAATAACCTTCTTGCATGAAAAAAGCATTCATCATCGTAGTCATCCTGCTGCTTGCCGCCGGTGGTGCCGGGTGGTACTTCTATGACAAGGAACAGAAGCGTGAGGCAGCAGAGCGTGCCGCCCACGATTCCATCCGCCGCGCCCGTGACTTGGAGAATGCCCGTCTGGCAGCCATCGACCAGGCACGCCGCGACTCTCTGGATGCTTTCGAGAAGACCCATTCACCCGCTGTCATCCGCGAGGCCTTGTCGAAGTTGCTTGACGAAGAGGTGATGAACGGCCGCAATCGCATGAGTGGCGACAACTGGTCGGAGCGCATCAAGATATTGCGTGAGCAATGCGAGAACGTGATAGCCTACAACAAGGGCAGCGAGGCCGACTCCGTGTTTCGTGCCTTCAGTTTCAGGGGTTTAATGGGAGATGGTGTACGCATTCTCTCAGACAGCGTGAAGAAGGTGTACTATGTGTCGCAAGACTCGGCGTGGGCTGATGTCCACTTCAAGATACAAGACTATCCCGAGGGGCAGGATGTGACCTACAAACTGCTTTTCTATGATGGCAGATGGATTCTCGACGACTTCTTCTTCGACTATGACGACGGTGAGCGTGTGGTAGAATCCGAGGAGATGAAATGGTTTATCGACTACTATGGCGAGCCAGATGCCGATGCCAGCCAGGCTGCGGCAGAGAAGCCGAGTGCCACAAAGCCCAGGGAGTCATCCCCTGCCAGGGACACGAAGACGAAATAATATTTTGGCCTCTTTTTGTGAGGCGGTTCACTATAAAGAATCGGACCATCCATTCATTCTTTATCTATAGGAGAGCGGCTGTGCTGGGGGCAACCCCAGTCACAGCCGCTCGAATTTTCATCCTAACAGGAAAAGGGCTACAGAGGTTGTTTATTCTCTGTAGCCCAGTGCATGCTGTCGCTCCTATAGATGCCGTAGGGAAGGAAAAGAGACGTCAGTCGTTCTTCACCAGCACCACTTCGGCCTTTCTCAGGAGTTTATCTTTTCTGAAGAAGCCGTCGCGCTTAACCCTCAGCACGGTGCCCTCCTCTTTCTCTTCATCGGGTTCTGCGCCCACGATTTGCGCTTTCGTGGCATCCATCACCCCATTGGGGAAGTTCACCTTCTTCACGCCATATCTCTCGAGCACCTCGAGGAGTTTCTCCTTGGCGGTAAGCAGGCGGTCGATGGCGCCCTTACAGATGCGGCTCTGGTCGAGCCCCCGCTCATGGATGCTGTCTTCAGCCCATTCGAAGGCCTCGAGCACTTGCAGGAAGTCCTTGCAGATTTCTCCTACCTGGTTGTCGCTCGACTGCTCCTGTGTGGAGATCCAATTGTTGAGTCGTATATTCTCTTCGAAGAGTTTCGTTATCTCTTCTCTCAAATCATCGATTTTACTCATAAAGCGGCGATTTTAATGGTTATTTCACAAGGATTTGCTGTCCTATCTCCAGGTGCTCGGAAGGTTTCATGCCATTCATCCTGGCTATCTCCTCGTCTTTCACCTTTCCTTTGTAGAGTTTCTGTGAGATGCCCCACCAAGAGTCACCCTTCTTCACGGTATAGTATTTTTTGCCGTCTTTCACCGTCACCTTGTCGGCGGGAGCGGTAATGGTTTCCGTGGCTTGAGCCTGTCCTTCCTCGGCAGCAGCGGGTTTAACCTCGTCGGTGGTCTGAGGCTTGGTGTTATCGGCTGTGGCTGTGGTGGTTTCGGCAGCGGCTGCTACGGGATTGCTGATTCTCTCGTTGAGAGCGTTGATGGAGTCCTCGAGCAGTGCCACGCGTTCTTTTGCCTCAGCAGCGGAGGCTTCCGGATTTTTTGTGAAATACAAGAGCGCGAAAAGAGCGGCTGCTGCGAGTGCGAGTATAGCGAGAGGCTTCCATTTTGCAGATGTCATGCCGCTGCCTTCCTCAATTTCATTGAGCAGTCGGAAGACCTTGAGGTCACTTCCACAATCAGGACACCTTACTACTCCCTTGTTGTAGTCAGGAATGTCATTTCGCCCGCAAATGGGGCATTTCGTACTATCTGTCATAATCAATCTACTAATATCGGCGATGGCCATTTCCAAAAATCGCTCCAAAGATACAATTATTATTTCACATTACATACATTTTTTAAAAGAAAAGTTTTGATTTTAAGCAACTTCGCCGTTTTTGCAGTCAAAATTTGGTGTGTGAGGGCTACATTGCCAATGCTTTCGGTGCCGGCCGATGCCATCGCAGGATGGTTGACATAAAAAGGCGATGACATCAATACGGCGACACAGCAGACGCATTCGCTGCGCCCCTGTATCGCCGTAGGAGAAAATATAGTTGTTTGGAAATGGTGGCTTCATCGGCCATCGTTCGTGCCGGAACTACCCATACCATGATGAGCACGGACAGCCATAGGAATGGTTGATATATCGTCCTCATCAGCCCACAAGTCTTGTTGGTGTCAATTGTTATCTGCCTCATCGGGCAAGTCTATCTCTTCACAGTCAGCAAATTATATGACAAAAGAAGAGATTCCCAGTTCTGACAAACCGAGAATATCGCCTTCCGGCAACACATAGTCCACCGTAAGGCACGGCTTAATCTAAGATTTTCTTATAGTGAAATGAATATGATTGACAACAAATAAAATGTCTCCCTTCACAGGGAATCGTAAAAAACGTTGATATACTTTCACTATGAAATTACCCCAGTGATCACAACATCACCTTTTTCCCTTCATGCAAGGGAAGGTATAGAAACAAAATATTACTATTTCGGGGCTACAACTATACTAGCCGGACTTAAAAATCCGACTCTTCTTCGTCCCAGAGATAACTGTTGTTTCCGCTGCCACTCACGAAAGAAGGATTATTGATTACCCCTCCATGAACAGGAATACCCTCCTTGAAGTTTTCCTTTCCAGGCTGAAAACCTTCATCTATTGTCATTTGGAGTAGGTGGGTTTCAAGATAAGCCTGCACTTCGATTTCGGTAACAGGTTTTGCATAGCGCATTTTCCTCATAATAGTGAAATTAAATAGTGTGACAAGTTTTGAATGTGCTGATTTCCGCCATCTCGCATGGAGGTAAATCATCTGTGATTGGTAGTAAAATGTATCATGTAAGTGCCCCGCAGAGGTGTCACAATAACACGAATACGGGGCAAAATTAAGAAATCAAGTCGTAACGTGCAAATTTTTGAATAAAAAAATGCAAATTTTGACCAAAAAAAATACACTTTTCGACCAAAATATTCGCTAAAATCAATGATTAGAGTGGTTTACGCTACCCTTTCCTATCAATTTTTCGCAAAAAAGATACCATGGAAGGCATTTATTCGTCTTTGGGAAGAGGCTGATGACAATGCTTGCAACCGCTGCCATCGAAGCAATGCATGCAGACACGTTCTTTGGGAAGACCTATCGACTTGACGAGGTTCTCGATAGTATTGAACCTCAGCGTGGTGATGCCCAGTCGATGTGCTATCTCGTCGACCATGCGGAGATATTCGGGCGAGTTGGTGGTGGAATATTTCTCGAGGTTCTTCTCGGGGTCGCCCTCGAAATCCTGTATCACCCTTCGTGTGATGAGTTCCAGGTCGCTCTTCGAACTGGTGAAGTTGATGAACGGGCAGCCATAGACCAGCGGTGGGCACGAGATGCGTGCATGCACCTCGCTGGCACCATATTCGAAGAAGGTGCGCACGTTGTCGCGCAGTTGTGTGCCACGTACGATGGAGTCGTCGCAGAACACCACCCTTTGTCCGGAGAGGATAGCCCTGTTGGGTATGAGTTTCATCTTGGCCACGAGTCGTCTGCGCGACTGGTTGCCCGGTGTGAAACTTCTGGGCCATGTGGGGGTGTATTTCAGCACTGCCCGCTTGTAGGGGATGCCATGTCCCTCAGCATATCCGATGGCCATTCCCACACCCGAGTCGGGCACACCGCAGACGATGTCGGCCTCGGTGTCGTCTTCCTTTCCCATAATAAATCCATTGCGCTCGCGCATGTCTTCTACGTTCACGCCAAGGTAGTCGCTGGAGGGGAATCCGTAGTACACCCAAAGGAAGGAGCAAATCTGTTCGGTGTCGAAGGGTTTCTGCAGCACCTCGATGCCGTTGGCCCTCAGCCTGACGATTTCTCCCGGTCCGAGGTTATGGTCGATAGAATAGTCAAGATTGGGAAAACTCGACGACTCGCTGGTGGCGGCATACGCCCCCTCTTTCTTTCCGATGACGATAGGTGTGCGCCCATATCTGTCGCGTGCCGCGATGATGCCGTCTTCGGTGAGTATGAGCATGGAGCACGACCCCTCTATCTTCTCATAGACGATGTTGATGCCGTCGACGAACGAGGTTCCCATATTGATGAGCAGGGCCACGAGTTCGGTTTGGTTGATTTTATTGGCCGACATCTCGCTGAAGTGCATTCGCTTTTCGAGCAGTTGCCTGGCAATCTCAGCCATATTGTTGATTTTCGCCACGGTAACCACGGCATATCGTCCGAGATGTGAGTTGACAATGATGGGCTGTGGATCGGTATCGCTGATGACGCCTATACCTTGACATCCATGGAATTGTTCGAGTTCGTCTTCAAATTTCGACCTGAAATAATCGCGCTCAAGGCTATGGATAGAACGGCTGAATCCCTTCTCCGGGTCGAAAGTTGCCAAACCTGCACGTCGTGTGCCGAGATGTGAGTTGTAGTCTGTGCCATAAAACAAGTCGTTGACACAGTCGTTTACGGAAATAGTCCCAAAAAAACCTCCCATTGAATATCGAATTATGCTAATCTGGGTGCAAAGGTAGTGAAAACCGAGCGCAATGCGAAACAAATAACAAAGTTTTTTTGTTTCCATAGCCGAGGTGCATCCTACCTTCGGGCAACGCCCAAAACGAACCCCCGAATATCAATATCAACACAGAGGCACAAAGATACAGAGTTTTTATTTTTCTCTGTATCTCTGTATATCTGTGTTGTATTTATATATGGAATTAACTAATTGGGCAATACACAAGATGAAGTTTTGCCAAGCCCTCCTAAGTCATCCTTCGTTGGGAATCTGCCGATTAATCCTCCCAAAGATGGTTGGTCCATAGGTTGGCACGATTGTCATCTTCACTGCCATCACCCTCATTGCCGATAACAATCCCTGTGTCCAAAGGGTCGCCACCACTGAAGGTGTCACACAAGGTGTCCTGCATCAACTTGACCTTGGTATTCAGTATCATGGATTCTGTACAGGGTACAATATATTTCTTTTTTGATTCCATTGTTTTCTCCTCCGTTTGTTATTGAATGACCACCTTCTGTCCGTCGGTTACATAGATGCCTTTCTGCGAAGGCTTGCCGTTCAAGCGGCGTCCGCTGAGGTCGAACCATACACCTGCCGTTTTGTCGTTTTCCGTTATTGCAGTATGTATGGAGTTGGGGTCTCCACCAAAACTGATATCGAAGGTGAAGTCGTTGGCACTGCTGCCATCGCTTGGTGTGAACGTGAAGTAGGTGCGGCAGGCCTTCAGCAGACGCTCCTTGGTGGTATATTTCAAAATGTTTCCAGTTGTCAGATAATAGACGAGAGGGTCGTCGGAAGGCAATATTGTGAATGCGTCGTAATAGCCGATGAAGTTCACATGACCGTCGGCAGAGACGAAATCATGTTTCTCATCGCTGAGGGTCACGCCACGGAATACCGGGTCGATGATAGTCGGAATCTTCGTGTCTGCCTCCCACATCACAATATACGGAGTGCCGGCAGTGAGACTGCTCTCGTTGCTGCCGAAGGTCAGGTCCACATGATGCCCCGTGACGCTGGCGGAGGTAAGCGTTCGAATGTCTGCGCCAGCCAGTGGACTGGCTGAGAGTTGTTCAGCGGTCAGGTTGAAGGGCAGGCACAGAGTGTTCCACTCACCATCCTTAAAGAGGGTGCGGCCATCGAGTTTTACCTCATACGTATCGTCGCTTGACGCTGCTGTTGCGATAGCATCACTGTTGACGGCATCGTCTACGAGTTGGATATACTTATAAGGATTAATGACAGGGCGAACACACTGACCGTTGACACGTCCGCCATACTCGTACTCTCCCCAATCATCCCAGCCGAGATAATATGCACCTCCCGTATCTTCAGGATTGGCTGAGCGAGCCCAATAGGCTCCGCCGTCGAGCAGCATGTCGTCAATACGCCATCCTGTCTCGGGCAGGAAAATGGAATTGCCATTTTGCCCCACCACTTCGTAGCCTTTCACGTCGCCAATGGTTTTAAGCGTCCAGGTGCATTCGTTCTTCAGTTCGTCGAACTGCTCCTTGCTCGGAGTCCGCCATTCACTGCCCCAGTTGATGTAGGCAGCATCATCCTCCGGGTCGAGTTCATATTTGCCATCAGCGAAACCGTCATTGCCACTGCTGCTTTCGGTACAGTATTTGGTAAAATGGCTAAAATAGTCTACAACTACGCACCATTTGTAGTTGTCCCAACTGAAAAAATAGCCGTCGGAGGGGTCGCTTCCGTGTCCCACTGTGTCACCCCAGGCGAAGAACAGGCCAGCGTCCTGTGGATTGTCGGCACCTATATTGCACGTAGCCCAAAGAGTGCCACTGGTCAGGCCGAGGTCAACAAACGGCTTTGACGTATCCATAGACGATTCAAGTTCCACCTTGGTGAAAATCACCGTGGTTGATTCAGAATCATATATAACAGTAATGTCTGAATGTCTGATACGATTGCCGTCAACGATGTTGTACCATACGTCGGTCACCGTTCTTGAATCAAGATGGGTTACAATGCACTTTTCCACATCGGCAAGTGTTTCGATGGTCTCTGCCCTTGCAGCGGCTTGGGCATCAAGTGCCGCTTTGAACCCCTCGTCGATGTCATATAGATTTGAGTTGGTCTCTGACGCAACCGTTTTGTCCGAGAAATATTGCATTCCTACAACCTTCGCGCTGCTCCAATTCTCGTCCATTGCTGCTACGAGTTCAGCATCTGAGCAGAGAGCCAAACCGCTGGCTTCTGCATCAGCCTCTAATCCATCAAGCAGCGTGGCATAACTGTCATCGGTCATGCCTTGCAAACCATTTAACAGGTTGTTGATGACTTCCTCTTTCCGGCTCATATCGTCTGAATAGAGGTATTTTATCATCGTCACACCATCCACTACCACCTCACCGGCATATACAGTGGTGGTCTTGGTGATGTTTTCAGTCGTTGTAATGGTAGAGACACTGCTCTGTGCCCATGACAAAAGGTGTGCCAATAAAACCGCAAACAGCAACGTCGCTGTCCGTGCAAGGAATAAATTACGCCCTGTCTTTTGATTTTGTGTCTTCATAATCGTCTCATTTTATTTAAAACAGTCTGTAGTTTGGCCGTAAAATTATGAAAAATCTGCAAGAGGTGGGGAACGCGTTTTATACATTTTGACGAAACACCATGAGAGGGTGACGAAACACTGATTTCGGATGACGAAGCGAAAAATGTTTCGGCAAAACGCCCGCTACCATTGCAGAAACGGAGAAAAAAACATAATTTTGCGGTGGATGAGAAGACTGACAACATTCCTTTTTTGTTGGTTGGCCACCTTGAGCATGTGGGCCGAAAACGGATTCACCAGCCAACTGAGTTACCGCCGTTTTACCACACTCGACGGACTGCCGCAGATGCAGACCGAGACGGTGTTTCAGGACAGCGAGGGATATATCTGGATCGGTACGCTATCGGGATTCGTGCGTTATGACGGTCGTATGCTTACTCCCTTTCTGAAGGGAAGGCGCGAGAACATCGTGGCGTTCTCCGAGACCGAGGAAGGAGTAAGCGCATTAGGCTTCCGTAGGCAATGGCTCATCGATGGCGACAAAACCACGATGCGCCCCATTGACCCCGACCAGCAATGGCTGACCAACACTGCTGATGTCGATCAGCACTGGCTGCTCAACAACTTCAACGCCACCGACCTGCCGAAAGGAATGATTCTGCTCGAGGATGAACAGGAAACCCACCGCATGCTCGTACGTCTGACCAAAGGCGGATGGACGCCTCATCTCAAGGCAAGCATCTTCGACCGGATGATGCCCGACCGAAAACTCTACATCAACGGTAATGACATCTATGTGCCTACCGAACAGGGATTGTATGTGATTCGTGACAAGAAGTCGCGGTTGTTGACAAAAAAGGATGACTTTTTCACCCTCACGAGGATGGGCGACAATCTCTATGCGCTCGCCAGCGATGGCATCTACTGCGTGAACGACGGGAAAGAGCAACTGGTGACGGCCTTCTCCTTTGAGGCACCCGACTACGGTCTCTTCGCCCGACAGAGCCAGGACGGCAAACTCTTCATCGCCGATGCCCACAATCTCTATCAATACGATGGAAAGGCAGTCAGCAAACTCGCCAGCGGTTTCAACCTTATCAAGAGCCTGCTCATCGACAAATGGGACCGGTTGTGGATGGCCACTTACCAAGGGGTCTATCTCTTCTTCCACACCAACTTCACCATCCACCGGCTCAACGATGACAATGATGTGGTACGCTCGCTTAGCACTGACCATGCCGGGCATATCGTGATGGGTACACTCAATGGGTCATTGCTCATTGACGGACAGCAAAGTCACGCTGAAGAAGGACAGTATTTCAATCCCAGCGCCACCAGAATAGGACAAACCGTGTATATGGCGGGCAAGGGCGACGTGGCTGCCATCGACAACGGCACGCTCCACTGGTTGGGACTGCCACAAGACCGCTACCAGTTTGTGGCACAGGCCTCCGGCCGCCTCATCATCGGAAACCGACAAGGAATCCTAGCCTACGACCCACATCGGCAACGGCTCGACACCCTGACCGAGGACATCATGCACCCCTGGTGCGCCGCCGAGGACCAAAAGGGTAATCTGTGGGTGGGCAGCAGTTCGGGACTCTACCGCATCACCGGATGGCAAGAGGGGAGACCCCAACTGGAGAGCGTGCTCCAGAAAGTCATCTCCACCATGGAGGGCGACAGCCAGGGAAACATATTCTTTGCTTCTAACGACTCCCTCTTCCTCATCCGCGATGGAAAGGTAGAAGACCTCACCTGCCAGTTGCCCCTTCTCGCCAATCATGAAATACGCAACCTACACCGTTCACCACGCGGTTTCCTGATTGTAGGGACACTCGACGGAATGCTCGTGGCACGCATCAGCGAAGACAACCACACCAGCGACGCGCAATGGTTTGACCACACCAACGGATTCACCATCATCGAACCGATGAACTCGCCGATGGCGGAAACTGACGACGGCACGGTGTGGCTGGCCGGACTGGAAGAAATGGTGTCGTTCCAACCAGAAAGGCTGTTGGCCTTCGACCCTTCCTCCACCATCATCGAGGGAAAACGCCCTTGGTGGAAACAATGGTGGGCTTTGACGACAATGGCCTTGTTGACCATGCTCCTCTTCTGGTGGCTCGCCCACCTCTATGAGCGGAGGAGCAACCGGAGGACAATGGAAAAACTGCAAAGGGAAAAACGTCAGAAAGAGTTGCAAATCAAGGCTATTCACTTGAAAGCCATTCCTCATTTCCATGCCAATGTACTTGCCAGCATCGAGTATTATCTGATGAACAACAGCAACGAGGAAGCCAGCCACTACCTGAAGATGTACAGCGATTTCACCAACAAAACACTTTCCGACATCGATAGACCGGCACGCACCATAGACGAGGAACTTGAATACATACGCCTGTATCTTGGACTAGAACAACTGCGGCTGGGTGAACGACTGAAATATTCTTTTGCTGTGGACGACGGCGTGGACCGCAAAACACTTCTGCCTACCATGCTGCTCTACACTTATTGCCAGAATGCCGTGAAACACGGCATCGGCAACAAGCCCGAGGGTGGACACATCGACATCCGTATTCATCAAAACGACAGAGATGTTGTCGTGGAGGTGATAGACGATGGGGTTGGCCGCACCGCTGCGGCACGCCTGAACAGGAGTTCCACCAAACAAGGTCTACTGCTGCTCAACGAGCAGATAGACCTCTACAACCAAACCAACAGCCGTCCTATCCGCCATAAGGTGACCGACCTCTATGATGCCGATGGAAACCCTTCGGGAACAAACTTTGAAATGAGCGTGCCTCTGCACTACCAGTTTGAGGAAAAAAATATCACCAACAGTTATGAAGACATTGAAAGCCATCGTCGTGGAAGATGAACGTCTGCCACGGCTCTCACTCCTGCAAAAACTTGAGGACTTCCGCCAACAGGTGGAAGTGATAGACAGTTGCGACAATTACGATAGTGCCTTGAGCAGCATACTGAGGAGTCAACCCGACCTGCTGTTCATGGACATACAGTTGCAGGGACGGGATGCCATACAGTTGCTCAATGAAGTGCGGCAGACCATCCCCTTGCCACACGTCATCTTCACTACGGCATACGATGACAGGAAATATCTCATGAATGCCATCAAACTGGATGCTGTGGATTATCTGCTCAAACCTATCGACAGAAACGAATTGGCGGTGGCCATCACCAAAGCATGCCAGCAACACCAGAAAAGGCCTTTGGAAAGTAGTTTTGAAAAACGACTGTCGCTGAGAACCGCCAATGGAAAACTGTTTGTTGATGTCGCCAACATCGCCTATGTCTCCGCTGACGGCAATTATTCCCACCTCCACACTTTCAGTGACATGGAAATTATTCTGGAAAGTCTGGCCACCATAGAACAAATACTCGACCCATCGGTCTTTTTGAGAGTAGACCGGGGTACTATCATCAACATCCAGCACATCTATAAGGTGAATGCGAAGCGTCAGCAGTGCACCTTACTTTCCCCGGAGGGAACAGCCCTCAACATAAAAATGTCGAAAGCCGGTATTGAACGCTTAATGAGATTGCTATAGCGCAAGATTTATCTCATGGCGAGCACCTCGCTGAGGAGATAGGCACGGTGGGTGTCGATACAGGCGAAATGGGGCGTGACCACCGGCTGACCATCAAGCGACTGTGTATGTCCGAAGATCTGGAAGGGACCACCATCCATGGGGGCCATCTCATTGCAGTCAGCCCACAGCGGTCCGCCACACGGATCAAGTCCACCCCTTATCGACCCTATCTCTGAGAGTGCCGCCATCCCTTCATACGACTCGGTGAGGCGGTTCAGGTTCACCGCATTCAGTTCACCGATGAGTTTCGCGTGGCGTTGGTACCATCCGGGCACCACCCCCGCATGGGTAATCAGGCATTTCACCCCATCATACTCCACGTCGTATGCCATGGAGAAGAACCCGCTGAACGTCTCGAAGAGGTACTCGTAGCGTTTGGCCAGTTTGTACGAGTATCTGCTTCCCTGGGCGAGTTCACGGAATACCTGCGACTTGTAGTGCATGTCGTGGTTGCCCAACAAGAGCGTGGTTTGGTCACGGTGGTCGACGGTGTAATGGAGGATGTCGATAAAATTGTTGTGGGCTTCCTCGGGCGAGATGCCCTCATAGGGATAAGGGTCGGTATAATCGCCAAGAAACACCACATGGCTCCATGAGGTATTTTCTATGGCATCACGCCAAAATGTGCGGCCGTGTATATCGGGAATTAGGAGGATGTCGTTCATTTTTTATTGAAAATTGAAAATTGGAAATTATTCACCATAGCCCCTGTGAACTTTGCAAAGATAACGATAAAAAATGGAATGAGCAAATATGGTATCGGTGATGTAGGCAATAAAATAGCCTTGATGTCGTTTTTATGATAAAGGCAATCCCCTACCCCATGAACCACAGGTATGTCATACTTCTCATCGTTAGTATTGTGATTTCCATGTCAGCGAAATCACAAGATTACTTGTCGGATTCCATCACTTTTGAATGTTGTACGGCCCCCGTAGGCACCCACATCACCTATGACCTGACAGCAGAGGCATCGGCAGGAACGGGCGACTACACCGCCTATCAACTCGCCACCAACCGCCATCATGTAGTGGGTACGCGCTCCAACACAGCATATCTGCGTGGTGCCATCAACGTGAAGCATTTCTTCAACAAAGACCTTGTTGTCTCGGGCTCCGTCGATGCCTTGGCCTCCGTACACGCCGACCACCCGGCGTATCTGCAGCAGTGCTATGCCAACCTGTTGTACGGGCCGTTCTTTATCGAGGCAGGCAGCCGCGAAGAGAAACAGGTGGCACGCGACGACCTTCTCTCCAGCGGGTCGTTTGCCAAAGGCATCAATGCCAAGCCCATACCACAGGTGCATTTCGGCACCAACGATTTCTGGACCGTGCCCTTCACCAAGGGGTGGCTGTCCATCAACTTCGACTTCGGCTACGGCAAGTTCATGGACAGCAACTATCGTGAGGAGAGATTCCGTGAGGCTGGCGACGTGAACAAGATATACGCCACGGGAGCCTATTATCACCAGAAACACCTCTACCTGCGCACCCCCACCACCAAACGGTTCTTCATCCTGGCAGGTATAGAACATGTGGTGCAGTTCGGCGGCACCGGCTACGGCTATGAGCACGGCGTGCTCACCGGCAAGACGAAGCCAGCCAACCTCAAGGCGTTTTGGAATGTAATCCTCCCCCTTGGCGACAAGAACTATGTGGAGAACGAGGCGATGGAAGACTGGATATTCGGCAACCACCTCGGGTCGATGACCGTGCAGTTGGGATGGAACATCACGCCGTCGCACCTGCTTCAGGTGTATTATGACGACCCCTTCGAAGACGGCTCGGGCATGCGAAAGAGCAACGGCTACGACGGTCTGTGGGGACTTCAGTACAACAACAAGGCATCCGGCAGACAGTATGTCAGGGGAGTTGTGCTGGAGTTTTTCCAATCGACGAACCAGTCGGGTCCCATCCATTGGGACAATGCCGACTTTCCAGAGCCTATCCGTAGTCAGATCACCGACTACGTGACCGGTGACGACAATTACTACAACCATGTGTTCTACGACAGTTACACCCACTATGGCATGACTCCGGGCACCGCCCTCCTCGCCTCACCTATATATAATAAGGATGGTTACACGAAATTCCGCGACAACAGGGTGAAGGCCTGGCATCTGGGCGTGAACGGCGAACTAGATCAGCGGCTCTCCTACCTGGTGAAATGCTCATACCGTGAGGGCTGGGGCACCTATGCTGCCCCGCTGCCAGAAAAGCACCACTCCTTCGATGCGCTGCTGCAGTGCAACTACGACCGGGGGCCATGGCACGTCAGCGGTGCCTATGCCTTCGACAAAGGCAACATCTACGGCGACTGTTCTACATTCAACATCAAGATAGGCTACCATGGCAAGATACTCTAAAGCACTTCTCCTCATGCTGCTCTTCCTCCTGGGGGCATGTCAGGAGGGTGGCGAGGCAGGCGACCTGTTCGGTCAGTGGCGCCTGTCAGACTCCGACACGAAATACGTGAGTTTTTCGGGCACTATCGTCATGTTCCGCTCATTGGGCGAGGGCGAGGTGTATGGCAACTTCCAGCACCAGGGCGACAGTCTCTTCATCCAGTGCCATTCCATTGCCGGTGAGCGCAGAGACACCGTAATGATAGAGCAGTCGTATGGATTGAAGCCCTTCTCTGATATCCGGTTGAAGGTCACCACTCTCGACAGCGAGCACCTGACACTCGAAAAAGGTGGGCAGACGTGGAAATGGAGAATTTATTGAAGATTGTATTTTTTGTTGTGATTATTTTCGACTAATTGGAAAAATCACTATATTTGCCACAGTGTTCAACTATTAATCCATTAACCCCAATATTATGAACGATTTTGACGAGATTATTGCCTCCTTGAAGAAAGGGATTGGCGAGATGGCAGAAGATGCCCAGAAGAAATACAACGAGTTGGTAGAGTACCTCGACAGCCACAGTTCTGATGAAATCAAGGCCGACCTGCGCAAACACGCCGAGAACATCGGTGCCGAGGCGAAGGAAGGTTTCGAGAAGGCCAAGGAGAGTCTGAGCGACGCGAAAGACGAAGCCATCGACAAGATTGGCGACAGCAAGGACGGTCTGCGCGAGACCCTTGGCAGGGCCAAGGAGCGTCTTGAGGACATGAAGGAGAAGGCCCAGGCAAAACTCAACGACCCCGAGGTGCAGGAGCGTATCTCCGGTGCCCGTGAGAACCTCAACGAGGGTGTCGACAAGGCCAAGGAGATGCTCGACAGCGGTCTGGAGATTGTCCAGAAGCAGTTTGACGAACTTCGCAAGAAATTCAATATCTGATGACAAGGAAAAAGGCTGGCACGCGCCAGCCTTTTTTTATGGGTATCTATAGTTTCTATAGATTTCTATAGATTCTATAGAATCTAGTTTTTCAGAATGGCAGGAGGTTGTCGCCTTCTACGTTGCAGTGTTCGAATCCCATCTCACGTGATTTCTGCTCGTCGAGCACGCAATAGGTGGCATCGCCTTCAGCGCACACTTCGCCATGGGCATTCTCTACCGCCACATGGATATCGGCAAACTGCCGGCGCTGGAGGGTAATCTGCGCGCGTATGGTGATTTGTGTCTCATCTGCCATCAGCGCCTTATGGTAACTGACATTGAGTTTTGCCGTCATTCCCGCCGCCTGCAGTTTTCGTGTCACCACCCATCCTGCCGTCTCATCGATAAGTGTGGCGATGATGCCGCCGTGCAGCACCCCCACCCATCCCTGGTAATGCTCCTGTGGCCTCCAGAAACTGATAATTTGTTCACCTTCCTCGAAAAACTCCATGTGGAGTCCGATGGGATTGGAGGGTGCACAACCAAAGCAGTCGTATCCCTCTTTATGTATCCATGGGTTGCTGATTTTTCTCATAGTTGTAGCGGTGATTAGAAATTGAAATGGAAGCCCAGGCGCACGCCATGTCGGTGAACACCCTTGAAACCGGTATAACTCATACGGTGCACGTAGTCTATCTCGAAGAATTTCAGGATATTGTGTAAGCCCACAAACATCTCCCAATAAGGCTCTGCCCCATGCATGAGATGTGAGTCTTCGGGGAACATGAAGAGTGCATTGTCGCTGGCATTGGAAGGAAGGAAGGGGTTGTTCTTGTCGGTGAGCCGTCCTATCATGCCCTTCACGCCGAATACCTCTCTGAACTTCAGTTTCCGGACAAGCGGTATGCGGTTGAGAATCTTGCCGTTGGCATCCCACTTGATGTCGAGCATCAGGAAGCGGTCGTTGAGGAACTCCATGTTGTTCATCAGCGCGAAAGTTCCCTCGTCGAGGATATACGACAGGTTGGCTGGAGGGAGGATAAGCAGCGGGAAGGGCACCTTGTTCCACTGTGCGCCGCCCTTGATTCTCACGTCGCACTTTCCCCAACTGTTGAGCCAGATTCGTTTATAGATGCCCAGTTCGGTATAGTTGTACTTATACTCTCCGCCAAGCACGCCGTCGAAGCCCATGGTGTGGGTGACGGAGAACTCCGGAGCATCGGAATTGACGGGCAAGCGGTGCTGCTTGGTATTGATGTATGTACGTCCGGGGCAGTAGATGAATCCGAGCGACATCTCGGCGGTGCGCATCTTGTAGACGGGAGCGCCGTCGCTGAGCCTGTTGAACGCCAGTTCGCCAGTGGGCTCATTGCTCTCACGTTTCAAGTCGAAGATCGTGCGGAATCCATCCTCCGTCTCCCAGTCGAACTTCAGTTCCTGCCTGTGGTAGAAATACATCTGGTCTACCTTCTTCCACCTGAACGCGGTGAAGACATTGTCCTTGTCGGTGACGAGGAACTTGTCTGAGGGCGACATCACATCATAGGCATGGGTGAACGAGATGCTGCGGATGGGGAACTCAGTGGGCTGGTATTCTTTCTTGTTGAACGAATAGGTGACCTGCGTGTTGAAGTAGTGCCGCTTCCCCTTCGTGCCATAGGCATAGTATCCCTTGAAGAAGAGGTGCGGGTTGAAGGCAGCCGTCGACTGTCCGCTAATCCTGAATCGCAGTCCGTCGACAAAGTTGTTCGACACCACGGTATTCACCGGTCCGAAGTCGAACTTGCTCTTTCCGTTGGGACCGCTCGTCTCCACGAAGTTCTCGATAAGCAGTTTGGCAGCAAAGAGGATATACTTGAATCCCTTCACGTTCTTGATTTTGTCGATGAAGTCGTCCATGGAGTCCTCACCCTTGGTGAGGTCCACCTTGCGGTACTCACTCCAGAACTCGTCGCCATGGAAGCGGGCGTTGGGGTCGACCTTCGTCTTCGCCTTGCCCTTGAAGAGCGTTCTGGGTATCTCTTCGAAGGAATAGTCGTGCAAGTAGGTATTGCGGATGACGGCAGCCTTGCTGAGAAGGTTGCTGAGCGACAGTTCCACTATCATGTTGTCGACATTGAGCACCCACTCTCCGTTGGGCAGTTGCATATATTCCTGCTCCACCTTCATACCCTCCACGAAGTTGACATCACTCCGTTGTGGCAGAGTGAGGTTACACTTCTTCACGTGGAGTGAGGAGTCGTTGATGATGTAAATCTCACCCCTGAAACCGAAGTCCTGCTGGTTGTTGGGTGTGAACTGCAAATGGATACACTTCTCGTTGCCCACGTAGACGGTGTCTTCGATATAGAACCGGTAGAACGCCACGGCATCCTTTCCTATCGGGCTGGTGAAGGGGTGTTTCAGCAATCTTATCTGGTCGTCGTAGATATCTACGTCGGTGAAGGCATCCTTGAGGATGGAGTTGAGAATGTCGCCGGTCTCAATGAGTTGGTTCACACCCTTGGTCGACTGCCCCTTGATGATGTCCTTGTGCTGTTTGGGCGACTTGCGGTAGATATGCTGCAGTGCCGTCTCGTCGACGGAGAGCGGCAGGATGAGTTTGTTGTTGAGCGGGCAGATTTCCACCTGGTCGAGCATCCACTGCATCTTCCGCTCCTGCACCTCCTCCAGTTCGGTAGGAGTCACGTCGTTCAGGGCGAGCGTGATTTTCTGGTACTTGGAGTATTGGTAGAAGTCATGATTCTCGAGGTCGGTGCGCTTCTTCGCCTCCACCACCCGTTTCATGAGTTCCACTGCGGGATTGTTCTTGCGGCTGTACTTGCTGCGGCGTTTCGATTTCACCACCACCTCGTCGAGGCGCTGTGCCTCGGGCTTCATCCTGACCACCAGAGGCATTGGCGTGTCGGCCTTCACGCTGACGGTGAACGTCTTGTATCCCACGGCCTTCACAGTGAGAGCCCATCCGTTGTGCCGCTCAATAGAGAAGGTGCCATCGGCCTCGCCCACTGCCGTCACGTGATGCCCTTTGTAGAGCAGACTGGCAAAGGGAATGGTGTCGCCGCTTTCCTTGTCGACCACGATGCCAGTGACCTGTGCCTGTGCGGCCAGAGCCATCACCAGAAACAGGAAAATCAGTGATATTTTTGCTATTGTTTTACTCATCGGGTATGTTGTCGTCCTCCAAGTGGAAGACATTTTTCACTTTGTTCGTCTTTGAACATGCAAAGATAAGCATAATAAACAATTATTAAAAATTTTATTCCGTTTTTATTATTTTTATTGTATCACTTCCGCTCAACTCTCGGAGTTAGAGAGAAGTTATAGGGCAGTTCGGTCACTAAAATATCCGCGCCCCATCAAAGAGTCGCGGGGAGATTCCCTACGCAATAGAGTTGCGATTATTTGTGTTCGCTCCGCTCACTTTAAAAGCGACGCTTGCATCGCCTAATCCTGACATTCCTAATATTCCTATTATTCCTGAGCATTCCTGATATTCCTAATATTCCTGATATTCCTGACATTCCTGACATTCCTAATATTCCTATTATTCCTGAACATTCCTGAACATTCCTGATATTCCTGACATTCCTGATATTCCTGACATTCCTGATATTCCTGACATTCCTGATATTCCTGACATTCCTGATATTCCTGATATTCCCGATATTCCTGAACATTCTGCACGAAAACATATTTTTATGCGAGCATATTTTGGTCTTTCGCATGATTTTCACTACCTTTGCCCCCAAAGACGGGACGCGTTCCTTCTTTTTATTTTATTGCATACACAACGAGAAAAATGGAATTCGAACTTATTGCCAAGACTTTCATGGGCCTGGAGCCCATCCTGGCACAAGAACTGACCGAACTGGGAGCCAACGACGTGCAGATTGGCCGTAGAATGGTGTCGTTTAAAGGCGACAAAGAATTAATGTACCGCGCCAATTTCCAACTCCACACCGCTATCCGTATTCTGAAACCCATCATCCACTTCAAAGCCCGTAGTGCCGACGACGTGTACAACGAGGTGATGAAGGTAGACTGGTCGGAATTTATCGACAACAACAAGACCTTCGCCGTAGACTCCGTCATCTTTTCCGAGGAGTTCCGCCATTCGAAGTTTGTGGCCTACAAGGTGAAAGACGCCATTGTCGACCAGTTCCGCGAGCGAACGGGCAGTCGTCCGAACATTTCGGTGACCAACCCCGACATCCGCCTGCATATCCATATTGCCGACGAGGACGGCACGCTGAGTCTCGACTCCAGTGGCGAGTCGCTCCACCGCCGTGGCTACCGTCAGGAGTCGGTGGAAGCCCCCCTCAACGAGGTGCTGGCAGCCGGCATGATTCTCATGACCGGCTGGAAGGGCGAGTGCGACTTCATCGACCCGATGTGCGGGTCGGGCACACTGCCCATCGAGGCCGCCCTCATCGCCCGCAACATCTCTCCCGGCGTTTTCCGCAAGAGTTACGCCTTTGAGAAATGGCCCGACTTCGATGCCGACCTCTTCGAGGTAATCTACAACGACGACTCCCGCGAGCGGGAGTTTGAGCACCATATCTATGGCTACGACATCGACATGAAGAGCGTGAACACCGCTCGCCTCAACGTGCGTGCCGCCGGTCTTACCGCCGACATCACCATAGAGCAGGCCGACATCAAGGACTTCACGCAACCCGCCGAAAAGAGCATCATGGTGACCAACCCGCCCTACGGTGAGCGAATCTCCACCCCCGACCTGCTGGGCACCTACGCCACCATCGGCGAGCGCCTGAAACGCGCCTTCGTGGGCAATGAGGCTTGGATACTGAGTTACCGTGAGGAGTGTTTCGACCAGATAGGCCTCCGTCCGTCTATCAAGATTCCCGTCTACAACGGTTCGCTGGAGTGCGAGTTCCGCAAGTATACCATCTTCGAGGGCAAGCTCAAGGAATTCCGCAGCGAAGGCGGCATCGTGAAGACCGAGGAAGAGAAGGCGGCAATGGCAGAGAAGCGCCGTTTCAAGAAAAACAGGGAGTTCAAGCAACGCCTTGAAGAAGATGCGAGCAACGAAGAAGGCGACATTCGCACCTTCACGTTCCATCACCACCGTCTCGGCTCCTTCCGTCGCGACGAGGAGAATGCCGGCCGCAAGCCCGATAAAGAACGCCGCTTCCGCGATGACGACCGTGGTGGCAAACGCCGTTTCCGCGACGGTGACCGCGATGGCGACCGCCGTTCAAGAGGCGGCGGGCGCAGTGACAACAGACGATTCAGAGACAGTGGCTGGCGCAAGGACGGCGACGACCGTCAGCGCCGTGGCCGCCGTGAGAACGACAGGAGGAACGACAATGAAGACTAACCCCGCATCGCGTTGGGCGACCTTCATCCTGGCCGTCCTCACCAGCACCACTCTCATGGCACAAGACAAACTCTTCACCCTCGAGGACCTGAACTATGGCGGGAAGAACTACCGCAACATGACCCCCCAGACGAAATACTACACCTGGTGGGGAGACATCCTCGTAAGCACCGAGCGCGAGGGCTGCGTGAGCATCGACCCCAAGACACGCCGGCAGCAGGCCCTCTTCACCCTTGCCGACATCAATAGCCATCTCGCTGAGGAAGAGCAGGTCTACCGACTCGACTACGCCCTCTTCCCCTACCCCGACTCCACCCTCGTGATGGTGGAGAACGGCTCATGGCGCATACTCTACGACTGGGAGCGCAAGCAGGTGAGTTGGAAGCAGAAAGGACGTTTCGATGCCAACGACTGGTGTGCCGCCTCGCGTGCCACCGCCTACGTGGATGCCCACCAACTCTACGTGCGCGACGCCAATGGCAAAGAGCACCAACTCAGCACCGACGGCAGCCGTGAGATTGTCTACGGCCAGAGCGTGCACCGCGACGAGTTCGGCATCTACAAGGGCACCTTCTGGAGTCCCGACGGGCAGCGTCTTGCCTTCTACCGCATGGACCAGAGCATGGTGACCGACTATCCCCAGGTGAACATCACCACCCGCATCGCCACCGAGGAACCCGACAAGTATCCCATGGCAGGCGAGACGAGTCATCTCGTCACCGTGGGAGTCTACGACATGACGACACAGCGCACCATCTACCTGAAGGCCGGCGATCCCACCGACCGTTATTTCACCAATATCCAATGGAGCCCCGACTCGAAGAAAATCTATATCTTCGAACTCAACCGCGACCAGACCGACATCGAACTGGTGGTCTATGATGCCGTGAGCGGCAACCGCGAAGGAGTCATCTACAGCGAGCACAACGACCGCTATGCCGAGCCCCTCTTCCCCATCACCTTCGTGCCATGGGATGCCAACAAGTTCATCCTCATGAGTCAGCGCGACGGCTACAACCACCTCTACCTCTACGACACCAAGGGCAAACTGATCAAGCAAATCACCAAGGGACCGTGGGTGACGCTCGACCTCGTGGGCTTCTGCCGCAACCGCAAGAGCGTGGTGGTGCTCTCCACCGAGGCCAGCGACATACAGAACAACCTCTATGAGGTGAGCCTTTCCAACGGCAAGCGCACGCTGCTCGACAACGGCCGAGGTTGTCATGCCAATACCTATCAGGACGACGGGCGCCACACCTCTATCCTCTCTGCCTCGGGAAAGCACCTCTACGACAACTACAGCGAGCCCGATGTGCCGCGACGCATCGAGTTGGTGACCCTGGGCCGCGCCGACAGGCATGTGCTTTTCGATGCCCCCGACCCATGGGAGGGTTATGCCGTGCCAGAGTTCTCATGCGGCACCATCAAGGCAGCCGACGGTGTGACCGACCTCTACTACCGCATGGTGAAGCCCCCACATTTCGATGCCACGAAGAAATACCCCACGGTCATCTATGTCTATGGCGGTCCGCACGCCCGCAACGTGGAGGCCCGCTGGAACTATATGTCGAGGGGCTGGGAGACCTACATGGCGCAGAAAGGCTACGTGCTCTTCATCCTCGACAACCGCGGCAGCAAGGACCGTGGCCTGGCCTTCGAGCAAGCCACCTTCCGCCAATTGGGCGTGGTGGAGACAGCCGACCAGATGTGCGGTGTCGACTTCCTGAAGTCGCTGCCCTATGTCGATGCCGACCGCATCGGCGTGCACGGATGGAGTTTCGGCGGTTACATGACCATCACGATGATGACCTCACACCCCGATGTGTTCAAGGTGGGTGTGGCAGGCGGTCCGGTAATCGACTGGAAATGGTATGAGGTGATGTATGGCGAACGCTATATGGACACGCCGCAGACCAATCCCGAGGGTTACGAGAAGACCTCACTCATCGGCAAGGCGAAGGACCTGAAAGGACACCTGCAGATTATCCAGGGACTGAACGACCTCACCGTGGTGCCACAGCACTGCCTCTCGTTCATCGATGCCTGTATCAAGGCAGGCACTCAGCCCGACTTCTTCGTCTACCCCGGCGAGCCCCACAACATGCGTGGACAAAAGAGCGTGCATCTGCACGAGCGCATCACGCAGTATTTTGAGGACTATCTGAAATAGATAAAGGCTACGTTCGATTGAAAATTGAAAATTGAAAATTGAAGATTACGGCCAAAGAAAAATCTTAAAACTCAAAACTCAAACCTCAAATATAAAAAGATGAAAATTCTTCTATTAGGCAGTGGCGGGCGCGAACATGCGCTGGCATGGAAAATCGCCCAAAGTCCACGTTGTGAGAAACTCTACATCGCTCCTGGAAATGCCGGAACATGCCATGTGGGTGAGAACGTGCCCATCGGTGTCAACGACTTCGCAAAACTGAAGGACTTCGCCGCCGACAACGCCATCGACATGGTGGTGGTGGGTCCCGAAGACCCGCTCGTCAACGGCATCTACGACGCGTTTGCCAACGACCCCCGCACCGCTGCCATCCCCGTGATAGGTCCCTCGGCCAGTGGTGCTCGCCTGGAGGGCAGCAAAGACTTCGCCAAGGCGTTCATGCAGCGCCATGGCATCCCCACCGCACGTTACGAGACCTTCGACGGCACGACGCTTGACGCTGGTCTCGCCTTCCTTGAGACCCTGCAGCCGCCCTATGTGCTGAAGGCCGACGGACTGTGTGCCGGCAAGGGGGTGCTCATCCTCCCCACCCTCGACGAAGCGAAGAGCCAGTTGCGTGAGATGCTCGGCGGAATGTTCGGCAACGCCTCTGCCCGTGTGGTCATCGAGGAATTCCTCTCCGGCATCGAGTGCTCGGTGTTCGTCCTTACCGACGGGCGTCACTACCAACTTCTGCCCGAAGCAAAGGATTACAAGCGCATCGGCGAGCACGACACTGGTCTGAACACGGGTGGTATGGGCAGCGTGACTCCCGTGCCCTTCGCCACTCCGGAGTGGATGAAGAAGGTGGAAGACCGCATCGTCAGGCCCACAGTAGAGGGGCTCGCCTCCGAAGGCATCGACTACAAGGGTTTCATCTTCTTCGGACTCATCAACGTAGGCGGTGACCCGATGGTCATCGAGTACAACTGTCGCATGGGCGACCCGGAGACAGAGAGTGTGATGCTCCGTCTGAAGAGCGACATCGTCGACCTCTTCGAGGGCGTGGCAGCCGGCGACCTCGACCGTCGCGAGGTGGAGTTCGACGAGCGTGCCGCGGTATGTGTGATGCTCGTCAGCGGCGGTTATCCGCAGGCCTACAAAAAGGGCTATCCTATCAGCGGCATCGACAAGGTGGAGGGTTCCATCGTGTTCCATAGCGGCACGGCATTGAAAGACGGCGAAGTGGTGACAGCCGGTGGCCGTGTCATCGCCGTGAGCAGTTATGGTGCTGACAAGGAAGAAGCATTGCGCAAGAGTTTTGAGGAGGCACAGAAAATCAGGTTTACTGATAAGTACTTTAGGAGCGATATTGGGAGTGACTTGTAGGCCTCACCCCCAACCCCTCTCCAGAAGGAGAGGGGCGTGATATGCTTTGCTTCACCTTGCTGACTTCTACTTTTTTGTGACTTGTTGGATTGCACTTTAAACTGACATGGGGTGAGACTATTTGTCGGTGAAGGTGCTTGATGATTATTGGATAAAAAGACTAGGATGGCTTTCAAGAGATTCCAGAACAGCGTGGCGGAGAGCCGGTTTCTGTTGCCCCTCTCTGCCCTCATCACCGCCGGAGCCTGCTACCTGTCGGGACTGGTGACCGACGGGCTGTGGATGCAGTTGGTGTGCCTGGCACTCTCCGTGGTGCTGGTAGTGGAACTCAACAACACCCACCTGCTGCTGCGTGTACCTAGTCTGTCGACCCCGTCTTTCCTGCTCCTTCTCACGGCGGTGGCCATCTTCATCTTCCCCGACCTGCGTGCCTGCATCATCCAACTGTGCGGCATCGCTGTCTATTTCACGCTTTTCCACTGCGAGCAGCGCAGACCATCGCCCGGATGGGTGTTCTATGGCTTCTTCTGCATCGGTCTGGCGAGCATGGTATGGGTGCAGATGCTCTACTACGTGCCTGTGATGTGGCTGCTCATGGCCACCCACCTTCGGGCGATGACGGCAAAGACGTTCTGGGCGTCTGTTCTCGGACTCCTTGCCCCCTACTGGATAGGGATGGGCTACTACCTCTATCAGGGAGGCGTGGAGAGTCTGGGTGCCCACTTCGCGCAACTGTGGGCATTTGGCGCACTAGGCGACTACTCTATGCTGAATGAGCACCATTGGCTCGCCATCGGCTGGACGGTGCTGCTCGCCTTCATCGGCATCGTGCACTACATCCGCAAGGGTTACCAGGACAAGATTCGCACACGTCTGCTGACACAGATTTTCATCGTCGTCGATGTGCTCTCCATCGCGTTCCTCTTCCTCCAGCCGCAGCATTACCCGTTGCTCATGGCACTGATCATCGTGAACACCGCCCCCTTGGTGGCACATTTCATCACCCTCACCCACACCTGGCTCACCAACATGGCGTTTTTCTTCATCATCGTCATTACCCTTGCCATCATCTTCTACAACGTATGGATGCCTTCATCGAATTTCTTGTCAGTTACGGCTACGCAGGTATGTTCGTATCTGCCTTTATAGCAGGCAGTTTCCTACCTTTCAGCAGCGAGGTGGTGATGATGATGCTCATCGCCACGGGTCTGCACCCGCTGCCCTTGCTCATCTATGCCACAATAGGCAACTGGGCGGGGAGCATGTTCAACTATTGGGTGGGACACCAGGGAAAGATGGAGTGGATAGAACGCTATCTGCGTGTGAGCCATGAGAAGTTGGAAAAGGCGCAGCGGTTCATGGGCAAGCGTGGGGCATGGATGGGCTTCTTCTCATTCATGCCAGTCATCGGCACCGCCATCTGCATCACCCTCGGCCTGATGCGGTCGAACCTCCTTATCTCGTCGCTGAGCATTTTCCTGGGCAAGATAGTGAGGTATGTGATCATCGCCTTAGGGTCGAAGATGGTGTTTTAGCGGCCTGCGGCCGATTGAAGATTGAAAATTAACTTCACTTGGTAGTCGGCGGCGCCTTGGCAATTGAAATGAGCTCCATTGCTCTCAACTTGCACGACAATTGGGGTTTATCTTGCTGCGCATGTATTATTGAGGGGATTGGGATTTTAATACATGACTCAAGTTTTCTACCAAATATTCTTTTTTTCAGATTGTAGCATGTTATTTTTGTTTACCTTTGCATTATGGCTTTAAATGAGTCTGAAATCTCTCCACATGATGAGCCGCCACAAAGTCCTGAAATCTTTGTAGCGAGCGGGAGCACCTGTGTGTGCTTCAAGGTACGACACCATGGAAGACTGCTGTTGAAGAAACAGTTGTTACCGGCCTTGGCATGTGAAGAGAGAAGACGTCAGGCCTTGGAAAAGGAGTTTGAAATAGGCTATGCCCTGAACCACCCCAATATTCCCCACTATTTGGAGTTTCATGGAGATTATCTCCTTATGGAATATGTTGATGGCGTGACGCTGACAGATTTTCACAAGCAGCATCCTGATTATTTCAAAGATAAGAAACATGCCCGTCAATTTGTCATGGAAATATGCTCGGCGGTGGGCTATTTGCACCAGCACCAAGTGTTGCATCTCGACCTCAAACCCGACAATATCCTGCTCACCCGTATTGGCAATCATGTCAAACTCGTCGATTTGGGCTATTGCTATCAAGACAGTTATCCTTTCACAACAGGTGGCACCTCGCATTATTCTGCTCCTGAGAAAGAGATATCACCTGGCAGCGACATCTATTCCTTAGGATGTATTTTCTGCGAGTTGGGTATAGCGAGCAAAAGCATCGTCAACAAATGTCTGAGTGCTGAAACTGCCGACAGATATCAAAGTGTCGATGAATTAACCTCGGCGATGCGTCAAAAGCATATTCCCCGGGAAATAGTCGTACCCTTTCTTCTTGCCCTGTTGCTTTGTGCAGGGATATGGTGGTGGATGGGGCGGACTGCAAATGTCGCGCCAGAACAATCAGCGGAGAATGGCATGATGGAAGAGCCGACGGGAAACGAAGAACCAATTGACGTTCAGTCTGTTGCCAATGTCCCGACAGTGACAGAGCCATCCAAGGTGGATTCTCAGGAGCAGAGAGCAGTTTCAAATGATGTGGAACGCCCTGCCAAGACGGGCATAGAATCTGAAGTTAGAATATCAGAAGAGCCTATTGACATGCTTACGCGCGACCAGAAGAAGGCACTGCCAATGTTCGTATCGGTGACCGACTCCATCTTGGCAGAACTCAAGCAGTTTGTCGCCAACGAACGAATGCCTTATGAGATGGGAGGACTGGAAGCCTATAAGGCAGCATACGTCTCGTTGAAAAGCAGAGCCATAGAATATGGAAAAAGGGGCAGCAATGTACCATTCTGGATGCGAAATCACTGGATGGTTTACAACGGCAAGCCCAAGCCCTATAATCAGTTTGATAACTATCTCTTTAAGGAACTGGAATCGATTGAGGCTCTTTTTCAAGCCCATGTGACAAACTACAATCTCAATCTTGATAAGAACAACGATAAACCATCTGAACCATGACACTCGACCCTTATATCCAGAAACTCATCCGTGACCGAATAGCATGCGACCTGACCCGTCCCTCACAGTTTGATGCCCTAGCCCTTGATGTGGAGAGCAAGACAGGCGAGCATATCGGCGTGAATACTCTCAAGCGTCTTTTTGGCATTCTTCCTGATGTAACCCCCACAGAATCGACTCTACAGACGGTGGCTCGTTATCTTGGCTATGGCAGTTGGCGACTACTGGCCAAGGCCGTGGAGGACAAGAACTCTGAGATTGATGGAGAAAACACTGCCATCTATCCTTCCGATTTGCCATTGGGCACAAAAATCTCGATTAGTTACGAACCCCAACGTCATATTGTGATAAAGATACTGGCGGATGGTTTATGCCGGGTCGAGTCGGTCAGCGGAGGCAAACTCATGGTGGGCGACTTGCTTGATGTGCCCATGGTCATAGTAGACCAGCCTTTCATTGCCAAATGCCTCATTCGTGATGGCAAAGACATCGGTTCTTATAAAGGAGGCATTGAAGGCGGTGTGACATCTATTTTTACTCTACTGGAAGGGGAATAAAGAAATGAAGAAGGATTTTTATCATCCATCTCATCCATCTTTTACACTTTTCTTCCTGTATATTTCTCCGCTACTCCAAAAAATGTTAAGTTTGCAGCGTCATACTTGGAAGCGTAAAATATCTTCTGCACTGAATAACTGTGCATGTAGCCTCGACAGCATTTCCTAAGTGGCATGTGTGCGCTCACAGCATAAATAATGATAAAAATCAGCTCACGATGAATGTACTTTCAGAAATAATTCTTATCTTTGTATCGCTGTCCTGAGAAAGGGACAGTAAAACATTGAGGAGAGCTATAAGCTTTGACCCGTCTGAGAATCTGGAAAATTCACTGTGAAAGGGTAAAAGTCTGAAGGCTGCTTCTCCTGTAGTGTATATATATGCTGCCATCTTTTGGTATGGCCAGTTAACATATACTCCTACAGGTGTGAGCTGATTTCATTCTTTTTTCACGGGTATTCCAGAACCTTCAGACGAAGAATGTCTGAAGGCTCACACCTCTGTGTGCTTACGAGAACAAATAATTATAGAAAATATTTAACCTAAACACTTCAATTATGAAACAACACATCACCTACTACTACGCAGAGGGTCGCATGAATGGATGTAAATGCACGTTGGTCAACGTACTGAAATACATAGCGTGTAACTATTCGGGAAGGGATTTGCAAAAAACTAACAGAAAAGGCCTTCCAAAAATAGAACAGTATTGTCAGGTGGAAATTCTGTTGATGACTTGATTTTCAACTGTCAAGTCCGTCCATCTAACAGGGCAACAAGCCACAATCAAATCGAAAAAGTCAGTGTGATAGAAAAATGATTAATTAACGTGAGTTCGACGAAATAAAATTGTAAGAAAATTTGGTGATTAGCGAAAATTGTTGTAACTTTATAGTGTTGAAATACAAAGTTTTACAAACAACAATCGCTATGATCACCGAGGACAAAGTTACTGAATTATTTTGTATTGCAGATGATTTCTGCAAGTTTTTTGATGCCATGATGTCAAAATATACGCTCAAGACATCCCTAAAGCGCAATTATCACCGTGACTCGACGATGTCAAAGTCGGAAGTGATGCTCATCATGATACTATTCCACGACTCCGGCTACCGCTGTCTGAAGCACTTCTATCTTGAAGCCGTCTGCAAAAACATGCGCCATCTGTTTCCACATGTGGTCTCATACAACCGTTTTGTCGAGTTGGAGCACGACGTGGCAATTCCGTTGGCCTTGTTTATCAAGAAGGTGCTGCTTGGCAAGTGCACGGGCATCAGTTTCGTCGACAGCACACCACTGCGTGTATGCAGGAACCAGAGGATCCACATCCACAAGGTCTTCAAGGGGATTGCCCAACGGGGCAAATGCTCCATGGGCTGGTTCTTTGGCTTCAAGCTGCACCTTATCTGCAATGAGAGGGGCGAGCTGCTCAACTTCATGATAACTCCGGGTGACGTGGATGACAGGAAACCCCTCGAATACAAGGCTTTCGTGGAGTTCATCTACGGGAAACTCGTCGCGGACAAGGGATACATCAGCAAGAATCTCTTCGAAAGGCTTTTCGTTGACGGCATACAGCTCATCACGAAGTTGAAGAACAACATGAAAGGTGCACTGATGAGCGTTCCCGACAAACTGCTGCTCAGAAAGAGAGCCATCATTGAGACTGTCAATGACGAGTTGAAGAACATCGCGCAGGTGGAGCACTCCAGGCACAGATGCTTTGAAAACTTCATCGTTAATATGCTTGGAGCATTGGCCGCATACTGTTGTTTTCCGAAAAAGCCGTGTATCAATGTTCAAAGAACATTAGACACACAGCTTTCTTTATTTTGAATTCGTCGAACTCACGTTAATTATTAAATTATAACGTTGTATGAAAAAAAATTTTTACCTTTTTTTGATGGTTATCCTAACTATGGCTGTACCAGGTATTTCATTTGGTGCAACTGATATCCTTCAACCTACAAAAAATGCCCAGCAATTCACTAATTTCAAAGTTACGGCATCATCTTACGTTGCTTCATATTCCTACAAGGGCCAAAATTTAAAATGCTGGAAAGTGAACAAGGAAGGTGGAACACTGAAGATAGAAAGTAATGCTAATGTTTCGAAAATAACAAAAGTGACATTACACGTTCTGTTTCCAACAAAAACTTTGAAGACTTCGTCTGGCCAATCAAAGCTAAGTATGGATGTTTCCTCATCCCCTCATCCCGATTTTTTTATTTACACTATATCAAACGTAAATCAAAAAAATCTCACAGTAACCAATACTTCTGTTTCAGAATATGATGACTATTATTATTATGAAAATGGGATTGATTTGCTAATTTGGAGAATAGATGTGGAGTATGAGGCCATACCGACATACACAGCCACAATAAATGTGCCCAAAAACGGAAAACTCTACTTCGTGAACAGTGTTGGCAGTACGACAAGCCAGGGCACCACCAAAACTGGCATAAAAAAAGGAGAAACCGTTTATTTCGTGGGAGTTGCTGAAGGCGACTGGGGTAATAAACTCTCTAATGTCACCTGCACAACGAAATCGGGCAAAAGTGTGACAGTGAAAACTGAAGGAACCAAAACCTTTTCTTTCGTCATGCCGGCAGAAAATGTGACAGTAACAGCGAAAATTAATTATAAGATTAAAGTCAACCAACCTAACAACGGAATTATCAACTGCTCAAAAGATTTTGCCTTGAAAGGAGAAATGGTACAACTTTTTGTTAAGCCCAATACAGGTTACAGTTTAAAATCATATATTGTAAAAGATACTGACGGCAATAACATAACTGTCTCAAGCAATGGGCAATTCAAAATGCCTGAGGCTGGTGTCACCGTAACGGCCACATTGGTACGAGCGACCTACACTGCCACAATTATTGTACCAGAACCCACAGACAAAATATGGTTCTCTTTTAACACAGAAAGTGATACAGAGCCAGCGGTTTTGGTTAAGTCATATCATTATGGAGATAATCCGTATTTCATTGCTAAGGAGATTGATGAAGACTATCTTCTGTACGGATTAACATGCACTACGGCTTCTGGCAAGGATGTGGAACTATTCAAAGGCCGATACAATACAAACTGGCCAGATGTATTTGACTTCACTATGCCTGCTGAGAATGTAACTATCACCGCAAGGGTTGATAAACTTATGAGAATCAGTGCCAACCCCAATCCAGAAGCCCCGTCCGACTATTACACCACGTTCTTCAGCAGCGACTGCAATTACATCTTGCCTGATGGCTCAACAGCATACATAGGAGAGGTTGTCGGAAGTGAACTGAACTTAAAAGAAACGGGAAACTATGTGATACCCGCTTCTACGGCTGTTATCATAAAGGCAGATATGACACCTATTACGCTAATACCTACAGCAGAGAATGCGACCGTAGAAAAAGGGGATCTACTCGGATATGATGAGGAAACTTCGTGTGAGTCTCGTAGCGTGTATGTTCTAAGTGCTCTCAATGGTGTAATGGGATTCTATCTCTATAAGGGAACGACACTTGGTGCGCATAAAGCCTTTTTGCCCAAAAGCGCTGTTCAAGCAAACGTCAATGGACTTACGTTCTTGTTCGATGAAGAAACAGATGTAGAGCAAATTTTCACAGAGCCCCATACGATAAATTCTGCAATTTACAATATTAGTGGTCAACGTCTTGCTCAACCTGCAAAAGGTCTTAATATTATTAAAGGGAAAAAAGTCTTTATAAAATGAATACTAACATGGAAAAACGTAAATACACCTCGCCCCAGATTGAAATAGCTCAGGTAAATGCATCGGAGATACTTGTAATAATTACTGACTCTGAAACTAATACGCAGTGGGCTCCACGTCATAACTATGATGATAATTCTTTTGCTTTTGAAGAATACGATGATTATAACATAAGGAGTTTTGATAATAGTACCGGAGATATTTGGGAGTAACTTGGAGATTGGGCGGAAACTAGATGGTGTTTCCGCCCAATTTCTGTAGTCTCAATAAAGGAAAGTATGTCAATAAAGGAATCTGCTCCTTTATCTGAACGGAAAGTCCATGAGTTTTTCATTAAATTTAGGCTTTTCGCTCGCTTATTCGTATTTTGCCACTGCGCGGAGAAGTTAGGCATCACCTTCCACTTTTAAATACAACTCAGAGGCACAGAGACACAGAGAAAGATAAAAACTCTGTATCTCTGTGCCTCTGTGTTGATATAGATATTCTGGGCTTCATTTTGAGTGTTACCCAATTTGTTACTCAGCATAGCGGAAACATGTTTCCCTCTGCTTCAATGGTCTTTACATCCCCTTCGGTTCAATATACGGGGTAGGCTATTTTGCCAATATCAGGTCTATCAGCATCGTCACGTCGTAGATATCGATACTGCCGTCTATGTTGACATCAGCGAGTTTGTGGTCGTATTGCGTGAACCTATATGGTGCCTTAGTGTCACCCTCAAGGATGATATCGATGAGTGCCGTCACGTCATAGACATCCACGCCAGCGTCGTGGTTCACATCACCAAGGACAAAACTCCCCGGCAGACGGAAATAACCCGATTTCCACTCGAAATACGGTCCGTCGGTCTCCGTGCCGAAATCAAAGCCTTCGGGAGCATAGATGACACAGGGGGTCTGCGGAGTGCCTGTTCCCCAACATGCATTCTCGTTGAGCCGATGCATGGTTTGGGAGATGCTGAGCGATGTAAGGTTCCCCATCAGCCCAAGCATAGAAGATGTATTCGTATTCTCACTGATGAAGAAGCCAGATAAATCAAGACTCGTGAGGGAATGACAGCCATAAAACATATACCTCATATCTGTGACATTTGATGTATCAAAATGGCTGACATCGAGACTCTCAAGTGACGAGCAGTTACGGAACATATTTCGCATGTTCTTCACGTTAGACGTGTTAAAACTGCTCAAATCAAGTTGTTTCAAACTGGAATTATCACTAAACATATACTTCATGCTTGTCAATCCACTGACATTCAGATTCTCCAATCCCTCATATTTCTCAACCATGAATGACTCAAAACAAGCATCATCGTTCATACACCAGTAGTCGGAGAAAGACTCGTCGAAGACGACTTTCGTGATTTCATAGCGGTTGGGTGTTTCACTCATCGAATATATTGTCCCCTCTCTAGTATCCTTTTCGCCGTCATAATAATAGACAAGTTGGTTGCCACTGCGCTCTTTATATGCCACCCAGGGCGAAACACCTTCAGTGGCAGAGAAGTTACACCATAGAATAACTCCTACTATCGGATCTTCACCGTTTCCCGGGTCTTCCCCGTCAATGATAATATCTTCACGGGGTAAGCCTTCGGCTTCAGGTGCCAACAAATCCAACCAGAAATAGCCATTAAAACTTCCTCCCCAACCCCAATTGATGTGAAAGCGGTCTTCGGTTGCATCATAACCGTCGCAGACAAATGCATGACCAGCAAAATCTTGTTCTGGGTCCGGGTTATCCTTTTTTCTCCAATATCCACCACCCATTATCACGGGATTACCTTTCCGCAATTCACTATACATAGTCTGATTTAGTTCTTCCAAATCATCACAGTCCTGTTCAGAATCCCAGAAACCTGAAAATTCGATATCGCTTGCATACCCGAAATGATCGTTGAAATATGTACTATAATCGGTATTGCCTGTTGACTCATAAGGGCCATATTCTATCTGAGCAACCTGACCGCAATATCTCATCAACTGAGCCACCGCAGTCTTCGCCGCCTGGGTGTTGGGCTGCCCGTCAGTCATTGTCATGGCATCCCAGTCGAAGGAAGCGACGGCGGGAAGGGCCGGAATCTTCATACCATTGTAATTCACATAACTATCCAGGGCATCACAACCATGCTGGAAATGCCTGCCATTCTTTCCTTTTCCCCAGTAATAGGCCACCTGCGCCATAGCAGTGGCCACACAACCCGTCATACATCTCACACCGTCGAAGATACACTGATCGTTGTATGGCTCTCCTTGATCCCATTCAACATCGATAAGAATCGGAATATCAATGCGGTCGTTGGCTGTCGCTGTGGGAGCCTTCATCGGAGCATTCTCTGCCTGTTGGCGCCTGAGCGACACCTGCTTTGCGCACATATCGAGCCATAAGCGCATGCCGCAGGGGATGCTGTCGGTATTGAAATGCCCCTTGTCGCCATGGCCGAGGATGGCAGGTGTGGCATCGTCGCCCGAAACTATGACAAAACCGTCGCCAGGGATATTGAAAGCGTAGAGCACGGGATTGTCGTTCGCCACCTTCACTTGCTTGGGCATCATCGTATAGGCCAGTTCTACGCTGCGGTTTCCCTTCACATGACGTGCTTTCCCCTGACTGAGGAACCCCATGGCTTTCTGCCGTGCCTCATCCACAGAAACGGGATTGCCCCATGTGGGGAGCGACAAGCAAATTATCGAGAGCAAGAGGAAGAGTTTTTTCATCATAGGAAGATTAGATTGGTTTTCTGCCAACAAATTTAATACAAAATGATGAATAACCAACTCATTTTCACATGGTTTCTATATCTGTTTTCGCTTACAGGCAAGAATTAAACAACAATGGGCAATTGCGGGCGGAGGTTTGAGGTTTTGTTTTTGGCCGAAGTGGATTACTTTCATATTTAAATGCAACACAGAGATACAGAGGCACAGAGAAAAATTAAAACTCTGTATCTCTGTGCCTTTGTGTTGATATTTGGAGCTTCATTTTGGGTGTCGCCCAATTCGTTACCCAGGAATGAAAATAAAAATGGCTTTTTATTTTGCATTCCGTTCGGTTTGCACTAACTTTGTACCCTTAAACATCAATTACACCAGAATCAATGAAGAAGTTTAGATTAGTGGACAACGCACTGGGGTGGCTGACATTCCTTGTCGCCGCCATCGTGTATTGCACCACCGTGGAACCGACAGCACCCTTCTGGGACTGTCCTGAATTCACCACTACAGGTTACAAACTCGAGATTGGTCACCCGCCAGGGGCACCGTTCTTCATGCTCACAGCCAACCTTTTCTCACAGTTGGCCAGCGATGCCACCCAGGTGGCCTACATGGTGAACATCATGAGCGCGCTGCTCAGTGCGGTGTGTATCCTGTTCCTGTTCTGGTCGATTACCCACCTCACCCGCAAACTCATCCTGCGCGACTGGAGTGAACTGTCCACCTCGAAACTCATCGCCATCGAGGCATCCGGACTCGTGGGTGCCCTGATCTACACCTTCAGCGACACCTTCTGGTTCAGTGCCGTAGAGAGTGAGGTCTACGCCTACTCCTCCGCCTTCACCGCCGTGGTGTTCTGGCTCATCCTGAAATGGGAAGACGAGGCCGACCAGCCCCACAGCGACCGCTGGCTGGTGCTCATCGCCTACATGACAGGTTTGTCTATCGGCGTGCACCTGCTCAACCTGCTCTGCATCCCCGCCATCGTGCTGGTGTTCTACTACCGCAAGAATCCCAATGCCGACGTGAAGGGGTCGCTCCTCGTACTCCTGCTGTCGTTTGCCATCGTCACCCTCGTGCTCTACGGCGTGGTGCCCGGCATCATCACCGTGGGCGGATGGTTTGAACTGTTCTTCGTCAACACCCTCGGCTGTCCGTTCGACACCGGTGTCATCGTATACATCATCCTCCTCGTGGCCGCCGTGATTTGGGCCATCTTCGAGAGTTACAACGACCACAGCCTCACCCGCCAGAACATCTCGTTCGTGGTGGCAGTGGGCATGATGGGTATCCCCTTCTACGGCTATGGTTGGAGCGCATTCATCATCGGTGCTTTAGTCCTCATCGCCCTGTGGTTTGTGCTGCGCATCAAGCGCAATGGCATGCTGCTCATCACCACCCGTGTGAAGAACACGGTGTCGCTGTGTATGCTCATGCTCCTCATCGGCTACTCCACCTATGCCGTGATTGTGATTCGCTCTGCCGCCAACCCGCCGATGGACCAGAACTCTCCTGAGGATATTTTCACCCTGGGCAACTACTTGAGCCGCGACCAGTATGGCTACCGCCCGCTGTTCTACGGTCAGGCCTACAACTCGGAGTATGCCGCCGATGACAACGGCTATGTGAAGATGACGAAGAGCGCGCCCATCTACCAGCGCAGGGAGAAACACAGTGCCGATGAGCCCGACAGTTACTTCATCGTAGACTGGAAACAGCAGCCCGAATACGTGCAGAACATGTTCTTCCCACGTATGTACTCCGCTGCCCACGCACAGGCCTATGAGAGCATCATCGACGTGCAGGGACGCTACGAGCCCTCGGCATACGGGCAGCCCGACGTGAAGATGCCCACCTTCCTCGACAACATGAAGTTCTTCCTGGGCTACCAGTGCAACTTCATGTACTGGCGCTACTTCATGTGGAACTTCTCCGGCCGCCAGAACGACCTGCAAGGCAATGGCGAGAAGGAGAACGGCAACTGGATAACCGGCATCCCGTTTGTAGACAACTTCATCCTCGGTCTCGGTGACCAAAGCAAACTCCCTGACATCCTGAAGGAAAACAAGGGACACAACGTATACTACTGTCTGCCACTGCTGCTGGGTATTCTCGGCTTCTTCTGGCAAGCCTTCAGAGGACAGCGCGGTATCCGCCAGTTCTGGGTGGTGTTCTTCCTCTTCTTCATGACCGGCCTCGCCATCGTCATCTACCTGAACCAGACACCCAACCAGCCACGTGAGCGCGACTATGCCTACGCCGGCTCGTTCTACGCCTTCTCCATCTGGTGTGGACTCGGCGTGGCAGCCATCATCGACTGGCTGAAGAAACTCGGGCTGAAGAACACCGCGGTGACAGCCGCCGCTGCCGTGGCCTGTCTCCTCGTGCCCGTGCAGATGGCATCGCAGAACTGGGACGACCACGACCGCAGCGGGCGCTACACCTGCCGCGACTTCGGTCAGAACTACCTCATGTCGCTGCCGAAAGACGGCTATCCCATCATCTTCACCAACGGCGACAACGACACCTTCCCGCTGTGGTATAACCAGGAGACAGAGGGAGTGCGCACCGACGCCCGTGTGTGCAACCTGAGTTACCTGCAGACCGACTGGTACATCGACCAGATGGTGCGGCCTGCCTACGACTCGCCCAGCCTGCCCATCAAGTGGCCGCGTATCGACTACTGCTCGGGCACCAACGATGCCGTGACCGTGCGCCCGGAACTCAAGGAGGCCATCCGCGAACTCTATGAGAAATATCCCGAGGAGGCCCACAAGGCCTTGGGCGACAAGCCCTTCGAGGTGAGCAACGTGCTGAAACTGTGGGTGCGCGACGCCGTCACGCCTGAACAACGCAACATCAAGAACACGCTGCTGCAGTATGTGGGTCTGGAGCCCAATGCCCATGTAGTGCCTACCGACACCCTGCTGATGACCATCGACAAGGACGCCGTGCGGAAGAGCGGTATGAAACTCCTCAGCGACTCCATCCCCGACCAAATGGTTATCTCGCTCTCCGGTCACCGCACCCTCGGCAAGGGCGACCTGATGATTCTCGAGATGCTGTCGCAGAGCAACTGGACCCGTCCGATATTCGTGGCCATCACCGTGGGCGACGAGAACTATATGAACCTTGGCGACAACCTCATTCAGGAGGGTCTTGCCAGCCGCATCACCCCGTTCACCACACGTGGCAACAACGAGAAGTTTGACACCGAGAAAGTGTACGAACACATGATGAACGACTTCAAGTATGGCGGCCTCGACAAGAAGGGCATCTATCTCGACCAGACCGTAGCCCGCATGTGCGCCACCCACCGTCGCCTCTTCGCCCAACTCGCCATCTCGCTCATCAACGAGGGCAAGACCGACAAGGCAAAGCGTGCCCTGGCAAAGATGGAAAAAGAGATTCCCGACTACAACCTGCCGATGGAATTCATGAACGGCGGCACGGATATCGTGAGGGCCTATGCATCGCTGGGCAACAAGAAGCGCGCCACCGAGGTGGCCAACGCCCTGTGGAAGACCTCGTCGCAATACCTGACATGGTATATGCTGCAGAGCCCCTCCTACTTCGCTATCTCTCAAAACGAGTGCCAGACCCACATCTACATCATGGACGTTGTACTCAATGCCATGGGCGACGTGGATGAGAAATGGGTAGAAAGCCACGAGAACCAACTCAACCAACTCCTGACGAAATATCAGCAGATGGGAGGTTCGCTGCAAATGTAATCATACTCAAGGGTGAGGTCTTAAGGATGCGTAGGATGATCCTGATGGCACCTCACCCTTGATTTTCACTCTTTTCACTCTCATTTTTTCTACTCCGCCCCATGATTCTCGAACAGCCCTCCTTCTGGTTGCGATGGATGTTTCCCAAAGCCTATTGGCGCATGGACAAGGACGAGCGTGCCGTATACCTCACGTTCGACGACGGTCCCATACCCCAGGCCACGCCCTTCATCCTCGACACGCTGAGGGCCTTCGACGCCCACGCCACCTTCTTCATGGTGGGCGACAACGTGCGGAAATATCCCTATCTCTTCCAACAGATTCTCGACGAAGGACATCAGGTGGGCAACCACACTTTCAACCACCTCGGTGGACTGAAGCACCTCACCAAGACCTATATCGAGAATACTGAAAAGGCCAACCAACTCATCGGTGCCCACCTGTTTCGTCCGCCACATGGATGGATGCGCCCGCCACAGTATTATTTCCTACGGCAGAAATACCAGATTGTGATGTGGGACCTCGTCACGCGCGACTACTCGAAATGGCTTACTGCCGAAGATGTGGTCAACAATGTGAAAAACTACACGCGCAACGGCTCCATCATCACCTTCCACGACTCGCTGAAGAGCATCGACAAACTGAAAACAGCCTTGCCCGCGTCGCTCGAATGGCTGCGCGAACAAGGCTATAGTTTCAAGACGTTTGAATAAATCCTTTGATGTTTTAAACGAACACGAATTAGCCGCATTCACACGAATAAATAAGTATTCGTGAAGATTCGGGATATTACCTCCCTTCGGTCAGTGGGTCTTCAACAAATTTCGTGTTTGTTTTTATGGGGGAGAAACTTCAGATAATTACCGGTTTTTCGCCCTTGCTCCACTTGATGGCGTAAAAGAGGAGTTGAAAGGGAGTTTTAGGGTCGTTAAAGATATTATTTCTCTTTTTCCCACGCTATTTTGCAGTATTTATAGCCTTCCAGGTCGTAGACGCGGGTGAGCCGTTGCTCACGGGTCTTGAAGGCATCGTAGTCTTTCTGCTCGGGCAGTACCCACTGCACCTCGGCCAGTGCCCCCATGCGCGGAAGCACCTGGAACTCCACGAACTCCGTGGCGTAGATATACTCCGTCCAGAGGTTGGCCTGCACGCCGATGATGTGCTTTTTCGCTGCCTCGGTGAGGGTCTCAGGAGCCGGTTCAAAAGAATAAACCTTTTCGAGTGGCACATAACCGCCGATGAGCAATGGCTTGCTCCAGTAGTCCTCCGGTGTCTGGTAATAGTCGAAATAGAAGAACGACGTGGGCGCCATGATGACATCATGACCCATTTCAGACGCTGCCAGTCCTCCCTCTATGCCACGCCAACTCATGATGGTGGTGCTCTTCTCCACATCGCAGTCGAGGAGTTCGTCCCATCCGATGGCCTTGCGCCCGCGGCTGTTGAGGAATTTCTCCACCCGTTTCATGAAATAGCCCTGAAGCCGGTCTTCGGCAGAATGCTTGCCGTCGCCGCGGAGACCCTCACTGGCGATGCGTTGCTGACAGAGTTGACAAGTCTTCCACCGTGTACGCGGTGCCTCGTCGCCCCCAATGTGCACATACTCTGAGGGGAAGAGCGCGATGAGTTCATCGAGCACCCCCTCCACCAATTCAAAGGTCTTCTCCTTGCCGGCACAGAGGATATCGTCGAAGACACCCCAGTTGGGCTCCACTTCATAAGGTCCACCCGTACAGCCCAGGTCAGGATAAGCGGCGAGCACCGCTTCCATGTGTCCCGGCATGTCGATTTCGGGTATCACGGTGATGAAGCGGTCGCGGGCATACGCCACGATATCGCGTATCTCGTCTTGGGTGTAGAAGCCCCCGTAGCGCTGGTAGTCGTAGAGCCCTGTGTTGCGCCCCACCACGGTGCGCCGGCGCCATGCCCCTACCTCGGTGAGCCGGGGATAACGCTTGATTTCCACGCGCCATCCCTGGTCGTCGGTGAGATGGAAATGGAACGTGTTGATATGGTGCAGGGCAAGCATGTCGAGATACCGCTTCACGAAGTCGACACCGAAGAAGTGGCGACTCACATCGAGGTGCATGCCACGATACGGGAAGCGCGGCTCATCGGTCACCACAACGGCGGGGATGTCTACCTCTGCCGCCTCTGCTATGGGCAGTGCCTTACGCAATGTCTGCACGCCATAGAACACGCCGTTAGCCGTAAGACCTTCTATTTTAAGGAGTTTCTCGTTCGCGGTAATGCGGTAGCCCTCCTTGGCAGTCATCTTCTTGTCGGTCTGCAAGACGATGGCGTTCTTCGACACCTTGCCAGTGGTCACGGGCAGCGACAGTCCGGTGGTCTGGCTGATGTAATCAGACAGGAAATGCGCCACACGCATCATGTCGGCATCACCATTACACACTATCGACTGTGCCGAGGAGAGTGCGAAGGGCTTGCCCTTCTGTGCCATACACTGGCGCGGCAGCGGTACGGTATTGAAGTCGGCAGTTTGCCGTGCAGAGGCCATCAGGCTACATGCTGCCATCAATAAACAGAGGAAAGATTTTTTCATAGTTGAAATTGTTTTGCTTCGCTCAATGATAAGGAATTGAATAGAGTTCCCTAACTTGAGAAAAAAGTAGAACATGAATATCACTTGGTTGATTGGGCAAAGATAAAGAAAAAAACGACAGTCAGCAAGAAAAAGGGCATTTTTTACCTGTCACCATGAAGACACTACACATTCAGACCACACAAAATCAACGCAACAACAAAAAAAGTTGGAGGAAAAGTATGTCGGTTTAACATTTTTTTTCTATATTTGCAACAATCATATTACTACCAAACCTTAAATTGCTTATGTCATTTCTCATGATTGTTCAGCTCCTCATTGTGTTGGGAGCATTATGGGTAGGCTCGCGATACGGTTCGCTGGCCTTGGGAGCCATATCGGGCATCGGTCTGGCTCTGCTCGTCTTTGGCTTCGGCCTGAAGCCAGGCACGCCACCCACTGATGTCATCTACATCATCATCGCCGCCGTGACGTGTGCCGGCATCATGCAGGCATCGGGTGGCATGGACTGGTTGATTCAGATTGCGGAGAGGATGCTTCGCAAGCATCCCGACCGAATCACCTTCCTTGCTCCGCTGAGCACCTTCCTGCTGACAGTGCTGGTGGGAACGGGCCATGTGGTGTACACCCTCATGCCGATTATCTGTGACATCGCGCTGAAGAAAGGCATCCGCCCGGAACGTCCCTGCGGAGTGGCCTCCATCGCGTCGCAGGTAGGTATCACCTGTTCGCCCATCGCCGCCGCCGTGGTGGCCTTCGTCACCATCTCCAATGCCAACGGTTTCGAAGTGAGCATCCCCCAGGTGCTGATGGTGAGTTTCCCCGCCTGCATCATGGGTCTGATGGCTGCTGCTGCCGTTTCCTACCGCCGTGGCCTCGACCTGGACAAAGACCCTGAGTTCCAGAAGAAGATTCAGGACCCCGAGACCCGCGCCTATATCTATGGTGGTGGAGCAACGACCCTCGACAAGGAGATTCCGCAGTCGGCCAAGAACGCGGTATATGTATTTCTTGGTGCCATCATCATCATCGTGTTGTTTGCCATCTTCCAGGACATCCTTCCGGTATATGACACCATCAAGGCGGTGAAAGACGCGCCCGACTATACGTTTGCCGACGGCACCGTGGCCTCTGCCGATGCACTGGCGAAGGCCGGCGTACTGATACCCGGCTATACGGAGGCATCGACGGTGCAACTGAAGATGAATGTCATCATCCAGATAGTGATGGTGACGGCAGCCGCAATCATGATATTGTTCTGCAAGGCATCACCCAAGAAGGCTGTCCTCGGTCCGGTGTGGCAGTCGGGCATGGTGGCCGTGGTGGCCATCTTCGGTATCGCCTGGCTCGCCGACACCTATTTCTCGAACTATACAGAACAAATGCAGGACATGCTCGGCGGCATCGTAGCGAAATACAACTGGTCTATCGCCTTCGTGTTCTTCCTCGTCTCTGTGCTCATCAACTCTCAAGGTGCGGTGGTGGTGTCGATGTTGCCGCTGGCCTACTCGTTGGGCATCCCCGGACCGGTGTTGCTCGGTGTGCTCCCCAGTGTCTACGGCTACTTCTTCATCCCCAACTACCCGTCGGATATCGCCACGGTGAACTTCGACCGCTCTGGTACGACGACTATCGGAAAATATCTGCTCAACCACTCGTTCATGATGCCCGGTCTGGTACACATCTTCGTGGCCACCCTGGTGGCCTATGGCCTGAGCAGTCTGATATTCTAAGAAAAGCCTAGGAAAACAAGTAAACCACCTTTAAAAAGAAAAGATTATGTTGATTACCATCATAGAATTACTCGTTGTACTGCTGGCGCTCTATCTCGGCTCGCGCTATGGAAGCCTTGCCCTTGGAGCCATTGCCGGCTTGGGCTTAGCCATCCTCGTCTTCGACCACGGTCTTAAACCAGGCACTCCTCCCACCAACGTCATCTACATCATTGTGGCCGCCGTGACGTGTGCCGGCATCCTGCAGGCCTCGGGCGGCATGGACTGGCTGATACAGATAGCCGAGAAGTTGCTCCGCCGCCATCCCCGTCAGATTACCTTCTTTGCACCCATCTGCACCTTCTTCCTCACCGTTCTGGTAGGAACAGGTCATGTGATGTATACCCTTATGCCCATCATCGCCGACGTGTCGCTCAAGAAAGGCATCCGTCCGGAGCGGCCCTGCGCCATCGCCAGCGTTGCCTCGATGATAGCCATCGTCTGCTCGCCCATCTCGGCAGCGGTTGTCGCCTTCTCCACCATTTCGGCACTCAACGGATTCCACATCACCATCCCGCAGATTGTGATGGTCACCATACCGTCGTGCCTCGCCGGTGTGCTCGTGGCAGCCGCATGGAGTACGCGCCGTGGCCTCGACCTGGACAAAGACCCTGAGTTCCAGGCCCGTATAGCCACCCAAGCCGGCCGCGACTATGTGTATGGCAAGACGGAAACCACCCTCAACAAGACCATCACCCCGAAGGCCAAGCGTGCCGTCTATATTTTCCTTGGTACCATCGTCCTCATCGTTATCCTGGCCTGCCTCCACAATTTCTTACCCGCCTTCGACACGGTGAGAGCCATAGACGGCGCGAAAGACGTGCTGCTGCCTACAGGCAAGACGGTAACCCCGGAGAAACTGGCTGGTGCCGGCATCGTGATGGCAGGCATCACCGAAAAAGTGCCCAAGCCCATCGATATGTATCTCGTCATCCAGATTATCCTCATCACCTCTGCCGCGCTGATGATTATCTTCTGCGACGCCAAGCCCAAGTCGGCGGTGTCAGGCAACGTGTGGCAGTCGGGTATGGTGGCTGTGGTGGCCATCTACGGCATCGCTTGGCTTGCCAACACCTTCTTCGGTGCACACATGGATAATATCAAGGAGTTGCTGGGAACGATGGTGAGCGAATACCGCTGGACAATAGCCCTGATGTTCTTCATCTTCTCCGTGCTTATCAACTCTCAGGCAGCTGTCCTCGTGTCGCTGCTGCCCGTAGCCTATGGTCTGGGCATACCGGGCTGGGTGCTCCTCGGTGTGCTGCCCTGCGCCTACGGCTATTTCTTCATCCCCAACTACCCCACCGACATCGCCACGGTGAACATGGACCGTTCGGGGACGACGAAGATTGGCAAGTTCGTGCTCAACCACTCGTTCATGGTTCCCGGTCTCATCTGCGTGGCCGTGAGCACAGTGGTGTGCTACCTGCTCGCCTCCATCTTCTTCTAAGCATGAATTCGCCATGCTCATGACTTGAGCATCGTTCAACGCACTTACCAATTAGGCCTCATCGATAGTATTCACATACCATCGATGAGGCCGAATTTTGCATGAAAAGGAAAGCAATTGTTGCAAAAACCCATAACAAATGTAACAAAATGGCGCCTAAGAATAAACCAAAAAACAATTCATACGTCAACTAATATATATATAATGTAAAAGGCCTAATTTTGTAGAGACAACTATCCATTATCATCAATATTTATGAAACATTATCTCAACAGCCTCATGGCCCTTGTGGCCTTTCTGGCCGTCAGTCCGTCGGCGTCTGCCCAAGGACTTAAAGACACCTACAAAGACTATTTCATGATAGGTGTGGCCGTCAACCAACGTAACGTGACCAATGCCGAGCAAGCCGCTCTCGTGAAGAGGGAATTCAACAGCATGACCTGCGAGAACGACATGAAGCCCGAGCCTACTGAGCCCCAAGAGGGAAAATTCAACTGGGAAGCAGCCGACCGCATTGCCAACTTCGCCCGCGCCAACGGCATCAAACTCCGTGGCCACTGCTTGATGTGGCACAGCCAGATTGGCCGCTGGATGTTCAGCGACAACCCCACCAAGGAAGTGTTCTTCCAGCGTATGCGCAACCACATTCAGGCCGTGGTGAGCCGCTACAAGGACGTGGTATACTGCTGGGACGTGGTGAACGAGGCGATGACCGATGACCCCAACGCCACCGACCCCTTCCGCCAGTCGCCCCTCTACAAGATTGCCGGCGACGAGTTCATCGCCAAGGCTTTCCAATATGCCCGCGAGGCCGACCCCAACGCCCTGTTGTTCTACAACGACTACAACGAGTGCGACCCGGTGAAGAGCCAGCGCATCTATGAGATGGTGAAACGCATGAAGGAAAACGGCGTGCCCATCGACGGTATCGGCATGCAGGGCCACTACAACATCTACGGACCGACAGAGGCCGATATCGACGCTGCCATCAGCAAATACAAGACCATCGTGAAGCATATCCACGTGACCGAACTCGACATCCGCGTGAATGAGCAGATGGGTGGCCAGTTGCAGTTCAGCCGCGAGGGTCTGGCAGTGAGCGACAGCGTGAAGCAGCATCTCGCCGACCAGTATGCCCGCGTATTCGGCGTGTTCCGCAAGCACCGCGACGTCATCGACTGCGTGACCTTCTGGAACCTCTCCGACCGCGACTCCTGGCTTGGCCAGAACAACTATCCCCTTCCTTTCGATGCCGACTATAAGCCCAAATTGGCTTATGACTACATCAAGGAGATGAAGGCTCCCGCATGGCCTCTTCCCGAGAAGCCCAAAGTGAACCCGAGCGCACAGCGCCAGCGTCAGCGCCGCGGCGGTCCCGGCTTCGGCCAACAGCGTGCTCCGTTCAAGCCCGAACTTGCCTTCCCCGAGCAGCCTGGTGTGAAAGAAGACTTCGTGCCTTCGGAACTCAACCAGCCCGGCCAACAGTATCCTCAGGTGAACTCACAGGGCTATGCCCGTTTCCGTGTTGAGGCTCCCGATGCCCAGGAAGTGAGAGTAGGCCTTGGCCTCGGTGGCGACGGCAATGCCGGAACCCAACTCCACAAGACCTATGACGGCTCATGGGTAGGCACCACATCGGCACCACTCGACGAGGGATTCCACTACTATAACCTCACTGTAGACGGCGGAACCCTCAACGACCCCGGCACCAACAACTACTTCGGCTCCACCCGTTGGGAGAGCGGTATCGAGATTCCCGCCCACGACCGTGCGTTCTACGCTATGCGCCAGGATATCCCCCACGGCTTCGTGCAGCAGGTGCTGTTCCCCTCGAAGAGCACCAACAGCGTACGCCGCGCATTTGTCTACACACCGCCTTCATACGGAAAGAACAAGAAGGAGCGCTACCCCGTGCTCTATCTGCAGCATGGATGGGGTGAGGATGAGACCGCTTGGAGCAACCAGGGCCACGCCAACCTCATCATGGACAACCTGATTGCCGATGGCAAAATCAAGCCCTTCATCATCGTGATGACATACGGTATGACCAATGAAATCCGCTTTGGCGGACTTGGACAGTTCACCGCCGAGGACTTTGAGAAGGTACTCTGCGATGAGTTGATTCCCTATATCGATGCCAACTTCCAGACAAAGACCGACAAGTGGAACCGTGCCATGGCAGGTCTGTCGATGGGTGGTATGGAGACGAAACTCATCACCCTTCGCCGTCCGGAACTCTTCGGTTCCTATGGTCTGTTCAGTGGTGGCCAGTATGCCCCATCGGATATCCAGGACAAGAAGCAGGTGAAACTCATCTTCGAGAGTTGTGGCAGCAAGGAGCAGCCCGACGCCATCAGGAAGTCGGTGGCCGACCTGAAAGCCGCTGGTTTCAATGCCCATGGCCATGTGTCGGAAGGCACTGCCCATGAGTTCCTCACCTGGCGCCGCGCCCTCTACGAGATGGCACAGTTGCTGTTCAAGTAAGATGACAGGAATAGTTATTACATAAAGAGGGAATGCCCCGCGGGCATTCCCTCTTTTCTTTTGCCAGACAGACCGGAAAATCCGTATATTCCGCTTATCCCAGCAATGCCTGGAATTTCTCGTCGAACTTCGACTTGTTGGCGGCACCCACCATTTTGTCGACCAGTTTTCCGCCCTTGAAGAAGAGCACTGTGGGGATGTTGCGCACGCCAAACTCTGCGGCGATGTCGTCGTTCTCCTCCACGTCGCACTTTCCTACCACAATCTTGCCATCATACTCTTCGGCGAGTTGTGAGATGACCGGGGCAATCATCTTGCAAGGTCCACACCATGTGGCCCAAAGGTCGACTACCAATGGCAAGTCGCCATTGAGATAACTCTGAAAATTGTCGGTTGTGATTGTTACTTCCATGTTTCTTGATTTTTATTGTGAATAATTATCATTGTTTTGCCATAACGGACTGTATACTTATCCATCAAAGACCGTGCCAAAAAGGACGGGTCGCTATCAGTTGATGGAATACGACATGCCTTCGGCATTGTCGAGAAACTGCATGAGCATATAACTCATTTCCACCTGCTTTTTCTTGCTTCGCAGTTGCACATTGCCCTGCGCATCGTGGATATGCAGGTAGAGCGCGGTCTTTCCCGGGTTGCTGTCGATCATAGCCACGAGGTCGCTGACTGTGGTGGCATCCAGATGGTCGCTATCGAGGTAGATGGTGAGCCGGTCGATGCTCTTCTCCTTCACCGTCTGCATGAACTGTATGTCGCCGATGCGGAGGTCGAAGATATTGGAATCGCGGAACCGGCGTTGCGCCTTTGCCGTGACGTAGACGGTGCACGACTCCTGCAGTGCTCCCCGCCAGCGGGCCCACTCCTCGCCGAAGAGTGCCAGTTCGCCCGACCCGGTGAAATCCTCGATGGTGACGAAGCCACACGGGCTGCCATTGCGGCTGAAGCGCGACTTCACCGCTGTCACCACGCCTCCGAAGGTCACCGTCTCTTTCTTCGCCAGCGCCTCCTTGTCGGCCAGTTCCGGGCAGGTGGTGTTGCACATATGTCTGAGAATCATGCTGTATTCGTCGAGGGGATGGGCTGAGAGGTAGATGCCCACCAAGTCGCGCTCGCGGTTGAGGCGCTCGATGTTGCTCCAGGGGTCGCTCTCGGGAATAGGCGGTGTGGCTATCTCCACCATGTCGGCACCAAAGAGCGACATCTGCGCCTGCATCTTCTCTGCCTGGAAATGCTGTCCGAAGCGCATCAGCGTGTCGAGGAACACCTCTCCCTTAGCATTGGGTGCGAGGTATCGCTCACGTGTGATGCCGAAACTGTCGAAACCGCCACTGAGCACCAGACTCTCAATGGCCTTTCTGTTGACTGCCGAGAGGTTCACCCTCTTCACCACGTCGAACACGTCGGAGAAGAGTCCGCCCTTCTCCCGCTCTTCGATGATGGCCTCTGCCGCAGCCGCCCCCATTCCCTTGATGGCAGCCAGCCCGAAGCGCACGGCTCCTTGTTTGTTGACGCTGAACTTGTGGCGGCTCTCGTTCACATCGGGTCCGAGGGTCTCGATACCCATCATCTTGCACTCATCCATGAGTTTGGTGATTTCGGTGATGTTGTCGAGGTTGCGGCTCATCACGGCAGCCATATACTCCGAGGGATAGTGCGCCTTGAGATAGGCCGTCTGATAAGCCACCCACGAGTAGCATGTGGCATGGCTCTTGTTGAAGGCATACGACGCGAACTTCTTCCAGTCTTCCCAAATCTTGTTGAGCACAGCCTTGTCGAAGCCGTTTTTCGTGCCCCCCTTGTAGAAGAGTTCCTCCAACTCGTTCATCTTCTCTATCTGCTTCTTTCCCATGGCCTTGCGGAGTGTATCGCTCTGTCCGCGCGTGAAGTTGGCCAGTTGTCGGGAGAGGAGCATCACCTGCTCCTGGTAGACGGTAATGCCGTAGGTATCCTTGAGATATTTCTCCATGCAGGGAATGTCGTAAGAGATGCGCGAGGGGTCTTTCTTGCGCGCGATGAACTCAGGGATATAGTCCATGGGGCCCGGTCGGTAGAGAGCATTCATGGCGATGAGGTCTTCGAAAACCGACGGTTGCAGTTCACGCAGGTATTTCTGCATGCCGCTCGACTCGAACTGGAACGTGCCGATGGTGCGTCCGTCGCAGTAAAGTTTGTAGGTGAGCGGGTCATCGATGGGGATGTTCTCGATGTCGATGGCCTTTCCCGTAGAGAGTTTGATATTCTCGATGGCCTCCTTGATGATGGAGAGCGTCTTCAGTCCGAGGAAGTCCATCTTGATGAGGCCCGTCTCCTCTATCACATGGCCGTCGTATTGCGTGCAGAGCAGTTTGTGCCCCGGGTCGGCCTTGTCTTCGGCAGTGGAGACAGGCACCCAGTCGCTGATGGCATCGCGGCAGATGATGGTGCCGCAGGCATGGATGCCGGTGTTGCGCACCGTACCTTCGAGCATCCTCGCGTATTTGATGGTGTTGCGCGCCCTGATGTCGGCTGAAGCCTCTGCCTCACGCAGTTCGGGCACGCACCGGATGGCGTTGTCGAGATTCATCTTCAACCCGTCGGGCAGGCGGTCGGGGATGGCCTTGCACAGGCGGTTGCTCTCCTCGAGAGGCAGGTGCTCCACGCGTGCCACGTCCTTGATGGAGTTCTTCGTTGCCATACTGCCATAGGTGATGATATGTGCCACTTTGTCGTGTCCGTATTTGTCTTCCACCCATTCGAGCACACGCCCTCGCCCGTCGTCATCGAAGTCGGTATCGATATCGGGCAGTGAGATGCGGTCAGGGTTGAGGAAACGCTCAAAGAGGAGGTCGTACTTGATGGGGTCGATCTGGGTGATGCCCAGGCAGTAGGCCACCACAGAGCCTGCTGCCGAGCCACGTCCGGGTCCCACCATCACGTCGAGTTCCTTTCGTGCCACGTTGATGAAGTCTTGCACGATGAGGAAGTAGCCGGGGAATCCCATGGTCTTCATCACGTGGAGTTCGAACTTCACGCGCTCTTCCACCTCTTCGGGGATGGGGTCGCCATAGAGCCGTCGTGCCCCATCGTAGGCGAGTTTGGCAAGGTAGTCGGCCTCGAACTTGATGCGGTAGAGTTTATCGATACCGCCGAGTTTCTGTATCTTCTTCTCCCCCTCCTCACGCGACATGATTTCATTGCCGTTCTCGTCGCGGGTAAACTCCTCGAAGAGTTGTTCGGGCGTGTATTTCCGGCGCGTGTCTTCCTCGGTACCGAAGTCGGCGGGGATGGGGAAGAACGGCATGATAGGTGCGTGGTCGATGGAATAGGCCTCCACCTTGTCGAGCACCTCACACGTGTTGTCGAGAGCCTCGGGGATGTCGGCGAACACCTCGTTCATCTCTGCCCGTGTCTTCAGCCATTCCTGTTTGGTATAGAGCATGCGCGAGGGGTCATCGAGGTCTTTGCCGGTGGAGAGGCAGAGCAGGTGGTCGTGGGCCTCGGCATTCTCCTGGTCTACGAAATGCGCATCGTTGGTGCAGACGAGTTTCACGCCATACTCCCGTGCCAGTTCCACCAGCACCTTGTTGGCACGCTGCTGCAGGGGGAACGTCTCACGATTGGCACGGAGATTGGGGTCGCGCACCTCATGGCGCTGCAGTTCCAGGTAGTAGTCATCGCCGAAGACGCGCTGGTGCCATTCTATCGCCTCGCGCGCCCCCTGGATGTCGCCCTTGAGAATCTTGTCGGGCACCTCTCCAGCGATGCACGCCGAGCACACGATGAGTCCCTCGTGGTAGCGTTCCAGGTCTTCATGGTCGGTACGCGGACGCATATAGAAGCCGTCGACCCATGCCCGCGACACGAGTTTGATGAGGTTTTTGTAGCCTTGGTAGTTTTTGGCGAGCACGATGAGGTGCCATCCGCCCTGGTCGTGGTGCTCTTTGCTGCGGTCGCTCTTTTTGCGTCGTGCCACGTACATCTCGCACCCGAAGATGGGTTTGAAGGGTGGCAGTCCCTCTGCCTTCCGCTTACCGTTCACCTTGTTGCAGTAGTTGAACAGTTCTTTCACACCGAACATATTACCATGGTCGGTGATGGCAACGCCACGCATGCCGTCGGCAATGGCCTTGTCTACCAGTTTCTTAATGCTCGACTGTCCGTCGAGTATCGAAAAGTATGTATGAACGTGAAGATGGACGAAATCTCTCATAGTCTATTGTTAGAGTGGCAAAGTTACGAAAAGTCGAGTGCAAAACAAAATGAACTCGTTCATTTTTTTTGCCGAGACGGAGTAACTTCGCGATTTATCGCAAAGTTACGAAAAGTCGAGCGCAGAACAAAAGAATTTCATTCTTTTTTCTGCCGAGACGGAGTAACTTCGATATGAAGTATCAAAGTTACGAAAAGTCGAGCGAAATATAAAAGGAAAGTTTACTTTTCTTTTTATTTCCGAGACGGAGTAACTTCGCGATTTATCGCAAAATTACGAAAAGTCGAGCGCAGAACAAAAGAATTTCATTCATTTTTTTTGCCGAGACGGAGTAACTTCGCGATTTATCGCAAAGTTACGAAAAGTCGAGCGCAGAACAAAAAAAAATCATTCTTTTTTTCCGAGCCCTTGTGCTGGCACCGTCCTCATACGAATTAGGAAAAAATTAACATTTGACGATGCAAGATTATCAAACACCTACATTTATAATTATAGAAACTATTTAAAATAAAACTATAACTTAGCAGATAATGAAAACAATGAAACTTTGGAGACTCAACTTTGGTCTATGGCCGAGCCACCTCACGCCCGGGAAAGTAATGCATGCCTTGATAATGCTGGCTGTCCTCTCCCTCGCCTCTTGCAGCAGCGACGATGATGACTATGACGTGAACAACCTTGTCGGGACTTGGCTGCAGGTGTATGAAGAGGGTGTTGTGACAGAGGGCTTTGTAGAGTACACTTTTACGCCCGGTGTTCCCTCCACAAGTGGCGATTGTGACATCCATGTTCATGATGCGCTAGCTGGTGACACGACTATACATAGGGGGTATGTGCTTAATGACAATCGTCAGATCGTTATCTTCGAACCGATGTACGGCGGCACACCTGTGTTGCAGACATGGAACATCAAAAAGTTGGGCAGCAGCACGATGTCGTGGGAAAACGCAGACCGCTCCGACATCATCTTCAATTTCAAACGTGCCGCACGTCAGAGGTAACTTCAAAGGATGTGCAGACAGACACGGCACGCTTCAATGTAGAGACTTTGCAAACATAATTACCACCTTTTCTATTTCCGCGAAACAGGTATCTCTGATTTGGCGACACATGAGCATTTTCTTACAGAAAGATTTGCAAGGCACTTCAAAATAGAGTATTTTTGCCACAAAACTAACCATGGACCATGGGGCTGCCTCCAAGGTGAGAGAACCTCAAGAAAACAGGCATCAATACCATTCGGCCACGACCTGCCTCGTTAAAAGGCGTGGCCTATCTATTTACTCTACTTTTTCATTTTGCATACCCCAATGAAGAAAACATCCATTCTCTTTCTGCTGGCTTTATTTGCCTTCAATGGTATTATTGCTCAATCCCCTGCCAATTTCAGCAAGATGTCAAGGCATCTGGTTTCGCTCCTTAACCAACACCCAACAAACCGACTGCACCAGTCGCCAAGCCCCTCCCACACATCCGTTTGCGTGCTGATGACGCTCACCAACGGCGCAAGCATCTTCCTGCCCGCAGCGGGCAACCGTAACGGTGCCTCTCGTGTCCTCGTAGGCAGCAGCGGCAACTATTGGTCGTCTACCTGGGGCACTTCCGAAGCATCCAGGGCAAGTGAACTCATTTTCGACTCTAGTTATATTAATACGCACACTGCTTATCGTTATAATGGGCGCAGCGTTCGCCCTGTCGGCAAATAATTTGGAAGGCAGGAGGAAGCCTCCCGTCTCACTTCATTCATACAAGAAAAAGGGGATTTCGTACAACTGTCTTCCTTTTCTTTTTACTATCATTACTTTTATGGTACTTTTGCAATGAGAAGATTCCTGAAACAGGTACTCGCATTGGCAAGAAACCATTTCTTGCGTTCTCAGGAAAAAAAGCAGGACTCTAAAGAGACATCATTACTAACCATAAAAGTATAAGGAAATGAAGAAGATCGTATTATGTCTGTTATTGGTGTTGGGAATACATACAAATAGCTATTGATTATTTGTATACCGACTCAACTATTCTAACATCAGGCTGGTTATAAGCAACAATTTCCCCAAAGATGGGATTTTGGCATGTTGCGCTAATTTCACGACAGATTTTAACTGTTTGAAATCTCCGGAAAATAGACTTGTATACAGTTGTACTTCGGATGGAACTTACTACAAAAGACAAAGTCCAAGAAACATAGGGGTGTTCTCCTTTTACAACAAAAAATTCAAGTTCGGTTATGACAAGCAGGAACTCATCAGGGCGAGTAAGCACAAAGGCATGGGCTTTTTACAATGGATGGTTATATACAACTACAAGAAAAAGAGAGTAAAAACATACAAAGCATCACACCACTTCAGGGTCTTGGCAGAAATCAAAAACAAACTGTATTTTATTGAAGCGGACAAGAAACTGACATTTGATGATTTTGCCAATGAATTGGTGAAACTGAAAGTCAAAAACGCCATTTATCTTGATACGGGATATGGATGGGAAACCTATTTCTATAAAAACTCCAAAAATAAAAAGGTATATAAGCATTCCACCAATCACCCATTTCCCTTTAGAAGTAATTTCTTATTGATTGAATAACCATTATTGAGGAAACCATAGTCATGACCTAATCTTATGACATCTATGAGCGAACGACTGTCACCACGAGGAAAGGCGGTGTTTCAGACAGAAGAAATACACTTTTTTCACTCCTTTCAGACAGAATTTCGTCCCCTCTTGTCTCTTTGTCTATAAAGAGGCCCTGTGTCGGATGTAAGTTCGCGGGTTTTTCGGGAAAAACTTGTGTAGCCGGTGCCAAGGCCCTAATTTTGCAAATGTAAAGACAAGAAATTATTTAAGTTTAGTGCAATAAGAATAGTAGATATGGTTTTAAGTTAGGTTTTGATTATTAGGTTGATAAATGATTAGGTTAATTAAAGTTACAGCCGCATTACCAAAGCGTTGGTGATGCGGCTGTAGTCATGTTATCATCAACAAGGATAATGAAGAGATTGTTTCGGGGTATGTTTTTTGCAGGGAGAAAGCCAAAAGCATCAGTTTTATTTGCATAATCCACAAAAAAGCACTAATTTTGTACCCAAATGCGATGTCAAGGGAGCATTCTGACGACCAACTGTTGATATTTCAGTTGTTGAATGGTCATCTCCAACGACGAAAGCCTAATCAATCATGGGAAAAAGGATTCGCAAACTCAAAAAACAACGACTACATAGCGAAGGCAACGACACACTCTTATTCAGTCTATTCATACTGATAGCCCTATCAGTATTGTTATGGCGTTGCTTCGACACCAAGGTACCCTTCTGGTGCTTTGTCTCGGTATTCTCCGTGCTTTACCTCATCATGCTCAATTTCTTCCGCTGTCCGAAGCGGTTTTTGGATGTCGACGACACCAACAACCTCGTTGTGGCTCCTGCCGACGGCAAGGTGGTGGTGGTAGAGGAAGTGGATGAAGACCAGTATTTCCATGAGCGCCGTATCATGGTATCGATATTCATGAGCCTCTTCAACGTGCATGCCAACTGGTTCCCTGTCGACGGTCATGTGAAGATGGTAAAGCATCAGGACGGCAACTACCACAAGGCGTGGCTTCCGAAAGCCAGTGAGGAGAATGAGCATGCCGACGTCATCATCGAGACACCCAATGGCGTGTCGGTGCTCTGCCGTCAGGTGGCTGGTGCCGTGGCGCGCCGCATCGTGACCTACGCCAAGCCCGGTGAGGAGTGCGAAATCGACGACCACCTGGGATTCATCAAGTTTGGCTCGCGTGTCGATGTCTACCTGCCTGTCAACGCCGAGATTTGCGTGAAGATGGGGCAGTCGACGACAGGCGACCAGACCATCATTGCCAAACTCCGCTGACCATGGCCAACATCATCACCCGCAACATCCCCAACTCCATCACGTGCTGCAACCTCATCTCGGGTTGCATCGCCATTGCCTTTGCCTACGAGGGCAAACAGGAGTGGGCATTGGCATTCATCATCATCGGTGCGGTGTTCGACTTCTTCGACGGCATGGTGGCACGCTTGCTCCATGTGTCGTCGCCCATCGGCAAGGAACTCGACTCGTTGGCCGACGACATCACTTTCGGCGCGGCTCCCGCAATGATGGTGTTCACTTTCCTCCACCAACTCCCCTACCCCGACTGGCTCGACGGCGCACGTGAGTATCTGCCCTACGTGGCATTCCTCATCGCCGCCTTCTCGGCCCTGAGGCTGGCGAAGTTCAACCTCGACGAGCGCCAGGCCACCTCGTTCATCGGACTGCCGACGCCTGCCAACGCGCTCTTCTGGGGGTCGCTCATCGTGGGTGGCGGTACACGGCTCATACACATCCCCTATGCTCTTCCTGTAGTGCTCGTGCTCATCGTGCTGAGTTGTTGGATGCTCGTTGCCGAGATCCCCCTCTTCGCGCTGAAGTTCAAGCAATGGGGATGGAAGGGCAACGAAACGAAGTATATCTTCCTCATCACCTGCATCCCGCTGATTGTATGGCTTGGCATGTCGTCGCTCGCCGTCATCATCACATGGTATGTTATCCTCTCCATCTACGACAATGCCAGGAAGCGCTGACGCTTTCCCGTTTTCATTTGTTCGCCCATGTTTATCATCAAGTTCATCCTGTTCCTCTTTCTCTTCGGCATCATTGCCGTGGTAGCCACCGTAGTGCGTTTATGGTGGTCGGTAAGGAAGATGCAGGACAAGATACGGCGGGGAACAGAGGGTATGAACCAGCAAACTACCGGGCGTGCCACCAGTGAGGGCGACATCCTCACCGACACGCGAGACCCTGAGCGTGCCAACCGCAAGATTATCGATGATGATGAGGGAGAGTATGTGGACTATGTAGAGGAAAAATGAAACGATATGGATTTGTCATCGGGGTAAAGCCCGAGAAACTGGAAGAGTATAAGCGCCTGCATGCCGCTGTTTGGCCAAAAGTGCTGGAGATGATTTCGTTGTGCAACATCCGCAACTACACCATCTTTTTGAAAGACCATCTGTTGTTCGGCACCTATGAATATGTGGGCGACGACTATGAAAAGGATATGGCACGCATGGCTGCCGACCCCGTGACTCAGGAATGGTGGAAACTGACCGACCCCTGCCAGCAACCCCTCGACACCCGTCGTGAAGGAGAATGGTGGGCGGAAATGGAAGAGGTGTTTCATCTCGACTGAGAAGAGCAAACCTGAAATACTCGTTTTTACTACCTATATAATAAAGGGCAGGTTTTTGATTGAAATGGATAATCAATCAAAAACCTGCCCTTTTTCATGTCTTCGAACCACATTTGCGACATTTTTTTAGCACATTTCCTGCATTTGTCGCATTTAGAGGTATTTGTCTAATACTCTTTTGAAGGAAATCTCGAAAAAATCTTGTTGGCCGTCTGGACCTCCATAACTTTGCATCCGGAAACAAAAAAGACAGGCCCGCCAGTCGGGTTGTCCGAAACAAAACAAGAAGTAAAAACAAAAAAAATAAAAAAACAATGAAAACAAGAATCACTTTGATGGTCGCAATGATGACGATAGCCATCTCGGCCGCAGCAATGCCCTACACAGAAGCCAGTAAGAAAGCCCTCTTCCTCAGCGATAAGATGGCCTATGAGTTGAACCTTTCAGAGTCACAGTATGAGGCAGCCTATGAAATCAACCTCGACTACCTGCTCAACATCGACGAAGAGAGCGACGTGCTCGGTTTCCTGTGGCAAATCCGCAACCGCGACATGAAAGAGGTGCTCGCCGACTGGCAGTACGACAACTACATGGCCAGTGAATGGTTCTGCCGTCCGTTCTCAACGAGTGGCGATGGATGGACACTCGCCATCTACGACCGCTACCAGGAAGGACAGTTGCTCATGGACGAGCCCTCCACGTTCGTCAGTTACCATGGTGGTCATAACCAAATGGAAGACAGTTTCTATGCCGGCTGCCAATTCCACAAGCCCGTGTCTACCATGTATCTCGGTCAAGTGGAATAACGCGTCCCGCCCAACGACCACCGTCGCTCACGAAGGGCATACCCCACCAGAATTTAATCATTCACAGACAGCAATAATATTTTAGATTATTAGATTATTTCCAACCAGCCCACCATTTCAGGTGGGCTTTTTTCATTCATAAATGGTGCCCGCAGTGGGCATGTAGCCAAGACGGCCTAATGCTTGAGGCTCTCAAAATACGATGAGGGTAGCCTGGGGAACATGCTCTGCTTGAGCGCCGACGGCGCATTTCCCTTGTCTTTGGATGCGGATGAGTGCGTATCCATTGTATGCCTGAATCTTCCGTGAGCCGGTACTCGTTCCCAGGTTGTCGACCAACCGGCCTTCGCCCGCGATGGAAAAAGAGATGCGGTTGGTGGCGTCGAGACAACGCACACCATGACTGTCGTATAATTGCGCTTTCAACAACACTTCATCGTCATGCTCCTCCTCCACCGTCAGTACGACATGGTCGGGAGCCTCCCACTTGGCCGTCTGATACTCCACACGAATCTCATCGATATGCTCACCGGAAACGGCACGCAGCGTGTTCATGCCCTCACGGAACTTCACCTTCCAGTGGAAGCCCTGGGCCGGGAAGTCCTGAGTGTCGTGGTTTCGGATGCCCTGCGACTCACCATTGAGAAACAACTCCACCTTTGGCAGGTTGCTGTAGACAAGCACCTCTTTCGCCTCGTTGGGGTCACCCCATCTCACAGGCCATGAGTGGCCGTAGATGTGAAGCACCGGACTCGGCGACCAATACGACTTGAACACATAGAAACTCTCTTTGGGCGTGCCGTCGCGCTCCACCACCCCTTTCTGGTTTACATAAGGTATGGGATTGTCGGGACGCAGGGGCGTGGAAAAATCCTTGAATGTCCAGAAAGCCGTTCCTGTGAGATCCTCGATTTGCGACTGCTCTTTCAGATGCCAATCAAACAACTTCACGATGAACGACTCCGACCAGTCGCCACTCTTGTCGGCAGCCACGAAGTCTTCCGGCATCTTGCCGTCGGCCGTAGGATATTCCTGATGTCGCCGGGCATGACTGTCGCCCCCCCACTCTGCATGGAAAAAACGGTCGTATTTGCCGATGGCCTCTTGGGTCATCTCACGGTAGTCGGTGAAATGGCGGCTGTACCATCCCGCCCAGATACTCGGGCTATAGACATCGACGATGTCGCTGCAGAAGTCGCAGCGGCGGATAGTAGTGAGCCGTGAGGGGTCGGCGTGGTGTGCCAGCACATTGAGTTCGCCCATGAAAGCCCTGATGCTGTCTTTCTGGAAATCGGGGAAATCACCGGGCCAGTCGTTCTCGTTGCCAAGTCCCCATAGGATGACGCTGGGGTGATGCCGATGACGGTGTATCATCGATGTGAGCATCCTGCGCGTCTGAGCCCTATATGTATCGCCACCGAGTCCTCCACGGCACCACGGAATCTCCTCCCACACAAGGATGCCGAGAGAGTCGCAGAGATGGAGCACCAAGTCCGACTGCTGGTAGTGGCCGAGACGGATGAAGTTGGCCCCCATGTCCTTGATTTGCAGAAGGTCTGCGCGTATCATCTCATCGGTCATGGCAGCCCCCACGCCAGCATGGTCTTCATGCCGGTGAGTGCCACGGAGCTCCAGCCGGCTGCCGTTTAGGAAGAATCCTCCCTTCTTGCGGAACTCATAGGTGCGGAAACCAAAATGCTTCCGCTCCACAGACTGGTTGCCCTCCGTCCCTGCAATGACCTCGCAGGAGTATAGCCATGGCGACTGCGGACTCCACAAGCGCGGACGCTTCACCTTGAAACGGAACGCGGACTCATCGTCGCCAGCATTCGCCTGCTTACTGGCGATGAGTTTTCCCGCAGGGTCGTAGATGTTGACGAGGAGCGGTGACTGAGCGTCGGCGCCCTCAAGCAGCGGACTGACCTGCACCTCATTTCCATTGGTCACTATCCCTACATCGGTGATGAAACAACGTGGCTGGTAGACAAGATTCACATGGCGGTAGAGTCCGCCATAAAGGTTGAAATCGGAGAGATCGGAAGGGATGAGTTCCACGTCACGGCTGTTGTCGCAGCGTATAGACAGCGGGATATCCTGGTTGCCCTGGTCTGAAATATCCACCTGCCACCAATCATATCCCCCCCGATGAGAAGCCACCAATGCTGTACCCAGATAGACATCGGTCTTCTGTCCACTACCCTCGAACTCAAGAAACGTACGTCCGCCAGGATATGGATTCGCCACATGCAGCGTGGTGCGATACCAGCCACAGCCTTGATAATACTGCACATCCGGGTCTACGGCATCGAAAGCATTGAAACAGTGAGGCAGGGAGACCTCCTGCCACCGTGGCACGCTCTCGGGCTTTCCCGCCTGTACGGGTCGCAGCACCTCCCAGACGTTCGCCATATCCTGTCTGACAAACTGCCAGCCTGTGGAGAGACGGTAGCGCTCTGTGGCACTGGCGTTCATCGATATGGCGAGCCACAGCAGACAGAAGAAGACATGCCGTGGTACACACTTGGACAAGTGAGTAAAAAGGATATTCATCATCAGTTTATTTTTTGCGTAGTTTGATGGCAGAGAGCCGGGCGGGAGCATCACCATACGGGAACCTTACCGTCAAGGTGCCTCCCCCATGGTCTACCACCACCTTCTTGTGAATGGCGTGACGGCCCACGGTGGCAGCCTGTTGTCCCAGGTTGTAGACAGAAGACTGGCTGCCCGACGGTTCGCTGACATACAACAGTTCCAACTCATACGTACCGGCATCGACGTCGAAGCAATAGGCTTCCAGCCCTTCCAGCCACGTTTGGTAGAGCGGACCGTCGTCGGTGGCATGAATCTCACCCTGCGACGACTGTTGCTTGCCTCCTACATACCCCCATCCACCCTGCTGATAGGGTTGGTCGGGCAGCCAAATGACACCGCTCTTCGGTGATGTGTAATAACACTGGCTCCCCACATTGACTGCCATCTCCTGCACGCAGGGCAGTGAGGCTGCTGCCTCATACCATACCACCGTGGCATCCTCGACGACCTTACCTTCGTGCATTCCCTTGGCAGTAAGCAGGTTGCGGCCATCAGAGAACGCAACGTCGAAGAGGACGAAACAGTTGTCTGCCGTCCTACGGCCCAAGGAATTGCCGTTGAGGAAGAGTTCCACCTCGCTGAGGTTGGTGTAGACCTTGACGGGGAGCATTGTACCGGGAAAGCCCTTCCTGACGTCCCAATCGCGACTTGCCACATGTATCACGGGAATATCGTCGCGCCATTTCGCCTGGTAGTAGTAGTAGATATCCTTTGGTGTGCGGTCGGCATAGACAACACCCTTGTTGTTGATACGGGGCATCGACTCGTCTCTGTTGGCAGAGGAGAAGTCGATGAAGTTCCAGTAACTGCCGCCGCAAATATACGGTTTTTCTTCGATAACCGGAAGATAATGCTCCACATATTTCTGCTGGTATTCGATGCTGAAGTCAAAGGGCTTCCCCTGTGTGGAGTGAAGGCGTCGGTCGCTCCCCGCTCCCCACTCGCTGACGATGACGGGGTGCGTGGGCTCTGCCTGCTGCTGTTTGGCGAGGAACCGCTCAAAACCAGTCAGGTCGCCCCCGTACCACCCTTGGTAGAGGTTCCAGCCCACCACATCGGTGATGCCGCTGATATGGTGGCGGTTGTAGTCCTCCGAACCATGCAGCGCCATGGTGCTGTGGCGGTAAGGGTCTTCTTCTTTCAGCGTAGTCTCAAGTTGCCGGGCGAGCGAGAGAATCCTTTCTATGGCCTTGGCATGGTCATCTCCCTTGTAGAGGTTGTTAGTCTGGAGAAGCACCTCGTTCATGTAGCCCCAGAGGATGACAGAAGGATGGTTGTAGTGTTGGCGCACCATCTCGATGAGGTTCTCCCTGCAAGCCTGCATGAAAGCCTCGCTCTCCGGCACAGAATTGACGACGGGAATCTCTTCCCAAACCAGGAGTCCGAGACGGTCGCATGCCTCGAGGATGGCATTGTCTTGCTGTTCATGGGCCAGGCGCACGAAGTTGGCGCCCATGGCCTTCATCATCGCCACATCGCGGCGGTGCATATCATCGTCCATAGCGACGCCATAAGGCTTTTGGTCTTGATGGATGCACATGCCCCTAAGTTTGTAAGGCTCTCCATTCAGGGAAAAGCCTTTCTGCGCATCGAACGCGCACCAGCGCATGCCGATGTGGTGTGAGGTGCGTTGTAGTTCCCTTCCCTGCCTGTCGGTGAGGATGCTCACCAACCGATACAGCAGGGGTGTTTCAGGCGACCACAGTTGTGGGTGGTCGACGGGAGGCAGGTCGATGGCTGACTCCAAGGCGGCATGGGCACCGATGCGGTGTTGGCGTGTGGTCTGGCCTACCAACTGCCCTTGTGGGTCGTAGAGTTCATGCCTGACAGTCACCCTGGTCTGGCTTGCCGAATCGTTGCGGATGATGCTCCTCACCTGCACCCTTGCCTTCTCCCTGCTCACTTCGGGCGTGCTGACCCGTATGCCGTCGCTGCCATGGTCGAGCAATTCGAAATGCTGCATGGGGGTAGAGATCAGCCATACGTCGCGGTAGACGCCCCCCATAAATGTGAAGTCGGCAGACACCGGCGCCGCTTCGGCATCGGCATTATCCACTTCTATTCTCAAGAGGTTGTCCTCACCATATTTTAGAAAAGGAGTGATGTCGGCGGTGAAGGCAGAATAGCCTCCACGGTGACTCGTTGCCAACTGATGGTTGACCAATACCCTGGCCGACTGGCATGCGGCATCTATCTTCAGAAAGAAGCGCTGATGAACAGGTTTGCCGCTGACGTGGAACTGGCGTTCATATATCCCCTTGCCCCGGTAATAATTCTTCAAGGTATAGGCATCAGTATTCCAAGTGTGAGGCAATGATACCAATTGCCATGGCTGGTTGGTATCACCCTCACGTTGGAAAAACCATCCGTCGTTGAGTGATTCGGTATGGGTTTGTCCGAAAAGTGTGGGGGAGGATGCGAAAGTATAGAACAGAACTAAACTATAAAAACCTAACAACCTAATATTAATACGTTTCATATTCATTAACTAACCATTTTGTTTTCTACATCCTCCCCCGGGAGTCTATTTGGCGGGCAGTGCCAGAGACCGCTGTCTCGATAATGCCTCCAGATAATAATAGTCGGCGTAGTTGATTGGTACGTCTATCTCGTCGCCCGCAGGCTTATTGCCTGTGGAGTGGAGCAACAGGAATCCCTGATTGGAGTTCTCCTCAGCCTGATAGTGCGTCACCAGACTGTCGAGAATCTTGTCGGCTATCGCAAGGTATCGCCCGGCATCCTCGTTGCCGACATAAGAAGCCAACTCATAGAGGCCGGAAGCGAAGATGGCTGCCGCCGATGCATCGAGTGGCACCTCCTGTCCTGCTGCGATGGCAGGATCGCGCATGTCCCAGTATGGCACCATATCTTCCGGCATGTTGGGTTGCGAGAAGAAGAAGTCGGCGATGTGGCAGGCCTGGTTGAGGAATGCCTTGTCGTGGGTGTAGCGGTAGCACATCGTGAAGCCGTATAGCCCCCATGCCTGTCCCCTACTCCACACACTCTCGTCGGCGAATCCCTGAAAGGTGATGCGCTTGATGACGGATCCCGTCTCCGGGTCGTAGTCCACCACATGATAGGAGGAGTAGTCGTCGCGGAAGTGATTGGCCAGTGTCTTCTTGGCATGGCTCACGGCGATGTCGTAGAATCTCTTGTTGTCGGTGAGACGGTAGGCCTCGAAAAGCAGTTCCAGGTTCATCATGTTGTCGATGATGACGGCAAACTGCCATCGGTCGGGTGTGCCCCAACTCCATGAGCGGATGCAACCCACCTTCTCGTCGAAACGTGTGATGAGGTGCTGAGCCGCCTGTAGGAGCACGTCGCGGAACGACTCCTCACCTGTCACGCGGTAAGCATTGCCAAACGAGTTGTTCATCATGAACCCCAGGTCGTGCGAACCATTGTAGTTTTTGATGTTCTCTATCAGCCACGTGTTGCTCACCGCCTGCTGCCGCCAGAAGCGCTGCCGACTGTACTGATACATCATCCACAGTTCGCCGGGAAAGAATCCCGAGCACCAGTCGCGCTCGCCAACAAGCCGCAGGCTGCCGTCTTTCTCCACGCAGCGGGGCATGATTTTCGTCTTGTCCTTGGCGGCTGCCCGTGCGTCTTTCACGCATTGCAGTTGATGGCGCAATTGGCCTGCAGCCCTGGCAAAAGCGTTGTCATAGGCCTCTGGAACGAAATAGAGGAGGAAGAACCTGTCGGAGAAATCCTTGACGAGGTGCTCGCACGACAAGCGCTTGTAGTCGCCTCGCGACGGGCGGAGAAGCCAAGCACGGTAAAGGTCCTTGCAAAACTCATTCTGCTTGTAGTCCCATTCCCTGATTTGCTTGTAGGGCCATTGCTCCACACGTCCTCCCACATAAGGCAGCAGGAAGTCGACGGCACGGTAGAAGGAACTTCCGGAAGAAGAGATAGAGTCGTCGATGTGGATGCCCATTTTCCTCCCCACCCGAATGATATCAATCATGTGGCTGAGGTTGTACTGTGAGTATCCGAACGCCAAGGTGCGGCGGAGTTCCTGTGGTTGGCTGCCGTCAGGCATAATCTGTTCATAGATGCGTTTGGCGGGAAATTCCCTGACCATCCGCTCTGCCAACGCCTTGTCGCCCACATAGAGGGCATAGGCGATGACCTGACAGTCGTAGGCCACGGCATGGTTGTTTTTCTGCTGTCCCTCATCGATGCCCTGCTTGCTGGTGAGCATCCATGTCAGGAACTTCGAGAACCACGCCTTCAACGCCTTCTGGTCTTTCTTGCTGAACGATGCCGACGACTGCAGCAGTTGTACGCCCTCGAGCATCTCGACGAAGGAATACGCGTCGATGACACCGTAGCAACGGCCATGTCCATCATACAGGCCCGGTGCCACTTGTGCATAGTTGAGGTTGGGATTCATGCGGGTGTCCTTGTTGAGGAACCACACCTTGAGCCATTCCACGGCACGGCGGGCGTATTGCTCTTCGCCGCTGAAATACCATGCCAGCGACAGTGTGGTGACGGCAGTGGCCATGGCCGACAGTTTGTTGCGGTCGTACTTCTCCAGTTCGGGGTTCGACAACCCGTCGCGTACTATATAGGGCAAGCCATCGGCCTTCGTGGTGTCGGGCCAGTAGTAACGTGAGAGACTCATGTAGTCGTGCTTGTCGCCACTGACTGGAGTGGGCTCCTTCGTGGTCACAGCAACGGGCTCTCTCGCCATCAGCCGACCCGCCTCGTCGAGCAACTGCTTGTAGGCAGTTGCATAGACGGGTTTGTCCAACGCTCCCTTCACGCTGGCCAGATGCTGCAGGTCCCATATAGACTGCGCACCAGCAAATGTAACAGAAGCCAGGATGGTGGTCAGGGTAACCAATAGTCTCTTCATAGGTCGATACTATATCACTTAATGGTCTACAAAAATAGACAAAATCTCTATCTTTTATTCAATAATGTCAACGAAATGGATATTTTTTTGTTATTATTAACGGCTGTTCTCGGGTTAGTAATTATTCAGCGAATCTATAAACGAAGTAATGCCCGTCAGGAATATCCACTGCATCGGGATAGCAAATCCCGACGATCATTAGCCCGAACGCCCCTTCGCTGAATGGTTACGAAAGGAGAGCAATATGTTAATCAACTGTAAAACGACGGGGTGAGAGTGAGTTTTCTGGTAGAAAATTTTGTGGGTATCTGGAAATTTCGTAACTTTGCACCCCAAACGTAAAAATGAATTATTTATCATCAACAATTTAACAAATAAAATGAAAAAAGGTATCCATCCAGAAAACTATCGCCCCGTCGTATTCAAGGATATGTCCAACGGCGATATGTTCCTTACAAAGTCCACATGCAAGACTAATGAGACAGTGGAATTTGAAGGTGAGACTTATCCCATGGTAAAGATCGAGATTTCCAACACCTCGCATCCGTTCTACACCGGCAAGAACAAACTTGTCGACACTGCTGGTCGCGTCGACCGCTTCATGAGTCGCTACGGCAAGATCAAGAAGTAACGGAAACGTGGGCGTTGGCTCACACATATAGTCGCCAACCAGGTGACAGCCATCAACAAGGTGCGTCTGAAGCGTAGTTGCATATACGCCCAGATGCACCTTTTTCAATTCAAGAAAAGCCTATGAAACACCCCACCCTACCCCTTCTCGTCATCCTGACAGCCTTCACCTCACTTGTGTCGTGCGGTGGTGGCGACGACGACGACCTCGTGCCCGCTGAGCGCGAGAAAACCACGAAGAACATCAATGCCAATCCCACCACGCGGAAGGAATACGCACGGCTCGAGGTGCCCCGCATAAAAGGCACCGACGACAATCTCGTGCTCGTACACTACGCCGATGACAACGATGTGAACTTCATGGTGGAATGGGACTGTCTGAAGAAGTCGCAACGATGGACCTGCTATACCCTGCACAAAGGTAACAGTCCGAAGAACGTGTCGCGCTATGAGGGCAATCCCCAGTATCCCAACGACCCCGACCTGCCCTCTGCCTACTATTTCAGCAGCGACCCCTTCTACGGGTCGGGCTACGACCATGGCCACATCTGTCCCTCCTACGACAGGCTGAACTCGTCGAAAGCCAACTACCAGACGTTCTACCTCACCAACATGCAGCCCCAGCGCAACGTGTTCAACGCGGGTCTGTGGCAGAAGATGGAAAGTATCGTGAGCCGCACATGGAACCAAAACAGTTTCCGCGACACCTTATACATCTGTAAGGGCGGCACCATCGACGACCCACAGAACATCCTCCGCACGACGAACAAAGGGCTCATCGTGCCCAAATACTTCTTCATGGCCGTGCTCTGCAAGAACAGCCAAGGCTACAAGGCCATAGGACTTTGGACACAACACTTTGAGACCGACCATACCAACGACAACCTCATGGACTTCGTGGTGAGCATCGACCAACTGGAGCGCCTCACCGGCATCGATTTCTTCTGCAACCTGCCCGATGACGTGGAGGAGGCGACAGAGAAAATCGTCTATCCCTCGTCGTGGGGCCTGCGGTGATATCACCTACAAACTCAACATAGAGACGCGGAGATACAGAGTTTTTTCTTTGTATCTCCGCTTTGTTTTATTTTATGCGTAAAAAACTTCAAAAAACGTATTACGTTATCAATAAAATGCGTATTTTTGCCGCACATTGACAACAAGCGACAACGAACATGCGACTCCTGCACAGGACACCTATCATACGTTTCATATATCTCCTTTGGGGGCTGGTCCTGCTGACAGCCTGCCACGACAGACAGCCTGCCACCGAGACCAAGCACTCGGCCTACTACTGGAGTACCACCTTCGAAACCGATACCACCCAACTGCAGTTCCTCGCACAGCACCAAGTGGAGCGCATCTACCTGCGCTTCTTCGACGTGGTGATGACCAACGGCGAGGCCATGCCCAATGCCACCGTGCGTTTTGCCTCGCCCATCCCCAAGGGGGTGGAGGTGATACCCACCGTATTCATTGTCAACGACTGTTTCCATCACGACACCAGCGACCTCGACCAGAAGTTGCTGGGACGCGTGCTTCAGATGTGCGAGACCCACGACGTGACCGGTGTGCATGAGATACAAATCGACTGCGACTGGACCGCCCGCACCCGGAAGGCCTACTTCGCCTTCCTCGAGCGCCTGCGCGACAGCGCCCATAAGAAAAACATCAACCTCTCCGTCACCATACGACTGCACCAACTCGCCGACGAGGCACCACCCGCCGACCATGGCGTGCTGATGATGTATAATACCGGCGACGTGGCCGACCTCGACCACAACCCCATTCTAGAAGAAGATGCCGTGAAGCCCTATCTGCGCCACATCACTGACTACAGCCTGCCACTCTCCACCGCCTACCCCGTGTTTGAATGGCAACTGCTCGTGCGCGGCAACCACCTCGTGGGCATCATGCACGGCGACGACGACCTGCCCCAGTTGCCCGGCGACACCATTCTCCGGCGTGAGGCACTGCCCAAGACGGTGAAGACCGTGAAAGAGGCGGTGAGCCACCTGCGGCCCGATGCCAACAACGAAGTCATCATCTTCGATATGAGCAAGAACAACATACAACGATTTAACCAATACCACTATGAAGAGATTTTTAGCCATTAGCCTTACGCTCATTGCCCTGTGCACACAAGCCTGGGCATGCGGAGGAGAGTTCAACAACCACAACTCCTATCTTTTCAGCGTCATCCATCGCAACCTCATGGACAACGATGCGTTCACCAGCCGGATGAACCAGTTCTGGAAAACCTATTCCAACGGCAAGGTAGACCAATACCACTGGAATGAGGAAGAACTGCTCAACATCGCCAAGAAGAAAGGCGACAACGAGATGGTGAGTTACCTCAACAGCCTCAACACCTACATCGCCATCTGCGACCAGTTGAGGGAGACATGGAGTTATCCCACGAAAGAGGAACTGGCACAGCGGAAGCGCGACCTCAATGGCATGATTACCAAATACAATGCCTACAAGGGCACACGCCTGAAACCACAGTGGACACTCCTCGCCATGCGCGCCAACATGGTGCTCGGCAACCACACCCAGAATATCAACCTCTGGAAACAGAAAGCCAGCAAGTTGCCCGAGAGCGTCTACCGCGACATGGCCCGCAACATCTACGCCGGAGCACTGCTCCACATGGGACAGCGCACGGAGGCCTGCAACATCTACGCCGAGCAAGGCGACATGGTGAGCATCAAATGGGCGATGCGCAAGCACCGCAACCTGGCGGGCATCAAGGCCATCATGGCAGAGAACCCACAGTCGACCGCCATCAACTTCCTCGTGCAGGACTTCGTGAACAACACCCAGGAGACCATCGACAACGGCGGCGACAAGGATGCTGCCGACTGGATTGACTCACGCATCATCCTCCGCAACGAGGCGATGAACTTCATCACCTACGCCCGTGAGGTGGTCGACACGAAGAAGACCACGACACCCGCCCTGTGGCTTGCCGCCATCGGCGAGATACAATACCTCTTCGGTATGTACGACGATGCCATGACCACCCTCAACCAGGCTGTGGATGCCAACGGCACCCAGCGCATGAAAGACAATGCCCGTGCCATCCGCATGGTGGTGGCAGGCAAGAGCGCCAACCTCGACAGCCAGTTCAGCCAATGGATGACCAACGAACTGCAATGGCTCGAAGGCAGAATCAAGGATGGTGAAGGCACCACGACAGGATTCAACGACTTCGACTACCACTACATCGACGTGCTCGACCGTCTCGTGTTCAGCAACCTCGCGCCACGCTACCATCAAAGTGGCCGCACCGACATGGCCATCCTGCTCGTCTACATGGCAGAAAACGAGACCATGTTCCGTCAGTCGAAAGGCGACTTCTCTTCATGGAATCCCAACTACAGCACCGAACTCTTCATGCACCTCAACGAGATGCTCGCCGACAGGCTGGAACGTGCTTATGGGGGTATCCGCCAGACCAGCAACGACCCCTTGTTCAACTATGCGAAGAAGGGCTTCAAACTCGACGACAACTTCTTCAACGACCTCATCGGAACGAAATACCTCGAGGAGGGCCAATTTGCCAAGGCGCTCACTTTCTTCGACAAGGTGCCTACCAACTTCTACGAGACACTGAACATCAGTTGGTATTTCGCCAACCGCGACTACACCAAGGCCCGCTGGATAGAGCGCCAGAAGGAGTATGAGGAGGGTCCAAACGAGGCCAAGGTGACCAAGAACAAGCGTGCCGACTTCTGCCGCGAAATCAACCAACTGCTTGAGCAATTCACTCTTGCCAACGACCAGACCCGTCCACAAGTTGCCTACGACCTGGCGAAGCGCTACTACCAGGCCTCTTACTGGGGCGACTGCTGGTGGCTTACCGCCTACGGACACAGCACTGTTGACTCTGCCCGCGTGGGGCGTCCCGACTTCGTGCAGGAAGCCATCAACTACCTGCAGGAGAGTAAGTTGAGCAACGATGCCACCCTCAAACTCAACAGTCTCTACGCCCTTGCCTTCATCCCGCAAGAGCCGTGGTGCGACATCGACTTCGACTTCAACACCGACCAATACGTCTACATCCCTCGTCGCGACGCAAGACAGTTTAATGCCCTCGCTGCCCTCAACACCTATGTGCAGCAGAGCAGTGCCACGATGCCACGGTATGTGAGCAAGTGTGATGTGCTGAAACAATTCCGGTCTTTGACCAATTGAAAATTGAAGATTGAAAATTGAAAACTAATCCCCTCTCACGCAAATGTGTGGGAGGGGATTCTATTGACAATATGGTTATTTACCCAAAAGGAGCGAGACAAGAAGGACTGCTCCAATAGTTGTAAAAAAAACACCGCCAATAAAGCCGAAGTAATCCACACGATTGGACTTCTGATTCGCCAAATAATGCAATTTCGTGTACTTCTTGTTATTAAAGACACTTGTGTAGGCCATATATATGCCCACAAACAATAGCAGCCCTGAAATAAATAAAGCAAATAATAGTTTTTCCATTGACACCTGACAAAATTATTATCGTCCCCTGCACTTGTGCGCAGGGGGCGATAGTTGTGATTCAGTCTTACTCCACGTCGAAGACGAGGCCCTTGTTGGAGAAGGTGTAGCGCGTGAGGGTAAACTCATCCACCTCCAGTCCGTCGACACTCTCCATCGTGCCGTAGAACGAGTTGTCGTCGAGGTGGAACGAGGTGACCAGCATCTCGCGTCCGTCGTCAAACTTCATGTAGATATCCTCGGTCTTTTCGTCGATATACCAACTGAAGCGCATATTGTAGATTTCTTCCTCGCCGGCATAGTCGATTTCGCGTCCGCGTCCGTTGATGGTATTGGCCTTATACTGGTCGAACTGGAAGTCAGCGCCGTAGGTTCCACGCTGTGTCTGTCCGTAGTCGTCCACATACTCGGTCTTGATAGTGCCCTCCCACTGACCTCTGAGCACACTGGCCATCGAGATGAGATAGTCGCTGTTGTCGTCGTCGGGCACATAAGCGTCTCTATAATAGTCACCATGCCATGGAATTGGCGGCTCGTCATAATACCAGTAATCATCTTCGCAACTGGTGAGGGCGACGGCCATGACAGCCATCATAACCCATGAAAGGAGGTTAGCAAGTTTTTTCATTTTATTCGCGATTTAAAGAATGTTCAACAATATTCTAAGGTATGTGATGTAAGCCAGAGCGACTGTTGCCAGTCCCAAAGTCTTTGTATGGTAGAGGGCCTTTGGCCGGCGGGCAGCCTAGCATGTATGCTGCCCGCGTGTGGCCTTGGCTTTATTCTTTGTCGCGGAAGACACGTACCGGAGCCTCAGGAAACTGAGCCTTGGTATTGTCGACCTTGGCGTCATCATCGTCGGAGAAGCGCAACGCGTTCTCGTTGCTGTAATAGTAGTCGTAGTAGTCATCGTAGTAGCCCTCGTATCCCCAGCGGTCATAACCTCCCCAGTTGGGCGAAGTGATATGCCTCAGTTGGAAGTGACGGCGCTCACCGTTTCTGAGTTCGATATACCCCGAGAAGTAACTGTCGGAGAGCGAGTAGTCGTAGATGGAAACTGTTGTCTTTTTTCTATCATCCAAGAAAGTAATATTAATCACCCTATTTCTCACTGTGAACTCGATGTGGCTCGCCACATAGTTGTAGTTGCCCCAGTAGTTATTGTCGTAGTAGTCTACCCAGTATCCAATACCCGAAGAATAGGTATAAGGATCGCGGAGGAAGCACACCTGACTAAACGTGGCGTCATAATAACGGTTGTTATAGTAGGTAGAAGCATACATGTTGCCCTCCCAGGTGCCCTCAAGAGTGCGGGCGATATCTGCGTCGTCGTCGCAACTGGTGAGTGAGAGCGTGACGAAGGCCATCATGACCCATCCGATGTTGTAAATCCACTTTTTCATATCCGTAAAGTATTATGGTTTCTGTTTCTACCGCAAAAATAAGGCTATTTTTTAACACTCACAAAAGTTTCCCCCCTTTTTGAATAGGGTTTTCCCTAATTGTAAGTAGGAATTCGATATTATCCCTTTATTATTAATGTTGGAGAAAGCATTGGTTCTGAATTTCACGGGGAGATCTTTCTGGCTGCCGCTGATATCTTCCTCGCCGGAGCCCAATAGAGCATCAGCGGAAAATCATCATGAAAACATAAAAAATCAAACAAAATCAAAAATAGGCATTAAAAATTTTGCATTCATTCCGTTTTTGTGTAAATTTGCGACAAATCGGATGATATTCCGTGAGTAAAATGGATAATTCGGCTTCCAGGAAACAAATCAACAACGATTTTACCCTTATCAATACAATACAAGCAAAATGAGAACAATTTACGATTTCACTGTAAAAGACAGGAAAGGTGGCACCGTGTCGCTGAAGGAGTATGCCAACGAGGTGATACTTATCGTCAACACCGCCACCAAGTGCGGATTCACCCCTCAGTACGAGGAGTTGGAGAAACTCTATGAGAAGCACCATGCCCAAGGGTTCACCATTCTCGACTTCCCTTGCAACCAGTTTGGCCAGCAGGCTCCCGGTACCGACGAGTCTATTCATAATTTCTGCAAACTGAACTACGGCACGGAATTCCCCCGTTTCAAGAAAGTGAAAGTCAATGGCGATGATGCCGACCCCCTGTTCAAGTATCTCAAGGAGCAAAAGGGTTTCGCCGGCTGGAACATGGAGCACCCCATCGCCCATATCCTCGACGACATGCTGAGCAAGGCCGACCCCAACTATAAAGACAGTCCCGACATCAAGTGGAACTTCACCAAGTTCCTCATCAACAAGAAAGGCATGGTGGTGGCCCGTTTCGAGCCAACAGAGAATATAGAAGTGATTGAGAAACAAATCATCGACCTATTGTAAACCGCCATGGCAGAGAGAGAGCACGTAAAATGCCTTATCATCGGCAGCGGACCGGCGGGCTACACAGCAGCCATCTACGCCTCGCGCGCCAACCTGCAGCCCGTGGAATACTGTGGCATGCTCACCGGTGGCCAACTCACGCAGACCACTGTGGTGGAGAACTTCCCCGGCTATCCTGAAGGCGTGGACGGCAACCAGATGATGCTCGACCTACGCTCACAGGCAGAGCGTCTGGGCACCGACATCCGCGACGGAGAAATCGTGAAGGCCGACCTGAGTGAGCGTCCCTATATCCTCACCACCGACAGCGGCGTGGAGATAGCCGCCGACACGGTGATTATCGCCACGGGAGCATCGGCCAAATACCTCGGTCTCGACGATGAGAAGAAATACAGCGGACAGGGTGTTTCTGCCTGTGCCACCTGCGACGGTTTCTTCTACCGCAAGCGCACTGTGGCTGTGGTGGGCGGTGGCGACACCGCCTGCGAGGAGGCCCTCTATCTCGCTGGTTTGGCGAAGAAAGTCTATATGATTGTGCGCAAGCCCTTCCTCCGTGCTTCCGACGTGATGCAGCGCCGGGTGCAGGAAACAGAGAACATCGAGATTCTCTTCGAGCACAACACCGTGGGACTCTACGGCACCGACGGCGTGGAGGGCGCCCATGTGGTGAAACGCCTTGGCGAACCCGACGAGGAGCGTTACGACCTGCCCATCGACGGTTTCTTCCTCGCCATTGGACACAAGCCCAACTCCGACATCTTCAAGCCCTGGCTCGACACCGACGAGACGGGTTACATCCTCACCATCGACGGCACGCCACGCACCAAACTTCCCGGTGTCTTCGCTGCCGGCGACGTGGCCGACCCGCACTACCGCCAGGCCATCACCGCCGCTGCCAGCGGCTGCAAGGCTGCCATCGAAGCCGACCGCTTCCTCCGAGGCGTGTAAGCACGAACTGGTGTTTTTTCCAACGAACACGAATCTACCTAATCTACCGATTTCTTCCGTATGATTTGAGATTCGTGTTCGCTTTGTTTTCATCTCAACCTATTCATTTATAAAATGTGGCTTGTAGAATACAATGAAATGGACATAAATATGGTGCGACGGTATCATAAGCCACAAATTTTCAAAAAATATGCTTGACATTTGAGCATTCTTCCAAAAAAATGCTTTTTAGGGGTAATGATTCTTCATACTCGGCTGTATATAGGATAAAACAGCAAACAAAAGATGCAAGACAGAGAACGACAGTTTGAACGACTTTTCCATTCTGAATACGGCAGGATGTACAGGGCAGCCCACATCCTGCTGGGTGACGACGATGAGGCCAAGGATGCCGTACAAGACGTGTTTGCACGCCTTTGGGACGGCAGCGTCGCTCTACGTGAGGAGTCGCAACGGGCGTTCCTGCTCACCTGCGTCAGGAACCGCTGCCTCAACATCATTGCACAACGGCAAAGACACCTGGAAACCACGTCGCAACTCACGACGCAACCCACAGAGGACAATACGGAGACATGGCAGGACAAGTCTGACGAAGAACTGACAACGATGGTGCAACACTACATCGACGAAAGGCTCTCACCGCAGACAGGACGCGTCATCCGCATGCGCTTCGACGACGAGAAGTCCTACAAAGACATCTCACACACCCTCGGCATCAGCCTCTCTGCCGTCAACAAACACATCGTGCAAGGACTGAGGAAACTGCGTCAACAATTCAACCAATGAGAAGTATGAAGAACAAAGACCGAATCCGCATGCTGCTCCACCCAGAGCAATACACCGACGAGCAACTCGACCAGATGCTCGACGAGACATCCATCCCCGTCCCCGATGTGGAGGAGGAGTGGCAACAATTCAAGGCGCAGCGGCAGCGTCGCCGTCGCCAAAACCCGATGATGCGATGGGCAGCCGTCATCATCACCGTGGCTGCACTCTCTGGCATCACCTACGCTGCCATCCAGCATTTCAGAAACGCCAACGACGTGAAAGAGAACACACCGGCCGTTGCATCCCAACAAAAAGAGGTGCAGGAGATGGAACGACAAGAGACCGAATACCACGTGGCACCAATTGCGGAGAAGATTGACTCCATCAGGCAGGACCAACAGTTCAACAACGTGGAACTGCAACAAATCATGCAGCAACTCAGCCGTGACTACGACGTGAAGGTAGTGTTCAAGAACGAGGCCAAACGCACCCTGCGATTCTACTTGAAATGGGAGGCCAATGATTCCATCCAAGACATCCTCAACCGCATCAACCATTTCGAGAAAGTGCACCTCACGCTTTCCGGAGAAACCATCACCATCGAATAGGACATCATCATGAGACATCTTTATATCATCATCATGTGCCTTGTCGCTTCGACGGCTGGGGCGCAGCAACTCACACACGACTTCAGGAATACCTCTCTCTCCGAGGCACTCATATGGATTGACAATGCTCAAAGCAGTTACAAAATCAATTTCATCTTCGATGAACTGGAAGACTTCACCGTCACCACTTCGTTGAGAAACGCCTCTGTCAGGGATGCCGTCAGACAGGTGGTAGGCTTCTATCCCATGCGTGTGATCTCTGAGGACAAGGACATTTACGTGGAATGCCTGCAAAAGGCTGACACCAAGTTGACAGGACACGTCGTCGACGAGCACGGAAAGCCATTGCCCTACGTCAACGTGTCGCTCCTCGCACCGAAGGACTCCGCCTTCATCACCGGGGGTGTGAGCAATGAGAACGGCGACTTCGTCGTACCATGCCAACCGCAGCAACTCATCGTCAAACTCACCTATGTCGGCTATAAGACCGTGACAAGGAACGCAACGGTGGGGCGCCTCGGCACCATCGCCATGCACCCAGATTCGTATTTGATGCAAGGAGTCACCGTCAAAGGCGAGGTTCCGCAATACAAGATGACCTCGGGCGGCATGACCGTAGAGGTGCAGCACTCCATTCTCCACGACATCGGCACCGCCGACGACGTGCTCTCGATGATGCCCATGGTGCAGGGGCGCGATGGCAAGTTCGAGGTGCTGTCCAAAGGGGAGCCGGAGATTTACATCAACAACAAGAAGGTGAACAACGCCAGCGAACTGAAGCAGTTGAAGTCTGTCGACATCAAGAGCGTGGACATCATCACCGCCCCCGGGGCACAATACAACGCCGAGGTGGATGCCGTCATCCGCATCAAGACGCTCAAGGCACAGGGCGACGGACTGAGTGTGATGGCTACCATGGATACCAGACAGAACAACAAGTTGAGCAACTACGACGACCTGACCGTGAAGTACCGCCAGGGAGGACTGGAGGCTTTCGCCAACGTGGCACTCGACAACGGTCATTACAGCAACGACCAGGACCTTGCCCAAGAGTTACACATCAGCAAGGATATGTTCAATGCCAATTTGGACATGCTGTTGAGAAGTTCCTGGACTGACCTACAATATAAGGCAGGGATAAGTTATGACTTCAACACCGACCATTCCTTAGGACTGAGTTTCTCGTCGCAGCATTTGCTTTATAATCGTTACTTCTCAGATATGAGGCAACACTATCTGAAAAACGGAGCCTTTTATGGTGATGTGCATTTGAAAACGGATATTAACGAAAAAGACAAACCCGTCTGGGAACTGAACGCATACTATGTGGGCAAGGTGGGGAAATTAGGTATCGACCTGAATGCCACATTGCTGCGACGTGCACAGGAAGACCATATCATCGGATATGAGACGAGTGAGGAATTGGGCGACCGAACCATCACCACCCATAGCAATGAAGACCGAAGGATGGTGGCAGGCAAGTTGGTGCTGACTTATCCCATCTGGAAAGGCATGCTGAGCGGCGGTTCGGAGGTGACAAGCACGGAGAGCCACGGACGCAACCATAACGACGAGCAAATCATACCCACAGCCGACAACGAGATGGACGAAAAGAACATCGCCGGCTTCGCCCAATACGAGTTGCAACTGGGACAATGGCGCCTGAACGCAGGCTTGCGCTATGAGCATGTGTCAGCCGATTACAGTTCGTTTGGCATCTGGCAGCCAGAGCCCAGCCGTACTTATAACGACTGGTTCCCCAACCTCTCTGCCGCCTGGCAGAAGGGCAAGTGGAGCGCGCAACTGAGTTACGGCAAGCGCATCACCCGACCGCCTTACAACATGTTGAGTTCTATCGTGATTTACGACAGCCGTATGCTTTACGAAGGTGGTAATCCACTGCTGCGCCCCTCGACTCGTCAGAGCATCGACTTCAACCTCACCTATTCATGGCTCAACTTCATGGCAGGTTTCACCCGAGAGAACGACATCTTCACCCATGTAGGCAATGTGTATGACGAGGAGAAAGAGATAGGCATTTTCCAGCCCGACAACTTCGACCATCAGGACCGTGTCTATGCCACACTCGTCGCTTCGCCGAAGTTTGGTTTTTGGCAGCCCTCTGCCACGCTGCACTACTATCAGCAGATGTTCGACACCGAGAAATATGGTGCGCCGAAGAAACTGAACAAACCAGAATTCAGTTGCGACCTGAAATCCTGGTTCGTCTTTGGAGAGACGACGAAAGCCTTGCTGCAAGTCAGTTATTCAGGCAGCAACCACTGGGGGATCATGTATCGGGGCAGCAACTTCGAGGTGAACGCCCGGTTACAGAAGAGTTTCCTGCAAGGACGACTGACAGGCACGCTGTATGCCAACGACATCTTCCGCACGGCCAGGACAAAAGTGACCACTTACTATGCCATCGGCAAAACAGCGCAGGATGTCTATAGCTATACTCAGTGTGTAGGGGTGACCCTGAACTACAATTTCAACGCCACCCGCTCGAAATACAAGGGCACAGGTGCCGGAAACGAAGAGAAGACCCGTCTGTGACGGGCCTTCTCTGCTTTATTGTCTGACAGAGGGCATGTGAAAGTGCATACCATTCCGACATCATCTCCCATTTCAAACGTGCTTCTTATCAGAAGTAAGAAGAAACCTGGACAGATACAACCCCAGAAAGGTGAGGGCGCCGTTGAGCATGAGGAGTTCATAGCCGAATCGGTAGTTGGTGTAGGTCTTGGTGAGCACATCGGCGGCGAAGCAGATAAGGGGTGATGCCACGGCAATGAAAGGAACGATGCGGTCGGCCACGGGCCGTTTGGTGAAGAGCGAGAAAGCGAAGAGCCCCAGCAGCGGACCATAGGTATAGGAACACATCGTGTAGATGGCATCGATGACACTGGGCGAGTCGACCCACCGGAAGAACATCACGAAAGCCACGAAGAGCACCGCCATGAGGATATGCACCCTGCGCCGCAGGCGCTCGTCATCGGGCCGTTTCACAATATCCACGCAACAACTTGTAGTGAGGGCAGTAAGGGCAGAGTCGGCACTCGAGAACGCCGCCGCCACAATGCCGATGGTGAAGAGCACCACCACCGTCTGTCCCAGTTGACCTGTGGCAGCAAACATCGGCAAGAGGTCGTCGCCCGCCTCGGGCAGTGCCACGCCCTGTATCCCGGCATAGTGTACGAGCAGCACACCCAAGGCAAGGAAGAGCAGGTTGGCTGGTACGAAGGCGAATCCATACGAGCACATGTCTTTCTGAGCCTCCCGCAACGATTTGCACGTGAGGTTTTTCTGCATCATGTCCTGGTCGAGTCCCGTCATCACCACAACGATGAAGATACCACTGAGAAACTGTTTCCAGAAATACTGACGCGACATCGGGTCGTCGAAGACAAAGATACGGCTGTGAGAATCGGCAGCCACCTGCCTCACCGCCTCCATAGGCGTCCACCCCAATGCACCGACCACCTGGAGGATGATGAACACCAGTGCGGCAAACATACACAGGGTCTGCAGCGTGTCGGTCCACACCAACGTCTTGATACCGCTGCGACGGGTGTAGAGCCATATCAGCACCACCATCAGAACGATGGTAAGGGGGAAAGGCACGCCGTAGTTGTCGAGCACGAAGCGCTGCAGGATGATGCACACCACATAAAACCGCGCTGCCGCCCCCGTCATCTTCGAGAGGATGAAGAACGACGCACCTGTGGTATAGGAGCGTGTGCCGAGCCGTGGCTGCAAATAAGAATAGATGGTGGTGAGGTTGTGGCGGTAGAAGACGGGCAGGAGCACGAACGCCACGGCAGCATAGCCAAGGATGAAGCCCAGACACGTCTGCATATACGTCATGTCGATGCCCATCACCATGCCAGGCACGCTGACGAAGGTGACGCCCGATATCGACGCCCCAATCATGCCGAATGCCACCATATACCATGGTGACTGTCGGTTTCCCCGATAGAACGTGTCGTTGTCGGTCTTCCCTGATGTCAGCCTACTGATGACAAGCAGCAGGAAAAAATAGCCGAAGATGGTGAGGAGAATGGTCATGCAGGCAAATGGTTTAATCGGTGAGCACCGTCTCGTTAATCATCTCTCGAAGGAGGAACACCGCCTCGCCAACCGTCTCCACTCTACTGATATTGAGCGAGTTGCGCCCATACGCCTCATTGAGTCTGCAACGACGGAGGTGATTGTTGACAAACCGTAGCACCTTTGAGAACGCCGCACTGCGATAGAACGGGCTGTCGGTATTGCTCACGAAGCGCATCTGCATATTGCCCTGCTTGAGAATGATTTTCTCACAGCCCAACTGTTTGCCGAGTTGTCGCAGCGGCACCACCTGCATCAGTTCCATGCCCTCGCGCGGTATCTTGCCGAACCGGTCTTCGAGACGTTTCTGGTAAGCCTCCAGTTCGCTGTCGCTCACGATATTGTCGAGTTCGCGGTAGAGGAGCATACGCTCGCTGCTTCCCGGAACGTAGTTGTCGGGGAAATACATCTCGAGGTCGCTATCCAAAGAACAGTCCTCCACGAACTCATCTCCGCTCACCTCCCTGCCGTTGGCTATCTCCTCCTCATAGAGTTCACCAAACTCCTCATTCTTCAGTTCGGTGATGGCCTGGTTGAGGATTTTCTGGTAGGTCTCATATCCCAGGTCTTCCATAAACCCGCTCTGCTCTGCCCCGAGCAGGTTGCCCGCACCACGCAGGTCGAGGTCTTGCATAGCAAGGTTGAAGCCGCTTCCCAGTTCCGAGAAACTCTCCACCGCCTCGAGTCTCTTCCTCGCATCAGCAGGCAGGAAAGCCTTTGGCGGTGCCATGAGATAGCAGAACGCCTTTTTGTTCGAGCGCCCCACCCTTCCGCGCATCTGGTGGATGTCGGAAAGTCCGAACCGGTGTGCATCGTTGATGAGGATGGTGTTGGCATTGGGGATGTCGATGCCGTTCTCCACGATGGTGGTAGAGATAAGCACGTCGTAGTCGTAGTTGATGAATCCCATGATGATTTTCTCCAGTTCCTCGGGTTTCATCTGCCCATGTCCGATGGCGATACGGGCGTCGGGCACGTATTTCTCTATGAGGTGTGCTATCTCCTGGAGCGACGAGATGCGACTGCTCACGATATACACCTGTCCGTTGCGGCTCATCTCGAAATTCACCGCATCGGCTATCACCTCGTGGCAATAAGTGGTGAGTTCGGTATAGATGGGATAGCGGTTGGGCGGCGGAGTGCGGATGATACTCATGTCGCGCGCCCCCATGAGTGAGAACTGCAGTGTGCGCGGTATGGGAGTTGCCGACATGGTGAGTGTGTCGACATTGGCTTTCATCGTGCGCAGTTTCTCCTTCGTCGACACGCCGAACTTCTGTTCCTCGTCGATGATGAGCAGTCCGAGGTCCTTCCATTCCACGTTCTTCCCCAGTATCTTATGCGTGCCGATGAGGATATCGATGCGTCCCTCCTTGAGTTGGGAGAGAATCTCGCGCGTCTGTTTCGCCGTCCGTGCACGAGAAAGATACTCCACCTTCACCGGCAGGTTGGCCAGTCGCTCGGTGAACGTCTGGAAATGCTGGAAGGCGAGCACGGTAGTAGGTACGAGCACCGCCACCTGCTTGCTGTCGGCGGCAGCCTTGAAGGCGGCACGTACAGCCACCTCGGTCTTGCCGAAGCCCACATCGCCGCACACCAGGCGGTCCATGGGCCGCTGACTCTCCATGTCGGCCTTCACATCGTTGGTGGCTTTCAGTTGGTCGGGGGTATCCTCATAAAGGAAACTTCCCTCCAGTTCATGCTGCATGTAAGTATCGGGACTGAAGGCGAAGCCCTTCATATGACGGCGCTTTGCGTAAAGTTTGATGAGGTCGCGGGCGATGTCCTTGATACGCTTCTTCGTGCGCTCCTTCATCCGTTCCCACGCCCCGGTGCCCAGCGTGCTCAACCGTGGCGGTTCGCCGCTGTCGGCCCTGCGGTATTTCGATATCTTGTAGAGCGAATGGATGGACACGTCGACCATGTCGCCCCTCTGGTAGATGATGCGTATCATCTCCTGGTAACTGTCTTTTGTAGGCACGCGCACCAATCCGCCAAACTTCCCTATGCCGAAGTCGACGTGCACCACATAGTCGCCCGGCTCCATCTCCTGCAGTTCCTTCATGGTGAGCGCCATCTTTCCCGCCCTTGCGGCATCAGAGCGCAGGTTGTATTTGTGGAAACGGTCGAAGACCTGATGGTCGGTGAAGCAGCACACCCGTCGTTCGTTGTCGGCAAATCCTTCGTGGAGGGTCTTGTCGACAGGTGTGAAGGCAACAGGTGGCAACTCCGCGCCCTCCCCGTCGTTTGCCGAGAGGATGTCGTGGAGGCGCTGTATCTGTTTGGTGCTGTCGGAGAGCATGAACACCTTGTAGCCCTTCAGGATATAGTCGTCGAGGGTCTGGCGCAGCAGGGTGAAGTTCTTGTGGAAGATGGGCTGCGGCGACATATCGAAGGCAAGGGTGGCAGTGGGAGTGGTGTGGGGCCGCGCACCCAGTTCGATGGTTCTGAACCGTTCGGCAGCCTTGGCAAACTGCCGCTCGCTCACGAGTTGGTTTTCCTTCCGCATCTCGCGCATGATTTCGTCGCGTTGCCGCTCGTCGGCTCCTTCGAGGCGTTCTGCCATGGCCTGTGCAGAGAATCCCTCGTCGTAGATGCGTCCGATGGTCTGCAGCACATAGTCGAGGTCGTCGACCACCATGACGGCATCATCGGGCAGGAAGTCGGGGAAGGGCATCTTCTCACCCCCCACTATCTCAGGCACAATCTCCACATGCTGCTTCATCTCCCTAGAGAGTTGCGTCTGGATATCGAAAGTACGGATAGTGTCTATCTCGTCGCCGAAGAAGTCGACACGGAAAGGGTATTCATTGCTGAAGGAGTAGATATCGATAATGCTTCCGCGCTGGCTGAACTGCCCCGGCTCATACACATAGTCGTGCATCTCGAAGCCCAGATCGCGCAACCGCCTCGTCAACTCTCCCACATCGTAGGTCTGTCCTACCTGCAGTGGAATGGTGCGCTCGTCGAGCCGGCTCTTCGTCACCACGAGTTCGCTGAGCGCCTCCGGACTGGTGACGACGTATGTGGACTGCTCTGCCTTCCCTTCCCCATTGGCCACCGTGGAGAGTCGTGTGAGCACCTCGGTGCGCAATATCTCGTTGGCAGCCTGCCGCTGACCATATTTCACCGCGCGCTTGAAAGAGGAGGGGAAAAAGAGCACCCCCTCCTGCCCCATCACCTGCGTGAGGTCATGGTAGAAATAGCCCGCCGTGTCGGCATCCTTCAGGATGAAGAGCATGGTGGTGTGGATGCGGGTGTCGAGCGCGGCGAAAAGCAATGACGCTGCCGACCCCGTCAGTCCCTTGAGGTGTATGGTGCCCTCATCGGTTTTGCCCAACAGTTTGGCCAATGCCGCACACTGGGGCGCGGCACCGAAGTATTGTTGTAGTTCTAGAATCTTCATGAAAATAATTAATTATTGAAAATTGAAGATTGAAGATTGAAAATGATGCCTCGCTTTACGGCAATTTTCAATCTTCAATCGGGCAAAGCCCGGGTAATTTTCAATCTTCTTTTGGCATGGGTGGGTATTTGCGGAACCAGCCGTCGAGCCGCAGTCGCATCACGCCGAAGAAAGCCTCGCCGAAGATGCCGCCACTCATCTTGCTCACCCCCTCGCGCCTGTTGACAAATACCACGGGCACCTCCTTGATGCGGAACCCTATCTTGTAGGCGGTGAACTTCATCTCTATCTGGAACCCATAACCCTTGAAGCGAATCTTGTCGAGTTCGATGGTCTCGAGCACGCGTCGCTTGTAGCACTTGAAACCGGCTGTGGTATCGTGAATCTTGAACCCTGTGACCAGCCTGACGTATTTCGACGCGAAATAACTCATGAGCACCCGTCCGATGGGCCAGTTCACCACATTCACTCCACTCACGTAGCGTGAACCGATGGCAAGGTCGTAGCCCTCGTCGTGGCAGGCAGCATAGAGCCGTGGCAGGTCGTTGGGATCGTGACTGAAGTCGGCATCCATCTCGAAGACGTAGCCGTAGTCATGTTCCAGTGCCCATTTGAACCCCATGATGTAGGCGGTGCCAAGTCCGAGTTTCCCTTCTCTCTCGAGGATGAAGAGCCTGTCGGCAAACTCACTTTCCATGAGTCTGTGTACGATGGCGGCGGTGCCGTCTGGACTTCCGTCGTCGATGACCAGGATATGGAAACATTTCTCCAGGCCGAAGACGGCACGGATGATTTTCTCGATATTCTCTTTTTCGTTATAAGTAGGTATGATAACGATACTGTCTGACTGGTTCATGATAGGAGTGTTAGTTTCTTTTTCAATGACAACCGTTTCAAGGGGCAAATATACATATTATTATTGAAAATTGAAGATTATTATTGAAAATTGAAGATTGAAGATTGAAAATTATTTTTCTCTGGAAGAATAAGGATGCTATACGACTGCCTCATTGCCCATTTCACTGGTCGGGGTTCTCCTGAAAGCCTTGGTATTCAGGCACCAAGCCCGACATCACTGCCTCGTAACTGTCGTTGAGCGTGGTGGTGATGTTTGTGGTGCCTTGTCCTACGGGGTAGAGCGGCTGATGGATGGTGAGACTCAGCGGGTGCCAGTCGACGAAATGCCAGTCGTTGGTGCGCGGCAACACATTGAAGGAGCCATTGATGGTGAGTGGCACCACAGGCAACTGCAGTTCGTCGGCAAGCATGAACGCCCCTCGTGTAAACTTCCCCATGTGACCGGTAAACGACCGTGCCCCTTCGGGGAACACGACGAGCGAAATGCCGTCCTTGAGCACCTCTCTTGCCTTGTCGTATGAGTCCTTGATGCGCTTTGGTCCCCGCTTGTCGATGATGATTTGGCGCGAAGCCTTGCATGCCTGTCCCACAAACGGTATTTTCAGTATCTGGTATTTCATCATCCACTTGAAGTTGCGTCCCAGGAAGCCGTAGATGAGAAAGATGTCGAATGCCCCCTGATGGTTGGCCACGAAGACATACGACTTGTTTTTCTCCAGTTTCTCGCGTCCCTCCACCTTCACTGGCAGGAGCAAGAGTCTGATGATGGCTTTTCCCCACCACCGTCCAGGGTAATATCCCCAGAAATGACCGTTTCCTACGGCACACCCCACGATGACCATCAGGGCGATGATGATGGTCCACACCAAGAGCAATGGTATGGCGACAAACAACTGATAGATGCGATAGATGTATTTCATGATAAGTTGTGGTATTATTTCTCGTTATACGAACTCTGCTGCTGTGGCGAGGTCTTTCGATGCAGTGTGAGGAGCACCACCTCGCCATTGACGTTGAAGCGCAGAGGGATGAGCGCACCCAGACCCTTGGTGACGAAAAGATGTCGGCCGCCCTCCTGGTAGAGTCCTTTGTCCTCGTCATAGAACAACGAGGTGGTGGAAAAGCCAAAGAGGCTCCCCTGCCCGCCATGAGTATGTCCGCTGAGGGTCAACTGCACGTTGCTCTCTGGCAGTGCCTTCCGTCGCCACACCTTCGGGTTATGTGCCAGGAGAATGGCAAACTGTCCTTTGCCCACTCCCTCAACAGCCTGCTCTATCCGTCCGTAGCCATGGTCGGTGTTCACCTTCTCGTTGTCCTCCATGCCACAGAAGTAGATACTGTCGTTGCCATGTCGCAGCACATGGTTGTCGTTGAGCAACAGGCGCCATCCCATTTCACGCTCCAACTGCACAGTCTGCTTCTCGTATGCCAACTTGCGGCGTGGGTCGCCTCCCTGATAAGTGGAGTAATCGTGGTTGCCGAGGATGGAGAACACCCCATCGGGGGCTTTCAGCCTGCCGAGTATCGGCAGTTTCTCCCTCAACTCCCAGGGGCCGACATTCTGTATGTCGCCGAGGAAGAAGATGGCATCGGCTTTCATGGCCAACAGCGAGTCGACAGCCGCCTCGAGCACCTTTTCATCGCCTGAGGTATAACTTCCCACATGCGCATCGGAGAAGAGCGCGATACGGTAGCCATCGAAAGCCTCAGGGAGGTCGGAGAAATAGCAGTCGACGCTGTTGACATCAAACTGCTGGAATCCGGCAAACGCGCCGAATGCCGTAGGCCACGCCGCCAGCAACCCCATTGCCAAGCCCGTGGTCATTCCGAAGTGGTGCCGCCACCTGCATTTCCTCTTCATCCAGTCGGCTATCCACACCACGAAGGCGAGCATCACTTTGGGCAGCGTGAAGACGCCGAGCACGAGGAGGTAGAAGTTTATCCACCGCTGGTTCTCGGGCACGAAATTGGTGGAGAAAAACAGGATGATGGTATATACGACGAGGACGACGGTGGGTATCCACCATGCCACCTTGAGTGCTACCGACTCGGTGTAACGACACACATACCGCCTATAGAGAAAATAGTCGGGCAAGAGGATGATAAGAAAGAACAGCGGCCAAAACCTTGCTATCATGATATGTTGTTTTTTTATCGCATTAAACTTGTAGAGAGAAACTTCCTCGCCAGTGGCAGAGGCAGGCCACGGCGCCGGGCATAGTCGCGCAACTGGTCGTCGCCTATCTTCCCTATGCTGAAATAGCGTGCTTCGGGATGGGCGAGCATCAGTCCGGAGACCGACGCATGGGGACGCATGGCCCCATGCTCAGTGAGGCGTATGCCTATCTCCCCGATATGGAGCAGTTTGTCGATGACGAAATTGATGCTGGTATCGGGCAACGAGGGATAGCCCACAGCCGGCCTTATGCCTTGGAAAGCCTCAGCATGCAACTCGTCAACAGAAAGTTGCTCATCGGGGGCATAGCCCCACAGGCGTGTGCGCACCTCCTGGTGCATCTTCTCTGCCGTCGCCTCTGCCAACCTGTCGGCAAGAGTCTGCGCGAGCATTCGCCCATAGGGGTCATCGGCATGGCAGTTTTCCATCATCGTGTCGACAGTGGCGGCAAAGACCCCTACCCTGTCGGCGACGCCGGCACTGGCGGGTCTCACGAAGTCGGCGAGCGAGAGGCAGGCTCCTGTAACGGGGTCGGGTGTCTGCTGTCGCAACATGGGTATCCGCTCACCGCCGGCGATGATGTCGTCACCCTCGCTGTTGGCCTCATAGATGCCCACCACGGCATGTGTGGCGTAGTGTCTGTCGAAGTCGCGGAGCATGGCGAGAGCGTCGTCGTGCAGTTCCTTTCGTCCCTCTTCGGTCTTCTTCCCCATCTGCCATGCGTGATAGAAATAGAGCCAGTTGATATACGGCTCCACCTCGTGAATGGCATACGACAGTACTTTTCTCATGGCCATCAGCAACGGAATAACACTTGTTCGCCCCGGCTGGTGTCGTCGAAACGTCCGTCGTCGAGCACATGGTGCCCATTGCAGAACGTATGCTCCACACGCCAGTCGAAGCACCGTCCTTCGAGCGGGCTCCACCCACACTTGCTCTGTATGACAGAAGGGGTGACGGTCCATGCTACATGCGGGCGCACCACCACCAAGTCGGCCTTGTAGCCCTGCCTGAGGAATCCCCGCTTGCTCATGCCGAAAAGGATGGCGGGGTTGTGGCACATCAGTTGCACAAGGCGTGGGAGCGACAGGATGCCCTCGTCGACGAGACCGAGCATGGCGGGCAGCGAGAACTGCACCATGGGCATGCCCGAGGCCGCACGGCGGCAGCCCCCCTCCTTGTCTGAGATGCGGTGGGGAGCATGGTCGGTGGCCACGGTGAGGACAGTGCCATCGGTGAGGGCATGGCGCAGGGCGTCGCGGTCGGCAGCAGTCTTCACGGCAGGGTTGCACTTTATGCGTGTGCCAAGAGTGGCGTAGTCGGCATCGGTGAAGAGGAGATGGGCGATGACCGCCTCGGCGGTAACCAGCGGCAATGCGCCATTGCCGTCGTAAGGTTCGAAGAGTTCCAGTTCACGCTGGGTGGAGACATGGGCCACATGCAGCCTTGCCCCATACTCCCTTGCCAGTGCCACGGCATGTGACGTAGAGGCATAGCAGGCCTCAGCGGAGCGCACCTGTGGGTGGAATGCCACTGGTGGGTCGTCGCCATAGCGCGACATGATGTCGGCCATGGCACCGTTGATCAGCGCCGTGTCCTCGCAATGCGCCATGATAGGCAGGGTGGCTTGCGCAAACAGCCGGCGCAGGGCCTCGTCGCTGTCGACGAGCATATTGCCGGTAGACGACCCCATGAACAACTTGATGCCGGGCACAAAGTGTGGGTCGAGCCTGTCGAGCAGCGCGGTATTGTCGTTGGTAGCACCGAAGAAGAAAGCGTAGTTGACATGGCTTTTCACCGCGGCGAGGCGGTTTTTCTCGTCTAGGGCCTCAAGGGTCACCGTCTGCGGCACGGTATTGGGCATGTCGAAGAAGGTAGTGACACCGCCAAAGGCGGCTGCCCTGCTCTCGCTAGCGATGTCGGCCTTCTGGGTGAGTCCCGGTTCCCTGAAATGCACATGGGTGTCGATGACTCCCGGCATGACGACGCACCCCATGGCGTCTATGCGTCGGTCATAGGAGCCATGGGGCGTGTCGCTGTCGAAGGAAACCTGGCTGATGGTATCGCCATCGATGACGATATGTCCTGTCACAGACACTCCCTCGTTGACGATTGTCGCATTCGAGATAAGTGTTCTCATTTGCTGACGGGTGTTATGGTGTAGCGGTAGCCATGGTGTCGGCCACGGCAGGCTTGGCCAAGTCGGCGGGTGTGGGTGCCGTTGGTGGCGGCACGGTGGTTGGTGGTGGTGTGGTGATGGCTTGTGCGGCATCGGCAGGCGGTGCCTCAAGACCGTTGTTCAGGTTCTGCAAATATTGCGCCCTGCTGATATATTCCCTCACATAGGGGTCGTTCTTGAAGAAGTCGGAGGCCTTGCTCATCAGGTCCAACACCCATGGCGACATATCGGGGGTGGTTCCGAGGGTGTAGAGCATGAACAACCCCGGACCGAGCGCATTGTCGAAATTCTCGCTGATGGATGTGGTGACGAGCGAGTCCATGCTGATGCTGATGCGCTGCCCTATCTGTGAGAGGCGCGACTCTACCTCTATCATGTCTTCACCATCCATGAAAGCCCGTGCGTGCTCGTGGTCGAGTTCATTGATTTCCGCCGTGAGGCTGTCGAGTGTCCTAACAAACTGGTAGAGTTTGTCGTTGAGAGGTGTGCCTCCCCACTCTTTCTTCTTGTTGTTCACCTTCACAATGATGTCGCCACTCTCGAGCATGATGGGCAATCGGCCTACATTGCCGAACGTAAGGAAAGCCATACGCACGGAGTCGGTTGTACCGGTGAACCCGAATTTCCCATGCACCACCTCGGTGGAGTCGAGTTGTTTGAGTTCGTTGTCGCCAAAAGTAGAGAGATACAACATCCTGCTATCGAGGCTGGAGATGTCGGAAGAGCCTTCGATATTATATGATTTCATGCACGAAGAGGCAGAAACCAATATGGAGAGCACTGCAAAGAAGGAATAATAATATTTAGTCATAATTAGGTTGCCAGGTGATTTTGGCACACAAAAATACGATGTATAATCGAAGTGAGGAAAAATTTTCATATTATTTATAGGTAAAGTCACTCACTTTTACCTTTTTTAATATCTTTCTCCAACTCGTTGGCTATCCTATGGGTGGAATAGACCTGCAGGATGGCCCCCACCAGGAGCAGCATCACCCACTTGTTGTAGAAATAGGTGACATAGGTGATTCGCGACATGAAACGCATGAGGAAAAGATGGTAGGTGTCGACCATCAGCACCCCTGCGATGATGAAGCAGGCACTGGAGAAAAGCATAATCTTGCGCAGCCTGCGCACACTCATGTTGGAGCCGTCGTAGCGTTGCTGCGACTGCATGGCAACAAAGAGGATGGCTCCTGCGAGGAACACCCACGAGAAGAACTTGGGATGCCACAGGAAGGCGCAGCACCCGGCACCAGTGGCCATGAGTATGGCACCGATGACATAGATTGCGGTCTGCCATTTACTGAGTTGTCGCATGGGCCTCCTCCTCTTCTTCCAGGTCGTCGCTCAGCACGAAGATGTCTTCGTCGTAGGCTTTCATGAAATAGCGCTCACGGGCAATCTTTCGGATGGCATCGGGGTTGCGCTCCAACTCACTCAGCCGCAGCGAGTCTCTTACGAAACGGGTCTGCTGCTTGTCAATCTCTTCTTCCAGTTCACCAATCTGCTGGGAATAGCGATATCGCTGCAGAAGGCTGTTCTCGCCAACTACAGTGAGCATCACCACGCCGAGCACGCCGACGATGATATACTTGAAACGGTCGAGAAACCGCAATATGTTTTTTCCGATGTTCATTACATTTCCAATTTTGAAGGGAATGGAAGGGGGAGTAAAAGGGAAGTCAAAGGTTCCCTTGCCTTCTTGCTCTTTTATTCAATCCGCAAATTTACGAATAAGTGGGCGGAACGCCAAATAAAAATGCCCTATTTGCGACATTTTTTTCCGCATTTCGCCTATTTGTACATTTTTTCCGCTTCTGTCCGATGCTTTTTAACCCAAACTCATCCAAAAATTTGTTTTGGACTCAGAACGCATGCTACCTTTACATCGTCGAAAGGAAAAAGAGAAAAAACAACATAACAAATCATCCACGGCACTCTACAGCCGGTTGATTTCCTCCTGTAGAATCTGAAAGAACAGACCGATATGATAGCCGTCGATGAAACGGTGGTTCGGAGTAAGAGTGATGTTCAGCATCCAGCGCCCGTCGCGCTCCACATATTTCCCCCAGTTGATACGTGGAATGGCATCTTCGGGATTTTCCATGCCGGGGTTGCTCATGGCGGTAGCGTCAAGACTGGGGACACACGAACAATAAGCCACGTTGGGAATGTCGCCAAGACCGCCGAACAGCGTTTCCTGACGGGAGATGGCAGCAGTGGTGGCAGCCACATATTCCTGCAGTGTGCCCTGGAATGGGGCGGTATGATAGCGGAATATGGTCTCCTCGGGCTTCTTATGGGTGAAATTGGTGTGGATGGTGTCATACGCCACCACCCGCCCGTCCTTCATCCGGTAATGGAAGTTCTCAATCTGGTTGAGACTCTTGGTTACAAGATAGATGAGCGAAAGATAGAACGATAGCCGGTGTTCTCTTTTGTATTCCAGCAGTCTGCTCACATCAATATAGGCAGCCACATTATAGTGTGGGAATTTCAGGCGAGCAAAATGCTCATAGAGTTCCCTTCTGTTCCAGGTGCTGATGTCTATCTCCTTATACATGTTCTGCATGTGATATAAATGTCTAAAAAATGCCTCAGTGTATATATTACGGCACAAAAATAGTGAATAATAACGAGAATGTGTTCTCAAAAAACATCATAAAACTCATCAGTGATGAAAAAATTTCTATTAAAACAGTATTGTAGATATATATACTGAAAAATGCTGGGCACCGACCAAAAATTAGGAGGAAAAAGCGTAACTTTGCATGGAAAACAAAAACCTCTGAATAAAAACCAACAATCAATATGAAACATACTAAAGAATTGATACATGCTCTCATCCTTGCCTGCTCGGGTATGACCATACTGAGTTCGTGCAACAACGATGATGACGATGTAAAGCCGAATCAGAATTCGGCAGTAGTAATCCAATGCATGCAGCCCGAATTTCTGAAGGCAGGCGACAAGGTGGCACTCATTTCGCCATCCTACTTCACGCCGATGGAGAACGTGGAGAAGACAGCCGAAGTGCTGCGGGGCTGGGGACTGGTGCCGGTGGTAGGCCCTAACGTAGGAAAGAAAGTCGACGGGCAATATGCGGGCACAGTGAGCGAGCGCATCAGCGACATCCGCTGGGCACTCAGCGACCCTTCCGTCAAGGCCATCATCTGCAACCGTGGCGGATATGGCTCCATCCAACTGATCGACCTGCTGACATTGACAGAACTCAAGGCATCACCAAAATGGCTCGTGGGCTTCAGCGATATCACCACACTGCATGGCTTGATGAGTCGTGCCGGGGTAATGAGCATACAGGGCACCATGAGTTCGTTTCTAGCCAACGGAGGCACCGACGGGTCGAGCACCCTGCTCCGCGACCTGCTGATGGGCAGCGTGCCGCGCTATCTGCTGCCGGCACATCAAGAAAACATCACGGGAAAAGCCAGCGGTGTGCTGGTAGGCGGCAACCTCTGCACATTTGTGCCCAACCTCGGTTCACAGGCTGATGCCACAAAGGGCAAAGACCTCATTCTCTTCATCGAGGAGGTGGAAGAGTCGATGCACAACATCGACCGCCAGATGCGCATCCTGCAGATGAACGGTGTGCTCGAACGGTGCAAGGGAATCATCCTCGGCGAGTTCACCGACTGCGGCACAGAGTTCACCTACACGAGTGTAGAAGCCATGCTGCACGTGATACTGGAAAAATACAACATCCCTGTGCTATGCGGATTCCCCGGCGGGCATGGCGACGTGAATCTGCCGCTGGTCATGGGTGCTCCTGTCACCATCGACGTCCGCCCCGACGGTGCTACCCTGCAATTCAACATCGACGGTGTTCAGCGTGACGTCCACACGGCCGACATCACAGCCACGCCCTCACCGGTTGCTACCCGCATGATAAATGCCGGGAAAAGTGACCAATAAATAGCCTTTTCTGTTTGTCGTTTGGATATTATTCACTAACTTCGCCCCATCAACAACCACCAGAACCATTATTCATCCATCATGAAAAAAACTATTCTTACCATAGCCATGGCTACATCAGCAACCGTTATGCCAGCACAGCACATCAACTATCCCGCCACAGCGCGCGACAACACCGTAGACGAATATTTCGGCACCAAGGTGGCCGACCCCTACCGTTGGCTCGAAAACGACACCAGCGCACAGACCGCCCAGTGGGTGGAGGCAGAGAATGCCGTCACCAATGCCTATCTGAACCGCATACCGCAGCGCAAGCGGCTGCTCGAACGGCTCAAGCAGGTGGCGAACTACGAGCGGTCGGGCATCCCATTTGAGAAGCATGGAAAATGGTATTTCTACAAGAACGACGGTCTGCAGAACCAGAGCGTGATGTATGTGATGGACGAATTGGGTGGCACACCTCGCGTGTTTCTCGACCCCAACAAGTTGAGCAGCGACGGCACGGTAGCGCTGCAGAGCGTGACGTTCTCACACAATGGCAAATACGTGGCCTACAGCATCTCGCGCAGCGGTTCCGACTGGCAGGAGATCTATGTGCTCGATGCCGCCACGGGCCAGCAACTCGACGACCATATTCTCTGGGTGAAGTTCAGTGGTGCCGCCTGGCATGGCGACGGGTTCTACTACAGTGCCTACGACCCTGTGGAGGGCAATGAACTGTCGGCGGTGAACGAGTGTCACAAAATCTACTACCACCACATCGGCACGCCGCAGGCAGACGATGAACTGTTCTACATGAACCCTGCCTACCCCAAGCGGTTCTATGGCGTGGGGGTGAACGAGGAAGAGACCATCATGGTGCTCTACGAGAGTGGCGCAGGGTCGGGCAACAACTTGTTTGTAAGAGACTTGCGCCGCCAAAACTCCCAGTTTATCCAGATGACATCCGACATGGACTACCAATATGACTTCGTGGAGAACATCGGCGACACCATGTACTTGCAGACCAACTACGATGCGCCGAAGGGTAAGATTGTGGCTGCCGACCTGCACAACCCCGGCATTGACCACTGGCGCACCATCGTGGCAGAGGGCGAGGGTGTGGTGGAGTCGGCCGACATCATCGACAACCACCTCTTGGTGACCTATACGCAGGATGCGTCGACACATGCCTATCTCCACACCCTTGACGGCAAACTGTTGCGTGAGATACGCCTGCCTTCGGTAGGCAGTGCTGGCTTCAGCGGGAAGAAAGGCCGCAAGGAGTGCTTCTATTCGTTCAGTTCTTTCACCGTGCCCGGCACCATCTACCGCTACGACATCGCCACCGACCAGAGCACGCTCTACTACGCTCCGAAGGTGGGGTTCCACACCAGCGACTTCGTGAGCGAGCAGGTGTTCTTCACCAGCAAGGACGGCACTCGCGTGCCCATGTTCCTCACCTACAAGAAGGGACTGAAGCGCAACGGCAAGAACCCCACGCTGGTATATGGCTACGGCGGGTTCAACATCGGCCTCACCCCGTCGTTCTCTGCCATGCGCATCCCCTTCCTCGAAAAGGGCGGCATCTATGTGATGGTGAACCTCAGGGGCGGCAACGAGTATGGTGAGGAATGGCACCTCGCCGGCACGAAGATGAGGAAGCAGAACGTGTTCGACGACTTCATCGCCGCCACCGAATGGCTCATCGCACAAGGTTACACCAATGCGGGGAAAGTGGCGATACAAGGTGGTTCCAACGGTGGTCTGCTGGTGGGCGCTTGCATGACGCAGCGTCCCGACCTCTTCGCCGTGGCGATACCTCAGGTAGGTGTGATGGACATGCTGCGCTACCATAAGTTCACCATCGGATGGAACTGGGCACCCGACTATGGCACGAGTGAAGACAGCCGTGAGATGTTCGAATATCTGCTGGGCTACTCACCGCTCCACAACCTGCGTCCGGGGACGGCCTACCCTGCCACCCTCGTCACCACTGCCGACCACGACGACCGTGTGGTGCCAGCCCACTCGTTCAAGTTTGCCGCCACGCTGCAGGCTTGCCAGACGGGCAACAACCCAGTACTCATCCGCATCGACTCGAAGGCAGGCCATGGTGGCGGCAAGCCCATGGCGAAGGTGCTGGAAGAACAGGCCGACATCTATGGCTTCATCATGTATCACCTGGGGATGAAATAAGCCTGCCTTCGGCCGTTTGAAATTTTCAATAAAAGAACTTATCGTTTCGTCACGGAGAGAATCCAGTTGGAGATGTCGCTGAGCACCTCGGGAGCGATGGTTTCCTCGATGCCGAAACTCAGAGTGAGACTGCCCGTGGGATTGTGCTGGAACAAATGGCTCAGACCGGGATAGACCTTGATGAGGTTGTGCTTGTTCTTAGGCAGGTTGCTCTCCAACGCCGGGGTATTGAACATGGGCGGCACATTGAGGTCGTTCTCTGCACCTAAGGCCAACACCGGGCATAGGGTCTTCTGCACGTAAGGAGCCAAATCCATGTCGAGGAAATAGTCCATCCACTTGCTGCCAGCACTCTTCTTCAGGTAATTGCGGGCGGCATCCGTCGACTTCATCATGTCGGAGGTCATCCCCTGCGAGCGTCCTATCAGGTTGAGTTGATGCACCATCATCGTGTCGATACGGCCGGCAGGCCCCGCCATACTGACGATGAAATCCAGCACCCCTTCACTACCAAGCATGAAGGCGATGGCACCCCCCTCGCTATGCCCCATGATGCCCACCTGCCGGAATTTCTTCAGGCTTCTCAGATACTGGATTCCTGCGCGCGCATCCTCGGCGAAGTCGGCGGTGGTGGCATCGGCAAAGACACCTGTCGAGGCAGCCGTGCCACGGTCGTCATAGCGCAGACTGGCAATGCCATGGCGGGCAAGCCAGTCGGCGAGCAGGAGGAAGGGCTTGTGCTTGAACAACTCCTCGTCGCGGTTTTGCGCCCCGCTGCCTGTCACCATGAGCACCACCGGACATTTTTTCTTCTTATAGCCCACAGGATAAGTGAGTGTGCCAGCCAAAGTGACATTGGCGGCAGAGTTGACAAAGGTCACCTCCTCTGTCGTGTAGGGGAAAGGAGGTTGCGGTTCCTGTGGACGGTTGAAAGCCACCTCTCCCGGCTCGAAGTCGAGTTGGAATCCCATTCCCTGCCAAAAAGTGCCCTTCAACTTTCCATCGACAAGTTTTCCCGAATAACTGATGTTGGCGGCCTTGATGACGGCATGAATGGAGTCGGCAGAGAGCCACTTCACCTCCATGGGCAGATTGTCGGCCCCTTGTTCAAGGACATCAAGCGACACGGTCTTGGCGTCTTGGTCGATATGCAGCACCACCGTGAGCGTCTGCAAGCCTGCCACCAACTTCCCTTTCCATGGACCATTCAACTCCTGGGCATGGACAGACAGAGGAAGGAGGGCAAGGAGGAAGAGGAATTTTCTCATAAGAATAGCGTTTAGGTGGGTACTATTTATTCCCACCAATGAGTTTGACAAGGGATGATGAAGTGAGTTGAGCAAAAGCGAATAAACCTGAATTTCTAATCCCAACCGCGAAGGGTGATGTGGTTGAAGGCCTCCTGCATGTCGTTGGCATAACGATGCAAAAACCCTTCGTCCCAGGGCATGCCGAGCCGGTCGGCATAGCGGCTGGTCACATCCTTGCTGGTCTTAGTATCGGTGAATTTCTTGACAGTGAGGGCAGTGCCGTCATCAGCAGCCCCAGCATACCATCGTGTCTCCACTTTCACCCCTTTCTCTTCCTCACCCGAATAGAAATAGAAAACGAGCGACTCTTCTTCATCGAAGAGGAACTCCTCATAGGTATCTATGGTTCCCTTGACGGTGCGACGGAGGAGATTGAGTTTGTAATAGGGGATTTCAAGTCCCTCCACAATGCCCACGGTATAGAAGAAGTCTTGTGTGACAATGGAGGTGTGACCATCCGACTTCTCGCGCTGGGTGACGCTGACCATATTGTCGGCAGAGCGCTTCGCGTTGGCCTGCGCCTCATTGTAGATTCTGCGGATTTCGGCCAACCTGTCTTTCGACTGCTGGGTGTTTTGTGCCATCGACGTAGTGGCGAAAGCAAAGACCATGACGAGGATGGACAAGGAGGAAAGTCGTATTTTCATTGTAATGAAGTGATTAGTAGAGATGACGGATTTCTGTTTTTAGATTTTATCCAATGCCTGGCGGATGTCGTCGAGGATGTCGTCTACGTCTTCGATGCCCACTGAGAGACGGATGAGGTCGGGTGCCACGCCTGCCTCTCGCAGTTGTTCGTCGGAGAGTTGGCGGTGGGTGTGACTGGCGGGATGGAGCACACAGGTGCGGGCATCGGCCACATGGGTCACGATATTGATCATTTCGAGAGAGTCCATGAACTGTATGGCGGTTTCGCGGTCGCCTTTCAGTCCGAAGGCGATGACGCCGCACGAGCCGTTGGGCAGGTATTTCTGGCCGTTGGCATAATAACGGTCGCCTGGCAGTCCACAGTAGTGCACCCATGCCACTCGCGGGTCATCATTGAGGAATTCTGCCACACGCTGTGCATTGGCGCAGTGGCGCTGCATCCTCAGGTGCAGGGTCTGCAGACCCATGTTGAGGAGGAAGGCATTCTGCGGTGCCGGTATGCTGCCGAGGTCGCGCATGAGTTGTGCCACGAGTTTGGTGGTGTAGCCCATCTTGCCGAATGCCTTGACATAGGTGAGTCCGTGATACGACTCATCGGGCGTGGTGAGTCCGGGGAATTTCTCGGCATGAGCCATCCAGTCGAAGTTGCCACTGTCTACCACCGCGCCTCCCACCTGTGTGGCAAGACCGTCCATATATTTGGTGGTGGAGTGCGTCACGATATCGGCTCCCCATTCAAAGGGCCGGCAGTTGATGGGTGTGGCGAAAGTATTGTCGACAATGAGCGGCACACCGTTGCGGTGGGCGATGCGCGCGAATTTCTCGATGTCGAGGACAGCACATCCGGGGTTGGAGATGGTCTCTCCGAACAAAGCCTTGGTGTTGGGGCGGAACGCCTGCTGTATCTCTTCCTCGCTGGCCTCGGGTGAGACGAAAGTGCACTCGATGCCGAGTTTCTTCAGCGTGACACCGAAGAGATTGAATGTGCCTCCGTAAATCTCGTTGGAGGTAACGACATGGTCGCCCGCCTCGCAGATATTGAACAGGGCGTAGAAGTTGGCGGCCTGTCCGCTTGAGGTGAGCACGCAGCCCACGCCTCCCTCAAGGGCGGCTATTTTGGCTGCCACGGCGTCGTTGGTGGGATTCTGAAGGCGTGTATAGAAATAACCTTCTTTTTTCAGGTCGAAGAGTTGTGCCATCTCATCGGAGTCGTCGTACTTGAAAGTGGTACTCTGGATGATAGGCAACTCAATGGGTTCTCCGTTCTTGGGCTTGTAACCTGCGTGGATGCAGAGTGAAGCCGTTCTCAATTTCTTTTTCATATCTGAATCAAGTTTATTTGCATCACTCACCGGCAAACGGTCGTATTCGCTCCACTTGCAGAAGGAAATACCATCATCTCCTTTGCTTGCGAAAAAAGAGGCGTCTGACAATTTGTTGTGCAAAATTAGGGAAAAACCATCACCCTGCAAAACAAACATGTGATTTTTTACATTCTTCACTCACTTTGCCCTCCTCAGAAAGCCGCTCTTGCTTCACCGCCATACGCCAATTTCGGTTTCTCGCATGCTTTACATTTTTTTAACAACAAAAAAAAGAATATTTGTTAGATTTTCGTAGTTTTGCAAATGCAACAACATAACAATAACCACATAAACTAGAAAAAGATGAAAAAGATATTTTTGATGGCCATAGCCGCCATGATGGCTATGACAGACATACAAGCACAGAACATCCCTGTAGGCATGAGAATGGAAATAGCAGAGTCGGAGCAAGACCACGCCGAATACACCATCTTCTCGTACAAGGACGACGAAAACACCTTCGGCTACTACCTGAGCCTCGGCAGGGTGACGCATCTTCTGGGACTCATACGTGATGACATCACCGACGCTGCATTCGACGACATCAAGGAGGGCTGCATCTTTCTTGGCGCCACCTCCGACGAGGCATTTGCCACCATCGAAGCCATGATTGACCTCATGGACGAAGACGTGGAGACGACCAGGGAGTTTCAGGGGCGCGCGGTAACAGGCGGCGAACGTCTCGGTGGCACATCTACCTCTACCTGCGTGGTGAAGAAAAAGCCTCTTGGTGGCAAGCGCCTGCAGTTTATCTTTCCCAGCGGCAAGCGCCAGGCAGAGGCTTATATCACGAAGTCGATTATCAAGGAATTGCGCAACGAGTTCAAGATGGACAAGAGGCTCCATCCCAAACAGCACAGATAACCCTGCCCAAGGGTCGAAAAAAAGTGACAAGTAATGAAAACAGCGACTAAATTCAAGGAATACATTTGGCTTGTGGACACCATTCACAAGGCAGGTAGGATTACGTTTGCGGAAATCCAAGAGAAGTGGCTTCGAAGCGATATGAGCGAAGGGGTGGAACTGGCCCGTTCTACCTTCAACCGCCACAAGGATGCCATTCAGGACATGTTTGGCATCTATATCGAGTGCGACCGCCAGAATGGATACAAGTATTACATCGGCAACGACGAAGTGCTGCGGGATGACAGTGTGCAGAACTGGATACTGTCGACTCTTTCGGTCAACAACGTCATCAGCGAGAGCCTGTCGCTGCAAAACAGAATCCTGCTCCAGTCGGTACCCGCAGAAGATGGGTATCTGGGGATGGTCATCGACGCCATGAAAAAAAGCGTGAGAATAGCCGTGGATTACAGGAAATACGGCACAGACAGCCCCAATCACCTGAACTTCGAGCCATATTGCCTGAAACTCTTCAAGCAACGATGGTATATCCTGGGCCATTTCCACCGTGACGCAACAGAGGAGAAGCCCGAGGCAGACTACTTCGGGGTGTTCTCTTTTGACAGAATCCTCAACATGGAACTGACCGATGTCAAGTTCAGGATTGACCCTGACTTTGATGCCCAAGAGTATTTCAACGAATGCTACGGTGTGCTTGTGGGTGATGATACCAGGCCGGAGCGTATTGTCATCAGGGCATACGGCTATGAGCGGTATTATCTGAGAGATTTGCCCATTCACAAGAGTCAGCATGAGATAGGCCGGGGAGAAAACTTCGCTGATTTTGAGTTTTACCTGCGTCCGACAATCGATTTCAGCGGGCATTTGTTGAGTCGTGGCAATCTGATCAAGGTGCTTCAACCTCAATGGCTGGCTGATGAGATTCATGACATGCACCAGGAAGCAGCGGCCATGTATGAGGCGGAATGAATTGTTTGCGGTATTGGCCGCATGAAGATTGTTTTTTTTTCCTGACTTCGGGAATGAGTCACCCAAAATAGTCTTTGAGGTCAAACACCTGCTTTATTGAGCGATGTTCATCTGTTAGGAACAGGGTTCTTGTCTGTTTTTGCTGATGATATGGTAACTTCATTGT
>Ga0310695_10000451_pt1 | contig 107396 bp, 46 predicted proteins | sample RumenRJG_04DNA_FD_203882 | JGI IMG/M metagenome (GOLD analysis project Ga0310695, IMG submission 203882) | Bovine rumen microbial communities from Lethbridge, Alberta, Canada - RJG_04 (v2) (version 2) | ecosystem: Host-associated > Mammals > Digestive system > Stomach > Rumen | place: Canada...
CGCGTGGCGGGGTGAAGGACCCCGCCACGCGCCGGAACGCGCTTGCGTTTTCCGTTGCCCGCGGAGCGGGCGATGGGTATAATCCCGCGCCATGAACGCAACCAAAACAAAGGCTGCGGCCGCGAAGGCGGTCCGCAGGACGCCGAGGACGGTCCGGCTCGGCATGATCGGCCTCGGCCCGCGCGGCGAGAGCCTCGTGGCCGCGATGAAGGACCTCGAAGGCGTGGAGGTTTCCGCCATCTGCGACGTCCGGAAGGACCTGGTCGAGAAGATGCTCGGCATCTTCCACCGCAACGGCAAGCCGGTGCCGAAGGCCTACTACGACGCGGCCGGGCTCATCGCCGACCCGTCCGTCGAGGGCGTCCTCATCCCGACGTCCTGGAACTCCCACCTCGCCCTCGCCGCCGAGGCGATGTCCGCCGGCAAGTACGCCGCCATCGAGGTCGGCGGCGCGTCGTCGATCGAGGAGCTGTGGCAGCTCGTCCACGCCGCCGAGAAGACCGGTGTCTCGTGCATGATGCTCGAGAACTGCTGCTACGGCCGCGACGAGCTGATGGTGCTGAACATGGTCCGCCAGGGCCTCTTCGGCGAGACGATCTACGCGGAGGGCGGCTACCAGCACTGCCTCGCCGAGATGGGGCGCCGCCTCGAATCCGGCAACGAGCGCGCCGTCCACAACTTCTTCCGCAACTGCGACCTCTACCCGACGCACCAGCTCGGCCCGATCGCCAAGACGCTCGACATCAACCGCGGAAACCGGTTCCTCTCGCTCACCTCCTCCGCGACGCGCGCGGCGGGCTTCGCCGCCGACGCCGTGGCGACCTACGGCCACGACGGCAAGTGGGGCGACGCCCGCTTCGCGATGGGCGACGTCGTGACGACCGTCATCAAGTGCGCCCGCGGCCAGCTCATTTCGCTCACGCACTGCGTGTCGCTCCCGCGCCCGTATTCGCGCCACGCCGTGATCCAGGGCACGCGCGGCTGCTGGGACGCGGACGCCGGCGGCATCTACGTCGAGGGCGTGAGCAAGGTCACCCATCCGCTCGACGCGGCCGGCAACCCCTTCGAGAAGCACCACTGGGACCCCGTCGAGAAGTACCGCCGCAAGTACGAGCATCCGATCTGGCGCGACTACCTGAGGCGCGGCGTCGTCGGCGGCCACGGCGGAATGGACGGCCTCGTGCTCGCGGCGTTCGCCGACGCGATCCGCGAAGGACGGCCGACGCCGATCGACGTCTATGACGTCGCGGCCTGGATGGCGACGACGGCGCTCTCCGAGCAGTCGATCGCGCTCGGCTCGGCGCCGGTGTACTACCCGGACTTCACCAACGGCAAGTGGATGACCCGCGGCCGCGACACGGCGTCCGGCAAGTACGCCCTGTAGGCGGAGGGCCCCCGGCGATGATCCGTTTCGGGACCGGCGGCTGGAGGGCCGTCATCGGAGAGGATTTCACGCAGGAGAACGTCCGGCGGGTCGCCGCCGGCATTCTCGCGCTGATGCGCGAGGAGGGCCGGACCGACCGTCCCGTCGCGATCGGCTACGACCGCCGCTTCCTCTCGGAGCCCGCCGCGCGCTGGACCGCCGAGGTCCTCGCCGCGGGCGGCGTCGACGTCTGGTTCATGAACCGCTCCGCGCCGACGCCGCTCGTCATGTTCACCGTGATGAACCGCGGGCTGCACTACGGCATCGAGATCACCGCGAGCCACAACCCCGCCCGCTACGACGGCGTGAAGCTCGTCGTCGGCGAGGGGCGCGACGCCCCGCCCGAGACGACGCGCCGCGTCGAGGAGCTCGTCGCCGCGCTCCCCGGCGGGACGCCGCCCCTCCTCCCGTTCGACGAGGCCGTCGCCGCCGGGCGCATCGCGTATCCGAAGAACCCGTTCAACCCGTTCATCGACTCGATCCTCGCGCGCATCGACGTCGCCGCGCTGCGCGAGCGCGGCCTGCGCGTGCTCTTCGACACGATGCACGGCTCGGGCGCCTATCCGCTGCTCGTCGTGTTCTACACCGCCCGGTGCACGATCGACACGATGAACATGAACAAGGACGCGTGGTTCGACGGGCAGATGCCCGCGCCCAACCCGAAGAGCCTCTCCTCGCTCGCCGACGCCGTCGTGAAGGGCGGCTACGACCTCGGGATCGCGATGGACGGCGACGGCGACCGCCTCGGCATCATCGACCGCACCGGGCGCTACGTCTCCGCCAACGAGATCCTCTGCATGCTCTACGACTACCTCGTGCGGTGCAAGGGGTGGCGGGGCCCGGTCGTGCGCAACGTCGCCACGACGCACCTGCTCGACCGCATCGCGGAGAGCTTCGGCGAGAAGTGCCACGAGGTCCCCGTCGGCTTCAAGCACGTCTCGGCCAAGATCGACGAGACGGACGCCGTCCTCGGCGGCGAATCCTCCGGCGGGCTCACCGTGCGCGGGCACATCCACGGCAAGGACTCCGCCTACGCCGCCTCGCTCTTCGCCGAGATGGTGAGCGTGACGGGCAAGTCCCCGTCCGAGCTCGCCGCCGACCTCGAGGCGCGCTTCGGCGCCTTCCGCATGGCCGAGGACGCCATCCGCTTCGAGGACGCGGCGCGCAAGGCCGCCGTGGAGCGCCTCCTCCTGGAGGAGAAAAAGCTCCCCTCCTTCGCGGACGAGATCGAGCGCGTCGGCTACGAGGACGGCTGCAAGGTCTACTTCAAGGGCGGCGACTGGGTGCTTTGCCGCTTCTCCGGCACCGAGCCTCTCCTCCGAGTCTGCGCCGAAAGCTCGACCGAGGAGAAGGCCCGCTCCTGCGTCGACGCCTTCCGCGCCTTCCTCGGCGTCTGACCTCGCGCCCATCACGCTCCTCGTCGAGAACGTGATCGGCCTGCGCCGCGACGTCCCCGCGCGCACGCTGCACTGGCAGCTCCCGGACGAGCCGCTCGGCCTCGAGAACTTCCGGTTCGGCGAAGGGCTCGTCTCCGCCGTCTGCCTCCGCCGCTCGCCCGAGCCCGGCGGCACCGTCCTGCGCGTCGAGACCGACGTCCCGCTCGTCCTCCGCGCGACCGTCGCCGGCCCCGCCCCGCGCGAGGCGGCGTTCGACGTCGCCCCGGGCGCGCGCGAGATCCGCCTGTAGCCGGGCGTCCCGGAGGGGCGGCGGAACGGCCGCCTCTACCGCGCGAGGAAGTCCTCGAGGGCGACGCCCGTCGCCTCGCACGGATCGCGCGAGACGGCGATGCGGACGAAGCGCGAGGGGTGGCGCGACGCGTCGGCGTCGACGGAAAGCGTCAGCGCGCCGCCGGTGCCGCGGACGCTCGGGGCCTCGGAGAGGAACGGATCCGAAAGCGCGTCGGCGGCGAAGGCGGTGTACCAGAAGCCCGCGTCGGTGCCGACGAGCGCGATCGAGAACGTGGCGGCGTCCGGGAAGGCGAGCGCGCCGCCGGCGTCGGCGCCGCGGAAGACGGGCTCGGGGACTTCGACGGGGTCGGAGACGAGCGCGCGCTGGACGCCGCGGAAGTCGGCGAGCGCGCCCGGACCGGCGAAGACGACGCGGCGGATCGAATCGACGGATCCGGCGAGCGGCAGCCATTCGGCGCCGCCGGCGGAGAGGACGGCGCCGCCGAGCGAATACCGGACGCGCGGCGCGTCGTCCGACGAAAAGTCGAGCTCGATCTTCCACGGCGTTCCCGGTGCGGCGGCGGGTGCGCCGTCGAGCGCCGTGCGTCCCTGCGCCGTCCAGCCCTCCGGGCCGTCCGTCCCGAAGGCCAGCCCCGCCACGGGCGTCTGCTCGGGATCGGAGATTGTGCCGGCGCGGGCGTCGAGCACACCCTCGATGACGAGGTCGACGCCGGCCGCCGAGGCGTTCGTGGGCGTGAAGGCGAGGACGCCGCCCTCCGACGGAAGGGCGAGCGCCAGCACGCCGTCAGCGAGGGCGGAGTCGTCGCCGGCGGGTCGCGTCCAGACGCCGCCGGAGCGCGTCTGCGCGGTCGGATCGGAATTCCAGTCTGCGCCCGCCGGATAGCCGTCGGCGGTCCAGCGGACGTGGAACCATTCGGTGAGCAGGTAGGAGACGAAGGACCCCGAGACGGCCGAGGTTTCGCCGTCGGCCGCGGCGACGAAGGCGAACGTGTGGGTGGCGCCGGCGCGGACGGCGATGGTGCGCGAGAGCGTGCCGGAGGTCGATGCGGAGAAGACTTCGTTCGTCCGGCCGTCGACGAGCAGGACCACCGTGGCGGCGTCCGCGTCGAGCGCGAGCGAGGCGGTGAGCGTCGCGTTCGTGCCGCCGTCGTCGACCGCGGCGACGGGCGCGGAAAGGGCGACGGCGGGACCGCGCGTCGTCGCGGTGCCGCTCTGCGTGGCGGTGCCGAGGCCGCTACCGGCCGTCGCGGTCCAGGCGTAGTCCGTGGCGGGGTCGAGCCCGTCGAAGACGAATTCGAACGTCCCGGTCGCGGAGACGGAGCGCGTCTGCGTCGCGCCGCCGAGCGCGACGGAGAGGTCTGCCGCGGCGGCGCCGGGGCCGAAGTCGGAGAGCGTCACGGAGACTGCGACCGAATGGGCGCCGTTGACGCGGCGCGCGGAGGATTCCGCGCCGAAAACGGGATGCGAGGGTTCGGTCCGCACGGTGCCGGACGCGGCGTCCGTGCCGCCGTCGGAGACGAGCGAGACGGACCAGGCGTAGTCCGTGTCCGGGGCGAGGCCGGGAAAGTCGAACGCGAACGCGCCGGTCGCGGAGAGCGCGAGCGTCTGCGTCGCGCCGCCGAGCGAGACGGAGAGCGTGGCGGCGGAGCAGCCGGCGCCGAGCGAGTCGACGCGGACGGAGAGCGTGGCGCCCGTCGCGCCCGCGGCGGCGGAGACGGCGCCGAGGGCGGGCGAGGTGTCGACGTCGCCCGTGCGCTTGATCCAGACGCAGTCCACGAGCTCGCAGAGCGAGCCGGAGTTGGGCGTGACGCGGAAGGCGACGTCCGCGCCGCGCAGGAGCTCGAACTCGGAGGAGAGGAGCGTCGTGGACGACTCGTTCTTGGTGTTCGAGGCGGACCAGACGGCGACGCCGTTCGTGACGACGGCCCAGGTCGAGTGCGCGGTGCCGGAGGGGCGGTTGTACTTGTAGCCGAACTTGTAGCGGCCGGGGCCGAGATGGCCGAGCGGGACGTCCGCGCCGGGCTCGGGGCGCGCGGCGGCCTGCATGCTCACGCCCCACGTGACGGCGTCGTCCACGCGCGCGGCGGGCAGCAGGTCCTCGCCCTCGGCGTAGAAGACGACGCCCGACCAGCCGATGCCGTAGTTCTCGCCGATGCGGTAGACCCAGTTCGTCGCGAAGGACGGGTTCGCGTCGTCGAGCGAGAACGAGCCGCCGCAGAAGGGAAGCCACCCCTTGCCGCCGGAGGAGCTCGGGTAGCGGTCGGGGTCGATGCGGTAGAGGTCCGTGCCGTGCAGGAAGAGGAGCGGGACGGCGTAGGAGACGTTGGTCGGCTCGTTGCAGCGGCCGGCGGAGAGAGTTTCGCCGGTGATGGTCTTGACGACCCACGAATACTTCCAGTCCTCGTCGAGGCGCGCCTGGCGGGCGTCCTTCGCCGGGCCGGGGGCCAGGAGGTCGATCAGGTACTGCGCGTCGCGGGCGATGCAGGGGTTGGCGAGATACTGCTCGTGCAGGGCCAGCAGCTCGTCGACGTCGTCGAGGACGTGCGGCTCGGCGCCGACGTTGAGCGTGACGCCGTCCGCGTTCTGCGCGGCGTTGGCGGTGACGGCGCCCTCGAACGCGAAGTCCGACGCGCCGGCGAGGCCGGGGAGGTTCACCGTCACCTCGCGGAAGCGGTGCTTCGGGGAGGCGGGAAGGCGCACGTCGAACGCGAGCGTCTCCGTGGCGGGGTCGTAGGCGAGGTTCTCGACCGAGGCGTGGTGGTAGAGCCAGTAGTATTCCCAGATCTCGTCGACCGACGCGACCCAGAAGAGGTCGGACTGCCGGATCTCGCGGGCAAAGAACGACTTGAAGGCGTCGCCTATGCCGTGCGTGCCGGCGAGGATGAACTTCGTGCCGACGCCGGAGGAGATCACGGCGTTGACGGCGTTGGAGAAGCTCGATTCGGAGCCCTGCGCCCAGATGCGGGCGAAGCCGCCCTGCGGCTTGCTCTCGAACGACGAGGGGATCCCGGCGGCGAGGTCCGTCCAGTCGTCGATCCTGAGCGAGTTGTCGGGGTAGGTCGCGTTGCCGTTCTGGAAGATCGACCAGCAGATCTCGTCCGACAGGCGGCAGGCGTCGAGATACTTGTGGTTGCCGTTCGGCTCGGTCATGATCTTGAGCGGCTGGCCGGTGCGCGCCTCCCAGCGCTCGGAGATCGGCCCGAGGCGCGCGGCGATCGACGCGGGGTCGGAGACGTCGGCGCCGTCCACGTCGTGGAACGTGCAGGTCCAGCCCGTGCGCAGCATCGTGCGGGCGTCCTCCGGGGAGATCTGGAGGTAGTTGCCGTCGGAGTAGGCGAAGACGGCGGAGGAGCAGGCGAAGCGGCGGCGGCCGCCGGCGCCGTCGGAGAACGTGAGCGGCTCGTGGACGCCGTCCGCGGCGCCGTCGAGGTCCGAGTCGCCGTCGTAGAAGCCGGCGGGAACGCCGCGCACGGCCTCGTCGAGCAGCAGGTCGCCGCGGGCGTACTTGCGGTCGTGGGTCGTGGCCGCGTGCGGGTAGCCGTTGAAGAGCGCCCAGGTGGAGCAGTAGTCGCCGAGCGACATGTCGTCGCTGATCATGCAGAGCGGCGCGGCCTTGTTGAACTTGACGCGGGCGAACTGCGGGGCGTTGGCGGCCGTGTAGCCGGGCGCCTTGAGCGTGACGTGGACGACGGCGTCCTCCTCCGCGCCGGCGGGTAGGGCGAATGCGGCGAGAAGCAGGACGGAAAGGGCGGGGGAGGGGAGTCGGCTCATGCGGCCGATTGTATCACCCCGCCCGTCCCGCCACAACCGGCCCCCGCGGCGCGGAGTCGCGGAGGCCTCAGCGCTCGGCGGCGGCGCCGACGACGTTGCGGATGCGCTGGGAGAGCGGCAGGGAGGTTCCGATGGCCTGGAGGAGAACGACGCCGCCGAGGCCGTGCGCGGGGTCGGTCCACGTGAGGGTGCCCATCCAGCCGCCCCATCCGAACGAGCCGCGGCCGGAGAGCAGCCCCTGCGGGCCGTTCTCGGCCTGGACGTGGTTGAAGTAGCCGTACTGCTGCCCTTCGCAGTTGTCCCAGACGAAGGACGCCTGCTGGCGCGGCGTGAGCAGGCCCGACGTCATTGCGCGGAAGGCGGCCGGCGAGAGCAGCCGGCGGCCGTCCGGCGCGACGCCGCCCGCAAGCAGCATCCGCGTCCACGCCTGCATGTCGCGGGCGGTGGAAAAGAGCCCCGCGCCGCCCGACTCGAACGGCGGCGGCGCGTCCCAGTCCAGGACGCCGAGGTGGTCGACGCGCTCGACATGCTCCTGGAAGCGCCGGGTCTCCGGGTTGAGCCAGTAGGGCTTGCAGAGGCGGCCGCGCTTCTCCGGCGGAACGAAGAACGCGGTGTCGCGCATCCCGAGCGGCTCGAGGACCTCCTCGCGCAGGAAGTCACCGAAGCGCCGCCCCGTCGCGACCTCGATCACCGCGCCCATGACGTCGGCCGCGTAGCCGTACTGCCAGCGCTCGCCCGGGTCGAACGCGAGGCCGAGGCGGCCGAGCTCGTTCGCGAATTCGACGGTGGGCATGCCCGGATGGTCGCCCCACGGGAACTCGTAGGTCAGGCCCGACGTCATCGAGAGCAGGTCGCGCACCATCGGCGGGCGCGCGGCCGGCCGACGCTCCGGGCCGACGCGAACGTCGGCGAAGCCGGGCAGGAACCGCTCGACGCGATCCTCGAGCGAGAAGATCCCGCGCTCGACGCAGATTGCGGCAGCGAAGCCGGTGAACGGCTTCGTGGAAGAGAACATCCGGAAGATTGTGTCGCGGTCCGGGGCGCCGGGCCGCGCGAGGTCGGTGCGGCCGAAGAAGCCCTCGTAGAATTCGCGCTCGCCGTCGAAGACGAGCGCCAGCGCGCAGGGCCATTCGCCCGCGTCGATCGCCCGTCCGATCGTCTCGTCGAGCCGGGCCTTGAGGAAGGTGGTGTCCATGGGCGGCGATTCTACTCCGCCGCCCCGCCGTCCGCAATCGGTGCCCGCGGGGCGAGGACGGCGGAGAACGGCAGGCCCGGCGCGCCGACGAGCTCCATCGCGCGGCGCACGGCGGGGTCGTCCGCGTCGGTGCAGTCGAGCCGCAGGAGCGCGGGGAAGCGCGAGAGCTCCGCGGCGACGTCCGGGTCGGCGAAGGTCGTCTCGTCCATCTCGCGGCACGCGCGGCACCAGTCCGCCGTGAGGTCGAGGACGAGCGGCCCCTGCGCCTTCTCGGCGACGATGGCCGCGGCGGCCTCGTCGGTCATCCACTCGACCGGCCCGGCGAGCGGCGCCTTGCGGACGGTCGGGAAGAGCAGGCGCCAGGCCTGCGCGGCGTAGACGACGGCGGCGGCGAGGAAGACGAGGGCGAAGAGCTGCTTCACGCGGTTCATCCAGGCGCCCGGCTTCGGCAGCGCGGCGAGCCCCGCGCCGAGGAAGGGCCACGGAAGCCCCATCCCCAGCCCGAGCGCGAACGGCACGAGCGCGCCGGCGGGGTGCCCGCCGCCCACGAGGTTGGCGGCGAGGACGAGCGCGGAGACGAGGACCGGCGCGACGCACGCGCCGGCGAGCAGCGCCGAGCCGGCGCCGGCGGCGAAGGCGCGCGCGAGCGGGATGAGCCCGCCGCCGGCGCCGGGCGCGGCGGCGCCCGCCGCTCGCGGGCCGCGGCGGCGGCGAAGGCGGTTGCGGAGGGACGAGAAGTCGATGCGCAGCACGTCGAGCATCGCGAGGGCGAGCGCGCAGAAGACGAGGGCGACGGCGGCGTGGAAGACGGGCGAGGCGTGCAGCTCGCCGAACGCGCGCCCCGTGAGCGCCGAGAAGAGCCCGAGCGCGCCGAACGCGATCGCCGTGCCGAGCCCGAACGCCGCGCCGAGCGCGAGGCCGCGGCGGCGCGTGGCGCGCCCCGCCCCCGCGCCGAGCAGCGCGAGGTTCACCGGAACGAGCGGCAGCACGCACGGCGTGAGGTTGAGCAGGAAGCCGCCGGCGAGCAGCGCGAGCAGGAGCAGCGCGATGCCGCCGCGGGCGCGCGCCCGCTCGAGGAAGTCCGCCTCGCGGTAGTCGCCGCGCAGCAGCGCGAGGTATTCCTCCGGACCGAGATAGCCGGCGGCGGAGTAGAGCACCGTCATGTCCCCGAGTCCGGGCAGACGCAACGGCGCGGCGTTGGTCGGGGCGGCGACCTCCGGCGCCGCGGCGGGGGCTTCCGGGGACGCCGCGCCCGGGACGGGGAAGCGGCGCGTCTCGGGCGGGAAGCACATCTCGGGGCCGCACGCCTGGAAGGCGACGGCGATCTCCGCGCCGGGCGGAAGGGGGGAGGGGAGGGCGAGGGAGAGCGAGAAGCCCTCGCGGACGAACGCGCGGCCGAGCTCGTCCTCGCCCGCGGCGGCGGGGAGGGCGTCCGGCGCGAGCGCGGCGCCGCCGGGCTCGAGCGAGACGCGGAGCGAGTCGAGGTAGAGGTCGTGCCCCGCGGGGACGTCCAGCGCGACTTCGGCGCGGCCGGGCTCCGGGAACGACGCCGCCGCGCCGACGGGCGACGCGGCGCGCGCGGCGCCGGAGAGGATCGCGAGGACCAGAACCGAGGCGGGGACGAGGAAGCGTTTCATGCGACCGATCCTTTCGAAGAGCCAGATGCGCGCCTTCTCGACGAAGGCGAGGACGAGGAAGAGCCCGCACGCGGCCGCGACGGCGGCGAACGGGATGGCGGGGCCGGGCAGCTCGCCGAGGGCGCGGAACGATCCGCGGAACAGGTTGCGGAACGTGAAGGGCTGCGTCTGCCAGAGGTAGACGCCGAAGGCGGTCGGCGCGAAGAACCGGCCGAAGCGCGCCGCGAGGCCCTCCGGCCGGAGATCGAGCGAGACGAAGAAGCGGAAGAGGAGAAAGGCGACGGCGGTGGTGGAGGGCGAGAAGTGGGCCAGGAAGGGATTCCGCGGGCCGAACGCGCGAAGGGCCCAGGGTGCGTTCCGCTCCAGCGCGAAGAAGGCGACGGTCCACGCCGCGCAGAGGAGGGCGCCGGCCAGGCAGCGCCAGGGATGCCTCGAGCGGGGAACGTGCAGCCGGAGATGCGCTCCGGCGAGGAAGAGCGCGAGCAGCCAGAGGGCGGAATAGCCGCGCTTGAGGAGGAACGGGTCCGTGAAGGCGTAGACGGAGGGCAGGCAGAACAGCGCGAAGAGCGCCAGGACGATGCCACGGACCGTCCTCGCGGAGAGGACGCCGAGCCCCGCCGCGAGAAGCGGGACGAGCGGGAAGAGGACGGTATACGCGGTGAAATACCAGTAGGCGTTGCGCGTGAGCGGCAGGGCGATGCCGCGCCAGTCGCCCGCATGCAGCGAGATGCCCGTGATGGCGGAGGCGGCGACGGCGGACGCGAGGCCGATCGTCCAGACGTCGAGGTAGAGGCGGACGTAGCGGCCGGCCCGGAGCGACTTCGACGTTGCGAGGAGCCATCCGGACACCATCGCGAAGATGTTCACGGAGGCGAAGGAGACGGCGCAGAGAAACTGGACCGCGTAGGCGGCGAAGCCGGATCCTCCTGCGGCGGACTCGACGCCGCCCGCCTTGACGACGTGGGCGAGGCAGACCAGGGCGATGGCCGCGATGCGGGCGAGGTCGACCCCCGGTTCGCGCGCCCGTCCGCCCCCCGCCGGAGCGGCGGGGCCGATGGAATCGACGCTGCGGGCGGAAGGATCCATGCCGGCGGGTGCGGGCGGGACCCGCCTACGAGTCGCGGATCTCGACCTTGAGCTTGTTGCGCAGGACGTTCTTGATCTCCTCGTGCGCCCGGTTGACCTCGTCGTCCTTGAGCGTCCGGTCGGGCGCGCGGTAGGTGAGGCGGTAGGCGAGCGAGACCTTCCCTTCGCCGAGCTGCCTGCCGCGGTAGACGTCGAAGAGCGAGACGTCCTCGAGGATCTTCGGGCCGGCCTTGCGGACGGTCTTCACGATCTCCTCGTGCGTCACGCCCGACGGCGCGACGAGCGCGATGTCGCGCTCCGTGGCGGGGTAGGTCGGCACGTCCTTCGCCTTCGGCACGCGGAACGCGTTGGCGACGAGCGGCGCGCGGCGCAGCTCGAACACCGCCACGGGCGAGGCGATGCGGCTCTTGCGCGAGAGGCTCTGCCGCACGAGGCCGAACATGCCCGCGGGGCGGCCCGCGATGACGACGACGGAGCACATCCCCGGCTCGAAGCCGTCCATGTCGCGCGGCTCGAGGCGCAGCGCGGGCGCGTGGAGCGCCTCGCAGAGCGACTCGAGCGCGCCCTTGAGCCAGAGCAGCGTCTCGGCCGGCTCGACCTTGCGCATGCGGTCGGTGCCGTCGCGCCCCGCGAAGCCCATCATCGCGGCGCAGACGCGGTCGTCCTCGGTCGGGGCGCCGTCGATCGTGCGCGTGAAGACGCGGCCCGCCTCGAAGACGGCGGCGGTGTCCACGCCGCGCGACTGGTTGTAGGCGAGCGTCGCGAAGACCTGCGGCACGAGCGAGTCGCGCAGCACGGAGTGGTCCGCGCTCACGGGGTTCGGGATGCGGATGCGGTGCTCGGCCTGCGACGAGAAGAACGGATCGAGGACGGCGGGCGCGGTGAAGGAGTAGTTGACGATCTCCTGGAAGCCGAGGCCGGCGAGCGTGCGGCGGCAGAGCGACGCGGCGCGCACGGCGGAGTCGTCGGCGCCCGGGACGACCTGCGCCGCGGGGACGACGTCCGGCAGTGCGCCGAGGCCGTTCATGCGCGCGATCTCCTCGATGAGGTCGCACTCGTCGGTGCAGTCGAGGCGCCACGTCGGGACGACGAACGAGGCGCCGGCCTCGTCGCGCGACTCGACCTTGAACCCGAGCGACTCGAGGATCGCGACCTGGCGGTCGGCGGGAAGGTCCATGCCGATCACGTCCGTCGCGCGCCGGAAGCGCAGGCGGACGACGCGCGGCGCGTGGTCGCGCCGGTCGTCGAGCACCGTGCCGGAGGCGACGGTCGCCGCGGCGTATTTCACGAGCAGGTGGCACGCGCGGCGCGAGGCCCAGTCGACGAGGAACGGGTCGACGCCGCGCTCGTAGCGGTGCGAGCTCTCGGTGTGCAGGTCGAGTTTCGTCGCGGTCGACTTGATCCCGGGCGCCGCGAACGACGCGGCCTCGAGGAGGACGGAGGTCGTGTCCGGCTCGATCTCGGAGCCCTCGCCGCCCATCACGCCGGCGACGGCGAGCGGGCCCTCGGGGTCGGAGATGAGCAGCATCGACGGGTCGAGCGCGCGGTCCTGCCCGTCGAGCGTGCGGATCTTCTCGCCGTCGCGGGCGTTGCGGACGACGATCGAGTGGCCTCCGCGGACCTGGCGGTAGTCGAACGTGTGCAGCGGCTGGCCGCACTCGAGCATGACGTAGTTGGAGACGTCGACGACGACGTCGATCGAGCGCATGCCGCAGAGCTCGAGGCGCTTGCGCATGAACTCGGGCGAGGGCAGGCGCTCCACGTGCGGCAGCACGCGCGCCGTGTAGGCGGGGCAGGCGGCCGGGTTGTCGATGCGGACCGAGCAGAGGTCCTTCGCGGAGGCGTCCGAAAGCTCCGGGAAGTCCACGGGCGGCATCTTCACGGGGCGGCCGAGGATCGCGGCGAACTCGCGCGCGATGCCGATGATCGAGAGGCAGTCGCCGCGGTTCCAGGTGATCTCCACGTCGAAGACCGTCTCGGGCTTCCGGTCCGCGTAGAGCTCCGCGAGCGGCGTGCCGGGCTTCGTGGCGGGGTCCAGCTCCAGGATGCCGGAGTGGTCGTCCGAGAGCTTGAGCTCGCGCGCCGAGCAGAGCATGCCGAAGCTCTCGACGCCGCGGAGCTTGCCCTTCTTCAGGGTCTCGCCGCCCTCGGGCACCTTGGCGCCGATGTGGGCGAGCGGGGTCACGAGGCCGGCGCGGCAGTTGGGGGCGCCGCAGACGATCTGGAGGTCCTCCCTGCCGTCGAAGACCGTGCAGACGTGGAGGTGGTCGGAATTGGGGTGCGGCTCGCAGGTCTTGACGAGCGCGGCGCAGATGCCGGTGAAGTCGACGCCGACCTCCTCGATGCCCTCGATCTCGATACCGGCGAACGTGATGCGGTCGGCGAGTTCCTGGACGGAGAGGTCGGAGATGTCGATGTATTCGGCGAGCCAGCTGACGGGGAGCTTCATGGCGTGTGGTTTCCTTTGGAAGGGCGCGTATTCTAGCGGAACGGAGGGGGCTTGGCAAGGCGTCTTGCCCGCGCGGGGGGATTTTGCTAGACTCCCCGCCCATTTCCAACCCACCCCCTGCAAAAACCGCCCCAGCCCCCTCCGCCCGCCACTCGTCACTTGTCACTCGTCACTCGTCACTCGTTACTCGTCACTCGTCACTCGTCACTGAACCAGCCATGCCTACCTTCCGCACCTACACCGTATCCCCCAAGGTCCCCGAGAACCTCGCCTTCCTGCCCCGCCTCGCCAACAACGTCTGGTGGTGCTGGAACGCGGACGCCTCCGCGCTCTTCCGCCGCGTCTCGCCCACGCTCTTCCGCGAGCTGGAGTTCAACCCGGTGCGCCTGCTCTCCCACGTCGGGCAGGAGCGCCTCGAGGAACTCTCCGCGGACGCCTCGTTCCTCGCCCACATGAAGTCGGTCGAGGCGCAGTTCGAAAAGGAGGTGCAGACCTCCAAGCACTGGAAGAGCCACGCCGAGACGCACCGCCGCGTGATCGCCTACTTCTCGATGGAGTTCGGCCTGCACGAGTCCGTGCACATCTACTCCGGCGGCCTCGGCATCCTCGCCGGCGACCACCTCAAGAGCGCCTCCGACCTCGACATCCCGCTCGTCGGCATCGGCCTCTTCTACCGCGAGGGCTACTTCGAGCAGGAGATCAACGCCACCGGCTGGCAGGTCGAGGGCTACCCGGAGAACGACGTGCACCGCCTCCCCGTCTCGCGCTGCCTGCGCGAGGAGGACGGCCAGCCGCTCCTGCTGGAGGTCCCGCTCGCCGAGGGCCCGCTGCGCTTCACCGCGTGGAAGATCGACGTCGGCCGCATCCCGCTCATCCTCCTCGACACCAACATCCCCGAGAACCCGCCCGAGCTGCGCGGCGTCACCGGCCAGCTCTACGGCGGCGACAAGCTCAACCGCCTCCGCCAGGAGGTCCTGCTCGGCGTCGGCGGCCTGCGCGCCGTCGAGGCGCTCGGCTTCGAGGTCGCCTGCTCGCACATGAACGAGGGCCACGCCGCGTTCCTCGGCCCCGAGCGCATCGCCCGGACGATGGAGCGCAGCGGCCTCACGTTCGACGAGGCCAAGGCGTTCGTCCGCCGCACCTCGGTCTTCACGACGCACACGCCCGTCCCCGCCGGCAACGAGACGTTCGACCTCGGGCTCCTGTGGCCGCAGCTGCAGGCCTTCGAGCGCGACGGCGGCCTCCCCGCCGAGACCGTCAAGGCCATGGGCCGCGCGCCCGGCGACGAGGGCAACGAGCTCTCGATGACGATCCTCGGCCTCGGCTGCTCGCTCTTCTGCAACGGCGTCGCGAAGCTGCACGGCGTCGTCGAGCGCGACATGTGGCACCACCTCTGGCCGGAGTTCCCGGTCGACGAGGTCCCGATCGGCCACGTCACCAACGGCATCCACGTCCCGACCTGGATCAGCACCGACAACGAGCAGCTCTACTCGACCGTCCTCGGCCCCGACTGGGACAAGGCCCCGATCTCCGAGGCGCAGGCCGCCCGCGTCGACCACATCGCCGACGAGGAGCTCTGGCGCGTCCACGAGTCCGCGCGCTCGCACCTCGTCCGCTCCGCGCGCGAGATCCTCGAGCGCTCCGCCCGCCGCCGCCACGGCTCCCCGGCCGAGGTCGAGGCGTGCCGCAACGTGCTCGACAAGGACGCGCTCACGATCGGCTTCGCCCGCCGCTTCGCGACCTACAAGCGCGCGACGCTGCTGCTCTCCGACCCCGACCGCCTCAAGCGCCTGCTCTGCGACGACGCGCACCCCGTGCAGATCGTCTTCGCCGGCAAGGCCCACCCGGCCGACAACGGCGGCAAGGAGCTCATCCGCCGCATCGTCGAGTTCTCCAAGGATCCCGCCGTCAAGGGCCGCATTGTCTTCCTCGAGAACTACAACATGCACATCGCGCGCCGCATGGTGCGCGGCGTCGACGTCTGGCTCAACACCCCGCGCCGCCCGATGGAGGCCTCCGGCACGTCCGGCATGAAGGCGTGCGTCAACGGCGCCATCCACGTCTCGACGCTCGACGGCTGGTGGCCCGAGGGCTACAGCGAGAAGTGCGGCTGGCAGATCGGCGACGGACAGGAGTTCGCCGACGAGGGGCAGCAGAACTGGAACGACGCGCAGTCGCTCTACAACCTGCTCGAGACCGAGATCGTCCCGGCCTTCTACGACCGCCCGCACGGCGAGCTGCCGCTGCGCTGGATCGGGATGATGAAGGAGTCGATCAAGATGTCGATCTCGCGCTTCTCCTCCACGCGCATGGTCGCCGACTACTTCCGCGGCTCCTACGAGCCCGCGCTCGCGAACTTCGCCTCGCTCTCGGCCGAGAACTTCGCCGCCGTCCGCCAGGACATCGCGCGCCGCAACGCGCTGTGGGCCAAGTGGGACGGCGTCCGCGTCGAGTCGGTCGAGACCGACCGCGACCTCGTGCGCAGCGTCGTGGGCGACTCGTTCGAGGTGACCGCGAAGGTTCGCCTCGACGGCGTCGACCCGGCGGACGTGCGCGTCGAGCTCTTCCTCGGCCGCCCGGACGCCTCCGGCGAGGTCCACGGCGGCACGGCGCTCCCGATGGAGCCCTCGAAGAAGCTCAGCGCGTCGCTCTACCTCTACCGGCTCCAGGTCCCGTGCGACAGGACCGGCTCGTTCGCCTTCTCGGCGCGCGTCGTCCCGTCCTCCGACCCCTGGCGCACCTCGATGCCCGGCTACATCCGCTGGGCGTAGCGGATCCGGCCGGTCTTGCCGGCCGGATCCCGGGTGCGGTAGAATCCCCGGCATGGAACGAGAAAACGGGAGAACGTCCGGATTCCGCAACGTCCTCGTCACCGGCGCGACGAGCGGCATCGGCGAGGCGTGCGCCGAGTGGCTCGCCCGCCGCGGCGCGGAGCGCATCTTCTTCTGCGGCCGCGACGAGGCGCGTCTCGCCGCGGTCGCGGAGCGGCTCCGCGCGCTCGGCGCGGACGCCCGCCCGGAGAGGCTGGACGTCTCGGACGCCGCCGCCGCGGGCGACTGGATCCGCCGATGCGATGCGGAGGCGCCGCTCGACCTCGTCTTCGCCAACGCCGGCATGAGCGCCGACGGGCGCGAGGACGACGAGGCGGTCGTGCGCCGCGTCTTCGCGGTGAACGTCGGGGGCGTCCTCAACACCGTCCTGCCCGCGCTCGCGCTCTATCGCGAGAGGCCGGAGGGGCGCGTGGCGCGGCGCATCGCGATCACCTCGTCGATGACCGGCTACCACGGCATGCCGCAGTGTCCGGCCTACAGCGCGAGCAAGGCGTGCGTCAAGGCGCTCGGCGCCGCGCTGCGCGGTCGCGTGCGCGGCGAGGGGATCGTGGTCACGACGATCTGCCCGGGCTTCGTTCGCTCCCGCATCACCGACAGAAACACGTGCCCGATGCCGTTCTTCCTGGAGGCGCCCGCCGCCGCGGAGATCATCGGTCGCGGCATCGATCGTGGCAGGGGCATCGTCTCGTTCCCCTGGCCGATGCGCCTCGCGACGTGGTGGCTCTCGACGCTCCCCGAAGCCCTCTCCGAGCGAATCTTCCGCCTCCTGCCGGAGAAGACCGGCGCGAAAAGGCCGGGCGTTTGAGTTCCGCGGCGCGGCGTGGTACTATTGTCGCCATCGCGCGGGGAAGCCCGAGCGGAAAGGAGAGACCAATGGGAGCCTTCCACGCATACGACATCCGCGGCGTCTGGAACGCCGACTTCGACGCCGACACGGTCTACCGCGTCGGCCGCTGCCTGCCGGGGCTGCTCGGCGCGGACCGCGTCCTCGTCGGGCGCGACGCGCGCGCCAGCTCGCCCGAACTCTTCGAGGCGCTCTCGCGAGGCCTCGCGGAGGCCGGCGCGGACGTGGACGACGTCGGGCTCTGCACGACGCCGACCACCTACTGGCTCTGCGCCGAGCGCGGCTACGCCGCCGCCGTGATGATCACGGCCTCGCACAACGCCAAGGAATACAACGGTCTCAAGATCTCGCGCAGGGGCGCGCTGCCCGTCGGCGTCGACTCGGGCCTGAAGGAGCTCGAGGCGATGATCGCGGGCGGCCTCCCGCCGAAGGCCCCGAAGCCGGGCGCGGTGCGCGCGGTTCCGGGGGCGCTCGACGACTACGTCCGGTTCCAGTCGCTCTTCGCGCCGGACCTCGCGGGGCTCCAGGTCGTCTTCGACTGCTCGAACGGCGTCGGCGCGCTCGTCGCGCGCCGGCTCTACGGCGACGGAGCCGCCTATCTCAACGAGGAGCTGGACGGCTCGTTCCCGAACCACCCGCCGAACCCGCTCCTGCCGGAGGCGACGGCGCAGCTCTCCGCGGAGGTCGCGCGCACGGGCGCGGACCTCGGCGTCATCTTCGACGGCGACGCGGACCGCGTGGCGTTCGTCGACGAGACCGGCGCGTTCGTGCGCCCCGACACGATGACCGCGGTCCTCGCCGAGCACTACCTCGAGGAGGAGCCGGGCGCGCGCGTGCTCTGCGACATCCGCACGTCGCGCGGCGTCACGGAGCGCGTCTCGGCGCTCGGCGGCGAGCCGCATCTCTGGAAGGTCGGGCACGCCTTCGCGAAGGTGAAGCTGCGCGAGCTCGGCGCCGTCTGCGGCGGGGAGCTCGCGGGCCACTACTACTTCCGCGACTTCCACAACTGCGACTCGGCGATGCTGTGCGCCTCGATCGTGCTCGGGCGCGCCGCGGCCGCGAAGCGGGCGGGGCGGCGCTTCTCGGACCTCGTGCGCGCGATCGACGTCTACGCCAACAGCGGCGAGTGCAACTACACCGTCCCGGACAAGGACGGCGCGCTCGCGGCCGTCCGCGCGTGGGCGGATTCGCTCCCGCCGCCGGACCGCGTCCTCGACTTCGACGGCGTCCGCTACGACTGGCCGGACTGGTGGTTCAACGTCCGCAAGTCCAACACCGAGCCCTACCTGCGCCTCATCGTCGAGGCGAGGACGCCGGAGCTGCTCGCGGACCGCAAGGCCGCCCTCGAGGCGGCGCTGAAGCCCTTCGTGGCGGGGTAGCCGCGTTGCGCGCGGGGGGCGGGCGTGCTAGAATGCCGGCCATGAACCACGACGACAGCGACTCGGCCCGCATCCGGCCCGCGGTCTACGAGGACGCCCGGCCGATCTACCGCCTGATCCGCGGCCACTCCGACGCGCTCCTGCTGCGGCCCCTCAGCAACGTCCTGGAGAATCTCGACCGCTTCCTCGTCGCCGAGGCGCCCGGCGGGGAGGTCGTCGGCGCGATCTGCTACGGCCTCTGGCCCGAGATCGGCGACGAGCTGCGCACGAGCGCCGAGCTGCAGTCCGTCTGCGTCGACGCCGCCTGGCGCCGCCGCGGCGTCGGCCGCCGGCTCGTCCTCGCGCAGATCGAGCGCCTCCGCGCGCTGCACGTCGGCCAGATCGTCGTGCTCACCTACGCGACGGACTTCTTCGCCTCGCTCGGCTTCCGCGAGATCGACAAGCACGCGATCATGTACAAGCTCTACACGGGCTGCGTGAACTGCCCGAAGCACGAGGATCCGTTCACCTGCCCCGAGCATGCGATGGCGCTGGGCGCGGAGGCCCCCGCGCCGTGAGCGAGCCCGGCGACCGCACGCTCCTCGTCCCGCCCGCCGCCGCGGGCGGACCCGCGCGCATCCGCCGCGCGACGCTGCGCTTCGCCGGCGGCCCCGAGGACGGCCGCGAGGTCCCGATCCCCGGCGACGCCTTCACCATCGGGTCGGCGCCCGGGTGCGACCTGCGCCTCGCCGACGGCGCCGTGTCGCGCCGCCACTGCCGCGTCTACGTCGACCCCGCGCTCGGCTACGCCGTCGAGGACCTCGGCAGCACCAACGGCACCTTCGTGAACGGCGTCCGCGTCTCGCGCGCCTGCCTCCCGCCGGACGCCGAGCTGCGCCTCGGCGGGACGGCGCTCGTCTTCTCGCCGCAGAAGGGCGCCCGCGCCCTCGAGCGCAGCGCGGCGGAGTCGTTCGGCCGCGTCGTCGGCCGCTCGGACGCGATGCGCCGCGTCTTCCACCTCGCCGAGACCTACGCGCCGACCGAGGCGACGGTGATGATCGCCGGCGAGACCGGCACCGGCAAGGAGGTGATGGCGCGCGAGATCCACGCGCACAGCCCGCGCCGCGGCGGCCCGTTCCTCGTGATCGACTGCGCCGCGCTCTCGCGCGAGCTGGTCGAGAGCGAGCTCTTCGGCCACGTGAAGGGCGCCTTCACCGGCGCCGCCGCCGACCGCGTCGGCGCGTTCGAGGCGGCGCAGGGCGGGACGGTCTTCCTCGACGAGATCGGCGACCTGCCGGCCGACCTGCAGCCCAAGCTCCTGCGCGTCCTGGAGAACCGCGAGGTGCGCCGCGTCGGCTCGAACGACGTCCGCAAGGTGGACGTCCGCATCCTGTGCGCGACGAACAAGCGCCTCGACGAGGAGGTGAACGCCGGGCGCTTCCGCGAGGACCTCTTCTACCGCCTCTCCGTCGTCGTGATCGAGATGCCGCCGCTGCGCGAGCGCCCGGAGGACGTGCCGCTCCTGGCGCGCGCCTTCGCGCGCGATTTGCACGGCGAGGACGCGCCGGACGCGCTCGCGGGGCTCGACGCCCCCGCGCTCCTGCGCCACCCGTGGCCGGGCAACGTGCGCGAGCTGCGCAACCTCGTCGACCGCGCGTTCTACGCGCCGGCGCGGCCCGTCGACCTCGCGGCGGCGCTCGCCGCGGGGCGCCTCGGCGCGCGCGCGGCGGAGGCCGTCCGGGACGCCGCCGCGGGCGACGTCCCCGTGGATCCGACCCAGCCCTACAAGGAGGAGAAGGCGCGGCTCGTCGACGCCTTCGAGCGCCGCTACGTCGCGGCGCTCCTCGAGCGCAACGGGGGCAACGTCTCCCGCTCGGCCCGCGAGGCCGGCATCGAGCGGGCCTACCTGCAGCGCCTCGTTCGGAAGTTCGGCCTCCGCGGCCGGGACTGACCGCGGCGAGCGGCGCCTACTTGTGGCGGGCGCCGCGGAAGCCGCCGCGGCGCGGGCCGCCGCGGCCGCCGTGGCGGGGTCCGCCGAAGCGGCCGCCGCCTCCGCCGCCGTGGCGCTCGCGGCGCGGGACGGCGTGCGTGGGCGGCGGGGGCTCCGCGAAGAACGCCTCGTCCGGCATCTCGCACGGCAGGTCCCGCTCGATGAGCTTCTCGATGTCCGGGATGATGAACGACTCGTCCTCGCACGCGAAGGAGACGGCGGTGCCCGTCTCGCCCGCGCGGCCCGTGCGGCCGATGCGGTGGATGTAGTCGTCCGGCTCGTAGGGAAAGTCGTAGTTCACGACGAGCGCGATGTCGTCGATCTGCAGGCCGCGCGCGGCCACGTCGGTCGCCACGACGACCTTCGCCGCGCCGCTGCGGAAGTCCTCGAGGATCCGGATGCGCTTCTTCTGGTCGACGTCGCCCGAGAGCTCGAGCGCGGGGATGTCGTGCGACTGGAGCATGCGCACGAGGTCCTCGCAGCCGGACTTGCGGTTGCGGAAGACGAGGACGCGCTCGCCCTCGTGCCTCTTGAGCAGGTTGTAGAGGACCGTGAACTTCTCGTGCGAGGAGATCGGGTAGACGAGCTGCGTGATCGTGTCGGCCGGGTGGAACTCGTCGTCCACCGCGATCTGCACGGGGTTCGGCATCCACTGCGAGGCGAGGCGCATCACGGTCTCACCGAGCGTCGCGGAGAAGAGCAGTGTCTGGCGCTCCTTGGGGCAGTACCAGATGATCTTGCGCACGTCGGGGATGAAGCCCATGTCGAGCATGCGGTCGGCCTCGTCGATGACGAGGGTGTGGACGCCCGAGAGGTCGAGGACGTGCCCGCGGCGGAAGTCCAGGAGGCGCCCGGGCGTGGCGGCGATGAGGTCGAGCGGCTGCGACTCGATGGCGTCCTGCTGCGCGGCGTGGTCGCACCCGCCGTAGACGGCGAGGCAGCGCAGGCCGCAGTGCGCGCCGAGCTTCTTCGCGTCCTCGACGATCTGCATCACGAGCTCGCGCGTGGGGGCGAGGACGAGGGCGCCGGGGCGGCCGGTGACGGTCGGGCGCGTCTCGGGGCGCTCGAGCATGCGCTTGAGGATCGCGATGAGGAACGCGGCGGTCTTGCCGGTGCCGGTCTGCGCGCGGCCGGCGACGTTGTCGCCCGCCATCGTGCGCTCGAGCGAGGCGGCCTGGATGGGCGTGCAGTACTGGAAGCCGAGGTCGGCGATGCCGTGGAGGATCGGCGCGGGGAGGGCGAAGTCCGTGAAGCGCCGGAAGCCCTCCTTCTCGGGGACGGCGTAGCTGGCGGGGTCCCAGTCGGACGCGGGGACCTCGGGCGCCGGGAAGGACTTCGGCGGCGCGGCGGGGCGGGGGCCGTCGTCGCGGCCGCGGCGGCCGCGGCGCTCGCGGCGGTCGTCGTCGCGACCCTCGCGGCGCTCCTCGCGACGGGGCTGGTCGGCGGCGCCTTCGCGCGGGGCGCGGGCGGCGGCCTCGGCGGGCGCGCCCTCGGGGCGGCGGCCGCGGCCGCGACCGCCGCGCGAGCCGCGGCGGCGGCCTTCGCCGCGCGGGGCGCCCTCGGACCTGCCGGACGGGGCGGGGGAGGGGGATGAGGAAGCGGCGGGCGCCGCGGACGGGGCGGGCTCGGGGCCGCCGGAGAACAGTTTCTTGATGCGGGAGAGCAGTGACATCGGATAGCGGAGGAAGAAGAGGGGTTGAAAAACGCAACGGGCAACCGCGAGGGTTGCCCGTCGTGAGCGCGTCCGGACGGACTAGCGCTTCGAGAACTGGAAGCGGCGGCGGGCTCCGCGGAGACCGGGCTTCTTGCGTTCCTTCATGCGCGGGTCGCGCGTGAGGCACCCGGCGGCCTTGAGCGGTGCGCGGAGCGATTCGTCCGCCGCGCAGAGCGCGCGGGCGAGGCCGTGGCGGACGGCGCCCGCCTGGCCGGTGATGCCGCCGCCGCTGGCGAACGCGACGACGTCGTATTTCGCCTCGACGCCGGCGATCTTGAGCGGCTGGAGCATGTAGATGCGCGAGGCCTCGTCCGTGACGTACTCCTCGGCGCTCTTGCGGTTGATCGTGCACTTGCCTTCGCCGGAGACGAGCGAGACGCGGGCGACGGCGGTCTTGCGGCGGCCGGTGGCGGCGGCGATGATTTCCTGGGCCATGTTGCTACTTTCCTGTTTCGTTCGTTAGATGGCGGCGGGCTGCGGCTTCTGCGCGGCGTGGGGATGCTCGGCGCCCGGGTAGACGAGCAGGCGGCGCATCATGCCGCGCGCGAGCTTGTTGCCGGGGAGCATGCCCTTGACGGCCTCGGTGATGAGGCGGGCCGGGTCCTTGGCGCGGACGACGGAGGCGGGCAGCACGACGTGGCCGCCGCGCCAGCCGGAGAAGCGCTCGTAGGTCTTCTGCGTCTCCTTGCGGCCGGAGAGCTTCGCCTTGGCGGCGTTTACGACGACGACGAACGCGCCGGTGTCGACCCACGGGGTGTAGTCGGGCTTGTCCTTGCCGCGGAGGGCGTTGGCGATGTAGACGGCGAGACGGCCGACGGGCTTCTCCGCCGCGTCGACGAGGATCCACCTGCGGTCCTGGCCGGGATCCTTGGGGAAGAACGTGTTCATGTGTTTTCGGTGTGTATTGCGTGATACGGGGGCGGGATTATCGCAAAAACCGGCCGGGAAGTCAACGGGTTTTTGCGCTTCCGGTTTTCCGGGCCTTCCGCGGGCCTCGGGAGCCGCCGCGCCCGCGCGCCGGGCGGCGGCTCCCGGACAGCCGGTCGATCCGGGCGGCGAGGAAGCCGGCGCCGAAGCCGTTGTCGATGTTGACGACGGAGACGCCCGCCGCGCACGAGTTGAGCATCGCGAGGAGGGCGGCGAGGCCCTGGAACGCGGCACCGTAGCCGACGCTCGTCGGGACGGCGATCACGGGGACGTCGACGAGCCCTCCGACGACGCTCGCGAGCGCGCCCTCCATCCCCGCCACGACGACGATCACGCGCGCGCGGAGCAGTTCGTCCAAATGCGCGAGCAGGCGCTCGAGTCCGGCGACGCCGACGTCGTAGAGCCGCACGACGCGGCCGCCGAGCGCCTCGGCCGTCTTCGCCGCCTCCTCCGCGACCGGCAGGTCGCTCGTTCCGGCGGCGCAGACGCAGATCGTGCCGTCGCCCGCCGGCTCCGGGGCGGCGCCGACGACGGCGAGGCGGCTCACGGGGTCGTAGGCGACGTCCGGCTCCGCGGCGGCGAGGGCGGCGGCCTTGTCCGCGTCGAGGCGCGTGGCGAGGACCGTCCGCGCTCCGCCCCTGCGCAGCGAGCGGACGATGGCGAGGACCTGCTCCGCCGTCTTGCCTTCGCCGTAGACGACCTCGGCCGCGCCCTGGCGCAGCGCGCGGGCGTGGTCGACCTTGGCGAATCCGAGGTCCTCGAACGGCGCCGCGCGCAGCCGGATCGCGGCGTCCTCCGGCGCGAGCGTTCCCGCGCGAACCTCCTCCAGAATGTTCTCGAGCTGCTTCCGCGTCATGGCTTCTCCTTCGCGTCCTCGGGCGAGGCGCCCTCCGTCCCTGCGTTCCGGGGAACCGTCCACTCGGGAGGGAGATCGTCCTCGCTCCACGCCGGCGCGCCGGGGAAGCGCTCGCGGGCGAGGGCGGCCCAGAGCCCCGGCGCGGCGCCGGCCTCGCGGCCGTCCGCATCGTGCAGCGGCGCGGCGAGGCCGCAGCTCGGCGAGCGCGACTTCAGGACGAAGCCATCGACGCCTCCGGCGCGCGCCAGCGCGTCCGCCTCGGCTTCGCACGCCGCGCGGAGGGCGTCGGTCGCGTCGCCCGTCCGGTCGACGCGCAGGACGCGGATCGGCGGCGCCGAACCGCCGGGTGGATGGGGTAAAGCGGTGGAGGGGGCGGCCCCGTCGCCTTGCACCAGCTCGATCGGCGGACGCGGGCAGCCGAGCCCCGCCGCGAGCTCGGGGCAGAAGGGGACGAGCTCGATCTCGGCGGATCCCGCGCGGGGTCCCGCGGACTCGAACGCCATGCGGGATTGTTTCAGCGCCTTCCGCGTGGCGGGGTCCAGCGCACGGACGGCGGCGCGCTCCGCGAGCCGCCGCACGGCTTCGCACGGCCTGGCGTCGCCCTTCCAGCGGCACGGGACGCCGAGCAGGCAGGCGCTGACGCAAAGCCGCTTCGCGGCGCGGGACTGCGAAGGATCGGGCGCGGCCGCGGGGCGGAGGCGGCGGGCGCGGCGGCGGAGGGCGCGGAGGCGGCGGGCCCGGGCGGCGCGCTCCCACCACGGGCGCGGCGGGAGCCGCAGCGGCGGGAGCTGGCCGGGGCCGGGGTCCCAGACGACCGCGACCGCGTGCTGGCCGAACCAGAGGTAGGAGCCGGCGTAGCGGTTGCCGTCCGCGTCCGCGAGCTCGCACGAGCCGGGCGCGGTCTCGACGCAGGAGATGGTGCGGAAGCCGCACGACCAGCCGGTGCCGAGGAGCTTGGAGAGCGATTCCTTGAACGACCAGAGCACGGTCTCGTCGCCGCGGTCGTCGTCCTTCTCGAGCATCCGATCGCCGGGCGAGAGGAACTTGCGGCCGAGGCGGGCGAGGCGCCAGGAGCGGCGCTCGACGTCGACGCCGACGCGCGCGCCGCGGCCGCGCAGGTAGGCGCAGAGGACCAGCGGCGCGCTGTGCGAGATCGCGCAGGCGAGCTCCGCGTAGCGGAAAGTGTCGGGCTCCCAGACGACGAGGCGCGGAGCGCCTCGATCGTCCTTGCGCACGATCGCGTCGGTCGGACGGCGCACGACGCCGTCGCGCACGAGCAGGTCCTTCAGGGCGACGCGCGCCGCGAGCCATTCGCGGCGGCGCTTCTCGCTCCCGAGGGAGCCGAACTCCGCGCGCTCCTCGGGCGCGAGCCACTCCTCGGGCGGGAACGGCCCCTCGTCGAGCGCGTCCTGGTGCCACAGCACGGCGCGGAACGGCCCCGCGCCGGGCAGGTCGGTGCGCAGCTGGCGGGGCGCGTCGGGCATCGGGCTAGAGCAGCTCGGCGATCTGGACGGCGTTGTAGGCGGCGCCCTTGAGGAGCTGGTCGCCCGCGACGAACATGTCGATGCCGGTGCCGTCGGGGTTCGAGACGTCCTGGCGGATGCGGCCGGCGAGCACCTCGCCGTGGCCGGAGGCGTCGATCGGGAGCGGGTACCGGTTGTTCGCGGGGTCGTCGACGACGATCACGCCCGGCGCGGTCGCGAGGACCTCGCGCACCATCTCCGGCGTGACCTTCTTCGAGAACTCGAGGTTGAGCGATTCGGAGTGGGCGCGCAGCGACGGGACGCGGACGGACGTGCAGGAGATGCGCAGCGACGGGTCGTGCAGCATCTTGCGCGACTCGTTCACCATCTTCATCTCCTCCTTCGTGTAGCCGTTGGGCTGGAAGACGTCGATGTGCGGGAAGACGTTGAACGCGATCGGGTCGCCGAACGCCTTCGGCGGGTCGATGCGCGCGAGGACGTCGCGATAGCGCTCCGCCAGCTCGTCCATGTCCTTCGCCTCGGCGAGGAGGGCCTTGGTCTGCGCGAGCAGCTCGAGCATGCCCTTCGCGCCCGCGCCGGATGCGGACTGGTAGGTCGAGGCGACGAGGCGCTTCAGGCCGAACGCGCGGTGCAGCGGCGCGACGGCGACGAGCATGATGATCGTTGTGCAGTTCGGGTTGGCGATGACGCCCTTGTGCCACTTCACGTCCTCGGGGTTCACCTCCGGAACGACGAGCGGGACGTCGTCCTCGAGGCGGAAGGCCGACGAGTTGTCGACCATCACCGCGCCGGCGTCGACGACGGCCTGGCGGAACTGCTTGCTGACGCCCGCGCCGGCGCTGAAGAGCGCGACGTCGACGCCCTTGAAGGACGCCTCGGTCATCTCCTCGATCACGAACTCCTCGCCGCGGAACTTCATCTTCTTCCCGGCGGAGCGGGCGGAGGCGAGGAGCTTGAGCGAGGCGACCGGGAAGTTGCGGCGCTCGAGGGTCTTGAGCATTTCGACGCCGACGGCGCCGGTCGCGCCGGCGATGGCGACATGGAGGGGACGGTTCATGGGGACCTTTCTGGTTCAGTGGCTAAGTGGCGGCTTCGCCGCCCAAGTGGCCGCAGCGCGGCCGAAGTCGTCGGGAGCGGCGGAGTATATGCGAACCGCCCCCCGCGGGTCAAACGGTTTTGAGGCGCCTAGTTCGGTTCGGCGTCGAGGCGCAGGAGGAGTCGCTCCTGCGGCTTGAGGTCGACCGGAATGCCGCGGGCGAGGTCGGCGGCGGTCCAGATTTCGGAATCGCCGTTCGGAATCGTGCGGCCGGTGGCGGCGTCGGAGAGACGGTAGCGGCCTTCCGCGACGTTCCATTCGAGCCGGGCGTTCGCCGGCTCCCGCGCGCCCAGGTCGACGAGCAGCAGCAGCTTGAGGTCGCCGCGGTCGATGACCTGGATGTCGCAGAGCCCCGTGGCGGGGTCTCCGTCTCGTTCGAGGACGGCGTCCCGCCGCGCGCCGCTCGCGGCGAGGGCGTCGAGGAGCGAGGGGACGGAATCGGGCGAGTCGGCATCGAGACGGACGATGTCCGGGGCGGGGGAGGGGAGCGGGTCGCCGCGCTCGTCGCGCAGGAAGGCGTCGGCGTCCGCGACGACCGTGCCGCCGCGCGCGGCGAAGCGGGCCACGGCCGCCGCGCTCGCTGGCGTGGCGTAGCGCGCGGAGGGCACGACGAGCGCCTTGACCTCCTCCGGCAGTCCGGCGACCAGGTCCTCCTCGAAGACGATCCGGAGCGGGTAGTGCGCGCCGAGGACGGCGCCGTACCAGCGCAGGAGTCGCGCGCGGTAGTCGATCTTGTCGAGGTCGAGCATCCGCAGCGTGGGGTAGGAGAAGAAGACCGCGACGCTCGCCGGCGTCGTGCGGGGCATCGGGAGGACGGCGTCCCGCAGCGGCTCGAGCTCGTCGCGGAACTGCGCGAAGCCGTCGAGCGCCTCGGGCGGGTAGTTCCAGGGGTTGAGGAGCGAGGCGGACTTGTAGGAGGGCTTCTCGACGACGCGACGCGCCTCGTCGAGCGTCTTCCATTCCCACGAGCGCTTGTCCCAGCAGTATGTGAACGTCCCGGCGCTGCCGTGGAAGAGCTCGGTCCAGAGCGAGGTCGCGATGTCCTCCTTGCGGCTGGGGACGCGGCTGCCGTCCTCGACGCGCGTGCAGTAGTGCTCGTCGTTCACGATCGGCTTCGCGCCGCGCGCGAGGGCGCGGTAGAAGTCCAGGTTGAAGAGGTGCTCGAGCGTCGACGCGAACGCGGCGGCCTCGGCTTCGGCGACGCCCTCCTTCGCCGCGCCGCGGCCGAAGCGGATGCCGCCCTCGTAGGCGAGGACGTCCAGTTCGCGCGCGGCGAGGCGGTAGTCCATCCCGGCGCCGCGGGCGTCGGTGAGCGTGAACGTGCTGCTCTGCTCGGCGAAGTAGACGTTCGGGCGCGCGTCCACCTCCTCGACGAAGCGCCGGCATTCCGCCAGCACCTCCGCGTAGCGCCCTCCCAGGAACGCCATGTAGTCGGGCCAGAGCCGCGGGAACTGCCGGAACTCGGTCTGCCGCGCGACGTCGCCGAAGTCCTCGAAGACCGTCCCCCACGCGGCGTTGGCGCGGGCGATCGTCCCGTAGCGGGCCTTCATCCGCTCGGCGAAGCGCGCGGCGTTGCCGCGGCACATGCACTTGTAGACGGGCTCGTTGAAGAGCTCCCAAACGAGGACGTTCGCCCCGCCGCGCAGCGCGGCGCGCGCCCCGCCCTTCAGATAGGACTCGTAGTAGCGCAGGCCGTCGGGGGCCTCCGGACAGAACGGGAGGAACTGGTGCCACCCGCCGTTCTGCTGCTCGAGCTCGCGCGCCAGCGCGGGTTCGGCCTTGCGGAGCGCGTCGGCGAAGCCGAAGGCGAAGTCGACGACCATCGGCTGCCCCTCGAAGCGCGGGAAGAACGCCCCGATGCGCTTCTCCGACTCGCGCCAGTCGCCGGGCAGGCCGAGCCCGTAGAGCGCCTGTCCGGGGAGGGCCCACGCGGACGAGAGCTGCGACGCGTTGAAGCCCATCGACTCGAAGAGCGCGCGTCCCGGCGCCTCGACGTAGGCGCGGTGGCCGATGCCCTGCGGGTCGGGTTTTCCCTCCTTCCAGTCGACGTGCGTGCGCGGGTAGATCCACGGGCCGAGCAGGAAGACGGGGCGGCCGTCCTGCCAGAAGCAGCCCCGCTCGATCGTCGGGCGCGGCCAGGGGTCCGAGACGACGGCCGGCTGGTCCTCGAACGACGCCCGGAAGGCCTCCTCGGGCGAGGCGGGCGGCTCGGCGGCGGCTTCGTCCCGCTCCGGGAGGACGCGCAGCGCGACGTCGTCGAAGAACGCCTCGCCCGTCGCGCCCCAGCCGTGGGCGCAGTGGAGCTGCACGAGAAGCAGCGTGGCATCCTCGGGGACGAGGAGCGTCGTCCGGAGCTCCTGCCAGTCCGTCGGAAGCGTGGTGCCGGTCCAGTCGCTTGCGGAGACGATCCTGCCGTCCTCCGTGCGGCCCCAGAGGCCGATGCCGACGACCTTCGGCCCCGACGCGGCGACCTGCTTCGTCCAGGCCGAGACTTCAACGCGCTTTCCGCGCAGCTTCGCGAGCTCGTCCCTGGCGACGACGTGGCCGAGCGTCTGGTTCGCCTGCGCCGTGCTGTCGTCGCGCAGGTGGAGCGAACCCGCGCCGGCGTGCCATTCGTTCGTGGCGCGCTCCATCGTCGCGAACGGATCCGTCGGCATCGACCAGCGCCACGCCGTCGCCGTCGGCAGTCCGGTTGCCTCGTCCCACGACTCGAACGCCCCGCCCTCGAAGAAGTTGCGCGGGTCCGACGCGGGACGCGCCGGATCCGAGGCGTGCGCGACGGCGCAGAGAAGAAGCAGCGGAAGGATGCGATTCATGGCGCGAATTATAGACGAACGCCGCCATTCTCCGCAACATTCCGCGTTTGCCCGTCACTTCGCGCATTTCAGCACGACGGGCTGATCGCGGGGCGAATGGACAGGGACGACGAGACGACGGGGAGACGGGACGACAGGCAATCGTCCCCAGTGGCCTTTGGAACCAGGGGAACGAACGCACGTCAGCCCGTCAGCTCGTCGTCTTGTCGTCCTTTTGTCGGGACTGCGGAATTGGCGGGAGCCATCGGGCGGCCGGGTCAGAAGAAGATAGGGGAGTTGTCCTTGGTCGTAATGACCGGGCGGAAGAATTCCATGGGCGGAATGGCGTTCGGAGCGTGGAATTGAATCTCCATGACCGCACGGCCGTTTGCGCCGGGACGGACGGACGTCGATTGGCCCCCCCACCGGTCGTCCTCCGGGAGGCGGAGGCCATGGCGGAGTTCCACGAAGCCGTTGCCGAGCCGGATCGTTTCCTCCTCGCCGGGATCAGGTTTCACGTCGAATGCGGCCACGTCGCTTCCGAGTTCGATGCGCAGGATGTTGCCGACCATGCGGAAATCGGTCACCTTCAGCGGCGCCTTGCCTTCGAGCGGCGTGGCGGGGTCGATGTCCAGCAGGAACGCGACGAGGTTCGTGCCGAAGGGGTCGGCGCCGTACCGGGCCGCCCAGGCGCCGTAGTTGTCCAGAACCTTGTCGTCCGCATCCTCCAGATACCACGGGAGCGCCGGGGCGAACGTCGCCGTGACGGTCACGGAGGAGGCCTGCATCTCGAAGTAGTACTGGGTGTTCCAGTGCGTCAGGTCCAGCTCCGTTCCATCGCCGTTGGCGCGAACTCGTTCACGGTCGACTTCGCCTCGTCCTTCGGTGGCGCGCTCGTCCTCACCAACGCCTCGTTCACGGTTAGGATCAACCCCGGCGACAACGACCTCGGCGGCGTCCAGCTGTGGGAGAATGGGCCCTCACCGAAAATTGCACCACCACGTGGATCACCACCAACGGCGTGTCCGGGCGACTGGTGGGACGCCGACTAGCGCGCGAACCGCGCGAGACCTGCGGATGCGGCGCGGAGCAAGCACGGCGGCTTAACCCGCGGGCCCGGCGCGCGAGCGCGCGGGGTCAGGGAAGGCGGGTCGTGACGGCGGGGCGCAGGAAGAGGCGGTTGGGGGGAGAACCGCCCGAACCGGAGAGCGGGACGTCGGCGGACACGCGGCCGTTTTCGCCGGGGGTGACGGCCATCGGGACGAGCGTCAGGTCGTCGAGGCCGGAGCCGATCCAGGCCGCCGGACGGCCGTTGCCGAGCCGGAGGGATCCTTCGCCGTCCGTCGCCTTCGCCGCGAGATCGGCGACGTCGCTCGCCAGTTCGACGTGCAGGACGCCGTCCGAAAGGCGGAACGACTCGACCCTCAGGAGCGCCTTGCCCTCGAGCGGCGTTGAGGGGGCGAGGTCCAGCAGGAACGCCGCCTCGTGCGTGCCGCCCGCGTCCTCGCCGAACGTCTGCGCCCAGCCGCAGTAGTTCGTGACGACGCGGGCGTCGGCGTCGGAGAGGTAGTCCGGCAGCTCGATCGCCACCGGCCAGATCTGGGCGTCGCCCGCGTAGGGCATCCCCAGGGTCCAGCCGTCGCCGTTCCACGAGATCGAGCCCCGGCTGATGCGGTAGGTGGCGGGCCATGCGCCGCCCTCCAGGCGCACGGCGACGGACGCGCTGGGACGAACGTGGAAGACGCCGTCGTGGGCGACGGCCTCCGCGTAGACCGCGAGCCGGGCCGTGTCATAGACGGCGGAGGGTTCGCCGAAGCCGAGCCGGAGGCCGCGGGCCGTGGTCACGGGGCTCACCAGCGTGCTCGGCCAGTTGCCCTCCTTGCTCCCGTTCACGCGGAAGACGTTCTCCTGGTTCAGGGACGCCGTGCCGCCGCGGCCGACGGGGTGCTGGGTCTTCGTGTTTTCGAAGCAGTCGACCAGGACGACGTCCGCCGCGTCGCTCCACCCCCAGAGCAGGCCGGCAAAGGCCGAGCCCGCCGCCTTCCCCGCGAACGCGCAGCCGCGCAGGGTCGTGGCGGAGTCGCCGCCGTGGCCGACGAATCCGCCGCAATACCGCTCGTCGGACGACACGCGGGCGGTGACGCGGCAGTTCTCGATCCGGTTCGTGCCGGAGGCCCAGCCGACGAGTCCCGAGCTGTGGATGCGGCCGTGCGAGGAGCCGTCGACCCAGAGGTTCGAAACCGTCGCCCCGTCGATCGCGACGAACGGCGCGACGAAGGAGTCCGGTCCGGAGAGGGTCGCAGTCACCTTGTGCCCGCCGCCGTCGAAGGTGCCGCGGAACGGCGCGTCCGTGGAGCCGACGCCGTTCGTGACGGGGATGTCGACGGCCAGGCGGACGGTTTTGCCGTCGAACGTGGACGCGTCCCGGAGCAGCAGGCCGCCGAATACGTCCCAGCCGGCCGCCGTGCGGATCGTCCAGACGCCGTCGTCCAGGGAGAAGTGTTCGGGGTCCGGCTGCCGAAGCATTTCGACCGCCACGCCGCGGTTGGGCATCGTGACGACGGTGCCGGCGAGGACCGCGGCGGTGAGGTCGGCGCCGGTTGCGTCCGAGACGGCGTAGTCGTAGAACCAGCCCTCGGTCTCGCCGCCGGAGACGTCGAACGACCCGCCCGCCGGGCAGAAGGGGGCGCCGCCCCACCGGACGACGGAACCCTCGGAGAGGGAGAAGCCGGCGACGTCCCACGCGGCGCGCGGCGCGGCGGCGGCGAGCGCGACGCCGCTGCCGAGCGCGACGGGCCAGGCGCGCGCGCCGAGCTTGTCAGCGCTCCACGTCCGGCCGCCGGACCCTGCGGTCTTTCCGTCCGCGAGATAGTAGACGTCCGTCACGGTCGCCGCGACGGTGCCGCGGCCGACGGGCTCCGTGCTGCCGCTCGCGTCGAGGCACTCCTCGAGCGAAAGCGTGCCGCCGTCGCTCCAGCCCCAGAAGGTGGCGACGCAGTCGAGCGCGGGATTCGTGGCCGCGATCGTCCCCGCGAACGAGCAGCCGCGGATCGCGGTATCGTAGCCGTCGGTGCCGTGGCCGACGAACCCGCCGCCGTAGTCGGGAACGGTGATCGCCGCGGCCACGCGGCAGTTCTCGACAAGGTTCGGACCGCCTTTGATCGCGCCCACGAGGCCCGCGCTGTGGCGGGCGCCGGAAACCGCGCCCGTGACCACCAGGTTGCGGATCGTCGCCCCGGCGATGCGGCCGAACGGGGCCTGGATCTCGTCCGCCCCGGACAGGGCGACCTCCAGTGCGTTGGAGCCGCCGTCGAAGACGCCGGCGAAGGGACAATCCGGCGTGCCGAGGCCGTTCGTGACGGGGCCGACGCCGCCCACGAGCCGCACGTGGACGCCAGTCGTGCCGAAGCCCGCCGCGACGGCCTCGCACATCGCGCTCCACTGCGCGGCGTCCCCGACACGGTAGGGATCCCCCGCCGTGCCGAAGCCGTCGACGCACCAGGGGAAGGCCGCCCCCGCGGCGGGGACGATCGTGCGGCCCGCGGCGTTCCCGGCGGTCGCGAGCTGTTCGGTGCCGTCGAGCCAGAACTTGTCGCGGAACGACACGGCGCCGGCGTAGGACGCGGCCCGGACGGAGTCGCCCTCCGGGTCGGTCCAGCCGAGCCGGACGGACGCCGCGGCGATGCCGCCGTCGCCCTCGGCGGCGCCGGCCGCCACGCGCCCGCCGAGGATCGCGACCCGGCCGCCCGAGGCGCCTTCGCCGCAGCCGAGCGACGCGCCCGGCGCGGGCGCGGAGACGGTCACGGCGCCGCCGCAGACCGTGATCGCGTCGCCCTCCTCCGGATCGGCCGCCCAGCCGACGCCGGGGAAGGCCGGATCGGCCGACGCCGCGACGAGCGCGCCGGGCGCCGCGCCTTCGGCGGGGAGCTCCGCGCAGACCGTCAGCGAGGCGCCGGGCAGGACCAGGATGCCTTCGGCGGCCGTGAACGTCGTGCCGTTGCGGAGGACGAGGACCGAGTCGGCCGACACCGTGACGCGCCGCGGCAGGACGGCGTCCGCGCCGGGCGCGAAGACGCCGCCGTCCAGCGTCACGGCGTCGGGCCGGGAGAAGAACGTCCGGTACCCGTCCGCCGTGACCGCCGCGCCGTCCGCGTCCGCGTAGACGAGCGCCGGCGCCGCCTCGTAGCGCGCGAGGAGCGAGAGGTCGCCGAGCACCGGCAGCGAGGTGTCGTAGGCCGTCCCGTCGGGCGTCTTCCAGCCGGCGAAGACGAGCCCCGCGGCCATCGGCGCCAGATCGCACGCCGGGACGACGCCGCGCGCGGCGACGCGGTGGGAGGCGAGCGCGTTCCCGCCGGTCGCGTCGAAGAACGTCACGTCGAACTCCGTCCCGGAAAAGAGCCGGACCGTTCCGCCGCCCGCGAGGTTTTCGGGCGTGGCTTCGAGCACGGGGCTCCCTTCGCGCCCGACGACGTAGTCGCCATCGCCCCACGCCCAGTCGCGCGCGGTGAACCCGCCGGCGGTGACGGTCTCGCCGGGGGCGAGCGAAATCCGGAGGGAGGACCGGTGCCAGGAGTTGTCGCCGGGAATGCTGGTTCCGCCGATGCGCCCGGCGGCCGAGACGGTTCCGCCCGTGATCGAGAGGACGCCCGCGGAATGGCCGTCCGGGCCGCCGATCGACGAGGCCTCGACCGAGCCTCCGGAGATTTCGACCGTGGGGCCGCACCCCGGGGCGTAGCCGTCGCCGGTCCCGATGCCGGCCCCGCCGCCGGAGGCCGTCGCGGTCACGGCGCCGCCGGAGATGCGCACGACCGTCCCCTGGTGCCAGCCGTCGGCGCTGTGTCCGCCGGCGCCGATGGCGGCCGCGCGGCCGCCGGAGACCGTGGCGCGGACGATGCCGCCGGAGATTTCGATCGAGTTCGCGGCGCCGTCCGAACCGAAGCCGCCGCCGATGCCGGCCCCGCCGCTGCCGTTCGCGACGACGGTGCCGCCGTCGACCGCGACCGACCCGGCGGCGCCGCCGCGCCCGCCGCCGATGCCGGCGCCGTGGCCGGCCGCCGCGCACGACGCCGTCACGCGCCCGCCGTGGATCGCGACCGTTCCGGAGGATGCGGCGGCGGCGCCGCCCGCGTCGCCGCCGATGCCCGCGTCGTCGTCCCGCGCCGCGGTCGCGACGAGGGCGCCCGCGTTATCGCCGTCGCTCTCGGCGCGGACGTCGAGCCGGTTGCCCGCCGTCACGGAGATGCCCGCGGGCGCCGTGAGCGTCGCGCCGTCGCAGAGCAGCAGCTCGACCTTGCCCGAGACGACGACGCGCGCGTCGAGCGTCACGTCGCCGAGCGCCCGGTAGAAGCCGTCCGTCCCCCAGAACGTCGTCCCGGATTCGACGTCGATCCAGTCGACGACCTCGAAGCGGACCGTCCGGGAGCCCGTCCAGCCGCCGATGCCGGAGACGGTCAGCTCGTAGGCGCCGGCGGCCCGCACCTCGGCGGGTTCGAAGGAGACCTCGTAGTCGACGCCCCGCTCCAGGGGGGCTTCCGTGAACGACTCCAGCCGCACGGCGTCCGCGATCGTGCCGGCAAGGTCGGCGCCCGTCCGCAGGTATTTGTGCTCCACGCCGGAGAGGAACGTGTTGGCCACGTCCGCGCCGTCGGCGGGGACGAGGACCGCGGCGGGGTCCTTCGCCGGCAGGTTCGCGACCGACGCGAGCCCCAGGTCCGCGCCGCCCTTGCGGTAGCGGAAGGCCTTGCGCATCTCGACGGAGGACCCGACGAACGACGTCGCGTCGATGAAGTCGCCTTCGTCCGTCCAGTCCAGCACGACGGGTGGCGACGAGCCGCTCGATCCGTTCCCGACGCCCGCTCCCGTGAACGAGGCCGCCGCGACCCGGCCGCCGAGGATCGAGAGCGTCCCGGCCGCCCCGCCGGCCCCGCCGCCGCAGCCGATGCCGGAGCCGTATCCCGTGCCGAGGGCCCGGACGGAGCCGCCCGCCACCGCGATCGCGCCGCAGGTGCATCCGCGGCCGCCGCCGATGCCGGCGGCGCCGTCGCCGCCGACGGCGAAGACCCGCCCGCCGTTCACCGCGATGTCGCCGATGGGGTCGCCCCCGTCGTCCCAGAGACCGCCGCCGCCGATGCCGGCGCCCCATTTGCCGCCGATGGCGACGACCGTCCCGCCGTTGATCTCGATCCGTCCGCTGCGCCCGTTGTGTCCGCCGCCGATGCCGGCGCCGTAGTCGTCGCCCGTGGCGACGACGGTGCCGCCGTCGATCGTCACCGCCCCGCCCGGCGCGTCCGCGCCGGTGCCGTAGGTGCGCCACCCGCCGATGCCCGCGGTCCAGTTGTAGCCGGTGGCGATCAGCGTCCCCTCGCCGTCGATCGTCAGGTGGGCGTCGGTCGGCACGGAGACGCCCTGCGCGGCCCGGAGAAGCCGCCCGCGGCCGAGGACCAGCTTGACGTTCCCCGTCGTGCGGATCGAGCCGAGCTGGGCGTCGGCGTCCACGTACCAGGTCCCCGCCGCCAGTTCCGGCGACCGGTGGCTGAAGACGGAGAACCGCTCCACGGTGAAGCGCAGGACCTGGGAGCCCGTGCAGCGGCCGCCGGCCTTCGCCGCGAGCGAGAGGGTGTAGGCGCCCTCCGCCTGCACGACGGCGGGCGAGAGCGCCGCGGTGAAGTCGACGTCCTCCGCGAGCGCCGCGCCGGCGGCGTCCGTCACCGTCCAGACCGGTTGGATCGGCCCGTCCGAGGGCGCGTAGAGCGGTTCCAGGCCGTGCACGGCGACGGGCGCGAAGCGCCGCGAGCCGTCGACCGCGACGTCCACCTCGGTGCAGAGCAGGCCGGCCGGCGCCTCCCGATGGACGCGGAGGCCGGAGGCGGCGATGCGGCGGGGTTCGAACAGCGTCGGATCGGCGTCGAACCAGACGTCGCGCGCGTCGGCGGCCACCTCCGCCTCCGAGTCCCGGACGGCGACCGGGTGGAACAGGCCCCAGCCCGTGCAGGATCCCTCGAAGAGGCAGTTGGAGATCGAGAGCGACGCGCCGGCGTCGCACCAGCCGACGAGGCCGCCGACGTAGCTTCCGTTGTTGTGGATCGAGCCGCGGAACACCGTGCCGCGGATCGCCAGCGCCGACGCCTTGGCGTGGCCCGCGACGCCGCCCGCGTGGAGGTTGCCGTCCGTTGCGGGGACGGAGACGGCGACGTCCACGACGCAGTCGGAGACGAGGTTGGTCGATCCGCCCTTCGAGAATCCGACGAGGCCCGCCGCGTGCGTCGTGCCGACGACCGTGCCGGCCACGGTCAGGTTGGAGACCGTCGCGCCGGCGACCCAGCGGAACGGCGCCGTGCCCTGGTTCGCCGTGTCCGCGATCGCGACGTGCAGCACGTGGCCCGCGCCGTCGAAGACGCCGGAGAACGGGCGCTCCTCCGTGCCGACCGTCGCGGTCGCGTTCGTGACGTCCGCCGCGAGGCGGAACGTCCGTCCGGTGCAGTCGAAGCCCGAATCCACGAGCAGGGCCAGCGTGGCGAAATCCTCCGCGTCCCGGATCCGGAAGGCGCCGTCCGCGCCCTTCGGGAGCCCGTGCACCTTGAACGCCGCGGACACGGACCCGCACCAGCCCGCCTCCGGCCGGCCGGTCGCCGTCAGCACGTATCCGCCCGGTTCGGCGACCTGCGCGGCGGGGGCGCCGTCGCGGAAAAGCGAAACGTCGAAGTCGACGCCCTCGGCCGCGGGCTCGCCGTCGAACGAAACCGCGTAGTCCACGGCGACCGGCGCGCCGTCCCGGAAGAGGTAGGATTCCCGGATCCCCGAAACCTCCGCCGGGACGGGAAGGTAGAACGCGCGCCCGCGCACCGCGTCGATCCGGGCGACTCCGGCTTCCGGCGGCGCCGCGAGCGCCTGCGTCCCCGAAGCGACCGCGTAGCGCGAGTCCGACAGCGTCGGGGCCGCCGTGAAGAAGACCCGGTCCGCGTCGGCGGCCACGGCGGCGCCGGCATTGCGGATCGCGACGGGGTGGAACGCGCCGGAGCCCGAGTAGGAGCCCGCGAACAGGCAGTTGGACGCCGAGAGCGACGCGCCGCCGTCGCACCAGCCCAGGAGGCCGCCGGCGTAGTGGCCGTTGTTCGACATCGAACCGGAGAAGACGGTGTCGCGGATCGCGAGCTTCGAGGAACTGCCGTGGCCGACGACGCCGCCCATGTGGCGGTTTCCGTCCGTCGCGGGAACGGTGACGGCGACGTCCACGGTGCAGTCCGAAACCAGGTTGCCGGACGAGCCCTTCGAGAACCCGACGAGGCCCGCCGCGTGCGTCGTGCCGACGACCGTGCCGGACACGGTCAGGTTGGAGACCGTCGCGCCGTCGATCCACCGGAACGGCGCCGTGCCCTGGTTCGCCGTGTCCGCGATGGCGACGTGGAGCGCGTGGCCCGCGCCGTCGAAGACGCCGGAGAACGGATGCTCGTCCGTGCCGGCCGTCGCGGTCGCGTTCGTGACGTCCGCGCCGAGGCGCCAAAAGGCGCCGGCGTTCGCGCCCGCGCCGACGTCCGCGGCGAACGCCGCCCAGTCGGCGTCGGAGGCGATGACGTAGGGGTCGGCCTCGGTGCCGGAACCCGTGATCGCGCGGGCGGGGAGGGCCGCGGCGAACGCCGCGGCGAAGAGGGGGAACAGCGCCTTTTTCATGGTCGGTCCTTCCTTCCGGGGCCGCTACGGCCCCTTGTAGGCGCGTATTCTAGCGCAACCCGCCTCGCGCGCGCAAGCGGGATCGAACGCAAAGGTCGCAAAGGGTGGCCCGGATGCGGGTGCCTACGCTCCCCGCGCGGCTGGCGCCGTGCGGGGCCGGCACACCGCATCCGGGCCGGGGGCGAGAGGAAATGCTGAATGCTGAATGCTGAATGCTGAATGCTGAATGCTGAATGCTGAATGCTGAATGCTGAATGCCGAATGCTGAATGCTGAATGCCGAATTGAGCATCGTCGTCTGGCGTCTGGCGTTTGGCGCCTGGCAAGACGCAAGGCGCCAGACGAGAACGCGAGCCGGCGCGAATGCGTTCTGCCGGCCGAGCCGGACCGACGCGCGGAGCGCGAGGGCCGGCGAGGATCGTAGGCAGACGCATTCGCGCCCGGAATCGCGGCCTTTGCGTTCCTTCGATGAAAAGGCGCGGGGTCAGGGGCCGGGGCGCGGGGCGGAGGCAGGGAATACCAAAAGGGCGGAGCGTTAGCGGAGCCATCGGACTCATCGGAGTTTCAAGGCCGGCGCGGAAAAGGAACTCCGATGAGTTGAATCCCTCCGCTAACGCTCCGGGGCTTGTGTCGTCCTGCTCCGCCCGGCGCGGGGCGTGCGCGGGTTGTTATCCTCACGCCAAGTTCGCGAAGTCCGCGAAGGCCGGTACCCGGAATTCCTTTGCGGACTTGGCGGACTTTGCGTGAGAATTCCACGCGGCGGCGGAGCAACGGGGCGGGAGGCGCGGCCGCGCGCTACTTCTGGCCGTAGTCGGGGGGGAGGCGGGTCGAGAGGGCCGGACGGAAGAAGCCGCTGGGCGGCGGGGAACCGAAGCCGATGAGGCCGCCGCTGCCGCCGCCGCCGATGAAGCCGCCGCCGATGAGGCCGCCGAGGCCGCCGCCGCCGAATTCGATTTCGATTTCGAGTTCGAGCATGTGCTCGCCGACGACGCGGCCGTTTTCGCCGGGACTGACGTACAGCGGAACGCTTGTCCATTCGTTCGTCGACGAGAGATCCTCGCCGGACGAAAGAACCAGGACGCCGTTCCCGACGTAGCAGGTCGGCTCGCTTCCGCGAAGGGCGCCGGTCTTCACCTCGAGATCGGCGATGTCGCTCCCCAGTTCGAACCGCACGATGGGCCCGTCGACGAGGAAGCTCGTGACCTTCAGCGGCGCCGCGCCCGCGGGGATCTCCGTGGCGGGGTCGATGTCCAGCAGGAACGCGACGAGGTTCGTGCCGGCCGGATCGGGGGCGTACCGGGCCGACCAGTCGTCGTAGTTCTCGACGACCTCGTCGTCCGCGTCGTCGAGGTACCAGGGAAGCGGAGGCCCGACCGTCGCCGTGACGGTCACGGCGGAGGCCGGGATCGTGAAGACGTACCGGCCGCCCCAGAGCTCCAGCTCGAGCTCCGTTCCGTCGGCGTCCGTCGCGACGACGCCGACCACCCGCCAGCCCGGATCCGGGACGATGCGGAAGAGGAAGTTCCGCCCCTCGAACGCCTCGGCGCCCGGCGCCTCGACCGTGGCGTGCTCCGCGGAGATGACGACGGAATGCGCCACGGCGTCCCCGGTCCTCGTGATCGTCAGGACGTTTTCGAGTCCGTCGTCGGAGCCCTCGAGGACGGCGTGGACGATCTCGTCCTCCGCAAGGGCGAGGCTCCCGTACGCATTTCCGTCGATGATGGTTCCGAAGTCGTCGAAGAGCTCGAAGCGCCAGTCCCACGGATCGTCGAGGACGAAGGAGTAGACGCCGCTTGTCGGCGCGACGAAGTCCCAGATGCCGTCGGACGGAATCTCGTTATCGCCGACGTGCAGGAGCGGGCAGTCGGCCCGGGCCGGGACGGGCGCGACGACGACGTCGCCGTCCGGCATCGTGAAGCGGACGGACGCGTAATCGTAGTCCGTCCGGTCGATCTCCCAGTCGCAGGGGACGGGCTCGCCGTCCGCCGTCGCGACGGAGACGGACTCGACCGTCCAGCCGGGGCTGATCCAGTAGGTCGCGACGATCTCGGAGCCGGGAGCCGCGTCCGCCGGGGAGCCCCAGTAGTATCCGAAGGCCCCGCCGACGGACAGTCCGTAGGGTGCGATCCGCGTGTCCGAATCGAGCGTCACCGAGCGCGCCGTTCCGAACGTCGCCGAGACGACGACGTCGGTGGCGGGCATCAGGAAGAACCAGCACATGTCGTCGAAGTACCACTGCATGTCGACGGGCGCGCCGGTCGCGTCGACGACGTTCCAGCCGGCGAGGGCGTAGCCGTCGTCCGGCTGGACCTCCATGAAGATGCGGGTGCCGTCCGTCGCCTCGTCCACGAAGTCGCCGTCCCAGTCGCGGGGGAAGATCCGGCCGTGCGCGATGTTCCCGTCCACGACGACGGCATGCGGGGTGCACCGGCTCACGACGATGCTCGCCTCGACGGCGTCCGGCGCGTCGAATTCGGGCCAGAGCCGGCATTCCGATCCGGCGTCCATCCAGGCGACGCCGTCGAAGTCCCCGTTCTCGTCGTAGACGTAGTTGTCGCACGAGATCTGGCAGGAGTAGCCCCGGACGTAGAATCCCGACAGGCCTTCGCCGCAGGTCGTGCGGAAGCGGTACCAGCCGTCCTCGGGCGCGATGAAGGAGCATTCGGGCATGCCGGACTCGAAGAGGATCGGGTTTTCGCCGAGGACGAGGTCGTAGCTGCGCTCGAACGTCGCCTCGAAGACGAGCGGGAAGGCCGGCATCCGGACGCGATACGTCCCCGGCGCCACCTCCTCGGGCCAGACCTGCGAGGCGCCGTCCGGGTCGGTCGCGGAGACGGAGCCCCGCTTCCATCCCCGATCCGCGGACAGGGTGAAGTAGACGTAGCTGTTCGTGGGGGCCGCGGCGGCGCTCGCCTCGACCGTGCCGCCGGCGGCGGGCGGCACGACGACGACGGGATACGTGTCGGCGTCGCCGACGCGGGAGACCGTCACCGTGGTCGCGCCCGTGGCGGTCGCCCGCAAGAGCACGACATGAAAGATCCCCGCCGCGAGGGGCAGCTGGACGGAGTCGCCGCGCCAGATTTCGCCGAGATACGTTCCTCCGTCGTCGTAGACGGACAGGAACCAGTCGTTCGGGTCGTCGATCCGGAACGAATACACGCCGCTCGTCGGCGCGACGAAGTTCCAGGTGCCGGTGTCCGGGATCCCGTTGGCCCCGAGGACGAGCTCCGGGCAGTCGAGCCGCTCCGGGACGGTGGCGACGGCGACCTCGGACGCCGGCATCCGGAAGCGGACGCGCGCGGTGTCGAATACGATCGAGGCGTGGCTCGCGGTCCAGGGGACGGATTCGCCGGCCGCCGTCGTGACGGCGACGGACGAAAGGCCCCATCCGGGGCACAGGCGATACGTCAGCTCGACCTCGGCGCCCGCGACCACCTCGGCGTAGTCGCCGTAGCGCGAGACCAGGATGCCGTTGACGTAGATCCCGTTGAAACAGGCCTGCGGGGTCGACCCGAACCGGACGCGGAACCGCCCTCCGAAGATCGCCGAGACGACGACGTTGGTGCCGGGCATCCGGAAGAACCAGACGCCCTCGTTGTCGTCCCACGTCGGGGAGATGGACCCGCCGGCCTCGTCGACGACGGTCCAGCCGCCGAATTCGCGGTCGTCGTCGGGTTCGGCCGCCAGGTAGACGCGCGAGCCCTCCAGCGCCTCGACGGCGGGGTTCCCGTCCCCGTCCAGGACGGACACGCGGCCCCCGGAAACGTTCCCGTCCGTCTCGATCGCGTGGACGCCGCACACGCCGATGACGAGGATCTTCTCGCAGTGGAGATGGTCCTGGGAGGCGATTTCGACGACGTACCGCGTTCCGCGCTCCAGCCGGACGATGCCGTCGATGCGGCCGTCCGCGTAGTAGTCGCAGTCGAATTCCACCGGGCTCCCGCTCGCGTCCTGGATCTCGATGAACGGCACGACGGCGGCGTTCGTCATGCTGAAGCGGTACCAGCCGTCCTCGGGCGCGACGAAGGAGAAGTCGCGCGCGCCGTATTCGAGGAGGACCGGGTTCTCGCCGACGACGAGATCGTAGCTCCGCACGAACGTCGCCCAGACGGAGATCGGCCCCGCCGGCATCCGGACGATCCAGTCGATCCCCTCGAGGTCGTACATGACGTCGAGCTCGTCCCCGTTCGAATCGACCGCGAAGCACCGGTCCAGCTTCCACCCCGGATCCGGGGCGGCGACGATGTGGACGTAGCCGCCCGCGGGCGCCGCGGAGCGGCTCGCCCCGACCGTGCCGTGCTCCGCGGGGAGGGCCGAGACGGGATACGCGGCGGCGTCCTCGACCTTGGCGATCTCGAGAAGGCCCGCCCCGGAGCCGGCCTCGGCGACCAGCTCGACGTAGTTCGTCGAGCCCGCCGCCAGGGTCACGAAGGTCGCCTCGCCGCCGGTGGGGGAGACCAGCGGGAACCCCGTCTCGTCGAAGATCCAGCCCACGAGCCACGGCTGCGCGCCCGAGAGATCGTCCGCGAAGACGAAGGAGTACACGGCGTTCGCCGGGGCGACGAACACGTGGAGGCCGCCGGCCGCGACGACGTTCTCCCCGAGCCGCAGCGCGGGGTAGTCGGCGTCGACCACGACGGGCGTCACGACGACGGGCGAATCCGGCATCGTGAAGGAGACGAGGACGTATCCGTAGCCGGCGGCCTCGAGCGTGCAGGGGACGGCGGCGCCGCCCGCCGCGACGACCGAGACCGATCCGATCGTCCAGTTCGGGGCGGTCCCCCCGATGCCGATCTGCACCGAGGCCCCCTCGACGGCCGTGAAATCGGTCCGGCCCGTTCCGTTCACGAGCAGGTAGCCGTCGGCCCTCGCGTTCGCGACCGGCGCGACCGTGACGGCGTATCGCTCCGCGGGCGCGGCCCAGATGTCGACGTCCGAGGCGGGCATCGTGAGCGTCCAGCCCTCGCCGTTCTTCGCGAGGACGGCGCCCTCCACGGCCGTGAAGACCATGTCCTCGCCCTCGGTCGCGGCCAGCGACAGCGCGACGGTCTCGCCCTCCCCGGCGTAGAAGACGCCGCCGAATGCGATGCCCGGGCCGTAGGCGACGATGCCGCTCGCCCCGTAGGTCGCGACGGGCTCGCCGAAGTCGATCAGGACCTCCGGGCTCCTTCTCACGGCCCAGGCGCGGCTGCCGCGGTTCTCGTCCGGCCAGTCGTCGTCCGGGGGGCCGTCGAAGTAGACGTTCACCGTGCGCAGGGCGTCCCCGTAGACGCGGCTGACGGGCTCCGAGGAGGCGCTTTGCTCGAAGCAGTCGACGAGCGTCACGGCGGCCGAGCCGGACTGTCCGAGCTCCCCCCAGAACGAGCCGGCCCAGAGACCGGTGCCGTCGGTGGCGAACGTTCCCGTGAACGCGCATCCGGCGAGCGTGGCGACGGCGTCGTCGTCGCCGTGGCCGACGAAGCCGGCGCAGTAGGAGGTGCCCTGCGGCGCGATCGTCGCGGACACGAGGCAGTTCTCGATGAGGTTCGTGCCGCCGGAGACGTAGCCGACGAGCCCCGCGCAATGCACGCGGCCGGTCACCGTGCCGGAGACCACGAGGTTGCTGATCGTCGCGCCGGAGATGCAGCGGAACGGCGCCGTTTCCGAATCGTACGTCCCCGTTTCCTCGATCGCGACGCCGAGCGTGTGCCCGCCGCCGTCGAAGACGCCCGAGAAGGGATAGTACGCCCAGCCGACGATCCCCGTCGCGCCGGAGACGTCCGCGACGAGGCGGTAGGACGCGTCGACGCCGTAGCCCCAGTTCACGTTGTCGGCGAATGCGTTCCAGTCGTCGGCGCTCGCGATGAGGTAGGGGGCCTCCGGGGTGCCGGCGCCGGAAAGCTGCGCGGGGGCCGGGCCGTAGACGAGCCGCACGGCCCCGTCCGCGTCGTCCGTGTGGTAGCCGGGGTCGTCGCTGAAGAAGTACGCGCCGTCGCCGGCGGTCGCGCCGTCGGCGACGACGCGGGGGGAGCCGAAGTAGGCCGAGGATTCGGCCGTCACGCCGATGGACGCGCCCGCCGCGAGGCCGTTCGTGCCGATGGAGAACGTCGTGTTGCGGAACAGCCAGACGTTTTTCGCCTCGCCGACGGAGTTGGTGTTGCCGAAGACGGCGGAGGCGCCGGCGACCGTGAACGCGTCGTCGTCGTCCACGTACACGCCGCCGTTCGGACCGCAGTTGCCGGAGATCTCGCCGCCGTTCATCTCGAACGCCCCGTCCACGCACACGCCGCCGGCGTAGGTGCCGGCGCGGTTGCCGCGGATCGCGCCGCCGTTCATCGTGAACGCGCCGTCGAGGTACACGCTCACGCCGCCGGCTTGCTGGTCCGAGTCGTTGCCGGAGATCTCGCCGGCGTTCATCGTGATCGTGCCGCCGTCGTAGGCCCACGCGCCGCCGCCCTGGGTGTAGGCGTGGTTGCCCGAGATCGCGCCGCCGTCCATCGTGAACGAGCCGCCGAACGCGCTCACGCCGCCGCCGCAGTTGTTGGCGCTGTTGCCGGAGACCGCGCCGCCGCTCATCGCGAACGTGCCGCCGCGCGCGTCCACGCCACCGCCGTAGTAGAAGGCGCCGTTGCCGGAGATCTCCCCGCCCGACATCGCGAACGTGGAGCCGGAGAGCACGGACACGCCGCCGCCGCTGCCGGTGGGGACGGAGTTGCCCGAGATCGCGCCGCCGGTCATCGAGAACGTGCCGCCGCTGGCCAGATACGCGCCGCCGCCGTACCGGTTCGCGGTGTTTTCGGAGATCGTGCCGCCGGACATCGTGGCCGTGCCGCCGCTGACGCACACGCCGCCGCCGTCGTAGGCGGTGTTGCCGCGGATCGCGCCGCCGGTCATCTTGAGGGAGCCGCCGGAAAGGACGGCCACGCCGCCGCCCCAGGAGCTGTTTCGGTTGCCGTTGCCGGAAATCTCGCCGCCCCGGAGCCGGAACGCGCCGTAGACGCGCACGCCGCAGTAGCCGCTCCCGGTGATGGCGCCCGACGAAGGAACGCTGTTCGTGAGCGTGAGGTCGCCGCCGGACTGGACGAGGACGACCGCGTTGTCGCCCCGTCCCGTGATCGTGTAGCCGGCGAGGTCGAGCGTGACGGTGCCCGAGACCGTCAGGGTCTGCGTGTCGTTGGCCGTCGACGGGACGTCGCGCGCGAGCGTCACGGTTCCGCCCGCGTCCAGCGCGTTCTGCAGCGCCTGCCACGGGGTCGGGTCCCAGACGGCGTAGAGCGTGACGACGGCGCCGTCCGTCGCGGCGAGGTTCGAGACGCTCGCACCGTTCGCGTAGGCGGCCGCGCCGTTCGCCGCGGTGCTCCATCCGGCGAAGTCGTGTCCGAGGCGCGTGAAGGCGTTGGCGTCAAGGTTCGTCGCGACGCCGCAGACGAGCCCCGTCTGCTCGGGCATCGAGCCGGCGCCGCCGTTGGCGTCGAAACGGATCGAGTAGACGGCCGGCCTCCAGTTGGCGGTGTAGGACTTGTCGCCCGTGGAGCCGTGGGGGATGTTGACGGTCGTCTGCGGCGTGGTCTGCCCGGACCACGTCCATCCGGCGAAGGCGTAGTAGTCGCGCGTCGGGTTGGCCAGCGTGAAGCTCGCGCTTTCGATGTTGTAGGACGTGGGATGGCCGCTCGGCAGCGTGCCGCCGTCGAGGGAGTAGGAAATGTTGTAGGTGACGGGCGTCCAGTGGGCGGTGTAGGTCTTGTCGCCGGAGGAGCCCGTGGGGATGGTGACGGAGGTCCGCGGCGTGTTCTGCCCCGACCACGTCCATCCGGCGAAGGTGTAGTGGCTGCGCGTCGGATTGACCAGCGTGACGGCGGCGCTTTCGATGTTGTAGGTCGTGGGATGGCCGCTCGGCAGCGTGCCGCCGTCGAGTTCGTAGTCGATGGTGTAGGTCACGGGCGTCCAGTGGGCGGTGTACGACCGGTCGCCCGTGGAGCCTCGGGGGATGGTGACGGTCTTGGTGGGCGTGGAATGCCCCGTCCCCGTCCATCCCGCGAAGGTGTAGCAATTGCGGGTCGGATTGTTCAGCCCGATGAGCGCGCTTTCGATGGTGTAGGAGGTCGGGTTGACGATCCCGCTCGGCAGCGTGCCGTAGTCGAGGTCGTAGGTAATGGTGTAGGTGACGGGCGTCCAGTTGGCGGTGTACGTCCTGTTGCCCGTGGAGCCCCTGGAAATGGTGACGGTCATTTGCGGCGTGGACTGCCCCGACCAGGTCCATCCGGCGAAGGTGTAGCCGGTGCGGGTCGGATTGACGAGCGTGAAGTTCGCGCTCTCGATGGTGTAGGAGTCCGGGTTGCTCGTCCCGCTCGGCAGCGTGCCGTTGTTGAGTTTGTACGTGATGGTGTAGGGGGTGGGCGTCCAGTTGGCGGTGTAGGACCTGTTGCCCGTGGAGCCCGCGGGGATGGTGACGGAGGTCTGCGGCGTGGACTGCCCCGACCACGTCCATCCGGCGAAGGTGTAGTGGCTGCGCGTCGGATTGACCAGCGTGACGGCGCTTTCGATGTTGTAGGTCGTGGGATAGCCGCTCGGCAGCGTGCCGTTGTTGAGGGTGTAGGAGATGGTGTAGTCGACGGGCGTCCAGTGGGCGGTGAAAGACTTGTTGCCCGTGGAGCCTTGTGTGATGGTGACGGACTTGGTGGGCGTGTTCTGCCCCGACCAGGTCCATCCGGCGAAGGTGTAGGAATTGCGCGTCGGGTCGCTCAGCGAGAAGGTGGCGGTGTTGACGGTGTAGGTGGCGGGGTTGCCGCCGGCGTTCGTGCCGCCGGCGAGGTCGTAGTAGATGCCGTAGGTGACGAACGCCGTCGTGACGTGCATGTAGATGTAATCGCCGCCGGCATCCTCGTTGAGGTCGTAGCCGGTCGATCCGCCGTTCTCCCCCACGGCGCCGCTCTGTTCGTCGTTGAAGACGATGCCGGAGACGGCCTTTCCGCCGGCGACGGCCTTGGTGTAGTAGAGGTGGATGGAGGCGCTGCCGTCGCCGGTTCCGCTGTTCAGGTCGCCCTTCTGGCTTTTGAAGTGATTGTCGCCGTCGTAGGGCGTCAGGGTGTAGGTCTTGCCGCCGGACACGAGCGTGTCGGTCACCCCGGACGAGCCCGACTTGATGTAGAAGCCGGTGACGTAGTCGCGGTCGCTGCCGGGGTCGGTGTCGGCTTCCGGCTTGTAGAGCAGGTAGATGTAGTCGCCGCTGGCGCCGGCGTTAAGATCCTTGTTGACGACCGTCCAGCCCTCCGCCTGGTACTGGGACTTCAGGTCGGTCGTCTTGGACTTGCTGCCTCCGATGAGCATCACGTCCTTGACGAACGTGGCGGCGTGGACGGGGACGGCCGCGGCGATCGCCGCGGCGAGGAGGGAGAACAGCGCCTTTTTCATGGTCGGTCCTTTCGGCCGTGGGGGGCCGATTTGGCCCCCGTCTGGCGCGTATTCTACCACAACCCCGCCCCCGCTCGTAAAGCGAAAAATGGGGCGCGCGGGGATGCGGCGGGAAGGCGAATGCTGAATGACAAGGACGACGGGACGACGGGGAGACAGGACGACAGGAAATCGTCCCCAGTGGTCTTTGGAACCAGGGGAACGAAAGCCCGTCAGCCCGTCAGCTCGTCGTCTTGTCGTCCTTTTGTCGGGACTGCGGAATTGGCGGGAAGCAACGGGCGGCCGGGTCAGAAGAAGATAGGGGAGTTGTCCTTGGTCGTGATGACCGGGCGGAAGAATTCCATGGGCGGAATGGCGTCCGGACCGTGGAATTGAATCTCAATGACCGCACGACCGTTTGCGCCGGGACGGACGGACGTCGATCGAGACCCCCACCGGTCGTCCTCCGGGAGGCGGAGGCCATGGCGGAGTTCCACGAAGCCGTTGCCGAGCCGGATCGTTTCCTCCTCGCCGGGATCAGGTTTCACGTCGAATGCGGCCACGTCGCTTCCGAGTTCGATGCGCAGGATGTTGCCGACCATGCGGAAATCGGTCACCTTCAGCGGCGCCTTGCCTTCGAGCGGCGTGGCGGGGTCGATGTCCAGCAGGAACGCGACGAGGTTCGTGCCGAACGGATCGGCGCCGTACCGGGCCGTCCAGGCGTCGTAGTTCCCCAGGACCGCGTCGTCCGCGTCCTCCAGGTACCACGGGAGCGCCGGGGCGAACATCGCCGTGACGGTCACGGCGGAGGCCGGCATCTCGAAGTAGTACTGGGTGTTCCAGTGCGTCAGGTCCAGCTCCGTTCCATCGGCGTCCGTCGCGACGACGTTGGTGATCGCCCATCCCGGCGACGCGACGAGCGTGAAGGGGAACGTCCGGCCCGCGGGAGCGGCGTCGAACAGCCTCTCGACCGTGGCGTGCTCCGCGTCGATGGCGACGGGATACAGCGCGACGTCGTCGATCCGCTCGATCGTCAACGTGGTCGCGCCGCCGCCCCGGCTCGAGAGGTCGGCGCAGTAGACGACGCCCTGCACGAGGGCGACATCGATGTTTCCCGCCCCCCAAGTCTCGCCGGAGGCGTATCCCCAGTCGTCTTCGAGGAACAGGACCCAGTCCTGCGGATCGGCGAGCGTGAACGAATACACGCCGCTCGACGGCGGGACGAATTTCCAGACGCCGGCGGCCGCGATCGCGTTCGTCCCGAGGACGAGCTCCGGGAGGTCGGCCCGCACGGGGACGGGCGTGACGGTCACGGCGGCGGCCGGCATCGTGAAGCGGACGAGAACGTAGCCGTCGTCGTCGGGCTCCGTGGCGAAGGGAACGGCCGCGCCGTCCGCCGTCTCGACGACGAAGGTCTGGATCGTCCAGCCGGACGCGACCCAGTAGGCCGCGCGGACCTCGGCCCCCTCGGCCGCCATGGAGTCGATCGGAATCCCGCTGGCGGTCGCTTCCTCGACATACGTCGGTCCGGGCGTCTCGAGCGAGAGCGCGTGCGCACGCGAGAACGTCGCCGAAACGAGGACGTTGGTGCCGGGCATCCGGAAAAACGTGATCGCCTCGTAGGAGTCCCACCGCACGGACACGGGCGCGCCGGTCGCGTCGACGACGTTCCAGGCGGCCAGGGCGTAGCCGTTGGCGGGCTCGGCGTCCAGGAGGACGCTCGTGCCCTCCAGCGCCTCGTCGACGGGGTTCCCGTCCGCGTCCATGGTCTCGATCCGGCCGTGTGCGACGTCCGGGTCCGATTCCACGGCGTGCGTGGCGCAGAAGCCGACGACGATGCTCGCTTCGACGGGGTCCTCCGGCACGAAATCGACGTCGACGTAGTACGAGGTTCCCCCCGACAGCCGGACAATGCCGTCGATGTCCCCGTTCTCGTCACGGACGGAATCGAAATGGAGGGAGCCGTTGTTGTCGCGGACGAACATTCCCGAGAGTCCGCCTCCGCACGTCGTGCGGAAGCGGTACCAGCCGTCCTTGGGGGCGACGAAGTAGAGCGAGCCCATGGAGCGATCGAAGAGGGTCGGGTTCACGCCGACGACGAGATCGCGGCTGCGCTCGAACGTCGCCTCGAAGACGACCGGGGCCGCCGGCATCCGCACGGTATACCATCCTTCGCGCAACCATTGGACCTCGTAGGATTCGTTTCCGTTCGGACCGGTCGCGCGGACGTCGGCCAGTTTCCAGCCCGGATCCGGGGAGACGGCGAAGCAGACGTCGCGCCCCTCGGGCGCCACGGCGTCGCCCGGTTCGACAGTTCCGCCGACCGGCGGGGCGACGGAGACCGGATAGAGAACGGCGTCCCCGACCCGCGCGACCGTGACCGTTGCGGCTCCGGAGCCGTACTGCCACGGTAGGACGTTGAGAACGCCCCCCGTCGCGAGGGCGGCGGAGGCGTCCCCGCCGGGCTCGACTATGGCCAGACGGTTTCCCAGGTCGTCGAAGAGCTCCAGATCCCAGTCGCTCGAGCCGGCGAGGCGGAACGAATACTCGCCGCTTGCCGGCGCGACGAACCGGCGGATGTCTTCGGAGACGATCTCGTTGTCGCCGAGGTGCAGCTCCGGGCATTCAAGCCGGACCGGGTACGGCGTGACGACGACGTCGACATCCGGCATCCGGAAGCGGACCAGCACATAATCCCTGAAAGCATCGCGGCCCATGGTGGAGGGAACGGTTTCGCCGAGCACCGTCTCGATGGCGGCGGACGGGAGGCTCCAGCCGGCGCAGACGCTGTAGCACACCGCGACTTCGGCGCCTTCGACCGCATCGAAGCTGTCGTAGTACGCATAGAGGGGAGAACGATCGTTGACGGAGATTCCGACGGAACGGGCCTGCGCGGTCGACCGGACCCGGACGGCATGCGGCGCGCCGAACAGCGCCGACACGGCGACGTTGGTGCCGGACATCCGGAAGAACCAGAGATCGTTGGAGTCGTCCCGGCAGACCGGAACGGCCGCGCCGGTCGCGTCGACGACGCTCCAGCCGCCGAACTGGTAGCCCGCGTCGGCCTCGGCCCACAGGCGGACCCGCGAACCCTCCAGCGCCTCGACGACGGTATTCCCGTCCATGTCCAGGGCCGCGACCCGGCCGTGCGCGGCGGCCCCGTCCACGGCGACGGCATGGACGGCGCATCGGCTGACGAGGATCGTCCCGTCGACGGAATCGTCGTTGACGTCGATGGACAGGAGGTACCGGGAACCGGCCTCCAGCCAGGCGATGCCGTCGAAGCCGCCGCAGCGGCCGATGTCGAAGTCGAAGTCGATCCGGTTCCCGTTTGCATCGCGGATTTCGATGTTCCGCACGGGGACCTCGTTCGTGGAACGGAAGCGATACCAGCCGTCCTCGGGCGCGACGAAGGCGCAATCGGGCATGCCGTACTCGAAGGGAACCGGGTTCTCCCCGACGACGAGGGGGATCTTCCTGGAGAACGTCGCCGAGGCGGTGACCGGATACGTCCCCATCTTGAGCCGCCAGACGGTCCCTCCCCGGAAGGGATCCTGGACGGGAGAGAGGGACAGCGTCCATCCCCTCGAATCGAAGACGCTGACGTTGTCCAGATCCCAGCCCGGATCCGGAACGGCGGTGAAGTAGACGTAGCAGCCGTTGGGCGCCTCGGAGACGCTCGACGCGAGCGTGCCGTGCTCCGGCGGAACGACGGTGACGGAATACGCGGCCACGTCCCCGGTCCTGGCAATCGTGAGCGTCGTCGTTTCTCCGTCGTCCGGTCCGTCCACCAGGATGCAGTGCGTGGAGCCCGCCGCGAATTCCGCCACAAGGGGATCGCCGTGCGTGGACGTTTGAACGACCATCTCGTCGACGATGTCGGAGATCCGCCAACCGTTCCCGCCGCCGAACACGAAGGAGTACCCGGCGCTCTCCGGGGCGACGAAGACGTAGAAGCCGGGGCCGGAGACGGCGTTCTCGCCGAGCTCCAGCGAGCGAACGGCGACGGGGGTCACGGCGGGCGTCACGGAGACGGGCTCGCCGGGCATCGTGAAGCGGACGGCGAACCGGTCGAAGTCCAGCGGTTCGACCGTGCAGGGAACGACGGCGCCGCCCGCCGCGACGACCGAGACCGATTCGACCGCCCACGCCATGTCGGCGCCGGCGAGGAGGAGCGTCACCGCGGCGCCCTCGGGAGCCGAGAAGGCGTTCGCCTGCTCGCCGTCCACGAGCAGATGGTCGGCGGGCACCGCGCCCGCGACCGGAACGACCGTGACGGCGTAGCGCGGCGCGATCGCGGACACGACGACGTCATCCCCGGGCATCGTGAGGAGCCAGCCGTCGCCATCCTTCGCAAGGACGCCCCGGTCCACCTCGAAGGCCGTGGTTCCGATCGTGGTCGAGGCGAGCGACAGCGGGACGGTCTCGCCCTCGCCGGCGTAGAAGACGCCGTTGTACCGGATGCCCGGCCCGTAGGCGTCGATGCCGCTCGTCGCGTAGGTCGCGGCGGGCTCGCCGAAGTCGATCGACACCTTCACGCCCGCCGTCACGGACAAGGCATACTTGCCGCGCTTGTCCGCCGGCCAAATGCCGGCGCCGCTGTTCCAGATGTACGCCAGGTAGACGTTCTCCACGCGCAGGGAGGCGTAGCCGCCGCGGCCGATGGCGCAGGGCGGCCGTCCGAAGCAGTCGACGATCGTCACGTCGGCGCCGGGCGCGCCGGTCGAGGGGTCGGGTCCGTCGCTCCATCCCCAGATGTCGGCGGTATCGGTCCCGGAGGCGCCGATGGATCCGGTGAACGCGCAACCGGCGACCGCGGTGGCGCCGGCGTTTCCGCCGTGTCCGACGATGCCGGCGGCGTAGGGGCTGCCCTGTGCGGTCACCGACGCGGAAACGAGGCAGTTCTCGATGAGGTTCGTGCCGCCGACGACCTTGCCGACGAGTCCCGCGCTGTGCGCCGCGCCGATCACCTTGCCGGCGACCACGAGGTTGCTGATCGTCGCGCCGGAGATGGCGCGGAACGGCGCGAGATGGGGGGCGGACGTATAGCCGTAGAGGCTCGCGGAGAGCGTCTTCCCGCCGCCGTCGAACACGCCGGCGAACGGGTGCGCCTCGGTGCCGATCGACGTCGCGGCGACGATGTTCGAGACGAGCAGGTAGTGCTTCCCGGCCGTGCCGAAGCCCGCGGCCACGTCGGCGGCCAGCCCGTTCCACTGTTCGTCCCTCTCGATGCGATACGGGTCGGCCGCCGTCCCGGCGCCGGGCAACGCCATGCGCCACGCCGCGCTCACGACGACGTCCGCCGCGGGCATCGCGAGCGTCCAGGCGCCGCCGTCCGCCGCCAAGGTTCCGGCGCTGGCGTCGTAGTGGTCGAACTCCCGCCCCGTCTCGGGCGGCGACGAGTGGGAGAGGGAGAGCGTGACCGCGTCGCCTTCGCCCGCGTAGAAGGCGACGCCGCGGGCGATGCCCGGGGCGTAGGCGGCGATGCCGCTCGTCCCGTAGGCCGCGACGGGCGCGCCGAAGTCGATCGCCACGCCCTCGCCCGCCGTCACGGAGAAGGCGCGCCGGCCGGGGCCGGCAGCCTTTTCGGCGAAAAGGTAGAACGTGCCGGACACGGCCGTCGCCGCCGATCCGGCGACGAGGGGGAACGCGCTCGTACTCTCGTCGAGGCAGTTCGAGACCGTGGCCGACGCGCCCGCGCCGCTCGCGCCCAGGAGCGTCCCGGCGGCCGTCGCGCCGGCGAGCGTGCCGGAGAACACGCAGCCGTCGAACGTCGTCGCGGCCGAGCCGCCGTCGCCCACGATGCCGCCGCAGCGCCCGCCCGTCGAGGACACGATCGCGGCGACCGCGCAGTCCGCGACGAGGTTCTCCCCGCCGGCGACGAGCCCGACGAGGCCGGCGGAGCCGTCCGCTCCGGCGACGGAGCCGACGACCGCGAGGTTGCTGATCGTGGCGCCGGAGACGACGGAGAACGGCGCAAGATGGGCGTCCGGGCCGGAGAGGTTCGCGGTCAGCGTGTGCCCGCCGCCGTCGAACACGCCGGCGAACGGGTGCTCCGCCGTGCCGATCGACGCCGAGGCGACGATGTTCGAGAGGAGCAGGTAGTGCTTCCCGGCGGTATCCTCCCCGCCGGCGACCAGGTCCGCGAGCACGTTCCAATCCCACGTGTCGGCGATCCGGTAGGGGGCGGCCGCCGTGCCGGAGCCGGTCGGCGGCTCGCGGAATACGGCGGACACGACGGAGTCCGAGGCGGCCATCGCGAGCGTCCAGGCGCCGCCGGACGGGGACAGCGTGCCGGCGCTGGCGGAGTAGCCGGCCAGGAATAGTCCCTCGGGCGGGGTCGCGGTCGAGGCGAGCGAGAGCGAGACGGCCTCTCCCTCGTCCGCGTAGAAGGCGCCCTCGCGGGCGATGCCCGGCGCGTAGGCGGCGATGCCGGTCGCGGGGTAGGCGGCCGCCGGCGCGCCGAAGTCGATCGCGACGCCCTCGGCCGCCGTCACGGAGAAGGCGCGCCGGCCGCGGTTGGCGGAGGACCAGAGGGAGTCTCCGGTATAGGTCTTCTGCGCGAGGAAGTAGGTGTTGGCGACGGACACGGTGCCGCCGCCGCGCCCGATGGGATGGGGGCTCGCGCTCGCGTCGAGGCAGTCGACGAGCGCCACGGTCGGGGAGTCGGCCCAGCCGAACAGGGTCGCGACGTGGGCGCCGCCGGCGAGCGTGCCGGAGAACGTGCAGCCGCGCAGCGTCGTCCCGGCGGAGAGCCCGTGCCCGACGATGCCGCCGAAGTGCGTGCCCGAGGAGGAGATGGCGGCGGCGACCTCGCAGTCCGCGATCGTGTTCGAGCCGCCGGCGACGGAGCCGACGAGCCCTGCGCAGTGCATGTTGCCCGCCACCGTGCCGGCGACGACGAGGTTGCTGATCGTCGCCCCGGAGATGGCGGAGAACGGCGCGACGTAGCGTTCCGTGCCGGTCAGCGCGACCGTGAGCGTGTGCCCGCCGCCGTCGAAGACGCCCTTGAACGGGCTCGCCGAGCCGGCGCCGAGCATCGTCGTCACGGCGAGGTTCGTCGCGAGCAGGAAGTGCTTCCCGGCGGTGTCCCCGCCGGCGTCGAGGGCGTCCGCCAGCGCGTTCCAGTCGGCGGCGGTCGCGATCCGGTACGGGGCGGCCGCCGTGCCGGAGCCGGCCCAGAACGGCCGGATCGACGCGGTCACGACGACGTCCTCCGCGGGCATCGCGAGCGACCAGTCATCGCCGTCCGGGGCCAGGGTGCCGGCGCTGGCGGCGAAGCCGTCCAGCACCTCCCCCGGCGGCGGGGTCGCCGCGGAGAGGCCGAGCGAGACCGTCTCGCCCGAGCCCGCGTAGAAGACGCCGCCGCGGGCGATGCCCGTCGCGTAGGCGGCGATGCCGCTCGTCCCGTAGGTCGCGACGGGCGCGCCGAAGTCGATCGTCACGCCCTCGCCCTCCGTCACGGAGCGGGCGCGCTTGCCGCGGTTGCCGGCGCTCCAGAGGCGTTCCCCGTTGGAGAAATCCTTGGCCGCGGCGTAGTAGGCGTTGGTCGCGAACGCGGCGCCGTAGCCGCGGCCGATGGGCTGGTCGCCGGCGCTCGCGTCGAGGCAGTCGACGACCCGCGTCGTCGCGCCCTCGTCGCTCCAGGCGTTCAGCGTGGCGACGTAGGTTCCGCCGGAGAGGCTCCCGGAGAACACGCAGCCGCGCAGCGTCGTGTCCGCGGTGTTCCCGTGTCCGACGATGCCGCCGAAATGGGTCCTGCTCGTGGAGATGGCGGCGGCGATCTCGCAGTCCTCGATCGTGTTCGCGCCGCCGGCGACCAGGCCGACGAGCCCCGAGCAGTGCATGCCGCCGCTCACCGTGCCGGCGACGACGAGGTTGCTGATCGCCGCCCCGTCGATCGCGGAGAACGGCGCGATGTAGGTGCCCGTGCCGGCCAGCGCGACCGTGAGCGTGTGCCCGCCGCCGTCGAACGTGCCGCGGAACGGATGGTCGGAGGAGCCGGCGGGGACGGCCGCGGGATTTTGCGCGGTGCCGACGTCGCACAGCATCAGATAGCGCTTGTCGGCGTTGCGTCCGGCGCTGATGTCGTTGGCAAAGTTGTTCCAATCCTGCACAGTGAAGAGTACGAACGGAGCGTCCGACGAGCCGGTCGCTTCGTATGGGGCGTAGTAGGTGTTCCCGTCCGCGGCGACAACCGGCTCGGTGAATCGGTAGGCGACATACTCGGCGCTGACGGGAATGCCGTCGGCGCCCGGCATCAGGACGTCGCCGGTCGCGGTCGCGGCGGCGGTGTGCAGGTAGTAGGCGCCGGAGACGGTCGCGGTCCCGGTACCGGTGCCCCTGCAGGCGATGGGATGGTACAGGCCCGAGCCGGACGGCGAGAACGCGCCCTTGAAGAGGCAGTTGTCGACGGTCAGATCGAGCGACCCGCACGAGCCGAGGAACCCGCCGGCGTATTTGCTGGAGTTGTCGGCGTCTTGGCCGAAGCCGGAGAGGGTGCCGGAGAAGACGCAGTCCCGGATCGCGAGGCTGCCGTTGCCGCCGTGCCCCACGAAGCCGCCGACGGTGTAGGGCGCGGTGACCGCGACGGAAACGGTGCAACCGACGATGGCGTTCGCCGCGTCGTCGCAGTAGCCCACGAGCCCGGAGGCGAGGTTCTTCGTGGAGTCGACCGTGCCCGCGACCGTAAGATTGGCGATCGTCGCCCCGTAGATGCTGACGAACGGCGCCGTGCGGAGCAATGTGGTGTCCAGCGCGACCGTGAGCGTGTGGCCGCGGCCGTCGAACGTGCCGCGGAAGAATTGTTTGGTGGCGACCATCGTCGTGACGGCGTTCGTCCCCGCCGCGACCTCCGCGGCGTTCGGGACGTCGGAGACGAGTCGCACGATCCGGTTGGTGTAGAGGGTGCCGGCCGTCACGCTCGCGGCGAAGGCGTCCCACTCGGCCGCCGAGCCGATGGTGTGGACGAGCTCCGCGGGGACGTCGTCGTAGACGCGGATGTCCGAGACGTAGATCGGGCCGTCCTCGCCGTTGTCGTCGGCGCAGAAGAGGATGGAGCCGCCGGCGAGCGAGCAGTCGGCGTAGCTGCCGGCGAGCGGGCCGATGCCGGAGAAGGCGCGGGTGCCGTCGAGGAAGACCTCGGTGGTGTTCTCGCCGAAGACGAGGGCGACGGTCGTCCACGCGTCGGACGGGACGGCGGCCGTGGACTCGAGGGCGGAGCCGCCGGCCTTGGAGTGCTGCTTGAGGCAGACCTTGCGGGAATCCTTGTGGATGTAGGCCAGCGCATCCGTGTCGTTGGAGGCGGGCATGTTGACGAGCGTGCGCCACGCCGCGCCGGACGGCGTGCGGATCCTCATGACGACCGTGTAGGGGTGGCCGGGGACGTCCGTCAGCGCGGCGGGGACCGGGACGGCGAGGTGCTGGCCGAGCGGGATCGAGACGGCGCCGTCGCCCTCGGGGAGGCCGGAGAGGATCGCCGGATCGGTCACGGCGGCGATTCCGCCGATGCCCTCCACCGCGTTCGTGGGCGTGGCGCGGACGACGGCGTCCGCGCCGGCCGAGGCGCGGAGGAGGTTCGCGCCGCCGTTTCCGGCGTCGTCGAACGAGAGGTGCGCGAGCAGGTCGCCGGACGCGGCGCGGGAGGACGCGACGGCGAGGAGCAGGGCGGCGAGGAGGAGTCGGCGAGCTTTCATGGGAGGTTAAGTGGTTAAGTGGCGCTTCGCGCCGAAGTGGCGGCTTCGCCGCCGAAGTTTGACGGGACGCGTCGGTCGAACGACGAGAATACTACCAGAAAGCCCCTCGCGCGCGCAAGCGAAGGCGTTTGAACGCAAAGGACGCAACGGGAAGGCCGGATGTGGCATCGTACGCCGCCCTTGGCGGCTATGCCACGATCCGGCCTTACGTTTTTCAAAATCCAAAGCGGCGTGGGCGATCGTGTCATAGCCGCGCCAGCGGCGTCCGATGACACATCGCCCACGCCCTTTGCGGCCTCTGCGTAGAAAATAGCGCTACGGCGCGGGGGCGACGGGGCGTCCGTGGGTGGTTCTTAACGCAGAGACGCGGAGACGCAGAGGACGCGGAGTTTTGTGTTGCCCCGTCCCGCCCGGCGCCGCCCCGAACAGGGAATCCAAATCTTCTCTGCGCTCTCCGCGACTCTGCGCCTCTGCGTTGAAAAGGGCGCGCTACCGCTCGGTCGCCTTGAGGCGGAAGAAGCGGGCGCCGGAGGCGGACGCGGGGATCTCCGTCCTGCCGGAGGCGTTGAGGGGATAGTCGGTGGCCCCGGTGCCGTCGAGGTCGTCGGTGGCGAGGATGGAGAGGTTGAAGCCCCCGCCGTTCGCGAGCGGCGGGGTCTCGATCACGGGCAGGCCGTTCGCGTCGAACGAGATCGAGAGGAGCGGCGGATTGGTGACGGGGCCCTCCGGGACGTCGAAGGCGTAGCGGAAGACGTTGGGGACGCCGAAGGCGTCCTTCGCGTTCCACGCGTCGGCGAGGCGGTTCTCCGCCGCCCAGTCGTCGAAGTAGTCGACACCCCGGGCCCCCAGGACGACGGGGACGATTCTCCTGTCGCGGATCTCCCAGCCCGGACCGAGGGCCGCGAGCAGTTCGGCGTCGGACATGCCGCTGGCGTCGAAGCCCTGTTCGCCGACTTTCGTCCGAAGGTAGCATTTGACGATGATCTCGGTTCCGCCGCCCTTCCGCAGGAGGCCGACGTTGACGCAGCCGTCGTAGGTTCCCGCGGCCAGGCAGTTCTCGAGGGCGTGCGTTCCGCCGCCGTCGCCCCAGCCGTAGAGGATGCCCGTGGCAGCGCCGGTGCCGACGACGGTGCCGGAGATGGAGCCCGAGAAGAGGCAGTTCCTGAGGGTCGTGGACGAACCCTTCCCGTGGCCCAGGATGCCGCCGCAGTGGGTGTGGGCGGAGCCGCCGCAGACCACGGAGGCCGCCACTTCGCACTGCGCGACGAGGTTGGTGCCCCTGGCGAAGCCCACGAGTCCCGAGCAGTGCATGGTGCCGGCGACCTCACCCGCGGTCCGGACGTTCAGGATGGTGGCGCCGTCGATGTAGCGGAACGGCGCCGTGCCCTGGTTCGCGGTGTCGTCGATGTCGAGGACGAGCGTATGGCCGGCGCCGTCGAAGACGCCGGAGAAGGGATGGCCGGAGTCGCCGATCGTCGTCGTGACGACGATGTTCGAGACGAGCAGGTAGCGCTTCGCGGCCATTTTTGCGTCGAAGGCCACGAGCGCCCCCAGCGCGTCCCACTGGGCGGCGGTCCCGATCCGGTACGGGTCGACGTTCGTGCCGGAGCCGGAGAACACCGGCCCCTCGATTACCCGCGTGTAGCCTTCCGTCGTGTCGCGCAGGCCGGGGGCGACGGCGACGGTGCCGCACGGACCGCCGCATCCCTCGCCGATTGGCTGGCACCCGTTTTCGTCCGAACAGGTCGCGGTGACGCGGATGATGTCCGGGCCGATGGTGACGGGGCCGCACGAAAGACCACCGGTGCCGCCGCCGATGCCGGCGGCACCATGCCCGCCGGTTGCCCAGACCGTGCCGCCGGCGATGACGACGCTGGCACATCCGAGGCCGATGCCGGAGCCGCCGTTGCCACCGTAGGCATCGACCGAGCCGCCGCCAATGTGGACGGTACCCTTGCAGCCGATGCCGGAGGCGTGGTCGCCGCCATAGGCCGTCACCGTGCCGCCGCGGATGGCGATGTCGCCGCAGTCGACATGGTAGCCGCCGCCGATGCCCGCGGCGTTGCCACCGCCGGCGCCGACGACGTAGCCGCCGCTGAACGCCTCGAGCAAGCCGCTGCCGCGGATGGTCAGCGTCGTGTTCGTGGGGCCGGCTTGGAGGCCGGGATGGTCGTCGTCGAAGCCCTGCAGGACGTTCTTGCCCTCGAGGACGATCGTGGCGTCACCGAGGCAGGTGAGGCCCGCCCATGCGCCGGAGCCTAGCGCCAAGCCGTCGATCTTCGCTTTGCGGAGCGCCACCGTCGCGCCATCGGCGACCGAGACCTTGTATTTGCCGCCGAGCGTTCCCGTTGCGACCTCGCCGTCAACGAGCACCCTGTCCCCGCGGAGTTTCGCGAGGTCAACGACCACCGCCGTGGGGCACACGACGGGGACGATTCTCCCGTCGCGGATCTCCCAGCCGTCGCCGAGCGCCGACAGCAAAGCGTCATCGGTCATGTCGCGGGCGTCCTGCCCCTGCTCGCCGCCCTCCGTCCGGCGGTAGCAGTTGACGATGATCTCGGTTCCGGAGTATTTCCTCAGGAGATCGACGCCGGCGCAGCCGTCGTAGGTTCCGGCGGCCAGGCAGCTCTCGATGGCGTGCGTGCCATTGTCGCCCCAGCCGTAGATGACTCCCAAGACCTCGCCGACGCCGGTAAAGGAGCCCGAGAAGAGGCAGTTGCGGATGGTGGTGGACGACGTCTTTCCGTGTCCGAGAATGCCGCCGCAGTGACTGCGCCAGCGGCCGCCGCACGACACGGCGGCTGCCATCTCGCACTGCGCGATGAGGTTGGCGCCTTCGGCGAAGCCCACGATGCCCCCGCAATGGAGGGTGGCGGCGAGAGTCCCCGTGACCCGGACGTTCTGGATGGTGGCGCCATCAATGTGGCAGAACGGCGCCACGCCCTGGTAATCGATGTTGGTGATGGCGAGGTCGAGCGTATGGCCGGCGCCGTCGAAGACGCCGGAGAAGGAAGGTCCGAGGGGGGCGCGGCCAGAGGGGTCGGTCGCGATGCCGACCGTCGTCGTGACGGGGGAAAGGTCGGCGGCGAGCCGCACGGTCTGCCCGACGTAGCGCTTGCCGGAGAGGACGCTGGCGGCGAAGGCGTCCCAGTCCTCCACGGTGGAGAGCACGTAGGCGGAGCCGTCGTGCGGCGGCGTTATGTGGACGGGGACGACGGCACCGTCGGAGTCGACCATCCAGGCGGGGCCGAGCAGGTCGCGGAGCTCGGTGCCGGTGGCGGTGGTGTAGGTGCCGCGGTCGTCGCTTTTATCGCCGGAGGACGTGGCGTCGACGGTCGAGTAGCAGTTCGTGATCATGCCGCGGCCTTCGACACGGGCGATCCTGGCGATGATGCTCGGGTTGCTGAACGTGCCGGCGTTGAGGCAATTAGAGATGAAGGGATTGGAGTTGTCGTCCCAGCCCACGAGGCCGCCGACGTTCCGAAGGTTCTCCGAGCCGCCGATGCTGCCGTCGAAGACGCAGTCGGTTATCGTGAAGGACGAATACATCGCGTGGCCGATAAAGCCGCCGCTATGGACATATACGGCGTCGGCCGGGAACGTGATCGCCACGCTCGAGCGGCAACGCTCGAGCGTCACGCCCAAGTTGTCGGAGGCGCCGACGAGACCGCTGGCGTGGTTGGCGTTGGCGGAGGTGAGCGTCACCGTGCCCGCCGTCCGGAGGTTGCGGATGGTGGCGCCGTAGACCCACGAGAACGGCGCGCAGCACGGATCGGCACTCACAAGCGCCACGTGGAGCGTGTGGCCGTCGCCGTCGAACACGCCGCGAAAGGGCGTCGATTCCGTGCCGACCTTCGCCGTGACGTTGGAGACGTTGTCGTCCATTCGGACATGGACGCCACCTTTCCAGTAGGTGGAGGCGTTGCTCGCGTCGGCGAACGTCGCGTAGTCGGCGGCGTCGGCGATCACGTAGGGATCGGCGGCGGTGCCGGAGCCGGTGATGGCGCGCGCCATCGGCGCGGCGGCCAGGATCAGGGCGGCGAGGAGGATTCGGAACGTTTTCATGGCGGCGGGGCGTGGATTGGGGGTTTGCGACCGGGGCGTTTCGTTCGAACGGCGATGATACTACCAAAAGCCCCTTCCGTGCACAAGCGGGGAGGCAGAACGCGAAGGGCGCGGAAGGCGGGCCCGGATGCGGGTGCCTACGATCCCCGCGCGGCTGCCGCCGCGCGGGGCCGGCACACCGCATCCGGGCCGGGGGGCGAGAGGGAATGCTGAATGCTGAATGCTGAATGCTGAATGGGGCGAGCCGGCGCGAATGCGTTCTGCCGGCCGAGCCGGGCGCGAGCGAAGCGAATGTTGCCAATGCCACCAATGTTGCCGATGCCAATTACCAGTTCCCAATTGGACCTCTTCATCCATTGGCAATTGGAATTGGCAACTGCCAACACGACCACATTGGCAAAATGATCCTGCCGTTTGGTTCTTCGTGCGGATGGCTCCGCCCGGCGCGGGGCGTGGCGCGCTATCTGGGACAGGATTGCAGGATTCGCAGGATGGACAGGATTGGCGGATGGGTCCTGTCAATCCTGGAATCCTGTCAAAAGAGGGCCGGGGTCCGGCGTCCCGCTCCGGTCGTCCGCGCGGTCCGCGCGCTAGTCGGCGTCCCGCACGGGACGGACGGAAAGCCCGTATTGGCGGCCGTAGTAGATGTACCGTTGGAAGAGGCTCGAATTGAAGTCGAGGTACCACGCATAGTGGGAATCGCCCGAATCCGGCGTAGACGACCAGTAGTAGCCGTGCGAGTTGGGGTTGCCGAAGTTCGAGCCGCTGCCGTAGCCGGGGGCTGGAAGGAAGATGCTCCTGTCCGCATAAGCCCCCGTGCCCGTCACCAGTCGCCCGGACACGCCGTTGGTGGTGATCCATGTGGCGATACAATTGTTGGTGAGCGCGGCGAACTCCGCATCCGTCGGCATGCGCCACGGGGCGCCGAGATGCGCCGTCGCCGCATCATATTCGGGCGCAAGGTTGCCGGTTGAATCGACGTAACCCGCCGAGAGAAGCTCCGAATCGTCTTTGCCGTATGTCGGACACGACGAAGGCGAGAACGGACTGCTGCTCATCTGCTCACCCGTGCTCGACACCCATGTCACGCTTGTGTAAAGTCCAAAAAGCCCCAATGTTCCTCCGCTTCGCGTATAGCCCACTGTGTCGCCCCACCAGAAGTAGTAGCCGAAATCCTCCGGCTCCGAGGCTCCCACGTTGCACTCCGCCCAATACGGCCCGTTCTCCCATAGCTGGACACCGCCAAGGCTCACGTCCCCCTCCGTTGCCGAGAGACGATAGAAGCGCGAGGCGGCGTTTCCCATCGGGAACACGGTGCGCCCCGTCGCATCGAGCGGCTTCCTCCGCGTCACCGCCGCGCCGGCGACGTCGCTCGACTCAACGACCGAAACCGCGAAGCCCACCGTGTTCGATACGGGCGGCGTTATCACGACGGCGTTGCCGCCCTCGATCGCGATGTCGAGGAGCGGCGGATTGGTGAACGCGCCCGTCGGGACGTTGAAGACGTAGCGGAAGACGTTGGCGATGCCGCTGGCGTCCGTCGCGTCCCACGCGCCGGAGACGCCGTTCGCGGCGGCCCAGTCGGCATATCCCCAGACATGCATCAGACCGGGTCCCGAAATCCACGCATACTCGTTGTCCGCGCCGCTGCCCGGCGACCCGATCGTGCCACGGAGGCTCACGCCGTCCACGCGGAACGCCGAGCAGTCGATCTGCCCGTCGTAGTCCAGGACCAGCGAAGCGCCGGATGCCACGTCCACCTCCAGCTTCGGCTTCGCGCCCGGCGCGCGGAGGTCGTCGCCGAAGGCGTTGGCGTTCTTTGCCGCGAACGTGCCGCCCGCGACCACGAGGTTCGTGCAGTTCTCCCAGCTGCCGACGAGCGACAGCGTGCCGGACGCCACCTTCAGCGTGCCGGTGGACGTGCTCGCCGCCGCCAGCGTTTGCTGGCCGCTTCCCAGCTTCGTCAGATTCACCTGGCCGACGAACGCCGTGCGGTTGGTGCGGCCCGCTCCCCCGTACTGGTTGTCATGTGCGTTGCCGTCCTGGTCGCCGAGTATCGTCAGCGTGGCCGGGCGCGAACTCGCCACTTTCGCCCCCGCGATGCCGTGCTGGGCCGAAACCGACTGGTCGTGGCCGTCCAGATCGAACACGCCCGACGATCCCAGATAGACCATCGAACCGTCGGCCAGCGCATCGGCCACGCCCGTGACGAGCGTGCCGTCGTTGATTTCCGTCCAGAACGCATCGCCGGCGTTCAGTTGGTTCCCCGCCACGCGAACGTCCAGCGTCGTTCCGCCGTTCACCATCGTCTTCCCGCCCATGTCCGCCGCGACGTTCCTGACGACCACGGTGCCGCCCCCGTCCAGGGAGAGATGGCCGAGCATGGCGTTGGCACCGACGCCCAGGCCGTTCTCGAACGTGGCCATGCCGCCCGGCCCGACGGTCATCCACATGTACGTGGAGCTGTGGACCCGACCGTTGAAGGTCACGTCCGACCCCGTCGTAATCTTCAGGCCGCCGGCGGTTGCGTTCGGGCTCGACAGGTAGGTTCCATCGATCGGCGGATCGATCGTGAGATCGCCGTGGAACGCGAGCGAGGCGCGGTCGTAGTAGTACCGCGCCGCGCGGGAGGACGAGCCGAGCGCTCCAGACGCCGTGATCTTGAACGTGCCGGAGTCGAATAGCAGGCTGCCGGAATGCGCGTTGCCCGCGTTCAGCTCCACCGTGCCGGAACCGGCGAACACAAGATCCTGCTCGCCGTCGATGGGCGCGTCGAACTCCACCGTGTTGTTCGCGCCGATGGTCCACGTCTGCGCAAAGTCCCTGAGCGTGATCGGCCAGCGTATCGTCCATGTGGTCTCGGACGGGGCGTTGCTGACCGTGAGGGCGCTCGGGCCGAGCGTCGCCGTCGTGCCGCTGCCCGCCGTGAACTCGAAGCGGTTGCCGCCCAGGTTCGCGCCGTCCAGCACGATGCCGTCGAATGCCGCCGCCGTGCCGGCGGGCAGCAGCGCCTCCGAGCCGCCCGTGGCGAAGATGGCCAGCAGGTCGCCCGCCGTGACGTCCGGCGCCGAGCCGCTCTCCCAGTTTTCGTCGGTGTTGGCGAAGTTGTCCGGTCCCCCGCCGCACCACGTGTCGATGTTTTCCCATGTCCTGGTGGGCGCCGGATCGTAGGTGAGGATGCCGAACTCACCGCTCTGCCGCGCCAGCGTCGCCGCCGATGCGGACGCCGAAAGCAGCAACATTACCGCCAAAAACCAACTCGTCGATTTGTTCATCGCTCTTCTCCCGAATCGAATACGCGCGCAATTCACGCGCTATTCGGCAAATCCTCGGACGGGCCGCACAGGCATGCCGCTGTTGCGGGGGTTGTTGGAAGACCGTAAGACGTGCGTATCGTAGTTGAGTTGGCAAGCGTACTCGGAATTGTCCGGATACGGCGAAGAGGACCAATAGTATCCGTTCAAGCCAGGGGCGGTGAGAGACGAATTGATACCGCGGCCGGAGACCGGAAGGAAGATGCTCCTGTCCGCATAGTCACCCCTGCCAGTAACAAGGATCCCGGACACGCCGTTCGTGGTGATCGGATCGGCGGCGCAGTTGCTGACGAGGTCGTCGATCTCCGCTTTCGTCGGCATGCGCCACGGGGCGCCGAGATGCGCCGTCGCCGCATCGTGCGCCGCCACGAGGTTGCCGGTCGAGTCGATGTAGCCCTCCGTGAGAAGCGCGAGATTGTCCTTGCCGCATGTCGGACAAGTCGATGACGAAAAAGGAGTGCTGCTCATCGGCTCGCCCGTGCTTGACACCCACGTCACGTTCGTATAGCCGGGAAGCATGCTATGGTCTCGCCATGCTCCTCCGCTTCGGGTATACCCCACCGTGTCGCCCCACCAGAAGTAGTAGCCGTATTCCTCCGGCGTTGTGGCACCCACGTTGCACTCCGCCCAGTACGGTCCGTTCTCCCACAGCTGCACGCCGCCAAGCTCCGCCTCCGCAATCGTCACCACGAACGACGCGTTGGTGAGCAGCAGCGCGCCGCCGAAGGACGAGGCGAAGTCGATCACATGCGAATTCGCGCCCGTGACGATGTTCTTCTGCGTGAAGGTGGCGCTTGCGTCGTCCGTGTTGATCGTGATCTCCGCGACGGCGTTCGCGGGGAGCGTCCCGCCGACCGTGTATTGAACCGTCGCCTTGCCCGTATAGGGATACGACTGGTGGAACTTCGTGACCGTGACGGTGGTCTCGGCCATCGCGCCCGTCGCCATCGCGGCGACGGCGAGCACGAGGGATTTCAGCATGGTCTTCATGGAGTCGTCTCCCTTTCTGCCGTTGGGGCCGGTTCGGCCCCGTTTGGCGCGCATTCTACCACACCCCCGCCCCCGCGCGTAAAGCGAAAAATCGTTTCGCCGGGGCCCGGCGGGAAGGAGAATGCTGAATGCTGAATGACAAGGACGACGGGACGACGGGGAGACAGGACGACGAGAAATCGTCCCCCGCGGCCTTCGGGACGAGGGGAACGAATTCACGTCAGCCCGTCAGCTCGTCGTCTTGTCGTCCTTCCTCCGCCCGGCGCGGGGCGCGGAGGCGGCTATTCGACGACGGCCTCGAAGAAGGCGGGCGGGTTCCAGGCGGGGAGCTCGTATTCGATGCCGACATTGTTGCCGGTCTCGAAGATCGAGTCGAGGACGTCGGGCTGAAGGGGCTCGAAGGAGCCGGTCTCCAGATCGGCGCGGCCGAGAAGCGTCAGGTTTCCGTTGATTTTGCGCGTGCCGACGGGCACGTCGTTCTCCGTACGCGTCAGCCGGACGCCGAGGTGGACGATGCCGTCCTCGATGCGGATCGAGGTGATCTTCAGCTCGGCCTCGCAGTTCTTGGTAGGGTCGAGGTCGAGCAGGAACAGCTCGTCGAACCGGTCGTTCGTGCCGAGGGCGTCGATGTCCTCCTGCGTCGCGCCGTAGTGCTCGATCCAGTCGAGGACATCGGGGTTCGTTATCTCGTTGCCTTCGGGATCCGTTAAACTCGGCGCGTTGGTGACCGTGCCGGCGACGAAGTTGTCGTCGCTGAAGGAGTAGTAGATCTTGCCTTCCACCTCGTCGTAGAGACCGGCGCGACCGCCCTTGGCGCAGGGAAGGTAGTGGCGGACGAGGTCGAGTTCGCCGGACTCGGCGTTCTTCTTCCAGATCTTCAGCTCGTAGAGCTTGCCCTGGCTGAACCATGCTGCTTTGTTGCTTAAGTGGCAAGCGAAGACATAGAGGTTGAGGTTCAGATTGACGACGCCATTCGTCTTGAACGTCTCCAGGTCTTCTTCGCTGAACGTCTTCACCCCGTCCTGGTAAAGCTCGAGCGAATCGGGGTCGGTCATGTCGGTGATGATTTCGCAGCGCTGCCCGCCGACGAACGGGATCGAAAAAGCTGGGTTCCTGCGCTGCTTGACGCCGTAGCCGAAGTACGGCTTCTCTTTGTACATGTGGCACATGAGGAAGCGATTGCGCTTGTCCGAGACGGTGTTGTCGATCGCGGCGTCGAGGAGCGACCAGTCGGATTTCTCGTCAAAGCCAGTCGCCCACGCGAAGTCGACGCGGGCCTTGAGGCCGGTCTCGGCATTGACGCCGGTGTCGATGTACTGCGTGCCCGTCGCCTCGATGTAGTCGAGGAAGGCGTCCGGCTCGGCGAGGTCGGTTTCGCCGGCGGCGAAGTCCGCGATCGCGAGCATCGAGACGGCGATGGACAGGCGGAGGATCGGGCGTTTCATGGGGTGCTTCCTTCGCGGCGGGATTCTACCACACCCGCGCGCGGCGCCGCAATCGCGTGCCGGCCATTTTGACAGGATTGCAGGATTGGCAGGATTGACAGGATTGGTTTTGGGTTGCCCTGATCCGGGGCGGCGCGGGGCGGCTCGCCGGGACGGCTCGCCCCACCCGGCGCGGCGACTGCCTTACTTCTCTGCTTTACTTTTTGGTAAGAATCTGCTAGCTTGGCCTCTGTCGAAAGGAACGGAAGAACATGGTCGCAACGATTTCCTCGAAAGGACAGCTCACGATTCCCCTCGCCATCCGGAATTCGCTCCGGCTTCGGACGGGGGACAAGGTCGATTTCCTCCTCCTGGACACGGGCCGGCTCGAACTGGTTCCCCATCGGGCCTCCGTCACGGCCCTGCGCGGCATGGTCCGGCATTCCGGACCGGCGCTGTCGCTCGCCGACATGGATCGCGCCGTCGGGAAGGGAGGCGCGTCGTGATCGGGCTCGACACGAACGTGATCGTCCGGTATCTGGTCCAGGACGATCCCGTGCAGTCGGCCGCCGCGTCCCGCGTGTTCGAGGACCGGCTGTCGGCCGAGAACCGCGGCTTCGTCGCGGCGGTCACGCTGTGCGAGGTCGTCTGGGTGCTGAAGCGGGGCTACAAGGTTCGGAAGCCGGGCCTCTGCCGCGTCGTCCGCGGACTGCTGGCGGCGGAGGAGCTGGAGCTCGAACACCGCGACCTGGTGGCAAGGGCCGTGGCCCGCTTCGAGACGGGCAAGGCCGACTTCTCCGACTATCTGATCGGCGAACGGGCGCTGGCGGCCGGAGCCCGGACGACGCTTTCGTTCGACGAGGACGCCTGTTCCTGCGACCTCTTCGAGTCCGTTGAATGAGCGGAATCCCTCCGCCAACGCTCCGGGGGGTTGGTTGCCCTGCTCCGGGGCGGCGCGGGTGTTTGAACGCAAAGCTCGCAAAGGGTGGCCCGGATGCGGGTGCCTACGCTCCCTGCGCGGCTTGCGCCGCGCGGGGCCGGCACACCGCATCCGGGCCGGGGGCGAGAGTGAATGCTGAATGCTGAATGCTGAATGACAAGGACGACGGGACGACGGGGAGACAAGACGACAAGAAATCGTCCCCCGCGGCCTTTGGAACCGGGGGAACGAATGCACGTCAGCCCGTCGGCTCGTCGTCTTGTCGTCCTTCCTCCGCCCGGCGCGAATGCGTTCTGCCGGCCGAGCCGGGCGCGAGCGAAGCGAGCGGCCCGTCGAGGATCGGAGGCAGACGCATTCGCGCCCAGGTCGCGACCTTTGCGTTCCTTCGATGAAAGGCGCGGCGGTCAGGGCGCGGAGGTGCCGATGCGGGCGCGGAGGAAGAAGCCGTCGGAGGACGGGACGGGGATCGTCGCGGTCGTGCCGTCGGCCGAGAAGGTCGCGCCCCGGACGGCCTTCGGGACGAGGTTCGTCACGGTGTCGCCGGCTTCGACGGCGAGGATGCCGTTGATCTTCGTCAGGTCGACCGCCGCGCCGCCCGCCGTGGCGCTCGCGCGGATCGTCGCGCCCTCCGCGCCCACCTCGATGCCGTCGATGCGCAGCTCGGTCGGCGTCGCGGACGGCGCGACGTTCAGCAGGAACGCCGCCGCCTGCGTGCCGGCGGTGTCGGGGCCGTGCACGGCGGCCCAGTTGACGTAGTTCGTGAGGACGGCGTCGTCCGCGCCGTCGAGATACGGCGGGAAGGAGAACGGCACGGGGTCGAAAAGGGCCGTGACGGTCGCGTCGGCGTTCAGCGTGAAAACGAACGTGCCGTCTCCGCTGTCGTCGGGCCGGAAGACGTCGGAGCCGCATCTCACGGCGATGCTCCCTTCGACGTAGGCGTAGCCCGACGCCGGGACTGGCCGCAGATAGACCGGATGCCAGCGCGGGGCGTTGGTGACGCTCGTCTCGACCGTGCCGCCCACGATGTCCGGGTCGACGGAGACCCGATACAGCTGGACGGCTGTCTCCAGCTTCTCGACGAGGAGGTTCTGCGGCGTTCCGTCCCAGGTTTTCTGGTAGCTATACCCGACGAAATAGGTTTTGCCGCCCAACAGGACGAGGGAAAGCGAGTTGCGCTCTCCGTCCATATACCCTCCTTGGTCGTCGAAGGCTTGCATATAGCCGTTCTCCGAAGCGAAGCGATACTCGGCCGTCTCGGACGGCGCGAAGGAGAAAGTCTTGGCCGACGCGTCCACGGCGTTGTCGCCCACGACGAGTGCCGGAAGATTCTTCCGTACGGTCGAGACGGTCGCGACGACGGGCGCGTCCGGCATCGTGAAGGTCAGGCAATTATCCCGGTCGAGTTCGCTCGGAACCGTCTCCCCGGCCGCCGTTGCGACGTCGACGAGGAGCTCGTAGCCGGTCGGGCACCAGAAAACCACGGCGACTTCCGTGTTCGGCGCGACCTTGACCGACGCCGTGTCGTCGTAGTCCCTTTCGTTCGCAAAGATGTGATACAGTCTGGTCTTCGCGTCCGTCACGACGGAGAGGAGCCGGGCGCGGGGGAACTCCGCCGTGACGGTCACGTCGCCCGCGGGCATCGTGAAATACGCATCTCCGAAAGCGCCTTCCCCGATTTCGAGCTCGACGGTCTCGGTTCCGTTCGTCCAGGTGGCGCGAAGCGTCCCGAGGATGGTGTCCGCGTCCTCGGCGACGGCCAGATGCACGCGGCATCCTTCCGCTGCGCGGAGGACGCTCGGCGTCACGGTGCCGCCCGCGATGGACGGATCGACGGCGACGGCGTAGGTCGCGACGGGATCGCCCACCATCGAAACGACGATGGCGTGCTCGTCCCCGCCGTCGCTTTCGCCGTAGAGCACGTAATACCTCTCGCCGGCCAGGAAGGGAACGGAACACATCCCCCCGGGCGTCCCGGGCAGTCCCATTCCCTCCTCGAAGGAATCGACGACGCCGAAATAATAGCTTCCGGCGGCGACGAACGAGTAGTAGCCGGTCGTTTCCGGCGTAAAGGAGAACGTCCGGTCTCGATACGGCGGATCCACCACGTTCACGCCCTCGTGGAGCGCCGGGTAGTCCGCGGGGACGGCCGAGAGCGAAACGACGACGGGCTCGGCGGGCATCGTGAAGCGGACGGACCAGCCGTCGTAGTCAAGGACGTTTACGCGCTCGACGGTGGCCGCAATCGCGGCGCCGCCCGCCGTGGCGACGGTGGCGGTCGGCGCGAAGACGAACGACTGCATCCCGATCGAGAGCTCCACGGTCGCGCCGGGCGCGGCGGCGGCGGGATCCATAGAGGCGCCGCCGGCATAGCATTCCCAGTGATAGATCCACTTCTTCGCGGCTTCGTCCTCCTCGACGGAGATGGACTTCGCCCGCGCGAAGACGGCGGAGACCGTCACGTCGGAGGCGGGCATCGCGAAGCAGTCGTTCCCGTCCACCTCGACGGGGACGCCGTTCGTGTCGACGACGGACCAGGAGGCGAGGCCGTAGCCGGGGGCGGATTCGAATCGCACACCCATTCCCGTGCCGGGCAGGACGGGTCCGGTGTAAGGTGCCCAGTTGTAGCCGTTGATCTCATAGACCCAGACCGTGCCGTGCGCGACGGCCGGGTCGACGGCGACGGCGTAGCGCCGCGGCTCGAACTCGGCGGTGACGAGGACGTCGTCGGCGGGCATCCGGAAACAGGGCGTGCCGTCGTATGCGGTGGTGAGTCCGTTCGTCTCGCCGCCGCAGATGTAGCTGAGCGAGCCCTCGGCGTAGGCCCAGCCCGGTGCGGGGACGGGCGTCGCGTAGACGTAGATGCCCTCCGGGGCGGAGGCGAGACTGGTCGAAACCGTGCCGCCGACGATGGACGGATCGACGTCGACGGGATACAGCACGGGAGTCTCGGCCGTCTTCTCGGCGACGAGGGGCCGGGGCGTTCCGTCCCAGTCGCCCGCGTGGACGTGGACGTAGTAGGTCTCGCCCGCGAGCAGCGCGCCGAAAGCCTCGTCATACTCGTAGAAGAGGAATTCCCCGCGTCTATCGGAGACATCCAGAGCACCGCCGTCCATCGCGAAGCGATACACGCCGGTCTCCTGCGGCACGAAGGAGAAGACGCGGGACGCCGCGTCCACGATGTTCGTGCCCGGGAGCAGGACGAGCGGGTCGAAGGTCGCGGGGACGACCGAGAGCGAGACGACGACGGGCTCGGCGGGCATCGTGAAGGACACGGTCCGCCCCCCGTAGGACTCGTCGTAGAGCAGGACTTCGCACGCGACCGCCGCGCCGCTTGCCGTCGTGACGGCGGCGGTCGGCGCGAAGAGGAACGAGGCCGGATCGACAAACAGTTCCACCGCGGCGCCGGGCGCGGCGGCGGCGGGATTCATCTCGAGGCCGTTCGCGCGAACGGACCAGTAGGAGATTGCATCCGGCGCGGACTCGTCCATCTGGACGGAGATGGGAAGGGCCTCGGCGAAGGTCGCGGAGACCGTCACGTCGGAGGGGGGCATCGCGAAACAGCCGTACTCGTCCAGCGCGATGGAGACGCCGTTCGTGTCGACGATGGACCAGGAGACGAAGCCGTAGCCGGCGTCGGGAGAAGCGCTCAGCGAAATCCTCGTGCCGACGGCGACGGGACCGGAATATGGTTCCGTTCTACCGAACATACCGGCTCCGCCTCCCGATGTTACCACGTAAACCTCGACCGTGCCGTGCTCGATGTCCGGGGCGACGGTCACGGCGAAGGGAATCGGCTCGAATACGGCGGTGACGAGGACGTCGTCGGCGGGCATCCGGAAACAGGGCGTGCCGTCGGACGCAAATTGGAGCTCGTTCGTCTCGCCGCCGCAGACGTAGCGGAGCGAGTACTCCACATAGGCCCAGCCCGGCGCGGGGACGGGCGTCGCGTAGATGTAGTGGCCCTCCGGGGCGGAGGCGGAGCTGACCGCGACCGTGCCGTGCGCGATGTCCGGGGCTACGGCGACGGAATGCAGCGTGAAGGTTTCGTCCGTCCGTTCGGCGACGAGGGGCCGGGGCGTTCCGTCCCAGCCGTTTGCCCTGGCGCGGACGTAGCAGGTCTCGCCCGCGAGCAACGTGCCGGACACCTCGTCATATCCGTCGAAGAGATCCTCCTCGTGGCAATCGTTGACCATCAGCCCGCCGGACATCGCGAAGCGATACACGCCGGTCTCCTGCGGCACGAAGGAGAAGACGCGGGACTCCGCGTCCACGGTGTTCGTGTCCGGGAGCAGGACGAGCGAATCGAAGATCACGGGGACGGCCGAGAGCGAGACGACAACGGGCTCGGCGGGCATCGTGAAGCACACGGTCCGGGCAGGGTAGTCCTCGCCGTGGCACACGACCTCGCTCGCGACCGCCGCGCAGTTCGTCGTCGTGACGGTGGCGGTCGACGCGAGGCGGATCGAGGACGTGAAGACATCCATTGCCACCGCCGCGCCGGGCACGGCGGCGGCGGGGTCCATCGTGCGGCCGTTCGCGAAAACGACCCAGTGGGTGATTGCATCCTGAGCGGATTCGTCCACCCGGACGGAGATGGGCAGAAGCTCGGCGAAGGTCGCGGAGACCGTCACGTCGGAGGGGGGCATCGTAAAGCGGCTGTACTCGTCCAGCGCGACGGGGACGCCGTTCGTGTCGACGACGGACCAGGAGACGAAGCCGTAGCCGGCGTCGGGAGAAGCGCTCAGCGAAATCATCGTGCCGACGGCGACGGGACCGGAATACGGTACCATTTCATCGAGGATCCCGGCTCCGCCGCCCGATGTTACCACGTAAACCCCGACCGTGCCGTGCTCGATGTCCGGGTCGACGGTGACGGCGAAGGGAATCGGCTCGAAGTCGGCGGTGAGGACGACGTCGGCGGCGGGCATCCGGAAACAGGGCGTGCCGTCGTATGCGGTGGAGAGCTCGTTCGTCTCGTCGCCGACGATGTAGCGGAGACTCCCCTCCACGTAGGCGTAGCCCGGCGCGGGAACGGGCGTTGCGTAGACGGGGTGGCCCTCCGGGGCGGAGTCGAGACTGGTCGAAACCGTGCCGTGCGCGATGTCCGGATCGATGGCGACGGCATACGGCGTGAAGGTTCCGTCCGTCCGCTCGGCGACGAGGGGCCGGGGCGTTCCGTCCCAGTCGTATATGTCTGCGCAGACATAGTAGGTCTCGCCCGCGAGCAGCGCGCCGGACGCCTCGTCCTCCCCGGCGAAAAAATACTCCCCGCGGCAGTCGAGGGCCCCCAGATAACCACCGTCCATCGCGAAGCGATACACGCCGGTCTCCTCCGGCGCGAAGGAGAAGACGCGGGTCTCCGCGTCGACGGTGTTCGTGTCCGGGAGCAGGACGAGCGTGTCGAAGGTCGCGGGGACGGCCGAGAGCGAGACGACGACGGGCTCGGCGGGCATCGTGAAGGACACGGCCCAGCCGGGGTAGGACTCGTCAGGGCATACGACCTCGCTCGCGACCGCCGCACCGCTTTCCGTCGTGACGACGGCGGTCGGCGCGAGGAGGAACGAGGCTGTAAAGACGGTCAGTGCCACCGTCGCGCCGGGCACGGCGGCGGCTGGGTCCATATGGATGCCGTTCGCGGAAACGAACCAGTTGACCTGCACGGACTCGTCCACCTCGACCGAGATGGGCAGGGCCTCGGCGAAGACGGCGGAGACCGTCACGTCGGAGGCGGGCATCGCGAACTGGCCCCATTCGTCCACCTCGACGGGGACGCCGTTGGTGTCGACGACGGACCAGGAGGCGAGGCCATAGCCGGGATCGGGGAGGAATGCCGGCCGCACTTCCGTGCCGACGGGAACGGGGGCGGTGTATGGGCTTATAGTGAAATCACCCGGTCCGTCTTCGCGAATCACCACCTCGACCTCGACCGTGCCGTGCTCAATGGCCGGGTCGACGACGACGGCGTGATTGTTCCGCAGCTCGTAGGTCGCGGTGTAGACGAGGGGGGCGGCGGGGGCGTCGCCATCGAAGTCCGGGACCACGGGGGCGAGGGCGGGCGACCAGCCCGCGAAGGCGTAGTAGTGGTCCGTGTCGGGGGCGGCGCGGGAGGGGGTGGCGTTGGTGCAGGCGGGGAGGACGCCGTAGCCGACGGGGCCGCTCTGGAGCGCGGCGCCGTCGACGTTCTGGAACGTGACGGTGCGGGAGAAGGGCGCGAGGGCGAGGGAGAGCGTCGCGGGCGCGCGCGGGCCCCTGACGACCAGGTAGAGCGCGGTGCCGTCGAAGCCGGCACCGTGGGTGCGGACTTCGTTTTCGTCGGACCCCGCCACCGTGAGGCGGATGTAATCCTCGTCCTCGATGTCGATGAACCAGCCGGGTTCGAAGTCGAGGCGGAGGGCGAAGGGCTCGTCCGGGGAGTAGGCGGCCTCGAAGGAGGCGGGGGCGAGGCCGAGGTCCGCGACGTTGGTCGCGGTAGAACCGAGGTCGTTCGTGACGGACCAGACGGACACGGCGACGTGGTCCTGCGGGGCGTAGGCGAGCGCGTAGGTCGGCGGGACGATGCAGACCTCGCCGTCGTCGTCGAGCGCGAGGGCGTATTCGGGGTCGTCGCTGAAGAAGTTGGTGAGGGCGCCGTTCGGGGCGGCGGCGAGGCCGCAGAGGTTCGTCGTGACGGCGCGGCGGGCGTCGGGGACGATGCCAAGGCGCGCCTCGGGCGCGAGGGCGTCGACGACCCAGAGGAGGGATTCCTCGCGACGGAAATGGATGTCGTTCGTGACGGCGGGCGCGGCGGCGTCCGAGAAGTTGGTGACGACGTTCCCGAGGACGCGGGGCGCGCCCGAGATGCGGAGACGGGCGGAATCGGAGCTCGAGTGGAGATACACGCCGCCGCCGTCCTGCCCGGCGGCGTTGCCGGAGATTTCGCCGCCGGACATCGCGAAGTCGCCGCCATACCAGACCAACACGCCACCGCCCTTGGATTCGGCGGAGTTCCCGGAGATGCCGCCGCCGTTCATCGTGAAGGCGCCGCCGTTGTTCACGGACACGCCGCCGCCGTCCTCCCCGGCGGAGTTTCCGGAGATGGCGCCGCCGTTCATCGTGAAGGCGCCGCCGTTGTTCACGGACACGCCGCCGCCGTCCTCCCCGGCGGAGTTTCCGGAGATGGCGCCGCCGTTCATCGTGAACGTGCCGCCGTATTCCACGTACACACCGCCGCCGTCGAACACAGCCGCGTTGCCGGAGATGGCGCCGCCGGTCATCGTGAACGCGCCGCCGTCCTCCACGTATACGCCGCCGCCGTTGCCGAAGCTGGAGTAGTCTTCGAAGTCGAAGGCGGTGTTGCCGCCGGTGATTGCGCCGGACGCGGGGACGGAGTTGGTGAGCGCGAGCGAGCCCCCGACGCGGATCGCTTCGCCGGAAGGCGCCGGTTGCGCGAGGGCGCGGTCGATGGTGTGGCCCGCGAGATCGAGCGTGACGGCGACGCCGGGGGGAACGGTCAGCGCGGTGTCGCCGGCGGTGGCCGCGACGTCGCGCGAGAGGACGACCGTGCCGCCCGCGGCGAGGGCATCGGAGAGGAGCGCCCAGTGGGACGTGGGGGCGAACGTGGCGGTGTAGCTTGCGGGGCCGGAGACCGGGGCGACGGCGGGCTCCCAGCCGGAGAAGAAGTAGGCATAGGCGGCGTCGGGGGCCTTGGTCGGGGCGGCGTTCGTGTAGGCGGGGGTGGCGCCGCAGTCCCAGGGGCCGGACTGGAGGACGGTGGCGCCGTCCTCGTCGAGGAACTGGACGGGGGCGCGGAAGGTGGCGGTAGCGGTGGCGGCGGCGGGCGGCATCGCGAAGGCGTAGACGCCGCCCGCGGCGGGCGCGACGGCGTGGAGGACGGAGCCGGTCGCGTAGCCGACGGCGCCGACGACGAAGCCCTCGGCCGGGACGACGGAGAGCGTCACGGCCTCGCCCTCGAAGGCGTAGGCGAGGTCCGCCGCGACGGTGCCGCCGGAAACCGCGGGATCGACGGAGACCGGGGCGGCGAAGTGGAGGACGGCGTAGGAGGAGAAGAAGGGGAGATTGGTGGCGAGGGCGAGGGGGCCGCCGGCGGCCTCCCACATCGCCTCGGTGCCGCGGTACCAGACGTGCGCGGAATCGTTTGCGGAGCCGATTTCGACGAACGCGGCGGCGCCGATATCGACGATGCCCGTGGGGATGTCGATGCGCCGGAGCCCCGTGCAGCCGGAGAACGCCTGGTTCCCGAGCGTCCGGATGCTCTCCGGGAGGGAGACGGACGAGAGCGCCACGCAGGACGAGAACGCTCCGGAGCCGATATTCGCGAGCCCCTCCGGGAAGGAGACGGTCCGCACGCTCCCGAATCCGGAGAATGCGCTCGCTCCGACGGACGCGACGCCGTCGCAGACGACGACACGCTCGAGGGTGCCCTGGGAGTGGAGCCAGGGGCGCTCGGCCGAGTTCCCGTAGTCCCGCATCGAGAAGTCGGCGCCCGAGGCGGCGGCGGGGTTGGTGCAGACGAAGAGGGTGTCGAAGGCGCCGTTGCGGTCGGTGTCCTCGACGCGCCAGAGGAGGTTCGAGCCGCCGTTCTCGGAGAGGAGGCCGCAGCAGCCGTTCGTGACGGGGATGGCGGAGAAGGCTGCGGTGTAGGCGGCGGGGCCGGAGACGGGGGCGATGGCGGGGGACCAGGAGCCGGCGAAGGCGTAGGTGTACTGGGGCGTGGCGGACTTGGCCGGGACGGGGGCGTCGGCCGGGTAGGCGGGGGTCGAGCCGTAGTCGAGGCGGTTCGTGAGGAGCGGGGCGCCGTCGCCGTCCAGCCAGACGACGTCGTAGGAGCGGAGGAGGGAGGTGTAGAGGGCGGTGTAGGTCGCGTTGCTCGTGGCGGGCTCGGGGACGGGCGACCAGGCGTCGGCGAAGGCGTAGTCGAACTGGGCGGTGGAGGGCTTCGCGGGCACGGGGGCGTCGGCGGGATAGGCGGGGACGTCCTGGTAGAGCACGCCGGTGGCGGCGAGGAGGGCGGAGCCGGCGTCGGCGTCGTTGCGCCACTCGATCGCGTAGGTGGCGCGCTTGAAGCGGGGGGCGACGGTGAGGTCCGCGGCGGGCATCGGGAAGACGGAGACGTCGTCCGGGAGCGCGACGGAGTTGGTTTCGTAGCCGGCGAGGACGTGGCCGACGGGCGGGGTGCCGGAGAAGGAGAGCGAGACGGAGGAGGCGGCGGCGTAGTAGAGGACGTTGGTGACGAGGGCGGTGTCGTCGGAGGACGCGGAGACGGTCGGGTCGAGGTCGAGCAGGTGGAGGCTGCGGGCGCCGGGGAGGTCGCCGCGGGAGCCGGTGCCGATGCCGAGGGAGGCGCCGTTCGCGGTGCAGTCGCGGTAGTGGTTGGAGAGGAGCCTGGAGGCGCTCGGGTTCGTGTCGTGGTAGCCGGCGACGGCGCCGGCCGAGGAGGACTCGCGGCCCGCGACGCGGACGTTGAAGGCGAGGCAGTTCGTGACGGCGGCGCCGTTGTAGCCGACGACGCCGCCGCAATAGGCGTAGCCGGAGACGTTGGCGTCGGCGACGACGACGTCGCGGACGGAGCCGCCGTACGCGTAGCCGAAGAGGGCGAGGGAGGAGTCGCCCTTGTCGAGGGTGTCGCCGCTTCGGTAGATGCGGATGCCGCTCACGGTATGGCCGTTGCCGTGGAAGTGGCCGCCGAAGGACTTGGAGTAGCCGCCGACGGGGGTGAAGTTGTTCTCGGTGCTGGAAGCGTCGTTCCACGCGGTCGTATGGGGATAGGCGAGGTCGGCGCCGAGCGCGAAGTGGGTGTTGTTGTAGTGCTCCTCCAGGCCGACGAGGATGGCGAGAGCGTCGAGCTGCCCGGTCGAGAGGATGAGGTAGGGGGCGGCCTCGGTGCCGGAGCCGGACCAGGGGATCTGCGCGACGCAGGAGGAGAAGGTCCGGTTGATGGAGAGCGGAACGGAGAGCGAGTTGCCGGCGAGGTCCTTGACGGTGCCGGAGAGGCTGTTGACCTTGAGCGTGACGCCGGTCTTCGCCTCGATCCGGCCCTGGAAGGTGAGCACGTTGGAGCCGTCGCCGGCGACGTAGGAGAGCGTGCCCCACGTGGTGGAGAGCGTCGGCGTGCCGGCGACCCGGACGATCTCGTTGAACGGGACGGAGACGTAGACCGTGCTGCCGACGGCGTACGTGCCGGGCGCGACGACGACGCCGGCGCTGCTGCCGCCGTAGAGGGCGGGCGCGACGGTGTCGCAGAGGGCCATCCGGAAGAAGAGGTCCTTGTAGCCCCAGGTGTCGTCGTTGTCGCCGCCGGCGTCGAAGCGCGCGGTGATGCTGGCCGTGGTGGCGGGGAGGACGACGGCGCCGCTGCCGCCATAGCCGCTCTTGTACTTGTGCTGGTGGAGCTTGCCGGCGGAGTTGCTGAACTCGGAGGAGGTGGTGCCGCGGTGGGGGAAGTAGATGTTGCCCTCGGCGTTGCTGCCGTCGGCGAACTCGAAGCAGACCTTGTAGACGGAGTTGGTGGGATCCTTGACCCCGCCGTTGGGGTCGGCTCCGGTATCGTAGGAGGCGGAGGAGGTGCCGGCGACGATCTGGAGATACTGGTAGCCGTCGTCCTTCTCCTTCTCGTAGAAGCAGACGGCGGCGTGGATCTTGCAGCCCATCGAGGCGAGGTAGCTGCCGGTGGCGCCCGTGGCGTCGACGAGGGTGGCGGTGGAGACCGTGGCGGGCTTCTGCGCGTAGTCGTAGCTGTCGTCGATGAGGACGTAGCCCTCGAGCGTCTTGCCCGAGCCCTGCACGTCGCCGGAGGGCGGCGTGTAGGCGACGTCGACGTACTTGGAGCTGGACATGCCGCTGGAGAAGGCGCCGGCGCTGGTGAGCGTGACGAGGCTGGAGACGCTGGAGTTGAGCTTGCCGGAGCTGAAGATGGAGCCGCACTGGCGGGAGCGGTCGCAGGAGGCGAGGGGGAAGCCCTTCTCGTCGGTGACGTCGAAGCGGTAGGAGCGTCTGCCGCCGGTCTGGTACCTGTAGGCCTCGATGGTGGTCGAGCTGGGTTCGCTCACGGCGATGTTCGTCGAGGTCTGGCCGGGGGCGAAGACGAGCGTGTCGCTCTTGGCGGTGTAGTGCTGCCCGGGGTAGGCGGTGAGCGGGACGGTGCGGTAGCGCACGGTCTCGGAGGCGGACGTATCGCCGCTTCGCGTGATCGTGAACGTGGCGCCGGCGTTCGTGACGGAGAACGTCGACGCCGGCGCGGACGCGGCGGAGAGGAGGAGGGACGCGAGGAGACAGGTCGGAGTGCGCATGGCCGTCAATGTGGTTGTTCGACTATCAGAGTCTAGCACACCCCGCCCGCGCGCGCAAGCGCATTCGCGCGAAGACGCGAAGGTCGCCCCCTAAGCGCGGCGGGGCCGGCGGACGATCGCGCCGAGGAAGATGCGCTTGAGCAGAAGCAGCTCGTCCGTGAGGTTCTGGGGGCCGTCCGGGGGGTAGACCAGCCCTTCCGCGTATCTGCCGGCCACGGAAAGGAAGGCGTAGAGGGTGTTGACGAAGAGGCGCCGCTCGGGGATGGACGTGTCGAGCGTGCCGTCCGCCTTCGCCTTGCGGTAGACGGTGTGGAACTTGCGGGCGAAGACGTGGACGGCCTCGTTGTAGGGGCGCATCTGTTCGGCGGTGCACTCCTCGTGGATCACGTAGGCGTCGAAGTTGCGGTTGAAGCGCAGCAGGTCGCGGTGGCTCCGGTAGAGCTCGATGACGCTGTCGAGGAAGAAGTCCATCTCCGCGGCGGCGTCCATCTCCGCGCCGCCGCGCGCGGCGTAGGCCTTCTCGACCTCGGCGTAGTATTCGGCCCACTTCCTCGTCCCGAGCTCGATCACGAGGTCGGGCTTGGTCTTGAAGTAGCGGTAGAGCGTGACGATGCCGACGCCCGCCTCGGCCGCGATCTCCGTGAGCGTCACGGCCTCGATCGAGCGCGCGGCGAAGAGGCGGAAGCCGGCCTCCAGCAGTCGCGCCCTTCGCTCGGCCATCTCGGCCGCGTCCTTCTCCCGATTGCGCATTTCCGTCAATGTGGTTGTTCGATGATTCGATTCTAGCACCGGCCCTTCCCCGGCGCAACCGTTTTCGCGGGGCGGCGCGAGGCGGAGGCCGGGAAACCCAAAAGGGCGGAGCGTTAGCGGAGCCATGGGACTCATCGGAGTTTCATGGCCGGCGCGACAAGGAACTCCGATGAGTTGAATCCCTCCGCTAACGCTCCGGGGTTTTGGCTTGCCCTGCTCCGCCCGGCGCGGGGCGTGCGCGGGCTGTTTTCCTCACGCCAAGTTCGCGAAGTCCGCGAAGGCTGGTTCCCGGAATATCTTTGCGGACTTGGCGGACTTTGCGTGAGAATTCCACGCGACGCAGGGCGCTGGGTCACGGTCCGGAGGCGGCGGACGTTGCGTTCGTCGCGCCGACGGACACGCGGAAGAAGCGGGCGCCGGTGGCGGAGGGGGCGGCGGGATCGACGGCGCGCCAGCCGTCCGAGGGCGCGAGCGAGTCGCGCCCCCAGAGCGTGTAGGCGCGGGCGTCGCCGAGGTCGGGCGTCCAGCCGATGCGCGGCTCGCCGCCCTCGAGGTCGATCGAGACGACGAGGTCGCGGCTCGCCGGGTCGTCCGGGTCGAGCCCCGCGAGCCAGCTCGCCCAGAGGGAGCGGCCGTTCGCGCCGACGAGCCCCGCCGAGGCGCCGAAGGTTCCGGCGGTGTCCGCGAAAAGCGTCGCGTTCGTCGCGGCGAGGTCGGCGAGGTAGGCCGTCCCGTCGTCCGTCTCGCCGGGCGCGTCCCCGGCGCGCGCGGGGACGACGCAGCGCGTGTAGGCCTTGATCGTGGCGGCCCAGCTCAGGTCGGTCGGATCGACATGGTCCGGGTCCTGCGCGACGATCGTCTTCCCGTCGAACCACGTCGAGCCCTCGACGCCCGCCGTCTCGTCGTAGCGTCCGAAATACGAATTGCCGGCCCGGTGGTCGGGGTGGCAGCGGCCCGGGTTGTCGCTGTTGACGTAGTTGGAGAGGTTCGTCCCGACCTGCCGGTAGACGACGGAGAACGCGGTTCCGGGAACGAGCGGGACGGGCGTTTCGAGGGGAACCGTGGTGAATCCCGCGCGCTCCAGCTCGATCGACTGCCGGCAGGCGAGCGCGCCGCCCTCGACCGGCGTTGCGGCGCCGCGCGTCACGTTCGTGTAGACCAGGATCTCGCCGGCGTGCGGGAAGAGGCGGGACCAGACGCCAACGGCGTCGAGCCGCTCGCCGCTTCCGGCGGTGAAGACGGAGGCCTGGAGGTCGTGGTCGCTGTGGACCGCGGAGCTGGAGCCCGAGGCGTCGAAGATCGCGCCCTCCCGGTCGTGGCCGCGCACGGCGTCGTAGTCCTCGCCCTCGCCGGCGGGGAGGTAGATCGCGCCGGACTCCCGGGCCGCGAAGACGGCGTCGTGGTAGGACACGCGGATGAAGCCGTCGTCCGGCCCCCAGTCCGGTCCCCAGCTGTTCTTCACGATCCACGCGCCCGGACCGGGCGGGGGCGTCTTGAAGGCGTTGGTCGGGACGTTGTCGTCCCAGCCGACGAGCGTGACGGCGTGGTTGGCCGAATTCGCGACGGGGCAGTAGTAGGCGGGCGCCTCGGTGTATCCATTGACGAACTGCGTGTCGTAATACATCGACACCGCGACCGCGCCGTATTGCATCGTCGCCGCCTTGAGCGCGGCGGCCTTCTCCGGCGTGCCGTCGAGCGGCTCGGTCCATACGATGTCCTGGACGCGGACGACCGGCGGGAGCTGCGGGCTGTCGTGCGTCCAGTCCGACTTGTTCGTGATGACGCCGAAGACGTCGTTCGACTCGGCGACGGGCCCGGCCCAGCGCAGCAGATACGCCTCCGCCATCGAGTGGAGTCCGCCGTATTCGCCGTCTATCTCGGACCATCCGTGCAGGTTGACCAGGTTGCGCTCGGAGAGGTCGTAGAGGCCGCGGCCGGTTCGGAGAAGCTGCGTTTCGATCGTCGCGAGGGGGGCGAACGCCCAGCACGAGCCCGTCGCCTGCTGGTTCTTGGCGGGCGAGACCCAGCCCTGGTCGCGGGCGTCCCACTTCGCGGGCAGGGCGGTCCGCGCCGGTGCGCGCCGGAGGCCCGCCGCGCGCGGGTCGGCGACGCGTTGCGCCGGCGCGGTCCGCGGGTCGTCGAGCAGACCCAGGCCGCGCGGGGCGAGGTCCGGCGGATCCGCGAACGCGCTCGCGCCGCACGCGAGCGCGGCGGCGACGGACAGACGGAGGACAAGGCGTTTCATGGGGTGCCCCTTTCGCCGCGGGATTCTACCACACCCGCGCACGGGATTTCCACCGCAATCGTGCGCCGGCATGGCGCTCTGCGACGCTTTCGTGTAGAATGGAGGCCTTGCAAGGACGGAACAGGCAACGCATGGACGGAAACGCGGGAGAATCGGGGACGTGAAGATCGGGAAGGACGGAACGGAGGCGCTGGAGCGGCTGAAGGGGGCGGGGGAGCTGGAGCGTGCGGTCGGCGCCGGGGGACGGATGTCGGTCGCGATCGCGGGGGACGCGGGCTACACGAACCCCGACGGCAACCCGGTCGAGGCGCCGGCGGGGACGGTGTTCGCGGAGCTGGAGCTGGAGCCCGCGCCGGGGTCGTGCGTGCGCGTCGAGGTGGCGCTGCCGCGGCCGGAGCGCTGGGACGGCCGGCTCGTCGGCATCGGCAACGGCGGCGGCGGCGGGTGGCTGCCCTCGAAGGAGTTCGGCGCGCATCTGCGCCGAGGCCGCGCGGTGGCGACGACCGACCTCGGGACGAAGCGCGACGCCGCGCGCGCCGGCGCCGGCAATCCGGAGGTCTGGAAGGACTTCGGCCATCGCGCGACGCACCTCGCGATGGCCGCGGGCCGCGCGCTCGCGGCGGCGGCCTACGGGCGCGCGCCGCGATTCGTCTACTTCCTCGGCGGCTCCACCGGCGGGCAGCAGGGGATGATGCTCGCGCAGCGCCACCCGGAGGACTGCGACGCGATCCTCGCCGCCGTCCCCGCCCACGCGCGCACCGCGCTGCACGCCTACTTCCTCTGGAACTGGCGGGCGCTGCACCGTCCCGACGGCTCGCTTCTCTTCTCTCAGGCGCAGGAGAGGGCGTGGCACGAGGCCGCGCTCGCGGCGTTCGCGCCGGACGAGCGGCTGGAGCGGGCGCGCGGACGGTTCGCCTCCGATCCGCGCTGGACGCCGGCGCGCCTTGAGGAGGCGCTGCGCGGCGCCGCACAGCGCGACCCGTCGCTCGGTCCCGGGCATCTCGCCGCGCTGCGGCGACTCGTCGAGGGACCCCGCCACGCCGTCACGGGCCGGCGCATCCACGGCGGGCTCCCGCCGGGCGGGCCGTTCGCCCCCGCAATGGGCAACCTCTGGATCTTCGACTGGGTCTTCGGCTCGGACTTCGACCCGGCGCGCTTCGACTTCGGCGCCGACTTCGACCGCTACGCGGCCGCGCTCGCGCCGGACCTCGACGCGGAGAGCGTCGATCTCGACGCCTTCCGCGCGCGCGGCGGGAAGCTCCTCCTCTATTCCGGAACGTCGGACTCGTGCGTGCCGTGGCACGCGACGGCCGCCTGGTACGAACGGCTCGCCGTGCGCTACGGGCTCGAGGCGGCGCGCGCGTTCTGCCGCTACTACCTGCTGCCCGGGCGCGAGCACATGGGCGGGCCGGGCGTGCAGACGATCCGCGACGAGTTCGGACTGCTCGTCCGCTGGCGCGAGAAGGGCGTCGCGCCGGCGCCCGTCGGGCACGGCATGACGCCGCCGGCGTTCGACCTGCCGCTCGAGCCCTGGCCGATGCGCTAGCCGACGACCTCGGCCCAGAGGCGGTCGAGGCGCTGGCGCGAGGCCGGGACGGCGGTGCCGAGGGACTGGGCGAAGACGGCGACGCGGTATTCCTCGACGAGCCAGCGGTAGCGCTCGGCGGCGGCCTCGTCGAAGGGCGGATTGCCCTCGCGGTCGCCCACGAGCGCGGCGTAGCGCTCCCACGCCTCGCGCACGGGGCCCATCTTCCGCCGGTCGGCGGCCGGGTCGAAGGACGCCGCGTCGAGCCGCTTCCGGATCGCCTCGAGGTAGCGCGGATACTCGGCGAGGCGCGCGGACGGGACGAGCGCGGCGAAGCCCGGCGGGCACAGCCATCCGATCTGCTCGGCGACGTCGCGCACGGTGTCGGGATGCAGCGCCGGGACGGCGTCGAGCGTCTCGAGGCATTCCTCCGCGAGCCCGTCGACCGCCTCGGCGAGCGTGCGCAGGTTGCGCGCCAGCTCGCGGCAGCGCGGCGCGCGCTCCTTCGCCCACGCCTCGAGCGCCGCGCCGGAGCGGGGCGGATCGTCGCCGAAGGTTTCGAGAAGCGCGCGGCGTTCCGCCGAATGCTGAATGCTGAATGCGGAATGCGGAATGACTCCCTCACCCGGCTTCGCCGGGAGCCCCCTCAGGGAGGGGGCCGGCGCTGCGCGCCGCGGGTCCTCTCTTCGCGTGTTCGCGCAGCCCGTGTTCGTGCCGCTCGGGTCCGCGCCCCGCGCGGACCTGGCTCCCCCGCTGGGGGAGCTGTCGAGCGAAGCGAGACTGTGGGGGTCGAGCGGCTGGTATCGGGAATGGCGTCGGGGGAGGGCTGGCGCGAAGAGCGAGAGCGAGAGGTCGGCGAGGGCGGCGGCGCCTTCGGCGTGGGCGGCCGCGGCGGAGGCGGCGGTGGGGAAGAGGCGGACCGCTACGCGAAGTGACGAGTGACGAGTGACGAGTGACGAGTGGTCCGCTGGCGGGACTCCTGCGCCGTTTGCCTTTGCGGGGGCGGCGGCGACGGCGCCGCCGCCCCCGCTTTGCTCCCTATTGAGCGCGGGAAAGGCGCTCACCGCGCGGCCGCCGATGCGGGCGAGGAGGATGCGGTCGGGGAGGGGAGGGCAGTCGGAGAAGCGGCGGAGGGAGGGGAGCTCGCGGAAGCCGCCCTCGAAGACGAAGTCCTCGCGCGCGGGAAGGGCGCCGGGGGCGAGGCGGTCGTATTCGTCGCGGAAGGCGAGGATCTCGGAGAGGTCGCGCGAGGCGAAGCGTTCGCGGCCGCGGGCGTCGACGACGCGCCAGCGAATGCGGAACTGGGGCGGGATGTCCTCCTCGGCCCAGGAGTCGCGCGGGAGGCGGACGCCGAAGTCGCGGGCGAGCGTCTCGACGAGCGTCGCGGGGAGCGGGCCCTCGGGCGGGAGGGCGTCGGCGACGAGGCGCGCGAGGGCGTCGATGTCCGGCGTGCGCGGCGAGTGGCCGCAGCGCGCGGCGAGGAGCGAGAGCGGGGCGTGCGGGAGCGACCGCAGGAGCCACGCGACGAACCCCGGAAGCGCGCCCGGGACGAGGCGGGAGGGCTCGAGCAGCGGCAGCAGCGGGATCGCCTCGGGCGTGACGGTGCAGGTGATGCCGTCGTCCTCCGCGCGGGGGTCGTGACGGTACGACAGCGGAAGGCGGAGCCCCTTTCGGGCATTGGCCTCTTTCCGCTCTCGCGGAGCAATCGTCGCAAACAGCTCGACGTAGTCGGGGAAGTCGTCGGGGGAGAGGCGGGCGGAGGCGGAGGACTCGGGGCGGGGGATGAGGAGGCGCTCGGCCTCGGAGCGGGGGACGCGGGAGAGCCAGTCGCGGAGGGCGGCGGCGCTGGTGCATTCGGCGGGGAGGCGCTCGTCGAGGAAGGCGCAGAAGGCGTCGGTCTCCAGGTCGACGGAAAGGGCGCGGGTCTTGCGCGCCTCCTCGGTGCGGGCGGCGATGGTCTCGAGGTTGCGGCGGACGATCTCCGGGACGGGCTTCGGGAAGGCGCCGCCGACGAGCCCCTCGCGGATGAGCAGCTCGCGGGCGAGGGCGGGGTTGGCGCGGGAGATGTCGCACCGGACGCCGTCCTGCACGACGAGCCCGTAGAGCACGGCGCGGCGCGTGGCGCGGGCGGTCCCGGTCCGCGGGTCCCAGGACTCGCCGGCGTAGTGGTAGCGGCAGACGTGCCGCGCGAGGGGCTCGATCCAGTCGGGGTCGATCGCGGCGGCGCGGCGCGCGAAGAGGCGCGCGGTGTCGACGAGCTCCGCGGCCATCACCCATTGCGGCGGTGCCTTCGCCTTCGCGAGGCCGGAGCCGGGGAAGAGGACGAATCGGCTCCCGCCCGCGCCCTTGTAGTTCCTCTCCTCGGGGTCCCAGACGCCGATGTTGGAGAGCAGGCCCGAGAGCAGCGCGCGGTGCAGGCCCGGGTCGCCGCCGCCGGAGGAGTCGACGCGGAGGCCGTCGCGGCGCAGCGTCTCCTCGAGGCGGTCGCGGACGTCCTCCCACTCGCACATCCGGCGGTAGGAGACGTAGCTCCTCTCGCAGTCGCGGCGCATCGCGGAGCGCGAGAGCGGATGCGCGGGGTCGTGGTAGCGGCGCCAGAGCAGGAGGATGCCGTCGAAGTCCGAGCCCTTGTCGCGGAACGCCGCGTGCGCCTGCCGCGCCTCCTCCTGCCTCTCGGCGGGGCGCAGGAGCGGATCCTCGCAGGCGAGCGCGGAGACGACCGTGAGCGCGTCGCGCAGCGCGCCCTGCGCGTCGGCCTCGTAGAGCATCCGCGAGAGCGAGGGCTCGAGCGGGAGCTTGGCCAGCTTCCTTCCGAGTTTCGTGATCCGGAAGAGGGAATGCTGAATGCTGAATGCTGAATGCTGAATGGGCGCGGGCGTTCCGCCCGCGGAGGGACGGCCGCGCGATTCACGGGGCCGGCATTCAGCATTCAGCATTGTGCATTCAGCATTCTCTTCGATTGCGCCGAGGGCGAGAAGCTCCTTGTGCCCTTCCCGGACCGCGGCGGAGGCGGGGGGCTGGAGGAAGGGGAAGTCGGCGATGTCGCCGAGCCGCCAGTCGAGCATCGAGAGGATCGTGCCGGCGAGGGAGGCGCGGCGGATCTCGGGGTCGGTCTGCGCGGGGCGGCGCGCGAAGTCCTCCTCGGAGTAGAGCCGGATGCAGACGCCGGGGCCGACGCGCCCGCAGCGCCCCTTGCGCTGCTCGGCGCTCGCCTGGGAGATGGGTTCCACGCGGAGGCGCTTCACGCGGGCGCGGGGGTTGTAGCGCGAGAGGCGGGCGAGGCCGGTGTCGACGACGTAGCGCACGCCGGGGATCGTGACGGAGGTCTCGGCGACGTTCGTCGCGAGGACGACGCGCGTCTTCCCGGGCGCGAGCTCGAAGGCGCGGCGCTGCTCGGCGGGCGGGAGGCTCGCGAGGAGCGGGATCGCCTCGACGCCGGGCAGGCGCCGCCCGCGCAGCGCCTCGGCCGCGGCGCGGATGTCGCGCTCGCCGGAGAGGAAGACGAGGACGTCGCCCTCGTAGGGTCCGGCGAGGCACTCCTCCACGGCGTCCGCGACGGCGGCGGCGAGGTCGGGCTCCTCGCCCTCCGGCGGGCGCCAGCGCACCTCGACCGGATAGGCCCGGCCGGGGATCGCGAGGACGGGCGCGCCGCCGAAGAAGTCGGAGAAGGCCTTCGTCTCGAGCGTCGCGGAGGAGACGATCACGCGCAGGTCGGGGCGGCGCGGGAGGATGCGCTTCAGGCACCCGAGGACGAAGTCCACGTTGAGCGTGCGCTCGTGGGCCTCGTCCACCATGATCGTGTCGTAGGCGCGCAGGAGCGGGTCCGAGCGCAGCTCCGCGAGCAGGATGCCGTCGGTCATGAACTTCACGCGGTTGTCGCGCGAGAGCCGCTTGCCGAAGCGGTGCTGCCACCCGACGAGGTGGCGCTCCTCGCCGAGCTCGCGCGAGACGCGCTCGGCGACCGTGACGGCGGCGAGGCGGCGCGGCTGGGTGACGCCGACGAGCCGCCCCTTCGCGCCGCGGCCGAGCTCGAGGCAGATCTGCGGGATCTGCGTGGTCTTGCCGGAGCCCGTCTCGCCGCACACGACGACGACCGGGTTCGCCTCGATCGCGGCGGCGATCTCGGCGCGGTGCTCGAGGACGGGGAGGGCGGCGCGCGCCCGGGGGTCGGGCGTCACGGGACGGGCGTCTCCGAAAGCTCCGGCCGGCGCCCGGCCGAGCGGATGAACTGCGCGAGGAAGGCGAAGTTGCGGTCGAGGCCCGCCAGGTCGATCGGATGCGGCCAGCGCAGCAGGTCCAGGAGGTAGAAGCGGTCGCCGAAGCCCTGCGCGCGGTCGTAGTCCCGGACGAGCGCAAGGTAGGAGCGCGCGAGGGCGAGGGAGGGCGCGCGGCCGGTCGCCGCGAGGTGCGAGAGCGGATCGGCCGAGGGGCTCGCCGCGAGGCGGCACAGGTCGCAGAGCGGCAGGGCGTTTCCCGGGCCGGGCGGGAGCCCGGGCGCGATGCGGCGCGGCGCGCCCGCGGCGGCGGGCGCGCCGCAGAGCGCGCAGACCGCGGGGTCGAGCGGCGGCGGGGGCGGCGGCTCCTCGCCGGCGAGGAGCGCCTCGTAGCGCGCCTGGCAGATCGCGTAGCGGCGGCGAAGGGACGACGGCCTCCCCAGGCACTCCGCCACGGTGTCGAGCCTCGCCCGCAGCGCGGCCCATTCCTCGCGCAGCGTGAGCGGGCGGGGGCGCGGGTAGCGCGGACGGAGGTCGTTGAGGAGGAGCGGCATCAGTGCACGCCGGTGTCGCCGCGCTGCGGATGGTCGAACTCGGCGGGCGCCGAGTCCTTGTCCGCGAGGGCGGCGTTGAGCGCCTGGATGTAGGCGCGGATCGAGGCCTCGACGATATCCGTCGAGACGCCGCTGCCGCGGTAGGTGCGCCCGTTGTGCGAGACCTTCACCGTCGCCTCGCACTGCGCGTCCATGCCGCCGTCGACGGCCGTGAGGTTGTAGACCTCGAGGCGCGCGGAGGGCAGGCCCGCGATCTCGCGGATCGCCGCGTAGCAGGCGTTGATCGGGCCGTCTCCCGTGCCGACCTTCTCGACGAGCTCGCCGTCGAGCCGGAGGCGGACGGTGCCCATCGGCGTGATGACGTCGGACGCGACGACCGAGAAGCGGTCGAGCGCGAGGCGCTCGGGGGCGTCCGCGCCGCGCGAGTGGCGGGCGAGCGCCTCGATGTCGGCGTCGGAGACGGTCTTCTTGCGGTCCGCCAGGTCCTTGAACTTCGCGAAGAGCTCGTCGATGCGGGCGTCCTCGAGGCGGAAGCCGAGGTCGGCGAGGCGCTGCGCGAAGGCGTGCTTGCCGGAGTGCTTGCCGAGCACCATCTTGTTGCGCGGCAGGCCGATCGACTCGGGCGTCATGATCTCGTAGGTGAGCGGGTTCGCGAGGACGCCGTGCTGGTGGATGCCGGCCTCGTGCGCGAAGGCGTTCTCGCCGACGATCGCCTTGTTGGCCTGGAGCTTGGAGCCCGTGACGCTGCACACGCACTTGCTCGCCGCGTAGATCTTCGTCGTGTCGATGCCGGTGTCGGCGCCGAAGAACGCGTGGCGCGTCTTGAGCGCCATCACGATCTCCTCGAGCGAGGCGTTGCCGGCGCGCTCGCCGATGCCGTTGAGGCAGCACTCGACCTGCGTCGCGCCGCCGCGGACCGCGGCGAGGGAGTTGGCGACCGCGAGCCCGAGGTCGTTGTGGCAGTGGCAGGAGAGGACGACGTCCTTCGCGCCCGGAACGTTCTCGAAGACGTCGCGGAAGAGGTCCTCGTATTCCTCCGGCATCGCGAAGCCGACGGTGTCCGGCATGTTGATCGTCGTCGCGCCGGCCTCGATCGCGGCCTGCACGACGCGGTGGATGAACGGCCGCTCGGAGCGGGAGCAGTCCTCCAGCGAGAACTCGATGTCCTCGCAGAGCGAGCGGGCGTATTTCACGCACTCGACCGCGGACTCGACGACGGCGTCCGGCGTCATCCGGAGCTTGCACTCCATGTGGAGCGGCGAGGTGGCGATGAAGACGTGGATGCGCGGATGCCTCGCGTCCTTCACGGCCTCCCACGCGCGGTCGATGTCGGCCTTGCGGCATCGCGCGAGCGACGCGACGACGGTCTTCTTCGCCGCGCGCGCGAGCGCCTGCACGGCCTCGAAGTCGCCGGGCGAGGACGCGGCGAAGCCGGCCTCGACGACGTCGACGCCGAGCGCCTCCAGGTGCTCGAGGACGAGGAGCTTGTCGGCGAGGTTCATCGAGCAGCCCGGGGACTGCTCGCCGTCGCGGAGGGTGGAGTCGAAGATCTTGATGCGTCGGGTTTCGGTGGTCATGGCGGCGCATTCTCGCAAACCCCCGCGAGGAACGCAAGCGCAAATTTCGCGCGAAAATTTCGCTTGCAATCCGGGGGGGCATTTGATACCTTGCACCCCCGTCGCCGCGCATGCGGGGACGACTTCGAAATCCGGCGGGGTGTAGCGCAGCCTGGCTAGCGCGCTTGCTTGGGGTGCAAGAGGTCTCGAGTTCAAATCTCGACACCCCGACCATTTTCGAGGTTCTCCGGAAAACGGCGCCGGAAGGCGCCGGTTTTTTTACCAACCCCCCGGCCGGGCGACCGGCCGCCAAACCCCGAGGTTTGCAAATTGGCGGACTTCCTGAAGTTTGAAGGCGTGACGAAGCGGTTCGGCCCCCTGAAGGCGGTCGACGACGTCACGTTCGGCGTGGAGAAGGGCGAGTTCTTCTCGCTCCTGGGCCCCAGCGGCTGCGGCAAGACGACGCTGCTGCGCATGCTCGCCGGCTTCGAGCAGCCCGACGCGGGCCGCATCCTCCTGGACGGGAAGGACATCACGCGCCTTCCCCCGGACCGGCGCCAGGTCAACACGGTCTTCCAGAACTACGCGCTCTTCCCCCACCTCTCGCTTCGGGACAACATCGCCTTCGGCCTGCGCCTGCGCCGCCTCCCGAAGGCGGAGATCGCCGAGCGCGTCGACGAGATGCTCGACCTCGTCCAGCTGCGCGACCAGGCGGAGAAGAAGCCCACCCAGATCTCCGGCGGCCAGAAGCAGCGCGTCGCCATCGCCCGCGCCCTCGTCCTCAAGCCCGAGGTGCTGCTCCTCGACGAGCCGCTCGCCGCGCTCGACCTGAAGCTGCGCCAGCACATGCAGATCGAGCTGGACAACATCCACGACCGCGTCGGCATCACGTTCCTCTACGTCACGCACGACCAGGGCGAGGCGATGTCGCTCGCCGACCACATCGCCGTGATGAACCACGGCCGCGTCGAGCAGCTCGACCCGCCCGCCAAGATCTACGAGGCGCCGCGCACGTCGTTCGTCGCCGCGTTCATCGGCGACACCAACTTCTTCGAGGGCACCGTCTCGCGCCTCGTCGACTCCGACTACTGCGAGGTCACCGTCGAGGACCTCGGCACGATCCGCTGCTGGAACGACAAGCACATCAAGGTCGGCGCCAAGGTCTACCTCTCGGTCCGTCCCGAGAAGATGCACCTCACGCACGAGAGGCCCGCCGACCTGCACGAGGGCAAGGTGAACGTCTTCCCCGTCACGGTCTACCAGAAGGTCTACCAGGGCGCCTACACGCGCTTCTGGGTGCGCCACGGCGAGAACGCCGACGACTGCTGGGAGCTCTCCGTCCTCCAGACGCACAGCCGCTACCTCCTCGACACGCGCCCCATCACCTGGGACGACGAGGTCTGGCTCTCGTGGCACGCCGACGACGGCTACATGCTCGAGAACTACGACGAGCGCGACGAGACCCTGCTCAACCACCCGACCGAGGGCCCCGAGGCGGCCGACGACGCCGCCGGGGAGCCCGCGCCCGCGGAGGCGAAGGAGGACGGCGATGGGCGCGCCGAATAGCGCCGCCCCCGCGCCCGCGGAGCCCCCCGCGGCGGCCCCCGCGCCCGCGCGCCGGTCCCTCTGGGCCCGCGTCCGCCACCACGGCGGCGAGCTCGCGCTCACCGCGCCGTCGTTCCTCTGGATGACGGTCTTCTTCGTCGTCCCGACGGTCCTCGTCTTCCTCCTCACGTTCCGCCCGACGGCGCTCGACGGCGGCGTCGGCGAGGGCTGGACGCTCCAGACCTGGAGGACGATCTCCAACCCGAACTACCCGGCGATCGTCTGGCGCACGGTCTGGCTCTCGTTCCTCGCGACGTTCCTCTGCATCGCGATCTCGCTGCCGTGCGCCTTCGCGATGGCGCGCATCAAGCCGAAGTGGCGCTCGACGTTCGTCGGCCTCGTCATCCTGCCGTTCTGGACGAGCTTCCTCATCCGCGTGTTCGCGTGGCGCATGCTGCTGCACCCGGAGGGGTTCCTCTCCCAGGTCTTCCACCGGACCTACTCGATCTTCGGCTGGCAGTTCCACTTCCTCGAGCCGTCGACGACGCTGCTCTACAACGCCTTCGCCGTGCTGCTCGTGATGGTCTACACCTACCTGCCGTTCGCCATCCTGCCGCTCTACGCGGCCGCGGAGAAGTTCGACTTCAGCCTCGTCGAGGCCGCGCTCGACCTCGGCGCCAAGCCGGGCCGCGCCTTCCTGCGCATCTTCGTGCCGGGCGTGCGCGCGGGCATCGTCTCCGCCGTGATGATGGTGCTCATCCCCGCGCTCGGGTCCTACGTCATCCCCGACATGGTCGGCGGCAAGGACAGCGAGATGATCGGCAACAAGATCTACCAGCGCGCGATCCCCGACCGCAACCTCCCGCACGCCAGCGCCCTCTCCGCGCTGCTGATGCTCGGGGTGCTGCTGCCGCCCGGGCTCGCGTGGCTCGCCACGCGGAAGCGCCATATCGGCGCCGTCGAGACCGACGTCGTCTCGTCGCTCGACAGGCCCGTCAACCTCGGAAACAGCGGCGGCCGCCGCCGCGCCGCCGCGGGAGGACGCGCATGAAACGCCTGCAACGCCGCTCCCTCGCGACCTTCTGGACGGTCCTGCTCTTCTTCTACGTCCCGATCGTCGTGCTCGTCGTCAACTCCTTCAACGCGTCGCGCTTCAGCGGCGCGTGGAAGGGCTTCACCTTCAAGTGGTACAGGCTGCTCTTCAACGACCGCGAGATCTGGCACGCGCTCGGCAACACGATGCAGGTGGCGGTCGGCGCCACGTTCGCCGCGGTCGTCCTCGGCACGCTCGCCGCGCTGGCGCTGAGCAAGTGGAAGGGCCGCATCCAGTCGGCGCACTACGGCCTGCTCTACACGCACCTGGTGCTGCCCGACATCCTGATGGGCATCTCGCTGCTGCTCTTCTTCATCTCGATCGGGCTCAAGCAGGGGCTCTTCACCGTCTTCCTCGCGCACACCACGTTCTGCGTGAGCTACGTCGCGATGGCCGTGCTCGGGCGCCTCGAGGACTTCGACAACAACCTCCTGGAGGCCGCGCGCGACCTCGGCGCGAACCCGTGGCAGACGTTCTGGAAGGTGCAGTTCCCGCTGCTGCTGCCGGGCATCGTCGCCGGCGGGCTGCTCTCCTTCACGCTCTCGATCGACGACTTCGTGATCACGTTCTTCGTCTCGGGCACGGGCTCCGACACGCTCCCGGTGAAGATCTACGGGATGATCAAGCGCAGCCCGAACCTGCCGGAGATCAACGCGCTCTCGACGCTGATGATGTGCGTGACGATCCTCGCGGTCGTGGCCTCGCGGATGATGCAGGGCCGCAAGGGCCCGCAGGCCTCCGCCGGCTCCGCCAAGGCCGCCTCGGTCGCCGCCCGCCAGGAGAACCAGGGCGGCCGCGTCCGCCGCGCCTAGCGCCCCCCCCTAGAATCGGCGGCATGAAACGCATCCTGCTCCTTCCGCTCCTCCTTTCCGTCCTTCCGCGCGCGGCGGCCGATGATGTCCCGCCCGAGCGAATCCGCGCCCGCGAGGCGTTCGCGGAGAAGGGCTTCGGCATCTTCGTCCATTGGGGGATCTACGCGGCCTGGGGCAAGGGCGAGTGGTACCTCAGCAAATCCCGCATGCCCCTCGCGGACTACGAGGCGAAGGCGGCGGCGTTCAACCCGACGAACTTCGACGCGAAGGCCTGGGCGAAGGCGTTCGCCGGGGCCGGCGCGCGCTACGTCACGGTCACGTCGCGCCACCACGACGGCTTCTCGATGTTCGACTCCGCGCAGACGGACTACGACATCGTCGACGCGACGCCGTTCGGCCGCGACCCGCTCGCGGAACTCGCGAAGGCCTGCGCCGAGGAGGGGCTCGCCATCGGCTTCTACTATTCGCTCCTGGACTGGCGCCGTCCCGACTACCCGCGCTCCGCGTCGGACGGCTACGATTCCTACTTCGCGTTCATGACGAACCAGGTGTCCGAGCTCCTGACGGGCTACGGCCCGGTCCACTGCCTCTGGCTGGACGGAGAATGGGACCACGGCCGACGCAGCGGTTTCGACTGGCGGCTCGGCGACCTCTACGGCCTCGTCCACCGGCTGCAGCCCGCGTGCCTCGTCGGCAACAACAGCCACGAGAACCTCCTCGACGGCGAGGACTTCCAGATCTGGGAGATCAACTATCCCGGCGACCACGCCGGCCACATGAACGACAGCCAGACGGAGGTCGCGACGGACGTCCCGCTCGAATCCTGCTGGTCCACCACGGACGACGCCTGGGGCTACAACCCGGACGACCCGCTTTCGAAGATGACGGCCAGGGAGATTATCCGCCGCCTCGTCCGGACGCGCGTGAAGGGCGCGAACCTCCTGCTCAACGTCGCGCCCGCGCCCGACGGAACGATTCCGGAGACGATCCTCGCCCGCCTCGCCGAGGTGGGCGAGTGGCTCGGGCGCTACGGGGACACGGTCTACGGCGCCGTTCCGTCGCCCTACCGGGTCATGGCCACCGTCGCGACCGAGTCGGCCGACGGCCGGACGGTCTGGCTGCACTGCCTCTCCGACGCCACCCCGCACTACGGGATGTACATGGCCGCGCACCACACCGTCGTCCGCGCCACGGATCTCATCACCGGCAGGCCGCTCGCGTTTTCGCAGCGGCCGCACGGCGGCACCTCCATGCTCCAGATCTCCCTCTCCATCCCCGACGGCGTGCCCGACTACATCGTGAAGCTCGACGTGGAGCCCCTGCAAGAGCAGGGCGAACCTGCCGTCGAAATCGTCAATGTCGAACCCGGGACGACGAACGCCGCGGTCTACGCGTTCCTCCGATCCACGGGCGGCCTGACGTGGGGCTCGCTCTTCGCCGACTGTTCGGCTTCGCCCGATTTTTCGGACGCGACGTCCGTCAAGCTCTCCAGCGTCGGCGGCCCGGGCGGCATCCCCTGCACGCTCCCCGGCCTCGCGCCCGCGACGCGATACTGGGTCCGCCTCCGCCTCGCCGCCGGCAACCTGCCGGAGGCGGCGAGCGAACCCGTTTCCTTCACGACCGCGGTCGTTCCGACCGATTCTGCCGCGCCGTAGAACGCGATGCCGCGCGTCCTGCCGTGGCGGGGTGCTCACCCCGCCACGGCAGGACGCCCATGCTCCGGCGAGCGGGCGATCGCCACCCGTCGTACTTGCGGGTTAGCGCCCGTTGCGGTGCAGATGGCGCTCGAGGCGGGTGAGGAGCTTGGAGAAGATCATCACCATCACCAGGTAGATCGCCGCGACGGCGAGGAACGGGATGTAGGCCTGGTAGGTCTGCGAGCGGATGATCGAGCCGCCGCGCGCGAGGTCGTCGAGGCCGATGAAGGAGGCGATCGACGTGTCCTTGAGCATCACGATGAACTCGTTGCCGAGCGCGGGCAGGATGTTGCGGATGGCCTGCGGCAGCACGATGCGCCGCATGCCCTGGCCGTAGGAGAGCCCCAGCGAGCGCGCGGCCTCCATCTGGCCGTCGTCGATCGACGTGATGCCCGCGCGGATGATCTCCGCGACGTAGGCGCCCGAGTTGAACCCGAAGGCGAGGATCGCGACGAGGACCTTGTTGTTGAGGTTCGAGAAGATGATGAAGTAGGCGATCAGCAGCTGCACCGTCATCGGCGTGCCGCGGATCACCGTGATGTAGACCTTGCACACCGCGTTGAGGAGCCGGAGGCGGCCGTGCTTGTCGTGCGTCGAGCGGACGATCGCGACGAGGAAGCCGAGGACGGCGCCGAGCAGCACCGCGCAGAGCGCGACGGTGAGCGTGTTGCGCAGGCCGTTCGTGATGTAGTGCCAGCGGCCCTTGTAGACCTGCTCGGTGCGGATGGCGCCGTCCGGCCCGCGCACCTCGCACGTCCCGAACGGGATCTTCTTGACGAAGCAGACGTAGAAGTTGTTCTCGAACGCGGCGAGCGGGCCGCGGACGATGGGGAAGGAGAGGCGGAGGCGGTCGCCGGCGTCGTCGGCGCGGGCGACCCTGAGCTCGAAGGTCTCGAGGCGGGAGGGGTTCGCGGTCGCCGTGAAGGAGGCCTCGGTCTGGCCGGCCGCGAAGGCGAGCTCGTTGGTGGAGAGCGTGAAGTCGCCGTCGGCGCCGTTGGAGGGCTCGAGGGAATAGGAGGCGGGCTCGGCGGCGTCCTTGCGGACGAGGCGGACCTCGACCTCGCGGCCGGCGAAGAGCCCGAGCGGGAGGCGCGGGACGTCGCCCGGCGCGCCGTCGGGGCCGTCGGGGAGGGAGAGGGTGGAGACGCGGCGCCCCTCGCGCTCCTGGACGGAGAGCGTGAGCGCGGCGGAGGTCTGCCCGGCCTCGAGGGGGAGGCGGGCGGTGAGGGGGATCTTGCGGCCGGGGACCTCGAGCGTGATGTCGTAGACGATCCGCTCGTCGGACTCGGCGCGCGTGAGGTCGAGCGCCCGCGTGGCGGGCGCGTCGACCGGGACGGCGAAGCGCGCGCCGGCCCCGTCCGCCTCCCCGCCGGGCGCGGGCGACTCGTCCTGCGCGCGGAGCGGCGCGCCGCCCGCGAGGAGCAGGGCGGCGGCCAGGAGGGAGAGAGGACCGGAGGCGGAGCGGCTCGGTTTCATCGGCGGCCGTTACTCGGCGGCGGGGGCGGCTTCGGGCTTGGCGGCCTCCTCGGCGGGCTTGGCGGCCTCCTCGGCGGCGGCGGCGGCCTCGGCCTTGGCGGTCCACTCGTCCTTGATCTCGTCGAGCTTGCCGGAGGCGTCGAGATCGTCGATCACCTTGTTGAGGACGGCGAGCAGCTCGGGCTGGCCCTTCTTGATGGCGACGGCGTACTCCTCGACGGTGAGCAGCTCCGAGATGTCGTAGTCGGGCTCGCCCTTGATGACGGCCTTGGCCGGATCGATGTCGGCGATGACGACGTCGACCTTGCCGGCCTTCATCGCGGCGAACGCGCTGGCGGGCGAGTCGAACATCTCGGGCTCCTGGCCGAGCTTCTCGCGGACGTAGTCGGCGGAGGTGGTGCCGTTCTGGACGCCGACGCGCTTGCCCTTGGCCTCCTCGGCCTTCTCGGCGTCGAAGGGCTTGTCCTTGGCGAAGATGAAGACGATTCCGGTGCGGACGTAGGGGTGGGAGAAGTCCACCTTCATCTTGCGGTCCTCGGTGACCGTGATGCCCGCGGCGGCGAGCTCGGCCTTGCCGGCGATGAGGGACGGGATGACGGAGTCGAACTCGACGTCCTCGACGGCGAGGGTCTTGCCGAGCTCCTTGGCGACGGCCTTGCAGATCTCGACGTCGATGCCGACAACCTCCTTGCCCTGGCGGAACTCGTAGGGCGGGAAGGTGGCCTCGGTGATCATGCGGATGGTGCCGGGGGCGGGGGCGACGGCCTCGGCGGGAGCGGCCTCGTCCGCGAAGGAGAGGGACGCGACGGCGGCCGCGAGGGCGGCCAGCGGGAGGGTGTGCTTCATGTGTGGTTCCTTGGTGTGTTGGGTTGGTTTCGGAACGGGAGCCGGATATTCTATGCGTTTTTCGCCTCGCGCGCAAGGGAAACCGCGCGAAACGGGGCGGCCGGCCTACGCGGGCTGCTCGGCGGCGAGCTCGGGGGAGAGCAGGTTGCCACGGGCGCGGAGCTCGTCCGCGAGGCGGCGCGCGTCGAGGGAGGGCAGGGGAGCGCCCGCGCGGAGCGCGAGGGCGGCACCGAGGCCGGCGGCCTCGCCCGTCGCGGCGCAGACGGGGATGACGCGCATCGCGTCCCACGCGCTCGTGTCCCACGAGGCGCAGCGGCCGCACGCGGCGAGGTTCGCCGTGCGCGTCGCGACGAGGCAGCGCCATGGGATCGACCACACCGGACCGCGGCGGCGCCAGTCGGGCGCGAGGCACACGGCGTCGTCGAACCAGCGGTGCATGTCGCCCTCGCGCAGCTCGTAGGCGCCGGCGAGGCGGCGCGTCATCCGGAAGCACGGGATCGTCGGGATCTTGAACGGCTGGAAGTCCTCGTCCGGATGGTCGGCGCGGAGGTTCGCCAGACCGCGGCGGATCAGGTCGCGCGTCGCCAGGACCTGCCCCGTGACCTGCTCGCCGTCGTCGCCGCGGAAGAACGGCCCCTCGGCGCCGCCCCCCTTGCCGGCGTCCTTGTCGAAGGCGTGGGACGAGGTGTGGAGCCAGAGCTTGCCGCCGTCCTGCACCGTGTAGAACCAGCCGCCCGCGACGTTCGCGTCGATCGAGACGGTCGGCTCGCCCGCGAGGAAGCAGACGTCGGCGTCGCCGGTGGCGTCGACGACGGCGCCGCACGCGACCGCGGTGCGGCCGGACTTGTTCTCGACGGCGAGGTGCGTGACGCGGTCGCCGTCGCGGAGGGCTGCGCAGACGCGCGTGTCGTAGAGGATGCGGACGCCGGCGCGCAGCAGCGCCTCCTCCAGCGCGAGCACGTAGCCGTCCGGGTTGAAGCCGGTCTCGAGGCGCGGGCCGGCGGCGCGCGCCTCGCGCGTCGAGGCCGGATCGAGCCAGACCGGCGGCGGCGGACGGAACCCGGCGACGGGCGCCGGGTGCTTGATGTCGGCGACGGAGAGGTCGAACAGCTCGCGCGCGACGCCGCCCAGCACGACGCGGCCGCGGCCGTCGTCGATCGGGAGGTAGACCGTCACGTTGCCGGCGGTCGCGAGGCCGCCGAGCGTGCAGGTGCTTTCGAGCAGGAGGACCGAGGCGCCGGCGCGCGCCGCGGCGAGCGCGGCGGCGACGCCGGCGATGCCGCCGCCGGCGACGACGACGTCGGCCGACGCGGAGACGGGAAGATCGCGGGCGGGTTCGCGGACGGTGGTGTTCATAGGGGCGGATTCTACACGAATCGCCGCCGCGCGGCAACGCCGTTCTACACCGCGCGGAAGGAGGCGATGCGGGGTTCGTCGAGGGAGCGCTCGACGCGCAGGCGGAGCGTGCCGGCGGAAAGCGGCGGGAGGTCGAGGTAGCGGCGGCGGCCGATCGTCTCGCCGGAGGCGACGGTCGTCCAGCCTTCCGCCCCCGCGGGGCGGTGCTGGACGGAGAACCCCGCCACGCGCTGGCCCTGGCGGATGTCCTCCTCGATCCACACGCCGCGCGCGGCGCGGCCCTCCGGCAGCGCGAGCGCGATGCCGCCGCACGGGCCGATCTGCGCCTCGGCGAGCGTCGGCCCGAGGAGTTTGTCCGTCTCGGCGCGGAGCTCGCGCAGGCGCGCGGCGTCGGCCTCGGAGATAAGCCCCTCGCGCGTCGGCGGGAGGTTGAGGATGAAGCCCGCGCCGCGCCCGACGCTGTCCTTCCAGATGCGGACGAGCCAGTCGAGCGGGATGGGGGCGTCGCCGTCGCGGTGGAACCAGTGCGTGTCCTGGCGGATCGAGACGTCGACCTCGGCGGGCTTCCACTTCACGCCGGCGGGGTCGCCGTGGCGCAGCAGCTCCAGCCCGGCGGCGTCCTCCTCGGCCCAGCGGTCGTGGAAGCCGCACCAGCACGGGTCGGACGACTTGCCGGCCTCGTTGCCGATCCAGCGCAGGTCGGCGCCGCCGAAGTTGCCGAAGAGCACGGCCTGCGGCTGCCAGCGGTCGCGCGCGGCGACGATCTCCGCCCACGGGTAGTAGCTCTTCTGGTCGATGGAGCGCTTCTCCCGCGCGCCGCCGTAGAAGCCGTCGCCGCCGTTGGCGCCGTCGAACCAGACCTCCGCGAGCGGCCCGTACTGCGTGAAGAGCTCCTCGAGCTGGCGCAGGTAGTAGTCGCGGTAGGCGGGCGTGCCGTAGTCGGCGCGGTTGCGGTCCCAGGGCGAGAGGTAGAGCCCCGCCTCGATGCCCTCGGCGGCGCAGGCATCGACGAACTCGCGCACGACGTCGCCCCTGCCGCCGCGCCACGGCGAGTTGCGGACGCAGTGCTCCGTCCACTTCGACGGCCAGAGGCAGAAGCCGTCGTGGTGCTTGGCGGTGAGGACGAGGCGCGACATGCCGCCCTCGCGGGCGACGCGCGCCCACTGGCGGCAGTCGAGCGCGGTCGGCGCGAAAATCGCGGGGTCCTCGTCGCCGCAGCCCCATTCGAGGCCGGTGAACGTGTTGGGCGAGAAGTGGACGAAGCCGTAGAACGGCTTCTCGTGCCAGGCGAGCTGGCGGGGACTGGGAAGAGGGATGGATTTCATCGGACGTCGTCGAGCACGTCTCCGCGACGGTGCTTCGCGGCAAGAGGGCGAATCATGCGACGGGCGAGCCGTTCACGTAGACGGGAATCGGGCGGGAAGAGCGGACGACGACGCGCGGCGGCTCGTCGAGCGACGCGCGCGCGGCGCACTCGAGGTCGACGAGCGTGCCGTCGCCGAGGCGCAGGCGGCGGACGCCGTGCGCCTCGGGGAGGCGGACCGTCCAGTCGATGCGGTCCACGGTCGCGCGGATGCCGAGGACGTGCTCGAGGAGGAGCGCGATCGGCGCGACGCCGGAGAAGCCGACGAACTCGTTGCGCACGAGCTGGCCCCAGATGCGGCCGGGTTCGAGGGCGGTCGGGCTGTAGCTCTCCCAGAAGGTGCCGGTCTTGCGGAAGACCTCGGTCACGGCCTCGACGTGGCGGCGCGCGAGGCGGTGCGCGGCGTCCGCGAGCCCGCACGCGGCGAGCCCCTCGGCGATCATGTATTCCATCATGCACCAGACGCCGCCGCGCCAGTAACAGCCGCCGTCGGGGTCGAACTTCGGATCGTCCATCGACGTGCTCGCGGTGCCGCACGCGGAGAGGAAGCGCCTCGGGTCCTCGAGCGTCTCGAGCAGGCGGCGGGCGCGGTCGGGCGGCGCGACGCCGGCGAGCAGCGCCCAGAACGCGCCGACGTGCTGGCAGGCGACGCGGTTGCCGTCGCGGTCGAGGTCCTTGTAGATCCCGGCCTCCTCGTCCCACATGCGCTCGTTGGCGAGGCGCGTGAGGCGCTCGGCCTCCTCCGCGAGCTCGTCGCGCCCGGTCTCGATGCCGGCGGCCTCGGCGATGCGCAGGAGCAGGCGGGCGTCGAGGATCTGCTGGAAGGTGATGTCGACGAACGAGAGGTGGCCGTGGTCGAAGCACTCGTTGTAGAGCGTGTCGTCCATGCGCGGGATGTTGTCCATCCCGCAGCCCCAGCCGGAGCAGAAGTAGGTGCCGTCCTTCCAGGTGCGGTGCTTGCGGATCCAGCGGTGGTAGGCGAGCAGGTGCGGGTAGACGGCGGCGAGGCGCGCCCTGTCGCCGGAGAGCCGATACCACTGCCACTCGGCCCAGGCGAAGAGATCGCCGCCGACGCTGCTCGGGTCGTCGCGCTCGAAGGCGGAGCGGCCGTTGCGGATGTCGAGCTCGCGCGGGATGAAGCCGTCGGAGTCCTGGGCGCCGTAGAAGTTCTCGAGCGAGCGGATGAACGGGAACGCGCCGGCGCCGTACTTGCCGAACATCGTGATGAAGCAGCAGCCCCACACGAACACGGCGCCGGAGAACTTCGTGAAGACGTAGTTGCGGGCGAAGCCGCTGCCGGGCTCGGGCGCGCGGACCTTCGCGCCGCAGATCTCCCAGGCGCGGCGCCAGGCGGCGACCTCGTCCGGGTGGCCGTCCCAGAACGGCTCCGGAACGGCGTCGCGCCACGCCTCGGGCGGCGGGATGTCCTCGGGGCGGTCGAGCGGGGCGTCGCGCCGCGCGAACGCGCGGTCCTTCAGCAGCGGGCTGTCCGCCCAGGTGCGGTGGTGCTCGTAGGGGGCTCGGACGATGTCCTCGACGATGGTGTCTCGTGCCATGGCGGCGCTCCGGGGCTACTCGATGATCTCCTTCTCGGGATCCTCGAAGAAGTTGAGGGAGAGCGGGATGCGGCGGCCGCGGCGCTCGACGACGACCGCGATCTTGGTCGTCTCGGCGAGGCGCGCCATCGCGTCGTCGTAGACGGCGCCGATCTCCTCCAGCGTGGCGACGGGCCGGCCGCCGACCTCGCGGAGGATGTCGTTCTCCTTGATGCCGGCGCTCTCGGCGTTGCCGTCCCACGAGACCGCGGAGACGAACAGGCCGCCGTCGGGCGCGTAGAAGGCCAGCTGCGGGTTGTCGAAGCGGTTGATCTCCTTGGCGGTGAAGCCCCAGCGCGGCAGGACCTTCTCCTCGCCCTCGACGGCGCCCTTGGCGCGCGGCGTGACGGCGATCTCGAGCTCCGCGCCGCCGCGGACGACCGCGAAGCGCGTCTCCGTCCCCTCGGGGATGCGGCCGAGGCGGCGCTCCAGCGCGGGCATCTGCTCCCAGGTGAGCGCGGTCACGGGCTCGCCGTCGACGGCGACGACGCGGTCGCCCGCCTTGAAGCCGGCCTTGCGCGCGGGGCTGCCGAGGTCGGTGCCGGAGACGACGACGCCGTTGGTCGCCTCGAAGACCATGTTGCGGTCGAAGTCGCGCAGCGGCTGGAACCGGAACCCGAACCACGCCCAGCCGGCGCCGCCGTCCTCGCGCAGTGCGGGGAGGACCTCGAGGACCGTCGGGGAGGGGATCGTGAAGGCCTGGTCGCCGAAGAGCACCCCGCGCGCGTTGATGCCGACGACGCGCCCGGTGGTGTCGACGAGCGGGCCGCCGGAGTTGCCGGGGCTGATCGCGGCGTCGGTCTGGTACCACAGCGTGTAGCGGCCGGCGCCCTCGAGGTAGCGGTCGGTGCAGGAGACGATGCCCATCGTGACGGACCGCGCGAGGCCCCACGGCGCGCCCATCGCGAGGACGACGTTGCCGATCTCGACCGTGTCGGGCGAAAGCTCGGCGAAGGGCAGGGGAGGGGAGCCCTCCGGGCGCTCGAGTCGGAGCAGCGCGATGTCGAGGTCCTGGTCGAACCCGACGACGCGCGCCGGGAGCGCGGTGCCGTCGGTGAGGAGGCACCGGATCTCCTCGGCCTTGTCGATCACGTGGTGGTTCGTGAGCAGCTCGCCCTCGGGGGAGATCACGACGCCGCTCCCGGAGACGACGCCCTTCTCGTCCTTGCCGGAGCTCAGGTCCTTGCGGACGACGCGGATGTAGGCGAGGGCGGGGAAGACGGCGCGCTGCGCGGTCTCGATCGTGTCGCGGAAGTCGGCGGGGGCCGCGGCGGGCGGCGCGGAGGCGCAGCCGGCGAGCAGCGCGGCGGCGGCGAGGAGGGGGAGGGGCGCTTTCATGTCGCGGCGAGGTCGAGGAAGTCGAGGACGAGGCGCGCGAGGCGCTCGGAGTGGCGCTGGGCGCAGTCGACGACGTCGTTGCCGTCGAGCAGCTGGCCCGTCACGCCCGCGGCCATGTTCGAGACGAACGAGAGCCCCGCCACGCGCAGGCCGCAGGCGCTCGCGACCATCGCCTCGGGGACGGTCGACATCCCGACGACGTCCGCGCCGAGGATGCCGTAGGCGCGGATCTCGGCGGGCGTCTCGAACGCCGGGCCGCAGGAGAGGACGTAGACCCCGTCCGTCAGCTCGATCCCCTGGCGCGCGCCGGCCTTGTGCAGGAGCGCGGCGAGGTCCGGGGCGTAGACGCGGCTCTGGTCGGGGAAGCGCGGGCCGAACGCGGGGTCGTGGGGTCCGCGCAGCGGCGTGAGCGGCGAGAGGCGGAGGTGGTCGCGGATCACGACGACGTCGCCCGGCCGGAGCGTGGGGCGGATCCCGCCCGCGGCGTTGGTGACGAGGAGGACGGGGCAGCCGAGCCGCTTGGTGAGCACGGCCGGCATCACGACCTGCTCCCACTCGCAGCCCTCGTACCAGTGGCGTCGGCCGCAGAAGACGAGCGCCGTGCCGCCGCGCGGCCCCTCGACGAGCAGGAGCCGGCCGTCGTGGCCGACGACCGTCGCCGCGCCGAAGCCGGCGATGGCCGAGTAGGGGGCTTCGGCGAGGACGCGGAGCGACCCGACGGCGCGGTTCCAGCCGGAGCCGAGCAGGAGCGAGGCGTAGGGGCGTGCGTCGCGGAAGGCGGCGGGGAGGGACGCGAGGGCGTCGCGGAAGACCTGTTCGTTCATGGGGGAGAGTCTACCACGCCGCCGCCCTGCGCGGCAAGCGCGGTTGCGGGCGGGCGCGCGAACGTGTAGAATGCGCGGGCAACGCGGATGCGTTTCCGCGCAGGAGCACGACGATGGCCGAGACGACCGACACCGAACCGAAGAACGCCGCAGACACCGCCGCGGGGACGGACCCCGCCACGCCGCCGCAGGAGGCCGCCGCCCCCAAGCTGCCGCCCCGCGTCGCGCACTGGTGCTCGATGCTGCTCGACCTCTCCCGCCGCAACCGCCTCCTCAACTTCAAGGACGGCGCCGGCGCCGTCCGCCTCGCCTTCGACGCGCCCGAGTTCCTCGAGGACGCCGTCGCCGAGGACAAGGTCTACCGCATCGTCGAGGTCCCCGAGAAGGGCCCGAGGATCGCCGCGCTCTTCGCGGACGCCGCGAAGCCGGCCGCCACGCCGGCCGACGACCCCGAGGCGGCGCAGGCCCGCGAGTTCCTCTCGAAGGAGTGCGCGGGCGGGCGGCTCTACGCGCTCGCGGGCGAGTCGGGCAACGCCTACAAGCGCCTGCTCGGCCTCTACCGCGCGGCGCGCAACGACCTGGAGGAGGGCGGCACGTGCACGCTCTTTCTCGCGCTTGGAGTCCTGAAGTGGAAGGACGGCAAGGGCGGCTCGGCGCCGGTCTACCGTGCGCCGCTCGTGCTCTACCCGGTCGAGCTGAAGCGCCTCCCCGGCAAGGAGGGCTTCTCGCTGCGCCGCACGGACGAGGACCCCGCGCCGAACGTCACGCTCCTTGAGATGCTCCGCCGCGAGCAGCGCGTCGAGGTCCCGGGCGCGGACCCGATGCCCGAGGACGAGCACGGCGTCGACCTCGCGAAGGTCCTCGCGTCCTACCGCGCCGCCGTCGCGCCGCTCGCGGAGTGGTCGGTCGAGCCCGAGGTCTGGATCGGCCGCTTCTCGTTCAACAAGTTCCTGATGTGGCGCGACCTCTCGTCGCGCCTCGACGACCTGGCCAGGTCGCCGATCGTCGCCCACCTGCTCGCGGGCGGAGGCGCGTTCGACGACGGCGTCGCGGCGGTCGACCCCTCCCAGGTCGACGCGCTCTCGGACGCCGCCTGGCCGCCGTGCCCCGTCGCCGCGGACTCCTCGCAGCTCTCCGCCGTGATGGCCGCCGTGCGCGGCCACAACTTCGTCCTGCACGGGCCGCCCGGCACGGGCAAGTCGCAGACGATCACGAACCTCATCGCCTGCTGCATGGCCGCCGGCAGGACCGTGCTCTTCGTCGCCGAGAAGCGCGCCGCGCTCGAGGTGGTGCAGCGCCGCCTGCGCAAGATCGGCCTCGCGCCGTTCTGCCTCGAGCTGCACTCGAACAAGGCCGGCAAGGCCGAGGTGCTGCGCCAGTTCAAGGAGTCGCTCGACTACGGCGGCGCCGAGCCGCCCGAGGCGTGGGACGCGACGCTCGCCGACCTGCGCGCGACGCGCCGCGCGCTCGACGGCGCCGTCGCCGCGCTCCACCGCGCGCATCCCTGCGGCCTCACGCCCTACCGCGCCTTCTCGCACCTGATGGCGCACGCCGGGGACGCCCCCGAGGGCGCCCCGGAGCTTCCGGACGCGCCGCTCTCCGAGGGCGCCTACGAGGCGTCGGCCGCGCTCGCCGGGACGCTCGCCGCCGCCGCGCGCGACGTCCCCGACGAGCTCTACGAATCGTTCGGCCCGATCGGCGCGACCGAGTGGACGCCCGCGTGGGCGGAGGCCCTCGCCGCCGCCGCCCGGCCCCTCCCGCCGCTCGCCCGCGCGCTCTGCCGCGCGGCGGCGCCGCTCGGGGAGGAGTGGGGCGAGACCGAGGCGAAGCTCCTCGCCCGCGAGCGCGGCCTCGCCGGCCGCGCGGCGTTCGCCGCCGCCTGGCCGGGCCTCGACGAGGAGAAGGCCGCGGCGCTCGACGCCGCCTCGCTCCGCGCCGCGTGGGACGACCTCCCGAACCGCTTCTTCCTCGCGCGCCCGTTCAAGCGCGGCGCGATCCGCCGGGAGCTTCTCTCCGCGTCCGCCGCCGGCGCGCCGAAGCCGAAGCTCCGCGCCGCCGACGTGCCGGCGCTGCTCGACGCGCTCGACGCGCTCCGCTCCGCGCGCGCCGACGCCGCCGCGTTCGGCGCCGCCGACCCCGGCGTCGTCGAGGGCGTCGTCCACGCGTGGGAGGCCTACCGCCCCGCGGCGGAGGCGTTCCTTCGCGCGGCGGGCGCCCCTGCCCCGCACGGAGTACTCCCCCCGGCGGCTGGCGCCGCCACCCCCCTCTCGGAGGGGGGCGGGCAAAGCGCCGGGACGGACTGCGACACGTCCGCGCAGGAGCCGGCCCCCTCCGAGAGGGGGCTCCCGCCGGAGGCGGGTGGGGGAGTCATTCAGCATTCGGCATTCAGCATTCAGCATTCCTCCCCCTCCTCTCTTCTCGCCGCGGCCGAGAAGGTCCTCGAGCTCGCCGCGGCGCGCCGCCCGGGACTGCGCGAATGGTGCCGCTTCCGCGCGGCGACCGTCGCGTGCGCGGAGGCGGGCCTCGCGCCGCTCGCGGAGGCCGTCGAGTCCGGCGCGCTCCCCGCGGACGCCGCCGTCGCCTCGCTGCGCGTGCGCTACTGCGAGCGCTTCACGCGCGCGGCGCTCGACGCCGACGCGACGCTGCGCGACTTCTTCGGCGGCGCGCAGGACGCCGCCGTCGAGGCGTTCGCGAAGCTCGACGCGAAGATCGCCGGGCTCTCGCGCGACATGGTTCTCGCGCACCTCACGCTCGCGAAGGTGAAGGCGACGAAGGACCGCGCCCTCTCCGCCGAGCTCTCGATGCTCAACCACGAGGTCGCGAAGAAGACGCGCCAGAAGCCGCCGCGGCTCCTCCTCGAGGCGATGCCGGGCCTCCTGCCCGTCCTCAAGCCGTGCCTCCTCATGAGCCCGCTCTCCGTCGCGCAGTACCTGCCCGCCGGGCAGAGCGCGTTCGACGTCGTCGTGTTCGACGAGGCCTCGCAGCTCACCGTGTGGGACGCGATCGGCGTGCTCGCGCGCGGCAAGCAGGCCGTCGTCGTGGGCGACCCCAAGCAGCTCCCGCCCACGAACTTCTTCCAGAAGGGCCAGGACGCGCGCGGCGCCGAGGACGAGGAGCCCGACGCGGGCCAGGAGGAGATCCAGGACCTCGACAGCATCCTCGACGAGTGCAAGGCCGCCGGCGTCCCGGAGCAGGCGCTCCTCTGGCACTACCGCTCGCGCCACGAGTCGCTCATCGCGTTCTCCAACGAGCGCTACTACGAGGGGCGGCTCTACACCTTCCCCTCCGCCGCCGCGGCGCGCAAGGGGCTCGGCGTGCGGCGCGTCAAGGTCGACGGCGTCTACGACCGCTCGCGCACGCGCACCAACCGCAGGGAGGCCGAGACCGTCGTCGCCGCCGTCGTCGAGCGCCTGCTCGACCCGGCCTTCGCCGACAAGACGTGCGGCGTCGTCACCTTCAGCATGGCGCAGCAGGGGCTCATCGAGGACCTGCTCGACGAGGAGCAGGCGAAGCATCCCGAGATCCAGCGCTTCTTCGATCCCGCGCTCCCCGAGCCGTTCTTCGTGAAGAACCTCGAGAACGTCCAGGGCGACGAGCGCGACGCGATCTTCTTCTCCATCGGCTACGCGCCGGACGAGAAGGGCTACTTCGCGATGAACTTCGGCCCGCTCAACCGCCCCGGCGGCGAGCGCCGCCTCAACGTCGCCGTCACGCG
>Ga0310695_10000452_pt1 | contig 107360 bp, 110 predicted proteins | sample RumenRJG_04DNA_FD_203882 | JGI IMG/M metagenome (GOLD analysis project Ga0310695, IMG submission 203882) | Bovine rumen microbial communities from Lethbridge, Alberta, Canada - RJG_04 (v2) (version 2) | ecosystem: Host-associated > Mammals > Digestive system > Stomach > Rumen | place: Canada...
CATCCAAATCAACATCGCCGCCAACAAGAATATTATGCAAATCTCGTTTAAAAACATCACGGGATAAAGCATCGAAAATAATATGATGGAAAACAGCATATATAACAAAACCATCTTCTTCTTCAACAATTAAGAACCTGCATAAACTATCATGCAAATCAAATGGTTCTGTTAAAAATTGGGTAATAAAATCATTATTAACATCAGATTCAACAATAATAGAAGGCTCAGATCCTTTAATCAAATAAGGAACATCAAAATTATCACTAACGCACATGCCTAAAGCTGGATGCACATCAAACATCACACCCAAAGCAGATTTAATATCATTAATATCATACATGGCTGAAATATTCATTAATAAAGGAATTAAATAAGAATTTTCCTTACTATTGGCCTTAATATCCAAGTAAACGTTTAATTGTGGTTCATTTAAAGGACAACCCTCATCCAATGAGTATAAATTCAAATCAAAAGAAATATTTTCAACATTGTTTGCAATTGCATATGGAGTACGTAAACTTAAAATATCTCCGGCGGAAATATTAAAACCATCGAGATATGTTAATAATTTTATAGCAGTTAAAGAATCACCGCCAAGATGAATAAAATCATCATAAACACCAATATTCTCAAGATTAAATACTTTTTCAAAAGCATCAACAATCAACCTTTCATCATTAGTCCTAGGAGCAACATACTCAACAACTAAAGAATCAAAATCAACTTCAGGTAAAGCATCCTTATCAACTTTACCATTAACAGTCAAAGGAACCTCATCTAACCTAACAACATAAGATGGAACCATATAATCTGGTTTATGTTTAGCTACATAATCACAAACCAATTCTCTTAAATTACCCTCAAACTCCTCATCAGAAACTACAACATATGCAACTAACTCATTATTGCCATTATTATCCACAGTTTGAACGGTAACGTCCTCAACAAAATTAATACTCCTTATAACAGACTCCACATCACCCAATTCTACACGATTACCACGAATTTTAACTTGACTATCACGACGACCCACAATAGCTAATGTATTATCAGGCAACATCCTTACCATATCGCCTGTATGATACATTATACTCCCATCAAATGGATTGTCAACAAATGATTTAACTGTTTCCTCTTCACGATTTAAATATCCATCAGCTATTTGATGGCCTGCCAGGTATAATTCTCCCACTGCACCACAAGGTACACGTCTACCTTCCTGATCTAAAATATAAGCTTTGGAGTTGTAATTTAAAATACCGATTGATGTGTCATCAGTTTTTTGGGATATGTCTATTGATGTAATAAATGCAAATGCTTCTGTTGGTCCGTAGTCATCCATTACAATGTAGTTTTCTGGACTTTCGAATTTGCCTAATTTCTCTCCTCCTACTGATAAAACCTTCAATGAAGTATTATTAACATTTTGCATGAATAGTTTACTTACTTGGGTAGTTATGAATACATGCCCCACATTATTTCCAATGAGATACTCGTTTAATTTATCCATATCATATTTGATGTCTTCAGGTATGATGACTAATTGAGCACCAGAATATAAAACTTTGAATATTGACTTATATCCTGCATCAAAACCAATTGATGGATACAATGCATAAATATCACCATTCGTTAAGTTTTGAGCATCTGCATAATGGGCGGCTAAATTAAGAACAGATTTTCTAGTGATTTTTACACCTTTTGGGATGCCTGTAGTACCGCTGGTATAAAGAATGCCAGCCAAATTACCATAAACAACAGGCAAATATGATAAAGTACCAATACTCTCTTCAACAATACTAGAAACATTCACAAAAATACTATCGTTAGACAAATCATTTAAATGATTATAATTCTCATTGTCTGTAATGATAACTTTTGAATTTGAATCTTTTATCATGAACTCAATTCTTTCATCTGGAAGATTATTGTCTATAGGAACAGGAACAGCACCAATAGACAATACTGATAAAACACTGAATAAATACCATTCAGAACGTCCACATACAAAGGCAACACAGTCATCAACATTAACTTCGGCTTGTTTTAATAATTCAACAATCTTAAATGCGATAAAAGCACCCTCACCATAAGAATAAGAAATATTATCAAATGAAACAAGCGGATTGTCAGGATATTTGGATAAGTTATCATTAAAAGCATCTAAAACATCAGCATAATCCAAATCATGATCAGTATCATTAAAACTATCTAAAAGTTCAACATCATCATTAGAAATATAATCAATATCGCTCAAGGTTTCTTTATCTAATAATTGAACTAATATTTCTTTAAATACATTTACAAAACGTTCCGCTGTGTCCTGACTAATTATATCATCATGATTCAAACTAACAAGAAAACCATCATCTAAATCATTAACAAAACATAACAAATCAGAAACACTATCTGCTCCATCACTAAAGACAATCTCATCACCAACACTAGTTGTATCATTCAAATCATAATTATACTCAAAACTAACACTATTGGATAAACCAAACTCACTAACAAGCAAGCGGAAAGGATAAACACTATTGCCCATAGATTCTAAAATCAAATTAGAAATGCCTGATAAAAAATCACCAACAGAAGCATTAGTACAATCAACAAGAATAGGGATAGTACGAACAAACATGCCTAAAGCATCCTGACTGTAATCCTCATGACGACCATTCACAGTAAAAGTATAATAAACCTTATTCCCACCAATAAAACGTGAATAAGTATAAGCGAAAACAGCATTCAAGAAACTACTAACAGTAATACCTTTATCATGAACAAAAGACAAAATATCCTCACGTACGCCACGAATAGGGAGACTAACACTACCTGCACAGCCGTCAACATCATCCAACAAAGAAGAAACCTCATCAATATCAGCGAACATCTCCCTAAAGAAACCATAAGCAGCATCATAATCTGGCTTAAACTGTGAATCAAAAGAATCACGACTAGCATAAACAAAACCTAAATCAACCTTACCATCCAATTCTCCACTTAAAGCAAGTCCTAAATCCCTATTAATAATAACACGTGAAGTAGCATCACTAATAATATGATGCATATCATAAACAATAAACATACCATACTTATTATCTACTATAAAGAAACGAGCTAAAGATTTTCCCAAATCAAAAGGTCTAGTTAAAGTAGAATAATCATCTACATTTGTAATACTTATTTCTGGATAACTGTCACAAATCAATAAGGGCAAATAGCCAGTATCTAAAACACGACCTTTCAAAATAGGATGCTTCTCAATCAAGGCATGAATTGCATCTTTAAGTTCATCAACAGAATAATCACCAGTACATTCAAAAATGCCTGCAGTAGAATAAGCAGTATCTTTATCATGAACTTTCTCATCTAGGTAAACACCTAATTGAGGTTCAGATAAACAGCAAACAATATTATCAAATTTATAATTGGCAATGAACCTTAACTCCTCTTTAATATTATCCAAGAAAACACTAAATTTATCACTCAAATAAGTAGTTTGGGCATAATCACCATTAATAACATAAGAATCACCAACGCGTGAAACATTAAACGTGATACCATAAGATTCAGAGTCTAATACATCACTACTAATCTCACCATAACCGTTATCATCTTCAGACAAATAATAATTAATAGACTCAAACAACTCATTTTTAAATACAAATTCACTGCTTAAGAAATTAAAAGTAACTGGACAATGTTTAAACTCCAATTCTTCAGTAGTATATATTAAAGAAGCATAATTCAAACCTAAATTATTAACATCCTTAAATGCCCTCTTAAGACTATAAACATCACTAATCAAAGACAAATCATCATAACCGTTATACACTTTAACAGGAACAGGATATTGGCTTGTAAACCATCCCACTGTTCTGTTAAGATTAGCAACACTATCATCACGACCATAAGACTCACGATTAAAAATAATATCTTTATTATATGTTTTTTTATATGCTCTGCTGATTGCTAAAGCTAAATATTCATCTTCAGACAACCTCAACAAATTATCCGCATCAAAATCTATATCCACATTAAAAGAGAATATATTTGTTGGACCCATAATAAGTGAATCATCCAATAAAGCATTAACACTTAACCAATGCTGTTTTTCATCATCAGAAATATTATCAACTAAATTTTTAACATTATCTACCCACATCTTATATGGATAAGGTTTTACAATATCAATTCTTTCATTTTTAAGCAATTTATAATAAATATTTGTCAAATCACTAAGCAGAATATGCCAGCTCACACCATCAATAATCAAATGATGAATAACAATCAAAAGATAATCTTCATCATCATAATGAACTAAATTAACATCTAACAATTTATTTTCAATATCCAGGGATTGTGTAGATTTCACAAAAATATCGCGCATATTTTCTTCTAAATCATCATTAATGTTATATTCATTTATATTACAGACTGTTGAATTAATTGGCAGAATTTCCTGTTTTATATTATTGTTAATGATTTTATAGTGTGCTCGTAACATATCATGAATATTGCATAACTCATTAAAGGACTTCTGCAAAATATCCCTATCACAATCAACATTAAATTTTAAAACAAATTCTTGAGCATAATTATTCAAATTAACCTGATCAAAGAAATAACTTTGAATAGGAAGTAAATCAACAACACCTTCCATAGTGTCATAATGTATTGTTTCTATGTTTTCATTAACATGTTGTGCAATCAAATAAGGTTTTTTATAATTCAATATGTCTCGTGCACTGCAATGAATACTATTTTTCTCCAAAAGTGAACTAACACGAATAGCACTAATAGAATCTCCACCCAACTGCACAAAATCATCATATAAACCAATATTTTTTTGATTAAATACACTTTCAAAAATATTGACAATATGTTTTTCAGTTTCGTTTGTTGGTGCAACATATTCTGCACGTAAAACATCAAAATCAACATTTGGCAAAGCATGTTTATCTACTTTACCATTAACAGTTAAAGGAACCTCATCTAATTCAACAACATAAGATGGAATCATATAATCTGGTTTACGATTAGCTACATAATCACAAACAAATTCTCTTAAATTACCTTCAAAGCCATCATCATACACTACAACATATGCAACTAACTCATTATTACCATCATTATCCACAGTTTGAACAGTAACGTCCTCAACAAAACCGATACTCCTTATAACAGATTCCACTTCATCAAGCTCCACACGATTGCCACGAATCTTGACCTGACCATCACGACGACCAACAATACCAAGACTGCCATCGGGTAAAAACCTTACCATATCACCAGTCTTATAAATACGATCATAACCCACATCATCATCAAAGGAATTATCGAAAAATACTTTGGAATTTTCATCTTCCCTATTTAAATATCCTTTAGTTAACTGAGCACCTGATAGATATAATTCTCCTACAGCACCTAAAGGTACACGACGACGTTCACTATCTAAGACATAACCTTTAACATTACTAACAAAATGACCAATACTGGAATTATCAATACGTCTATTAGCAAATATGCTAGTAGATATAGCTAAATTTTCAGATGGACCATATGACTCAAATGGTCCAATAGAATCAGGTGCATTCAACTCACCTAACTTCATACCACCAAAACATAAAAGCTTAATAGTGGTCTCCATACCACTTTCAGCAAACAACTTACCTACCTGACTTGTAATATAGGTATGAGTACAATTATGTTCAACAAAATAATCATTTAAAGCTTTTAAATCCAACCTAATATCTTCCGGCACCACATACAATGACCCACCAGAAACAATTGGTGAATACAAAGCATGAACATGCATATCAAATACATAAGAACAGTGCATACCATAAACATCATCAGGGGTGAAATTAGTTTCATTCACATACCATAAAACAAAATTATTAATAGCCTGACGGCTAACTAAAACACCTTTAGGAGTACCTGTAGTTCCACTTGTATATAAAACACAGGCAACATCGTCCACATCAACACTAACATTATCCAAATGATTCAAACTACTAATTTCTCCATTAAGACTATCTACATTTAAAATATTAATATCAAGTCCATTATCTAAAATAATTTCACGCATGTGCTCTTCAGATTTATTACTAACTATAACAACTTTAGATTTTGTGTCTTTTAACATTAGAACAATACGTTCATCCGGATAATCTGTATCAATAGGAACATAAACACCACCCATTGACAAAACACCCAAACTAGCTAATAAAAACCACTCAGAACGCTCAACAAACAAAGCAACAAAATCCTGCCGAGCAACACCCAAAACATTTAAACCATGGGCAATTTCATTAGCAATAAAAGCACTCTCGCCAAAAGTAAAAGACTTATTTTCATAGCCTACCAAGACATTATCTTCATATTTTTCAAGATTATCATTAAATGCATCTAAAACATCACAATATTCAAAAGTATGATTAGTATCATTAAACTCATCTAAAAGAACCAAATCATCACAAGAAATATATGAAATATCACTTAATCCCTTAACATTTAACATCTCATTTAAGATAAATTTATAAGATTCAACAAAACGATCAATAAAAACACTAGAATATTTATCGCAATAAACAACACTTAAAAGATAATTATTGCCTTTCTGAATAATCTCCACATTTAAATCAGTGTTCAAATCACTCATACCATCTAATAAATCATCCTCATCATCATCTCTAATAGTATCATCAAAATCATTAGTATCAATAACCCAATCAGTTAAAAATTGGAAAATAATGTCCGACTTAATATCATACTTATTTGCCAATAATCTAAATGGATAATAATTATATCTCATAACCCCATAAACCATTCTAGAGACATGCTCCATAAAAGAGTCAATATTCTGATTTTTACAATTAACCAATAAAGGTAAAGTATTAACAAACATGCCTACAGAATCAAAATTATCAAATCTGTCACGGCCATTTTCCACAATATTAAATAAAACATTATCACTACCTACAAAACGAGACAAAGTATAAGCAAAAACACTACTAAAGAAAACATTCTCACTAACATTATGTTTTTCTAAAAATGAATTAAACAATTCATTATCAATATCCAAATCAATTAAAGTAGAACCGGGACCATCAGCCAAAACACTATCTAACAACTCACCAGCATCATCAGCATCAGCTAGCATAGACTCATAAAATTCCTCTGCTTCAGCATAATCACTACTTCCAGTAATTTGCTGATTAAAAGCAGAAACTTTCAAGAAAGAATCATCCAAATCAACAACTTTACCTTCAAGAATATGCTGTAAATCTTGTTTAAATATTGCTTTTGATAAACCATCGAAAATAATATGGTGGAAAACAGCAAATAAATTATAATCCTCATTGTTTTCAACTATTAAAAATCTACATAAACTTTCAGACAAATCAAATGGTTTAGATAAAAATTCCACAATAAATTCATCATCTGCTTCCTCAGATACAACATCAAATAATGGTTTAGAACCCTTAACTAAATAAGGAACATCCTCCTTATCACTAACACTCATACCCAAAATAGGATGAACATCCAACATACTCTCTAAAGCACTGATAATTGCATCAATCTTATATCTTCCAGATATATTCATTATAAGGGGAATAAGATATACATCGGTTTTATCATTGGCTTTAATATCCAAATAAACATTTAATTGAGATTCGTTTAAAGGACAACCCTCATCTAAAGAATAAATATTCCAATCAATAGGGAATTTATTAAGATTTTCAGCAATTAATTTTGGAGTTTTTAAACTTAAAATATCTGCTACATTAATATTAAAATCTTCTATATAACTTAATAAACGAATAGCAGTTAAAGAATCCCCACCAAGACGAATAAAATCATCATAAATACCAATCTTATCTTGGTTAAAGACTTTTTCAAATGCATTAACAATTATTTTTTCATTCTCATTAACAGGCGCAACATACTCTGTATGTAATGCATTCAAATCAACTTTAGGCAATGCACTCTTATCTACCTTACCATTAACAGTCAAAGGAATCTTATCCAACTCAACAACATAAGATGGAACCATATAATCAGGCTTTTGGTCCCTTACATAATCTTGAACACGATCCAATAACTCGATATTTTCTAAATCACTAGATAAAACTACATATGCTGCCAACTCATTATTACCATTATTTTTTACAGTTTGTACAGTAACATCATCCACATAATCAATTTCACGAATTACTGATTCAATATCTAATAACTCTACACGATTTCCTCTGATTTTAACCTGATTATCTCGACGATTAATAAAACCAATACTTCCATCAGGCAATAATCTGACAACATCGCCAGTATTATACATTCTTTCATATCCTTTAATATCGCCATCAAATGGATTTGCAAAGAATGCTTTTTCACTTTCATCCGGATTATTTATATATCCTTTACTTACCTGATAACCTGAAATATATAATTCACCAACAGCACCACAAGGAACTCTATTTTGATTTTTATCCAAAATATATCCTTTAGTATTATAATTAATGAATCCAACAGATGAATCATCAATTTTATCAATCACATCAGTAGAAGTGATGGATAAAACCGTTTCTGTTGGACCATAGACATCGCTTAAAACATATTCTTTTGGAGGTACAATATGTCCTAATTTTTCACCAATGGCTTGAATATGTTTAATAGAAGTGTCCCTAATATTTTCACAGAATAATTTAGCCACAGGAGTAGAAATAATACTGTGAGTCACGCCATGCCTAATGAAAAACTTATTCAATTCATCAATATTTAAACGGACCTCGCTAGGAACAATAGTGGTTGCACCACCAACAACAATAGAGGAATACATTGCCAATGTCACATCAAAACCTAAAGATGAAAATACTCCATGAACATCGTCCCTGCCAAATCCTGCAACATCCACATAGAACTCCACCATATTATAAATTCCCAATCTAGTTGCCAATACTCCTTTTGGAGTTCCTGTAGTTCCTGAAGTAAAATGAATACAGGCCACATCATCAAAACTAGGATCTACATAATCTAATTTCAACAAAGATCCTGCACTATTTTCCAAGCAAGAAACATTAATAACATCAAAATCACCAGCAATATCACCAATTATATCATCTGCTCTTTTTTGGAATGCATCTGTAGTGATAATGGTCTTTGAATTACATTTCTCAATCATAAATTTAATATAATTATCAGGATAATTCTCATCAATAGGAACATAAGCACAACAGCATGATAAAACTGCCATGCTGGCAAATAAAAACCATTCAGAACGTGGAACAAACAAAATTACGGGATCCTGACGAGAAACACCACAACCATTCAACATACTGGCAATTTCATTAATTATAAAAGCACTTTCACCATAAGTATACGACTTATCTTCACATTTTATTAAAATATTATTGGGATATTTGATTAAATTATCATTAAAAGCATCCAAAACATCAACATAATCCAAAACATGAGCAGTATCATTATAGGCATCTAAAAGAGCAAGATCATCACAGGAAACATAAGAAATATCACTTAACTCCTCAAAATTTAAAATATCATTTAAGATAAACTTATAAGATTCAACAAAACGATCAATAAAAGCACCGGAATACTTATCAGAATAAACAACACTTAAAAGATAATCATTGCCCTTCTGTATAATCCCTGCACTTAAATCAGCAATCAAATCGCTCATGTCATCTAATAAATCACCATCATCAGAATCAATATTCTCCCTAACAGATTTAATAATATTTACATCAGAATTATCATTATCCATAACCCAATCAGGTAAAAATTGGAATAAGACATCTGACTTAATATCATATTTTTTTGCTAGTAATCTAAATGGATAATAATTATGCCTCATAACACCATAAACCAAATCAGACACATACTCCACAAAAGAACCAATATCCTGATTTTTACAATCAATCAATAAAGGCAAAGTATTAACAAACATGCCTAATGAGTCATAATTTCCAAGACGGTCACGGCCGTTCTCTACAATATTAAATGAAACCTTTTCACTGCCTACAAAACGAGACAGAGTATAAGCAAAAACACTACTAAATAAAATATTCAAACTAACATTATGCTTCTCTAAAAATGAATCAAGTAAATCATAATCAATATCTAAATTTATCGAACTAGAGCCCGGACCATCAGCCAATACACTATCTAATAATTCACCAGTATCATCGATATCTGCTAGCATAAATTCATAAAATTCTTCCGCTTTAGCATAATCATTACTTTCAGCAATTTGCTGGTTAAAAGCAGAAGCTCTCAAGAAGGAATCATCCAAGTCAACAACTCCGCCGTCAAGAACAGTGATTAAATCTTGTTTAAAAACATCATTGGATATAGCATCAAAAATGATATGGTGGAAAACAGCATATAAAACAAAACTATCCTCTTCTTCAACAATCAAGAACCTAGATAAACTGTCATACAAATCAAAAGGTTTTGTTAAAAACTCAGTAATAAAATCATCATTAACATTTGATTCAACAATAATGGAAGGCATAGATCCTTTAATTAAATAAGGAACATCAAAATCATCACTAACACACATACCTAAAACTGGATGCGCATCAAACATCACATTCAAAGCAGACTTAATATCCTCAATACAGTATCCTGCTGGAATATTCATAAATAAAGGAATTAAATAAGCATCCTTTTTATCATTAGCCCTTATATCCAAGTAAACATTTAATTGGGGTTCATTTAAAGGACAACCGGAATCCAAAGAATAAACATCCAAATCAAAAGAAATATTCCTAACACTACCTGCAATAGCATAAGGAGTACGCAAACCTAAAACATCACCCGCAGAAATATTAAAACCATCAAGATAAGTCAACAATTTAATAGCAGTTAAAGAATCACCGCCAAGACGAACAAAATCATCATAAATACTAATATTCTCTCGACTAAACGCTTTTTCAAATGCATCAACAATTGCTTTTTCAGTTTCATTACTAGGGGCAACATACTCAACAGATAAACTAGCAACATCCACATTAGGCAAAGCACTTTTATCAACTTTACCATTAACATTCAAAGGAATATGATCCAATTTAACAACATATGAAGGAACCATATAATTAGGTTTATGCTCAGCCACGTAATTACAAACAGAATTCAATAATTCAATATTATCTAAATCAGTAGATAATACCACATATGCTATTAATTCTCTAATACCATCATTATCTAATGTCTGAACAGTAACGTCTTCTACAATATCAATATTTCTTATAACAGATTCTACTTCACTGAGTTCTACACGATTACCTCTAATTTTAACCTGAGTATCACGACGGCCTATAATATCAATACTGCCATCAGGTAAAAATCTACCCATATCACCAGTACGATACAATCTGTTAAAACCCTCATCATCCTCATATGGATTATCAACAAAAGCATGATTAGTTTCCTCGTCACGATTCAAATAGCCACGAGCAAGCTGATAACCACCAAAATATAACTCACCAACAGCACCAACAGGAACACGCCTTAAATCATTATCTAAAATATAACTTTTAACATTAAAATTAACAAAACCCACAGAAGAGGGATCCACTTTATCAGAATTATCAATTGAACAAACATAAGCAAATGACTCAGTTGGACCATAACTATCAATAACGCGATAAGCTTCGCTACAAACAAAATCACCTAACTTTTCACCACCAATATGTAAAACATCCAAAGAAGTATCATCAACACTCTTCATAAACAACTTAGCTACTGGAGTAGGAATGGCGGCATGAGAAACATTATGGTCAATAAAATAATCATTTAACTTCAACATATCCAATTTAATCTCATCAGGTATAACAGCCAAACATGCGCCTGCAGTGATAACTACATCAATAACGAAAGTGCTCATATCAAATCCAATTGCAGAATACAAACCATAAACATCATTTTCATCCAAGCTATGCATCTCAATATAATTTTCAGAAACGTTAATTAATGATTTACGAGTATTTTTAACACCTTTGGGAACTCCGGTAGTACCACTAGTATACAAAATACAAGCCAAATCACCATAAACAACAGGTAAATACTCTAAACTACCAATATCCTCATTAATAATATTGGAAATATTTAAAAGAACACAATCACTTATTTCATCAGCCCTATTATAAGTTTCATCACTAACAATAACAACTTTACAATCACTATCTCCTAAAATATAACTCAAACGTTCATTAGGCAAACCATCATCTAAAGGAACAAAAACACTACCTACTGATAAAATACCCAAAACAGAAAATATATACAATTCACTACGAGGCACTAAAAAACCAACACAATTTCCCGATTCAACACCCAAATCAGTTAAAGATTTGGCAATTTTGTCTGCTATAAAAGCACCCTCACCATAAGAATAAGAACGATTCATATATGTAACCAAATCCTTATCTGGATTCTTAACTAAATTAGTATTAAAAGCATCTAAAACATCATCATAGGGAAAATCATGCTCAGTATTATTAAACTCATCTAAAAGAACCAAATCATTACTAGAAACATAAGATATATCACTCAACGCCTTAACACACAACATATCGTTTAAAATAGCATTATAGGATTGAACAAAACGATTAATAAAATCACTAGAATATTTATCAGAATAAACAACACTTAAATGATAATTATTGCCTCTCTGAATAATTTCCACACTTAAATCAGCGATCAAATCACCCATATTATCCAATAAATCATTCTCATCAATATCCCAAATTGTATCATCAGAATCATTATTGTCTCTAACCCATTCAGGTAAAAATTGGAAAATAATATTGGACTTAATATCATACTTATTTGCCAGTAATCTAAATGGATAATAATTATATCTCATAACACCATAAACTATATTGGATACATACTCCATAAAAGAGTCAACATTCTGATTTTTACAATCAACCAATAAAGGCAATGTATTAACGAACATGCCTACAGAATCAAAATTATTAAATCTGTCTCGGCCATTTTCTACAATATTAAATAAAATCTTTTCACTGCCTACAAAACGAGACAAGGTATAAGCAAAAACACTGCTAAATAAAACATTCTCACTAATATTATGTTTTTCTAAAAATGAATTAAACAATTCATTATCCATATTCAATTCAATTGAAGTAGATCCTGGACCATCAGCCAAGACACTATCTAATAATTCAACAGTATCGTCGATATCGGCCAGCATAGATTCATAATATACTTCTGCTTGAGTATACTCATTACTTTCGGCAATTTGCTGGTTAAAAGCAGAAACTTTCAAAAAGGAATCATCCACTCCAACAACTCCTCCGCCAAGAATAGTATATAAATCCCGTTTAAAAACATCACTGGATATAGCATCGAAAATAATATGGTGGAAAACAGCATATATAACAAAACTGCCCTCTTCTTCAACAATTAAGAACCTGCATAAACTATCATGCAAATCAAATGGTTTTGTTAAAAATTGAGTAATAAAATCATTATTAACATCAGATTCAACAATAATAGAAGGTTCAGATCCTTTAATCAAATAAGGAACATCAAAATCATCACTAACACACATGCCTAAAACCGGATGCACATCAAACATCACACCCAAAGCAGACCCAATATCATCAACACTATACTCGCCCGAAATATTCATAAATAAAGGAATTAAATAAGCACCTTCCTTATCATTAGCCTTAATATCCAAATAAACATTTAATTGAGGTTCATTTAAAGGACAACCCTGATCTAAAGAATAAATATCTAAATCAAAAGAAATATCTCTAACACGATTAGCAATTGCATATGGAGTACGTAAACTTAAAATGTCACCTGCAGAAATATTAAAACCATCAAGATAAGTCAATAACTTAATAGCAGTTAATGAATCACCACCCAGATGAATAAAATCATCATAAATACCAATATTTTTCTGATTAAACACTTTTTCAAATGCATCGACAATTTGTTTTTCAGTTTCATTACTGGGTGCAACATATTCAACAACTAAAGAACTAAAATTAACTTCAGGTAAAGCATCTTTATCAACTTTACCATTAACAGTTAATGGAATACTATTTAACAGGACCACGTATGAGGGAACCATATAATCTGGTTTACAATCTAAAACAAAAGCCTTAATGTCCTCTTCAATATTTTTCTTATCATTATTATTTGAAACAACATATGCTGCTAATTCATTATTGGAGCCGTTTTTAACAGTTTGAACTGTAACATTCTCTACATAATCCAATTCATGAATAACTGCCTCAATCTCAGACAATTCAACACGATTTCCTCGAATCTTAACCTGACTATCACGACGACCTACAATGCCGAGACTTCCATCAGGTAAAAAACGCACCATATCGCCAGTACGATATAAAACACCATAATCTCCATCATTAAAAGGATTGGAAACAAAAGCATGATTTGTTTCATCATCGAGATTCAAATATCCATCAGCTAGCTGATATCCAGCAATATACAACTCACCTACTGCACCTACAGGGACACGCCTTAAATCTTCATCCAAGACATAAAGTTTAACATTGAAATTAACAAAACCCACAGAGGAGGAGTCTAACTTATCATTATTATCCATTAAACTAATAAATGTAAATGACTCAGTAGGACCGTAAGCATCAATTACATGATAATCTTTAGGCATTATGAGATTACCTAATTTCTCACCACCAACAAGCAAAATATCCAAAGAAGTCTCGTCAACATTTTCCATGAACAATTTTCCCACTTGGGTAGTCACATAAGTATGTGAAACATTATGGCTGATGAAATAATCATTTAACTTTAAGATATTAAACCTAATCTTTTCAGGTATAACATTTAAACAAGCTCCGGCACACATAACTACATTAATAGCAAAATTACCTACATCAAAACCAATATTAGAAAACATTCCATAAACATCGCCATCATCCAAATCATACTCGGCAATATAATATTCACAGACATTAATTATGGATTTGCGAGTAATTTTAACACCTTTAGGAACACCGGTGGTCCCACTAGTATATAAAATACAAGCCAAATCACCATAAACAACAGGTAAATGATTTAAACAACCAATATCATCATTAAACAAATCAGAAATATTTAAAATAATGCCCTCACATAAACTATTCACTCTATCATATGTTTCATCACTAGCAATAACAACGTGAGAATCACTATCCTCTAAAATAAAGCTTAGACGATTATCTGGAAGTTTATCATCTAAAGGCACATAAATGGCACCTGCAGATAAAATACCTAAAATACAAAACATGTACAATTCACTGCGCGGAACTAAAAAACTAACACAATCTCCAGATTCAACACCAAAATCGATTAGTAATTTTCTGATTTTATCTGCAATGAAAGCTCCTTCAGCATAACTGTAAGAAATATTATTATAAGAGACAAGGGCATTATCTGGATACTTAACTAAATTATTGTTAAATGCATCCATAATATCATTATAAAATAAATCATGCTCAGTTTGATTATAATTATCTAAAATAGTTAAATCAGAAGACCCAATATAATTAATTTCATTTAATTTATTATGGCTTAGCATTCCTTCTAAAATTAATTTATATGAATCTACAAAACGCTTTATGAATTCATTTGAATATTTACTTGAATATTGCACTTTAATTTCAAAATTATTATTACTATTATTTTGAATCAAAAAGTTGAAATCATTAAAGACATCATGCTCTAATTCTTCCATCTCTAAACCGGATATATTAAATAAATCATGATTATACTGGAAACTAATATCAGAATTCAAATCATAATCATTAACTAAAATACGAAAAGAATACAAATCATACTTCATAACAGAATTAATTAAACCAGAAGAATATTTAATAAATGATTCAATGTCCTGATTTTCACAATCAATAAGCACTGGAAGTGTTTTAACAAACATTCCCACTGAATCGGATAAATTAACATGGCCCCTACCATCTTCAATGAGATTAAACATTATTTTATCGGACCCTGCAAATCTTGACAGTGTATATGCAAACACGGATGCGAAAAACTGATTATAAGTAATAGAATTGTCTTTTAAAAAAGAAGATAAATCCATCTTAAAATAGTCAGTATAGGCATTTTCCCCATCATCATTAACACTATCTAATAAATCATTAACTTCGTCTCTTTCAGCTAACATTTCATCAAAGAAATCCCTTGCATCATCGAGATATTCTGAAGTAATACTTTCTTCATAAGAAATTTGTCTTAAAACACCATCATCAACAATATTCTCAGCATTATTGTTTAAAATGGATAATAATGAATTTACCAAGATATTTATTGAAGTTCCATCAAAAATTAGATGATGACAATCGATACATAAAATGGATTCACTTTCAATAATTAAAAACCTAGATAAAGATTCCCCTAAATTAAATGGCCTTACAAAAGAATCCAAATCATTTATAGGTCCATTTTTAATTTCGGGTTCACTATCAAAAATAAAAGATAAATCACCCCCATCATTTACAACATGGGCTTTTAAAACTGGATATAAATCAAACAGCTTATAGATAGCACTTCTAATTTCATTCTCCGAATAATTCTGATTAAACTTAATTTTAAATGGATTATTGTAAATCAGATCCATTTTTTTAACTTGTTCATCAAGATAAACATTTAATTGAGATTCAGATAAAGGACAACCATCATTAAAAGTATAATTAACATCTAATGACGAATATGAGTTTAAATTAAATTTAATATGATTTGCAATCTTTAATGGTGTGGCAAGTTCGATTAATTCGCTTGAAGAAAGATTAACGCCTAAATGATTATTTAATATTAACTGTAAATTCATTGCAGATAGAGAATTTCCACCCAATCCTACAAAATTATCATCAATTAAAACAGACTCACAATTTAAAACATCCCTAAAAGCATCAACAACAATACTCAGAATCCCATCATCAATTTCAACCTCGGCCAATTCAGGAATATTCTTTTTAAGTTCAAATTTATCTATTTTACCATTTGCATTTAATGGAATTTTATCCAATTTAATAAAAACAGAAGGAACCATATATTGTGGCAATTCATCTTCAAGAGCAAATTTAACGTCATCTATACTTAAATCGCCGAATGTAGTATAATAAGCAATGAGATTATCATTATCTGTATCTAAATATATTTCTTTTAAATTTTCAAATCTTTCTAAGATTTTTAGGATTTCTTCAGATTCTATACGAAATCCTCTAACAGATAACTGATCATCTTCCCGTCCGATAATTTCAATTTTACCCTCAAAATTATAAAAACCAATATCTCCTGTACGATATAATAATTTATTATACTCACAATCAGAATAAGGATTATTGACTATGACTTTTTTTGTTAATTCTGGACTATTTATATATCCCGGAGTCAAGTAATCGCATGAAATGCAAATTTCACCAGGAACTCCAACTGGAAGCATATTATTATTTTTATCTAAAATATATGCCCATGTATTGGCCATGGATTTACCGATAGAATTATCCTTTTTTGCTGTATTGCAGATATTTGCAGTTGCCATTATTTCAGTCATACCATAAGCATTAACTATTTTCGTAAAATCATTACTCTCGGGAAGAGCGTTTAATTTAGACCCGCAACAGACCATATAATCTAGGTTGATATTTTCATTTTCTAAAATAGGAATGCCCAAGGATGGCGGCAATATTATATCATGAAAATGATTATCTTTAAGTATTTCAATTAATTTTAAACTATCTCGGCGTTCATCATCATTAAAAATCCTACAAGATTTGCCATCATATAATGCCCAAAATATTCTAAAAGATAAAATGAAACTGAAGCTGGCATAACAACCTATCAAATCACAATCAAAAGAATCAAAAATATTGTTAAATGCAACAGCAGTACCGATTAGCTGTTTATTAGAATGGGTCACTCCTTTGGGAAGACCTGTAGTACCTGATGTAAATAAAATAGCAAAATCACTACCCTGCACAAGATCAAACTCACAATCATCCTCCAAATTCAAATCACCATAATAAATAATATCTACGTCAAATGGTGATTCGTCCAATAATTCTTCTGTTGTAATAATAAAATCAGCTTTACCAATATTTAACATGTGTTCAATACGTTTAATGGGATATGAGGGGTCAATGGGAATAAATATTGCACCAATTTTATTTAATGCTAAAACCAATTCTGGGAAACGATAATCACGAGGAAGCATTAAAGCCACAATACTATCTAAGCCAATACCATAATTCTCTTTTAAGTCATTAGCAATTGAATTACTTGAACTATCTAATTCTTGATAGCTAATCTGATTTACCCCATCATCAATTGCAAGTTTATCAGCCAATTTCTTAGCATTGCTCTGAAATACTTTACCAAAGGAAGTGTTTTTATCAAAAGGAATTGTTTTTCCTTTGGAAAATTCAGAAATGGTCTTTTTTTCATTATCTGATAAAATATCAATATCCTTACACATTATATTTGGTAACTCTGAAGCACTGTTTATTAAAGATTTAATGTTTGCTGCCATATGTTCCATATAACTATTAGAAAACAGGTCTGCATTATAAATTAATTCCAAATAATCCTCATAAATATTTAAAGTTAAAGCAGAACCTTCCCCATTAACTACTTCTACATTTTTCAAATCAGTGAAATCATAAATAGAATAAAAACAGGCATAATCAGTATAATTTTCTATGTTTACCATGGAATGTTGAATTGCAGAATCATAAACATCATTAACTTGATTTAGAAAATCATTGAAACTTATATCCTCATTATATTCAATTTTAAGTAATGTATTTATATCTAAGTGATTATTTTTTGGAATGCTGGTTTTTAAAAGGCAACCTTTGGATTGGTTAATTCTGGATAAGTATAATGAAAATATGCCAGTTATGAAATTAAATTTATTGTCTTTTATTTGATTTAAAGGTATTTTTATATTTTTATAATTGTTGGAGCCTATATTATAGAATTTTACATAATCCTCACTATTGGAAAGATTATTTTCCCAGAAATCTGAATCCTTTTTAAAATCATTAGAATTTAAATACTTATCCAAATTATGATGATGGGTGATTAGATTTTTTAGTGAAAAATTGTTATTGTTAAATATGTTATAAAAACTGTTAATTGAGGTGTAATCAAATATTAATGGATGAATATTTGCTAAAATTGTTAGTTTGTCTTTATTTTTTAAAACTAAAAATTTATACAAATCTGTATTGGTAATATCTTTAAAAGTAAAACTAAAAAATGAATTTATTTTTGTTTCGAGGTCTTTTTTATTTAATTGGGATACGTCATCATATTCGTAAATTATTTTATTGTCTGTGCAGTATGGCTTTAAATTTTCATTAAATCTGATATTTAATGATTTAAACTTATTGAAACTTTTATCAATGGAATTTTTATTCATATATTTTATTTCAAAAATAAATTTAATTTCATTATTTTGTTTTACCATTAGATCACCGGGTTTAATATAATATATTAATAATGAATTTGATTTTTTTGAAGAAAATTTAACTAAAAATCTATAATTTTGATATTGATTAACACTATTTGTAATTTGTTGATGGAAATATTTAAAATTTTAGATATTCTAATATTTACTCCTTAATGATTTTAAATAAAGGATATCCGCATGCTCTTTAGTTTAAACCTACCTTTACTAAAAAATTCATGACGAAGAACTAAAAAAAATCGAAAGAAAGCAAAAAAACATCCAAGTCAGAGTAATCAAAGTAAAATTAAAAACCGGACAAACAGAAATACTATTTACAAATTTACCAAATGAAATAGCAACGCCTTAAGAATTAAAACAATTATGTTGTGAAATATAGAAAATAGAAACCGATTACGACAGATTAAAAAACAAATTATACATCGAAAAATTCAGCCGAAGAGAGGAACCATAATCGAACAAGACTTCTACCGCCATATAGTCATTAAACATACCAATAATAAAACACGGCAAAGAACTAAAAATAATACGAAAACCAAAAGAAACAGTAAAATACACCTACGAATATCATCCTAACATCAACATACCCATCGAAGAAATCAAATATCAACTACCAAGACGCCTAACAGACAACCAAGACGAAATACAAAAGTAATAAAAGCAATAATGGAAATTAGTTCCAAAGAATTAGTAGCTACCAAAATACTGCACGAACACATGTATAAAGAGATAAAAAAATTGGAATAAAAATTGCAAAACAAGCAAAAGCCAGGGATTCGAAAAAACTGAAAACCTTAACTTGATAGTACTGTGAAAGTGCCAAAAAATTAAATAAGCTAAATAAATATATCTCTTTATAAAGTTTAAAATTGTTAACAAAATACGTGAAGAGAAAAATGGAAAATGAAAATATAGAACTAATTACCAGAGAGCCCAAAAAAGCTATAATAAAACTTAGCATTCCTATTTTTATTACATTAATTATTTCATTTGTTTATAATTTAATTGATACAGTCTGGGTAGCGGGTTTAGGTCCTAGTGCACTTTCTGCAATTGCTTTTGTAACACCCATATATATGCTTTTGATAAGTATCGGAAGCGGTATCGGTGCAGGTGCAAGCTCTTTAATTTCTATAAGTATTGGTGCTGAAGATCATAAACGTGCAAATAGGATAGGTCTTCATGCATTGTTATTAGGAGGAATATTATCTATTATCCCTGCACTTTTAGTCTTATTTTATTTGAAACCTATTTTAATATTTGTAGGGGCAGGAGATGTTCTTAGTTATGCAATGGATTATGCTTATATAATGTTTTTATTCCTATTTGCCATTATATTCTCAAATATGGGATCATATTTATTTAGAGCTGAAGGTAATGCAAAAAGAGCTACACATGCAGTGTTTTTAAGTGCAATTTTAAATATAATATTAGACCCCATATTTATTTATACCTTAAATTTAGGAATGAAAGGTGCTGCACTATCAACAGTAGTATCCGTTTTAATTTCCTGTATTATAATGGCTTATTGGATATGGATTAAAAAGGACAACTATCTTGAATTAACATATAAACATTTCAAATTAGATTTAAATATTATAAAAGAAATTATGGGTCTTGCAATCCCTTCTACATTGGAAATAACAGTAATTTCAGCATTAACTTTATTAATAAATTTAATGATTACACGAGCATCTGATTCTGTATCGGTGGGAGTATTTACAGTTTCTATGCAAGCAATCCAATTTACAGTTATACCATTAAATGCTATAGCAACAGCACTTTTAACAGTTGCAGGTGTTGCTTATGGTGCTAATAATTTTAAAAACTTAAAAACTGCACATTCTTTTTGTATTAGGATAGGTTTTATATTAGCAGTAGTCGCAGCAATTTTAATGATTGTATTTTCATCACCTATTGCAACAATCTTTAGTTATTCCAATAAAAGTGTAGGATTAACACCCCAAATTGCATCAACAATATCCATATTAAGTTTATATGTTATAGCACTACCTCATGGACTAATGTCAAATTCACTATTTCAAGCAATTGGAAAAGGATTATATAGTTTAATCCTAACAATTATAAGGGCATTACTGCTACAGTTAGTATTTGCATATTTATTCTGTTTCACTTTTGGATGGGGTTTAAATGGAATATATGCTGGTATGATATTTGGAGCTTTCATCGGTTCATTAATTGGGTATATATGGGCTAAAATATTTATTATAAACAAATTAGAAAAAAGACATCTTAAATCGGTTCATGAAATTATTAAACACGAATAATTTAATAGAGGAGTAGAATCATTAATTTAAATATTTAAGAATTTTATCTATGTCCTTATCAATAATATCCTCATGTGTTGAATTAATATTGATAAACTCATAATCTGAAGACATTTCATCTAATTCTTCTTTAAATTTATTCGTTGTACTTAAATAAATAAGATGCGAATTTACTTTTGGTTTAGGTAAATTCCATCTATTACTAAGTAAAACTTCTATAATTTTCCCGTCTAAATTTATCATTTAAAATATTCAAAATCAGAATTTTCATTCTTTAATAAAATTTAATAAATCAGAATCATTATCTTAAGAATTAGAGATAAATCATTTGGGAAGTATTTTTCATCTAAGTAAAACATCTTTTACCAAGGATTCACATATTCCCAAATTTCTTCAAAACTAGTTTTTACTCCCAATTTGCTGTATTCACGAACAAGAGTATTGATATCTCTTTCAATCAACTCTTTTGATATTGGATTATCCAAAACTACTGATTGAGAAACATCAATGATAACTGGAGTTTCATCTTTATTTAATATATTATAATTGGATAAGTCTCCATGTGCTAATTTAGCATCGTTAACAAACTTTTTCAATTCAACTAATAGCTTATTGAAAAATTCATTTGGGTCTTCGGGAGGATTATTTTTAACGGGTTGTGCTGGATTTCCATTTTCATCCCCTATAAATTCGATTAATAATACATTATTTGCACTGGTGATTGGTTTTGGAACAGTTACTCTAGCATCATACAATCGTGTCAGGTTTTTAAATTCTTTAGTAACCCATGAATAGATGATTTTACGTTTATTTTTTGTTTTCACATTAAATCTCGGGTCGCCTTTCAGATAATAATCCATTTTTTTAAAATCAGAAGTAGCTATCCTATATATTTTGACTGCTACAAATTTTTCATCATCAGTAATGCCTGTAAGCACATTAGCTTCTTTACCAGTACTTATGGCTCCATTTAAAATGTCAATGTATCCTTGATTAGCTAATTTGTATAATGTTTCTAAAGTAATTTTATCAAAAATTTCATTTCCTGTTTTTCTATCTGAACTGTCTTTCTTTCTTTTTTCAGAATGAATTTTCTGATACTTAGCATCAGCTTTAGCTACTTTAGAATCCATTATAATCAGTAAAAAAAAGTAAATGGTGAGGTTACATTTTCAAGTAACCTTTTCTTTCAAGCCAGTTAGATTCGGTTTTGGTGTATCTCCAGATTACGTCTCCTTTTTCATCGGATTGGAAATCCCATGGTTTTACAAGGATAACATCTCCTTCACGAATCCAAATACGTTTTTTCATTTTTCCAGGAATTCTAGTCATTCTAATATGTCCATCTGCACATCTGACTTTTAATTTCCCATGACCCATAATCTGTTCAACCACACCTGGTATTTCTCCCTTTTTAGGAGTTCTCACTCTTCTATATTCTTGCTGATTATTGTTATTAGATTTAGACAAATACTCTCCTCCAAAATTCAAATATAAATTCACAATTTATATAAATTATTTATATATTTATTAATATACTATATATTAATTTATTGGATTTTAGAAAAAAGGTGTTTGAATGGGTACCGAATTTTTAAAAATAAAAGAATGTGATGAAGCACAAGAAATTATTCAAGATTTATTTGATAAATACTGTAATGCGGAAAGTGAAGAGATTAATTGTGAAGATGCTTACGGAAGAGTATTATTCAATGATGTTTACAGTAGAATGGATTTCCCGCCTTTTGACAAAGCTTTAAAAGACGGTTTTGCAATTTTATCTGAAGATAGTTATGGGGCAAGTGAAGAATCTCCAAATACATTAGAAATCATAGATTTTCTTGAAGCAGGTTCTATTACTGATAAGAAAGTTGAAAAAGGTAAATGTGTTGAAATCAGTACTGGAGCTGCAATGCCTGAAGGTGCAAATGCTGTTGTAATGGTAGAATATTGCGAAAAATTTGATGATAAAGTTAATTTATTGACAACTGCAACTCCATCCCAAGATGTTGCTAAAAAAGGCTCTGACATTGAAGAGGGTAATTTAATTCTTAAAAAAGGGGATGTTTTAAATCCCGGAAAAATTGGTGTTTTATTATCTCAGGGATTTAAAACGATTGAAGTATTTAAAAAACCAACTGTTGGTGTTATTTCATCCGGAAATGAAATTACAATGCAGGGTGAGGATTTGCCATTTGGAAAGATTTATGATGTAAATGGAAATATGATTAAAAATGATGCCGTATCTTGCGGCGCCGATGCAAAATTTTTAGGAGTTGTTAGAGATAATTACGACCAGGTTAAAGAAAAAATCCGAGAATCATTAAAAGATGTTGATATTTTATTATGTTCCGGCGGAACTTCAGCTGGTCTTGGCGATGTAATAAAACATGTTTTGGATGAGTTGGGTGAAGTTTATATTCATGGAATATCTGTCCAGCCGGGCAAACCAACAATTGTCGGGGTCATTGATGAGAAATTAGTAATAGGATTGCCTGGAAATCCTGTTTCAGCATTAATGATATTCAATGCATTTGTTGCACCTCCATTAACTGAAGTTGCAGGCATTGAAAAAGACTTCGAGCAAAAGGTAATTAAGGGAGTTATGTCAAGAAGAATCCACTCTCCTGTTGGACGTATGCAATATCAGCTGGTAAAAGTAAATGGAAGTGAAATACAGCCAATATTTAAGGATTCCGGAGCTATTTTCTCATTGTCCGGCGCTGATGGATATGTCAAAGTAGAAAAATCAGTTGAATTATTGGATGAAGGTGAGGAAGTAGAAGTTTATTTATTTAATTAAATTTAAAATAATTATTAAAGGGTGAAAGAATGGAACATGAAATAAAAATTATTCCTGATCAGAAATTAGCTATTATAAATTATAAAGGTCCAATTGAAGATTTAGATATCTTAGTTTCTAAATTAGCTGATTGGGTCGATACAGAAGATGTAGAAACTGAAGGTGAGCCTTTTATTGTTTATTATTCACCAAGACATGAAGTAAATGATGGGGATGCTGTTTTTGATGTTGGAATTGTAATTAATGAGGATGCGGATGAAAAAGATATGATTCGTGTCGTTGACATGGTTGAACATAAAATGTTGTGTGGAATCCATGAAGGGCCAACAGATAATATTTTGGATACTTATGAAGAATTAGTTGAGGTTGCACAGGCAAACAACTATGATATAATAGGGTCACCGAAAGAAGTATTCATAAAAAGCGTTTACAACTGTGATAATGAAGAAGAGTTTTTAACCGAAATTCAATTACCTATTATTGAAATGTAGGGGTGCTATTATGGCAAAAAAAAGAAAAAATGAAGATGAATTTGATGTGGATGAAGAAATTAAAAGAATATCCAGATCAATTGATATTCAGATTATAAAATCAGAAAATTCTTATGAAAATCTGTTTAATAAATTAGATGATGATATTGATAAAGCAATATCTAAAAAAATAAAAATGTTTGATGAATCTAAAGATTTAACCTCAAAACATATCATGACGGATTATACCGATAATGCATTGGAAAGATATAAGAGAAAATTAAATAAAATCTAATTTTCCTTATATAATATTTTTTTAAATTCAGATTCTAAAGACCAATAACTTTTAAATCATGAATCATAATTTTTGGGATAATGAATGAGCCTTTTTGTTTTATTTCAGATTCAATACTTTCACATTTTTTCATTAATTCATAAATGTTACCTGAAATCATGGCTTTTTTAACCCCATCTGTTATTTCTCCATTTTCAACAGTAAATGCATTACTCAATTCCACAGAAAAATCTCCAGAAATAGGATTTGCAGTATGTGCTCCTAAAACATTTGTAGTTATTATTCCAGAATCAATTTCATCCAATCCAATACTATTTTTAAATTTCAATTCAAGATTTGATGGTGATACATCAGGTGTTGTTAAGTATGATGCCCTATATCCGTTTGATGTACTTTCACATCCTGATTTGTTAGCAGTATAAATATCATATAAAAATGATTTTAAAACACCATCTTCAACAAGCGTTGTTTTTTTAGATGCCGTTCCTTCACCATCACATTTTGATGTTCCCATTGCATTTTCTAATAATGGATTATCAATAATGGTGAGGTTGGAATCAGTAATTTCAGTATTGATTTTATCATGAAGTATTGATCTTCCTCTTAAAACATTTTCTGAGTTGAATCCTTGAATAAATGTTGAAAGTAATCCTGATGCAGCATAATAATCAAGAATAACATCACAATTTTTTGTTTCAATTGTTTTTGGGTTAAGGGAATCATGAACTAGTTTACATGCATCATCAGTTAATTTTTCATATTCCAAATCTAAATGTCTGGAGCTATTATAATCATATGATGCTGCATATTGTCCATCTTTTTCAATATAAACTGATAATCCTCCACTAAATCCAGTTCCTTTATCATAAATAGACACACCATTGGAGTTAATAATTAATTCCTCTCCTTTTGATGCTGAAAAACCGGCGGATGTTACATTACAATCATTATCTTTGGTGCGTTCAATAATATTTTCTAAAAATTTGCAGCATTCATCTAGACTTAAATCATCATATCTTGCATCATATGTTCCTTTAACATCAGTAACTTTTTCAACATGTGCAAATTCATAATTTTCATCAAGTTTATTTAGTTTTGCATTGTCCAATGCTTTTTGGGCAGTTTCATAAATTTTGTCTAAGTCAGTTGTGTATGCAAAACCAATTTTATTATCTTTAATTATGCGAATTCCAACGCCCTTTTCAATTTCCTGCTTGGCAAAACTTAAAATATCATTTTTTGATTCAACATTAATAGTTTCACTATTGGCTATAAAAATTTCCCAGTTATCAGATAGTTTTTCAACTTCTTTAACACACTTATCCGCTGTTTCATAAATCATATTATCATCTCAATGCAAATTTATAAATAGCTTCAGCCACACCATCACCGAAGTTATTTTTACAAACATATGTGCTTTTTTCTTTTAAAGAATCATCAGCGTTCCCGACAGCTATTTTAACTCCCGCTTCTTTTAAAAATTCTTCATCATTTTCACTGTCGCCGATTGCCATAACATTTTCCATACTGATGCCATTTTTTTCACATAATCTTCTTAATGATGATCCTTTATTAACACGTTTATCAGTAACATGGACGGCAAAACCACTGTCATATATTTCTAATTCATCAAGAAATTCATAATCCTTAAGTGCATCTTCTATGGCTTTTCTTTGAATAGTTTTATAAAAAACTATTTCAGTTGCACGGTAATTATTGTCGTGTGAAGCATGTTTATTGTAATTTTCACCTAATTTTTCTTTAAGATGAAGGTCTGCTTTTTCGATGTATTCGCTGTTAACTAAAATTTCAACAGAATTGTTATTATATCCTTCTTTAAAAATCATTCCTCCATTTTCCGCTACAAGACCTCCACTACAGCCGATTAAAACTTCTGCAGCATATGCATAGTTAACTACATTTCCTGTAACGATTATTGTTGGAATTCCTTTTTCTTCTGCGGCTCGTAAAGATTCAATAGCAGAGATACATATTTTTCGTGTATCATCAGTTATTGTTCCATCTATGTCAACAGCTATTGCTTCAATTTTCATTGTTAACCTCTTGAGTATCTGTGGGCGATGTTACAAGTTCCTTCTTTACTTACCATGCATGCTCCAATTGGATGGAGTGGATTGCACTCTTTTCTAAATAATGTACAATCTTCAGGCCTTTTCAATCCTCTTAAAATTGGTCCACAAATACATCCTTTTGGTGCTTCTTTCACGTCTTTTACTTCAATATCATATTTTTCACGAGCATTATATTGTGAAAATTCATCTTTAATTTCTAAAACAGAATTAGGTATTTTAGGAAATCCTCTCCATTCTCTGCTTGCAACATCAAATACTTCATCAATCATTTTTGTTGCAATTTCATTTCCTTCTTCCTTTACAGCTCTTGCATATTCATTATCTATTTTTGGTGTTTCATTATGAATTTGCCTTAAAATCATATAAACAGACATTAAAATATCTAAAGGATTAAATCCGGCAACTGCCTGTGGAATGCCAAAATCTGTAGAGAAATATTCAAATGGTTTTGTTCCGATAATTGTACAGACATGGCCTGGCTGAATCAATGCGTTTAAACTTGTCTGACCGGAATTAATTAAAAAATCAATGGCCGGAGGTATTAATCTGTGACAAGACAATACTGAAAAGTTTTCAGGAGGAGTAGATAATAATTCCGCTGCTGTTGTAGGTGCAGTTGTTTCAAAACCCGCTGCCATAAATACAACATCATTGTCTTCTTTTTCAGCTATTTCAATGGCTTTGTTAATTCCATAAACTATCCTTACGTCTCCACCTTCGGCTTTAGCATCTGCAAGTGATCCTTTTGAACCCGGAACCCTTAACATATCTCCAAAGGTTGTTATTGTAACTCCTTTTTCAACTAATTCTAAACATTCGTCTATTTCACGGGATGGAACAACACAAACCGGACAGCCCGGCCCTGCAACAATTTCTACTTCTTCAGGTAAGAGGCTTCTAATCCCATTTTCCATAATTGTATGTTCATGTGAACCACACACGTGCATTATTTTAACAGGTGTTGCTAATTTGTTAATTCTATCCAATAACTCTTTTGACATATTTTTCATTTTAACACCAAAGATTTAATATTATAATATATTAATATTAAGTATAGATATTAATTAAATTTTTTTATATTTTTTAGTGATAACATGTTTAATAACAACTCATGTTATTATCACACTATTTTTTACTTATCAAATGCTCTCACCCAAATAATATTAAAAAGGAGAGAATTATATAATGAATATGAAAACCGACCAAGAGCTATTAGACCATATCCAAAAAACAAGAAATATCAGCGATAACACATTAACCTCATATAAAATATATATCAAAGAATACAGCAAAGTAAACCACAACATGCTAATGGTAAACCTAATCAAAGAAGCAGAAACCGAAGAAGAAGCAGGCATCAGATGGAAAAACCGTAAAATCAAACAAAGACTACTAGAATACAGAGCATACCTCTACGATAAACACGCATACAGCACTGCAAAAGTAAGATTCAGCAAAATACTCACTGTATACAGACACTTCGATATAGAATTACATAAACTCCCACCAATAAGCACAAAAAATGACACAACAGAACACATCAGTTTCACAGATTTACCAGACCATGACATCATAAAAGAAGCATTACAAATATCAAAACCACTAATGATTGCAATAATACAATTCATCTGTAGTAGCGGATCCGCCAGAGCAGAAACATTAAGCCTTAAAATTCAAGATTTCATAGATGCAACAAAAAGATACCATGATAAAAATAACATATATGAAGTATTAGACCAACTAAAAGAAAGAGATGACATCATACCAATGTTTAAAATAAAAAGAATCAAAACAGGCAAATACTACTATACTTTCTGCAGTCCTGAAGCCTGCAACAGTATATGCAATTACCTATTATCACTCAATAAAAAAATACATCCAACAGACAACCTATTCCAAATCAGTGACCAACAATTCATCAAAGCATTTATAAACATCAACGAAAAACTAAACCTAGGAAAAGTAGGAAAAAACAATCGTTTCAGGAGCCACATGCTCCGGAAATTCCATTCAAGCCAACTGTTCAATGATGGTTTAAGCATTGAAATTATTGATAGTTTACAGGGCAGAGGTAAAGACAGCACACACGCCTCTTATTTTATGGATAATCCAGAACGTTTACGTGAAGTCTACATTGAACATATGGATGCAATCACTATCAATTTAGATGTAAATAATCTTGATTTGAAAAGTCCTGAATATGTTAAAATGGAAATTGATTTACAGGAAAAAACAGATGAAGTAAGCACCCTGAATGAAAGAGTAGGCACCATTGAAAAAATCTTGGGAGACCTGGGCATTGGAGATATTGTTGACAAAGTGAAAAAAGAATAACTCCTGATATGATGACTGGAAAAAATGAAAACTCTAAAATCTTCTGCTAAACATATTTAGAAAATTTTATTATTATAATTATCACAAATTATAACCATAAAAAACTTGAGGAGATATTTTTTATGGATAAAGGACTAATCATGATAATAGTAGGGGTACTGTTAACCATCACAATTTACGGTGCTTTGATAGGATTGCCTCTCATAATCATTGGAGCATATTTCTTAAACAAAAGTGCCAGTAACCCAACGGCTGAAGTACAAAAGGAAATTGATGCCAAACAAAAAGAATTAGACAACATTGATGAAAAATTATCCAAGATGGAAGCGGATAAAAAAGAGGAATTGGATAAACTTGAACAGGAAAAAATAAAGGAAATTGATAAAAATTTGGCTGATAAAAAAGAGGAATTGGATAACATAAACACTAAACTTGATAAAATGGAAAAGAAAAAGATAGAAGAAATCAACAATAAACTAAAAGACAAACAGGAAGAATTAGATACGCTTGATGAGAAATATGAAACATTATGCAAACAGAAAAAAGAAAAGTTAAACAGTGAATTAAAATTCAATGAAGATAGATTAGCTGGAGTTAAACTGGAATTAAAAAAACTAGATGAAGAATTAATGATTGCCCGTGATGATGAGGAAATGCTTGAGTATGGTTTATATGAACCAAAATATAATTTCATCAACAGTACATCATATAAAGAAAGACTGGATGCAGTAAGAAAACAACAAAAACAAATGATAAAAGATAAAACCGCAGCCATCGCAACAAAAGAATGGACAGTAGATGGAGATAAAAGAAAAGGTCAAGCAATGACAAATGCAAACATTAAACAAATACTCCGAAGTTTCAACAACGAAACTGAAGTTATTATCAATAAAGTTAAACATTCTAATTTGGAAGCTTCTAAAAAAAGAATTAATAAATCATTTACTCAATTGAATAATTTATACAAAAGGGAACATGTAGAAATAACGCAGGGATATTTGAATTTGAAATTAGATGAAATGCATCTTGCATATGAATATGAAGTTAAAAATCAAGAAGAAAAAGAAGCTTTAAGAGAAGCACGTGAAAGAGAAAAAGAAGAAAGGAAACTTCAAAAAGAATTAGAAAAAGAAAAAAAGAAATTCAACAAAGAAAACAATAAAATCAATAATGAAATTGAAGCTGCAAAACAAGAATTACAAAATGCTCATGATGAAGAACGTGCAAAATTAGAAGCTGAAATAGCAAAATTGCAAGAGGCTTTAGATAAGAATAATGAAGAAATAGAAAAAATTGATGAGTTCCGTGAAACTCCTGGAGCAGGATATGTATATATCATCAGTAATGAAGGGTCATTTGGTAAAAATGTTTTCAAGATAGGTGTAACTAGAAGGGATAATCCAGAAGATAGGATAAGAGAATTATCTTCAGCTAGTGTGCCATTTAGATTTGACAGTCATGTTTTCATATTCAGTGAAAAAGCATATGATTTGGAATCCAGTCTACATGAAAGATTTGATAAAGTACGTGTTAACAAAGTCAATCGCAGAAAAGAATTCTTCCGCATATCAATGGATGATGTGAAACAGATTGTTGAAGAAAACAAAGGTGCTGTGCATAGTTTTGTTGAGCATCCAGATAATGAAGAATATATTGACACTTTAAGGATTGAGAAAGCTCAATCCTAAATTTTTTTCTATTTTTTTTGAAAATTTTTTTTGTACATTTCACTATTTTTGACTATTGTTATTTGAACACTAAAAAATAATCTCCATGTGTTTTTCATTTTTGTAGTAAACAATTTACTATTATTATTATCAGTCAATTAAACGATGTTCAATTATAAGGAATAAAAAGCTTTAAATATATAATACAACTAATATTAACATGAAGAAGAAAAAAAATAATGGAGAATAAAAAAAATGACTTATAGACATTACGATTGTGTTTTCTTCAACCACACTGATGAAAATACTGCAGAATGCTTAAAACATAAAAAAACATTCGTAAACATTGGTGGATTTCAAAGACATTGTGATGATCTAGTTTTAACTCAATTAAAGTTTATTAGTCATTTATTATACTCTAAAGAAATGGAAAAAGGCAATACTGGTATTACATGGATGGAAACTGATAAGAAAGCAGAAAAAATATTAGCTGACTATTTTTTCGCTGGAATGAAAAAAAATAAGAAGAGGTGAAAAAAGAATGGAGTTCAATGAAGAAAAATTCAAAACTGTTCTTTCATACATTATAAACCGATGTGAAAATAAACAAAATGTAGGAAAAACATTGATATGTAAATTATTATATTTTTCAGATTTTAACTATTATGAAATCTATGAAAAATCCATAACTAATGAAACATATCTTAAATTTGAAAGAGGACCATTTCCAAACCATATTGATGACATTTTAGATAAAATGATAGAAAATGATGAAATCATATTTAAGAAAGAACCTTACTATAATGGTACAACTATTCATAAATATTATCTAAAAAATGTACCTGACCTAACTTTATTAAATACAAAAGAATTATCTGTTATAAATAGTGTCATTGATAAAATAAGTGATTGCTCTGCTAATGACGCAAGTAATTATTCTCATGGTGATATGCCTTGGATGATTGCTGAAGATAATGAAGAATTAGATTATGAATATGTATTCTATCGTGATCCAGAATATTCAGTGAGGGAATATGACAATTGAATATACAATTAAAACTTTCCCAAAATTTGATAAAGAACTTGAAAAACTTTCAGATAAATGTCCCTCATTAAATGAGGATTTTGAAAGATTGAAAAAAGTTTTATTGAAAGACTTAGAAAGAGGTAATCACAGATTAACTCATGACAGGTATCGCCAGATTCCAAAGTTAGGGAAAAGTGTTGTTTTCCCAGTATTCAAAGTGAAGAAATTTCGTTGCAAAACTATTCCTGAAGGTAATAGATCTAAATTTAGATTTATATTTATTTTAAGTAGGAAGCATAATATTATTTATTTTGTGGAGTGTTATTATAAATCTAAAAAAGAAGTTGAAAATCGAAGAAGGATTCAGAAGATATGTTCAGATTATGAGTATTATTTTGATTTATGAGAAATGAAGAAGAAAAAATATTTTATGGAATAGGGAGTTGAATTACTTGGGTATTGAAAGAATTGAAGAATTGAGAGTTCATGTTGATGAGGAGATTAATGAAAGAAAAAAAGATTTGCAAAATGGGAAATTAGATATGTCTCTAGGCGAATTATCTTCTATGTATGTAGAAGAAGATTTAATTATTAACCCTGAATTCCAAAGATTATTTCGTTGGGATAAATACCAAAAAACTAGATTAATTGAATCTATTCTAGTTGGCATTCCAATTCCTTCAATTTTTGTTGTTGAAAATGAAGAGGGACAATGGGAATTAATTGATGGACTACAACGATTATCAACAGTATTTTCATTCATGGGTAAATTAAAAGATAAAGATAAAAATAATTGGAAATTAGGTGAAGGAGATATTTTAAAGAAAATTAATAAATTAACTTTTGATGATTTACCTCCAAGAGCTCGAAATTTGATTAAAAGATATGTTTGTAGAGTTGAAATAATTTATTATGGATCTGATTATAATACTCGTTATGAATTATTTGAAAGATTAAATACTGGTGGATCTCCATTGTCTGATCAAGAAATAAGAAATGCTATTTATCGTGCTGATTCTCCAGACTTTAATGAATTCTTAACAAGAAATGGTACAAAAAATAAACAGTTCATTGATTTAGTTAATGTTTCTGATAATAAGATAAATAATCTTTATGTTGATGAATTAGTTTTAAGATTTTGTTCATTATATGAAAAACAAAAAATTACAAAAAATTTATCAAATCATTTGGATTCATATATGAAGGATATTGTCAAAAGAACAAAAAATGATTCTATGAAAATTTATGATTTAGAACATATATTTAAAAGAACCATAAATTTATTGATAAATCTAAATAAAAATAATATTTTTTGGAGAGAAAATGGATTCTCAGCAACATTATATGATGGCATCATGATTGGATTAGCACGAAATATTAATCTCTATGAAAAACAAGATTCTCAAAAATTATTAATTTCCAAAATTGAAGAATTAAAAAATAATGCGGAATTTAATAAAGAATTTTCAGGTTCACAATCACATAATGCTAAAAATATTATGGGTAGATTAAATATTGCGGATAAAATTTTTAGTGATGTGTGAGTTACTATGAAAAGATTGATTGAAGATTTGAATGAAAATAAAGAATGGAGGGTGAGGGAATTGGTTCAACTTAAAAGAATATTAAGTTATGAGAATGTCCATGATCAGCAAAAATATGAATTATTATCTAAATATGCTGTTCCCACTGCATGTGCTATATGGGAAGGTTTTTTTAAAGAAGCCATTGGTTATTATTTTACATTTTTTAATCGGAATAAGGGTATTGAGAGAGATTTATTAATGATAACTAATATTATTGAACATAATAATGTTGTAAATAAAACATATCAAGATTTTGAGACTAAAAAAAAGTTAGTTGAAGATATTCATGAAGTTTTTAATAATCCTCAGTTTAAAGATTATAAGCCTGAAATCGGTCTTAAAAAACTTAAGGATACTAATAAATTTTTAAAGAGGATTAAACTCAATCCTTTGAGTGATGAATACCATGTTAATCTTAATACTATGATTGATTTGAGGCATGCAATTTTTCATGGTGAAAAAAGTGATAGAATTTTGTCTGTTGATGATGTTTCAAAATATCTTAATTTAGTTATTACTTTAATGAATGAATTGGAGGATAATATAATTAATAAATCAATGGAATTTAGTTCAACTAATTAAAATGAAAAAGAGTAATAATAAAAATTATTATGATGGTTTGATTAAAAGGTTAATTTTTCAATGATATGTGCTTCATTGTTCATGCCTACTTTTCCAGTTTTCCATGTGAACTGTATAGGATTATCAATGTTTACTTCGGAATCCGTAGTGTGAGGTTCATTCAGTTTTTCTTTAAATGCTGTTGAGTGATCTGCTAATTCTTCACATAGTGTAGTGTTTAAGTAGTATGGTTTTCCATCGATTACTATAGCTGCCTGGTAACCTGTTTGTGATGCTGGGCTGTTATCTGAATAAAAATAGAATGTATCTTTTTCTGAAGCCGTTAAAGATTCTGCAGCAACAACTACGGTTAATTTAAGTAGTGCTATGAGTAATGTGCCTATTACCATTTTTTTTATCATATTTTTTCATGCCTCCTTTATAGTCTGTTGTTAATATTTTAGTAGTATTTTATTATTTAATGGTTTTTGATATTTTGATTAATTTTTGTTATTTTTATTTGAACACTGAAAAATAAACCCCATGTGTTTTTGATTTTAGCCTTAAACAGTTAAATATTAAATCTGTTTAAAAACTGAATAATGTTTAATTAAAGTCCATAAAAACATTTAAATATATAATAACACTAATATAATAAACAACAAGAACAATAACAGTTAATGCCTAATGGCATTGACAAAAAGATATATAATATTCTTTACAAAAATAATAATTGTACTATTAGTAAAAATGACGGAGTTAGAATAGTGCTGCAACACTTATCTAACTCCTAAGTTACACAAAAAACAGATACCGTGGAAGGATATCATGACATATGTAACCTATTATAATATTTGGTTAAAATGCTATATAACTTTTTGTGATATAGTCGCTGATGGAAAGCGATGTTCTAATGTCCTAGCGAAAGCTATAGACTTTTTTTATATTGTTTTTGAAAATATTAAAAAAATTAAAAAGATTGTTTATTCTTTCTTTATGGTTACAACTATTTCATCATTCTGGGAATTTACTTCCCAGGATAATTTGTTGTTGTTGGATAGTTCTAAAATTCCCACAATTTCTGAAGGAATGGTTGTTCTTAATGATTTTGATTTTGGATTTTGTTGTATTACATTGGATTTTACTTCAAACAATTTCATACCTCCATTTTTATATTTTGTTATTAATATATTTGTTAACATATTATATATAATTTATCTATATATCTTTTTAATATAGATAAAAAATAGATAATTTTATATATTATTAAAACTAAATTAAAATCAAGAAGTAAAAAAATGAGCTGCAACTCATGAAATTACTTCAATAAAAAAATCCGTGGAAGGATGAAAATGACAGAGATAAAAGATATAGGGACTAAAAAGTTCCCAAGCTTTGAAGAAGCTTGTAAAGAATTAACCAGGGAAGAAATTTATACCCTAGCCGAAGCAACATACAGATTGCAAGTAGAAGAAATGGGTGGTGTTATCGATGAATAACACCTACAGAACTGATTTTGAAAACATGAGAATCCCAGTACTCCAAAGCGTACACAATGGGATAACTCACAAAAAAGAAGTACTCCAGGAAAAACTATCTAAAGACATGGGTATACCTACTTTTTACAACATAGTACCCAGAAACTTTTCTATTCTACCAATAGAAAAGTGTAGTCATCATGACATAAAAATGTTAGAAGACTTACACGCAAAACAATTCGACTGCTTCTGGACACTTGAAGAAAAAAAAGCATGTGAAAACGATGACCACAAAAACTTCGAAGCAAGATACAGATTCTACAGCTTCATGGATTTACTAAATGACAATGAAGTAAACGAATTCTACATCCAATGCCAAGAACGTAACGGTTCACTAATGACTTCACATGACATCATAGAACAACTAAAAATCAACCCTAATTTTCTTGAAGAGGTGTATGCCTTATGAGTAGATCATACTTCACCGAAGATGACAAAATGGTCATGTCACCATTCCCAAGATGGACACATAACGAATGCAATAACATTCAATTCATACTCCATAAAAAAGGGTATGAAGTAAACATTGTATCCAGAGTAGGATGTGACCGTAAAAGGCACGATGCATGGTTAGTACCACGAAAACACGTGCCGTTCATCGTAGAACAGTTATTCCGTCAGAGATTAGTTGTAGAGGTTCAAGCTGAAGGAAAGTTACAGGCAAGTATAAACTTTGTCTATGACTATTCTGCAATCACAATCATAGAAGCTGTCAGTAGATTCCAAAAAAGGAGGGATACCTTATGAGTATATTCAGAAAAAATAAGCCAGTCCATCCATTGCATAGGGAATGGACTTGGAAAGATGAAGTGATTGATTTTTGGTTAACTAACAAACCATTAATCGGAATCATACTAGTTTTAACATGTATCTGTATTCTAGTATATCTTCTAGGTGTGGCTTCAGCAACTGGACATCTTCACATGTTCAGCACTGAAGCCAATAGATACGAACATATGGAACAAGTAGTTCTCTACTATGGGGGCGGGTTATTATGAATAATGGGCCACGAAAAACAATTGTAACAAATGCATTCAGTCCAGGAAGAATGATAAAACTTTCAAAATATTCTACACATCACAAAGAAATAAGTGAAGAGGAATTTGCAGAAAATGCAAAAAAAGCATCTTCACATGTTGGTAACAGAGGAATAGCTAATAGGTACGGTTTATTATTTAATCGTAGGCCTATTAATCTTGTTCCTGGTGATGATGCTTATGTTGTCTACATTCATGGGGGAACATTACCTTCAGATGGTAACCTTCCTTCCAATGTTCATTTAACCTTTGAACATGTGGAGGTGACAGCATGAGTAATGTGCATGAAAAATTAGCTGAAGTTAACATGAAACTGTTAAGAATTAAAATTCCTAAGTCTGGTTATAACAGACATAAAGGATACCCCTATCATGAATTAGAGGATATGATTCCTCCTGTCACTAAAGAATGTTATGCTCAAAAATTAGGATTAGAATTTCCTTACAGTGATAACGTCGCTATCTTGAAACTAGTTGACTTAGAAGACCCTAAGCAGTATATTGTATACAGGTTAGCTTTTCCTGAATTAATTGCTGAAGAAAAAAATCCAAATAATAAAATGATTCAGGCATACGGTGCAGATGTGACATATTTGCAAAAATATCTTTTGAAATTAGCATTTCCATCTTTATCTGATAAAGATGTTATTGATAGTGATGATGAATCTACTAATGATGCTAGCTCAGCAACAAATGGATCATCACAGCCTAAAGAAAAAGATGTGGCTGATTTGCCCATGGGTGAATTAGTACTTGAAGCAAGAGATAAACTTGTTAAAAAGGGCGTTGATGAAAAAGAAATCACTTACAAAGCATTGAAAGATACTATTCTTCATATGAGGAAGTGGAGTGTTTCAGAACGCAGATGTATACTAAACTACTTTAAAAATAAGGAGGCCTCTAAATGAGGCCTCAACCTCTTATTTTATCCGTAAGCACATATCGCTTTGGATTAACATTCAAAGTGCAAGGTGAAACAGGAAAATATACTGTAGATTGGAATATTTACAAAGGATGGATATGCGACTGTCCGGACCATTTATTCCGTAAACATACTTGCAAACATATTCTTGCATGTAGGGAGTATGTTGCAAGGCATGGTTTATTATTACACATAAAATTATGGTGTGATGATCCGAAGTCTGATATGGTATTCGATGCTTTTAGTGAGGTGACAGCATGATATTAAGTAACAATTATATGAAGAGTTTAGAAGATTTTTTTAAAGAAAATTATAAAACTGAAATTTTTGAAATACTTGAAGCATATCCTGATAAAAATAGTTTGATAATTGACTATGACAAATTAGAGATATTTAATCCAGATTTAGCAGATTTATTAATCGAGAGACCAGATGATATTATTAGTGGTGCTGAATCAGCTATTAAAAATATTGACCCGTTGGCTAGAGATGCAAATATTTCAATTAAATTTAAAAATTTAACTCATATAATTACATTTGAACAGTTGGATAGTAGTTATGTTGGGTCTTTAGTTGTTTTAGATGATGTTGTTATTGTTGATGTTGATAAACCTGAACCTGTTATAGATGTTGCTACTTTTGAGTGTAAAGGTTGTCTATGTTTACATGAAGTTGAACAAAGTTCTATAAATAATTTGTTTGAACCTTCTCTTTGTGGTGAATGTGGGGGCAGGTCATTTAGGTTACTTCAAAATGAATCTAAATTTAAAGAAAGACAGGTTATTACTGTTGGTGTTGAAGGTACATCTAAAAGATTAAATCTTGTTTTATATAAAAAGGATTGTTCTTATGATAAATATTATGTAGGTAATCATTTATCTGTTACTGGTGTTTTAAAAACGTTAAAGACAAATGATGGTTTTAAGTATTATTTTGATTGTAATAATGTAGTTCAATTAACTTCTGATGTTAATATTCAAGAGTTGGATTCTAGTGATCGTAATAGTCCTGAATATAAAATTTGGCAGAAAACAATTGTTGATAATGATCAAGTTTGTGCTTGTTGTGGGGGTCATAAACATTTACATGCTCATCATATTTTTGGTTATAAGAATAATCCTAGTTATCGTTTGAATCTTGAAAATGGTATTGCTTTATGTAAATGGTGTCATGGTAAATATCATAGTTATTATGGTAAAGATGCGAATCCTAAAACTTTAATTGAATTTATTAAACGTTTTGGTAGGTGTCGATAATGGATATGCCTTTTGATACTGTAGTAAGTGCTAGGGTTACTGCTGAAGATAAAAAATTATTGGATGAGAGTAATTACACTGTACGTGATGCTGTACGTTATTTTAATGAGCATGCACAACATTCTAAAAAGAAATTATTGATTAAAAAGTTTTTTGTTAATAATGAGATTGGGAATTTAAAAAAGCAGCGTGATAATATTGATGAAAAGATTATTGCTGAAGAAAGGCATTTAGAAGCTATTAATATTCAGTTAGGTATTGTTGAATTAAATGGTAAAGAATATTCTTTAGAAGTTAGTAATGCTGTTGATAATATTATTCAACGATTTAATAATTCAATTCATGGGTTGGATGACTATTTGACTATTAATCATTTGTTTGTTGAGAATCAATCTGCTTTAGTTGATGTTACTGTTGAAGAGATGGAGGCTTTGGTGAAAGAAAAAGTTAGTAAACAAAGTTTGTAAACATTTGATTTTTTTTATGGGGCAAATGTAAACTGTATACCGTTTACAGTTTACATTACATGCATATTTAAAATTGTATGTTTACTTTTCTTGTTTACAGATTATTATTATTATTATTATTATTATTATTATTTTATAATTCTAATTTTAATTAATGATAATAATATAACATTGTTAATATTTTATTAAAATGGTGAAAAGAGATGTGTACGTTAGATGATTTCAAAGAAAAACAAAATAAACTCTTCCAAGATGGAATATACACTGTTTACTCTGAAAAAGCAGATGAAATAAAACCTGGAGACATAATCTACTTGACTACTTCAGAGTTCATGTATGATTGTGTTTATGGTGTTTTCATGAAAGACATTCGCAAGTCAGTAAAAGTCGAGGTGGAAATCTTGAATGAAGATCTATCAGAATATGTTCCTGGCAAGCACTTGACAGGTGGTTGTTATGGTTATGCAGCAGCGGAAGTATTGGAGGCGAATCTGTATGAATGAAGATTTATTGATGGATACAATCCAGGCGAAAAGAAATGTTGGTAACTGTTATCAGAAATTATGTGATGCAGTCTATGGATTTGAGGAAAAATGGGAAGAAAAAGGAGTTAATTTATCAGCGAATGTTGATTGGAAAAGTAAAACTACTCTATGGTTGGTATTCAATGACCGTATTCCTGATGAAGTAGAGGATATTCTTGAAGAGTTCAAAGATAAATTTAATGTTGAATTAACTGAAATCCATGAAGAAAGGATGTTAAAAACTAATTCTAGGTGTTTTGAACATATTATGTGGAGATATGAGTTTTCACATGTTGATAGATGGAAGGGGTTATAATATGAGTGAAAATAATAAGAAAGAAGGTGATGATGATGAGTTATTATGATTGTCATTATGACTTAGTAATCAGGGTTGAAGATCCCAATGGGATTCAACTCAATGAGCGTATGACAGAAATGATGGATGAATTAAACACTGCCATCAGGAAGGTACATCCTGCAGCTGTTGTTCTTCCTAGAGGTTTTAAGATAGCGGAGGAAAGGAAATGAAGGCTACTCTTGTGAATTATTTTTTTGCTAAAGCATGGAAAGAATATAAAAAGTTTAAAGAAGAAGTAGATGCATTCTGTGTTGAAAATGATATTGACCCTGGTCTTATTAAGACTGAGATGAGGGGGCCTCATGTTCATATTAAACATTATTTAACCCCTGAGATGTGGACTGAGAGTTTACATGATAAACTTTCTAAACAATTTGGTGTATCTTTAACTCATTTTGATTTTAGTCAGTGGAAAGGCACGCATAATGAACCTCATTATTTAAGTTACAAGTGGATTTATTCTATACCAAGTGAGGAGAAGTTTGTTTTAGATTATTATGAGGTGCTGTCTATATGAGTTTTGAAGAAGGAGACATTCATGCGTGGAATGAACTATTCGCTGATAGTGAACTAAAAAAACGCTTAGTTGATATGGATAATGAAGTTTTAGACTTGACTCTTAAAGAAGTGTCCAGTTTGTTAGAGGAACAGTATGAGAAGAATAAAAATATTGGTGTTCCTCTAGCTGCGTTGGTTATGAAAGGTTTCAATATTCATGATGCTAAACGTATGGTTTTACAGGTAATGTTAATTGAAGACCCGGAGGATTCAGAATGAAATGTGAGAAATGCGGTGCAACTATAGTTTTAAAATACACTACTCATTTAAACGGAGTATTATCCAAGTATTGGAAGTGCCCGGTCTGTGGAGCGTCAACTAAATCTGAAGATAAAAATAGATTAGGTGAGGTGTTGTTGAAATGAAAATCAAAGACTTGAAAAAATTCAAAGATGATAAGGAACTTTTGATTGATGGTGGCGGAGAAGTTTACGAAGTAAAAGTGGATCATGAATCCGATTTTGCAGTATGGCTAAAAGTGGTGAGCGAATGAATACTCCAGTTATCACTTTGCCTGGAGAAGATTATCAACGGGTTAAAGATGGTAAGATTACCAGGATTATTTGCCCGGCTTCTCAAAGATTAAACTTGAAGGTTTATGATTGGATTCATATTCTTTTTAAGGATACGAATGATAATGTTATGGTTGAAATTGAATCAATAGATTTCACTCTTTTCAAGAATTTAAATTTAGATATTGCATTGAAGTGTGGTTTTAATAGTGTTAATGATTTGAAACGTGATTTGGTGGAAAAGTCTCCTACATTGGATAATGCTAGTAGATTGTATATTTATAGTTTTTTTGTTGTTGGTGTTAGTGAAAAAGTAGGTGAAGAATAGTATGACTTCTTTAAAATTTTTATTTGATGAGGCTATGAAAAAGCAGAGAAGCGAACAAAGGTGTGCAGTGAATATTAATCGCAGGTCTAGTAATAAAACCGGGTTCAAATGGTTATGTCGAGTTGATCGTCTTAAAAGTTATCATTGGGTTTATCATCGAAGGATTAACGGGGAATATGTTTCTGTGTATGGTGCAGATTTGTTCCGTTTGTTTGATAAAGTTGTTGAGCGTGGTTATGATTGGATTGTGCTTGATGAAGAACGTGCAAGGCGTACTGTTGAAAGTGAGGGTTTGGATTGGAGTGAATTCCAAAAATATACCGGTATAAAATAAATAAGGAGTAATTAAAATGGATGTTACACGAATGGATTATGAAGCATGGGACGATGTAATACCCCGACCTAGATTTAAACAGATAGATCCATTTGAAGATGAGAAAGCAGAAACTTTAAAATAATTAGGAGTAGTACTTGAGGGTTATACTGTATGCTGAAAAATGAAACGAGTAATGAAATAGTTGATTTAATAAGTGCTATCGAAACTGCAAAGGAAGAGTTGAATGATGTAGAATATAAAGTTAAATTTTTACCAGGAATTATAAACAATCTGGAGAAGAAATTATTTAAGATTATACAAGAGAAAGGAGTGTAAAAATAATGTATGCTGTGAGTGAAATACAGGATGAAGTGAAATTCAAAAAAGAATATTACCCTTTAATTCGTGATGGTGTTAAAACTCAAACTTTAAGGTTAGCACGTAAACGATTAGATGTTCAGGAAGGAACTTTTGTGAAAGCGGTTTTTCCTGGTATCGATGAGGTGTTGTTAATTCGTATTACTAAAATTGGGTATAAACAATTTAAAAGCATTACTTTAGATGATGCTTTACGTGAAGGTTTTGAATCTGTATCTGATTTGAAGAATGAGTTGATTAAGATTTATCCTTTAATGAATAAGTTTGACAGGTTATATTATTATCAGTTTGAATTGGTGGGGTGATTATATAATGGATGTTGAAATGTTATTGTTAGTAATGTATTACAAGGGCAAGGGTTAAAGGAGATGACAAAATGACGAAAGGTAAATTAAAGCTGGCGATAAGATGACTGAAAAAATTCCTCTAGTGAACTACTATCAAAGAACAGAACCACAAAACTTTGAACTAAGAAACAAGTGCTATAACTTCTGTACAAACATTATGCTTAATGGGGATAAAGAAAAAGCATTCTATGAATCAGATATCTGTGACATATTGAATAGTCAAAACAAGCGTATAATGAAATTAGAAAAAGAAAGAAAAGATTTGAATAATACTATTGAATCATTACAAGCAGAATTATTTCAAATGCCCAGGTTAACTGATTTGGATATGAGAGTAGATAAAAAATTTTTGGATGATTGATAAATGATGATGCGCAGGGATAAAATAGACCCACTTGTTTTAAAAAAAATACGTAATCTCTTTTATGGGGATTATTATTATTATTCCAAGTATGATGTTAGAAACGCTTTCAAGCCTCAGGGATTTAATTGTAGAGATGAACCTGATGATGTATACAATGATATTAAACATCATCTTGAAACAACTACTTTCCATACTGAACTGGAAGTATGGCAGGAACTGGCTAGGATTTATAGAAATCACTTCACGTTCTTATCGTTTAATGAGTTTATAACTTTCATCAATAAGAAATATCAAATTGTACAGGAGAATCAGAATATCAATGTAAAGAAAAGGAGAGTAATCTAAATGAATTTGTTGGAAGATGAACTTGCGGAGTTGAATGTTACTATTGGTGCAGTTAAAAAATATTTGGAAAATAAGAATATGAGTTATGAAGATTGGCGGAATGCTCATAATTACCTGGATGGATTGAAAGCTCGCAGGGATAGATTATTGTCTGAGAAGTTTAGAGGTGGTATAGTATGATGAGTGTTGAAGAATTTCATAACTACTTGTCGATGGTTTGGTATGATTACAGGTGCTCTGATAAAGATATTGTTACTGATATAATTAAAGAGGATTAAGAAAATTACCAAGAGAATTAACTGTTTTAAAATTAAAAGATGGTGATTCTGAATGACAGAGAACAAACAATTCACTGTTAAGAAATGGTATAATGAAAGTGCTATCTATGAGGGGGATGATCTGTTTGCTATTGTTGATGTGAGGATACAAGCAAATAAAATTTGTGAGAGGTTGAATTTACTGTACGAAGAAAAAGAACAGTTAAAAAAAGAATTATTTGAAGCAAGGAAAGATTATCTAATTGAAACTGCAGACATTAGCGATAAACTATATTTAGAAGATGAAATTGAAGAAGAAAGAAAAGAAATTTTTGGTGATAATAATGACTAAACGATTAATATTAATCTTAACAATAATTACAATACTCCTATGTATTGGAACAGTAAATGCAGAACAAGTAACCATTAAAGTTGATAGTAAACACCTAATCGGAATGGGCAATGGTAATATTCCCTTTGATTATGATAACTGGATTAATGTTGTGTATGTTGTCAGTGAAAGAAACATGATTGGATATGATAATTATATTGTTCAAGAATATCCGGTTAGTATACAAGATTATTGTAAAATTAAGGTTGGGCAAAGAGTAACATTGGAAGTGCCAGATAGTAGAACAGAGGTTTGTAAAGTTGTTAAAATAGAATAAGGGGATACTGTAAACAAATAGGCGGAATTGATTATGACGAGGAAATCTGCAAAATACATAGGAAGACAATGCTTAAAACATTCTAATGAATTACAGCAGAAAGCAAAATGGCTAACTAAAAAGATTAGCAGGAAATTATATGATAACTCATATATGAGAGTATATGATAGTTATTATGATATGCAAGGATTGTATTTAGTTTTTGAAGCATTTGACGTAGTAACATTTCCACATAAACCTCCTGAAACAAGAATGGTTGATATATTAGGTATGAGTCATGAGGTAAGTGAAGCAGCAATGGTAGATCGTAGTGATTTAAAAGTAATATTGAACTCAACATGGAAAGGTAATGAATGTTTCATAATTCATATTCCGTTTAAAGCATATGAAGTTTATAACTTAATGTCAGATTTTCAGTTTAATATTCATGTGGATGTGGAATAAATGGAGTTTCAAAAAGTTAAATTAAGGAAAGATACAGATTATGTGTTCTGTTTTAAACGAGCAGAAGTTATTGAAGATGAACAATGCGATTATCATGAACAGAATCTTAAATGTGATAAAGTTGAAGATTATTTTGGTAGAACCCATCGTAGAAGTAAATACGCAGGGTATAGTATTCAGGGTGTTAGTGAACCAATTTTAAACGAATGTAAATATTGTTTAGAAGAAGAGAAGTATGTGGAATTGGCATTATCTAGTAAAGCTACCGGAGTTTATCAAGCTAAGCATGGTGAAAAGAAAACCCTATTATCTTTTTTTAGGAGGTATTAAAATATGGAAAAGAAATTAAATGCACAAGTATTATATGGTGGAACCCCAAGATGTGGGAAATCCATACGCCAATATCACTGTTTGAATTGTGATAAAAAAATGCCTTGTATTCAAGTGAATTTAATATCTGATACAGAGATTTGTTTAAAAGATGAGTGGGATGATGATTGAATGAAATGTTTAAAAAATTGTATATTTATGTTATACTCCCAAATTTATGATGACATACCTTGTAGATGTTATATATCAATGGAACCAGTGAGCATAGGTGAAACTTGTAAATATGAGAATAAAACGATTACAGAACTAAACATGGAAGCACATTATAAAAGAGGGATAAAAGATGACTGAAATAATAATCAAAGCCAATACAAGAACATTAACAAGACAATTAAATGAATTATTCGAGAATAATAAACTATCAGATAATCCTAACGAGGTTAAAGAATTTTTAAAAGAAAATCTTGATGTATGCACAGTAGGTTCCCCGGATAGTATACGTGTTTATCTTGAATTAAAAAAGGAGGTGTTTGAATGAATATAACCCTAAAAGTAACGGCTCCTGAAATACCTGAAGATTTTAATATAGAATCTCTTACTAATGAGGTTGCTTGGAAATTATTTAAAAAATTAGTTTCACGCAGGCCAGATTATCATGACACGTTAGGGTGGTTGCCACAATGATGGAGAAAACTAAATTGATTTTTAAAAATGATGTGATGGAAGGATATGTTCATTATATTAATTTCAAAAGAGATTTCAGTGGAGCATTAGAAGCTTTTAAGAAATATATCTTGCCTGTAGAGTTGAATATTGGTATTGATGCTAATAATGACTGGTTAATTTTACCTTTTAGTTATGATGTTGAAGAAGAGGATTATCTTGAAATATTAGAACATGAATGGAATGAAGTAACACACTTCTTAAAAGAAGAACATATTCAATTTGCTTATCCGACAATGTATGGTGATTGGAGTATGGTTATACCTATAGATGATTTTGTTGAATGGGTATTGAAGAAGTATGTACTTGAAGGAGTTGATAACATTGATAGAGAATAACAATTTCAAGATTCATAAAAAAGGAAGCAGCATATATCTTCGAAACAATGATGATGAGGAGATAGGTCCTTTTGCAATATATTATGAAGACACATTAAACGAAATCTTGGAAGTATTAAACACTAGTGAACTGAGAATATGTACATTATCAATATATAATGATAGGAAAGATGAAAAAATCAAAGAATTAACTGAAGAAAATCTTATCTTAAGAGGGCCTAAACATAGGCGATTTGGGAAACATACAATTGACAATTGGGAAGAATATATCATAGATAATTACACTGGTGAAACATACGGTCAAAACATTGATAAGCTATTATTATTGTTGAATACTTTGACTGATAAGTGGATTAATGATAAGTTGAAAGATACGGAGAAAATAATGAAAAGATATTATCGCACATATAATGAGGTGGATCCAACTTTTGGTGAGATTATCAGAGTAATATCAAAAGATTTAGGGGTGATTATAGAATGAGTATTGAATCAACAAACAAATTACTAAAAAAATATGAAAACAATAATTATGTTCCTGGAGAAAAAAGAACACGTGACCAGGAAAAGATACATAAGCAAAAGCAATTGAAACGTGAGAAACATGAATTGGTGGATGAGTTGTTGAATGAGACTAAAGTGTTACTTTTATCCAATCATGATAAAGAACATGTACATTATCTGGTTAATAAGTTTGATGATTTCAACAATCTTCACAGACAAGCAAGTAAAGAAGCCATTATCTTAGCATTTATTTTTTATGTTGCTAAAATAAACACTCCGAAAAGACAGTTAAAAGAATATAGTTTCACAGGTAAATATGGTTTGACTGAACCGGTATTTGAATTGATAATGTGTAGGCTAGTTCAACGTTTACTTGCTGAATCACCGATTATACCAAAAAACACGAAAAAATATGATAATGATATCCTATACAAAACAGGCATGAGATAAAAATCTGTACCGCCAGTAGTTCCCTATATTATTGTGTAGGAGATGAGATTCATTGAACATAAAATTATTAATACTGGTGAATCTACAGATGAATTGGACATTGACATCTTAGATGATCCAGACATTTGTCCAGAATGCAAAACACGAACTATCATTCTGGATGAAGAAAAATGTGAAGAATATTGTATAATATGCGGAACCATAACTCGTGCATCATCACGATATGTTGCAGGTAATAAGATTGATTTAGCCTACGGTTTAATCATAATCTAAAACCTAAACAAAGAGTTTAACAAAAATATATAGTTTCAATTTTAACCAAAAAATTACAATTATTGAATTAAAATTCATTTCCTAAAAAAAAGGGGAGTCATCTCCTACATTTCCCCCTCCTATTTTTTTTTATTTACTTACTTATCACTATTTTTTTTTAACCAAAATTTAACCCGGTGAAATATAAATGGTACAATCATATAAAAACAAATCAAAAACAACAAACGCAATAGTATTCATAGCAGGATTAATAACCTATTTAGGAAAAGACAATCTAACCCAACTGCTACCCCAGGAATATGTAAACTGGGCACCAATAATAGTTCTAATCGCAGGTTACATAGCAGTTCAAGTAACAGAAAATATACGTGTAGAAAAAGCAGAAGAGTTAGCAATAATAAACTATGAAGCTGAAAACACTTCAACAATAGACCCTGCTACAGAATATACAGATGCTGATCTCGTAGTGGGGGATTCATATGACCAACAATAATACTCACACATGCTGTCATGAAGAAAGACTAGCACACATCGAATCAGAAATAGCAGAAATGAATGTGCGCTTAGACACAAAAAAAGAAGACATACAACAAATACATGTCGAACGTGAAAGACAACAAAAATTACAAACAATATTAATTGAGAGAGTGACTAGAGTAACTGTCCTGTTGGAAGAGGGACAAAAACAAAGAGAAGCAAATAACGAGAAAATGGAAGATTTAGAAGATAAAATAGATGAAATGAAAACAGAACTAGCAAATTACAAGAATGATATGACTGATTTTGTGAGCAGTCAAAGAAGCTTCCGGAACACAATACTAGCATTGATACCTATCATCTCAATACTGGTATGTGTTGCATTACATTTCATAAAAGTATAATATTCGACTAAGGATAGGAGTTAACCAATATGAAAATAGAGTCAATATCCGTATCTAAATTAATAAGTCCGGAATGGAACCCGAGACAGATTACAGATACTGAAATGGAAAAACTAAAAACCAGCCTAACAGAATTCGGATATATAGAACCAATCATTGTTAATGATGTTAATATGCATGTAGTCGGTGGAAACCAAAGATTAACCGCATTAAAACAACTAGGATATACTGAAGTCGATTGTGTCTATGTAACAATTAAAGATATAGAAAAAGAAAAAGCATGTAACATCGCACTGAATAAAATCAGTGGAGAATGGGACATACCAAAATTAGAAGTTGTATTAGAAGACATACAACTATCAGATATAGATATTGAACTAACTGGTTTTGATGAATTAGAACTAAAAGAATTTGATTTAGAATCATCTAAAGCAGAAGAAGATAAAGAAGAAATAACTGTAACCGAAGATGATTATGAAATCCCTGATGATATTGAAACAAATATCCAACATGGAGATTTATTCAAACTAGGCAATCACTACCTACTATGTGGCGATTCCACCCTAGAAGAAGATATTAACACCCTCCTTGGGGGGGGGAAATAGACATGGTTTTCACTGATCCACCATGGAACGTAAACTACGGGGCAGTGACAAAAGATAATCCTCAAGGATATAAACCAAGAACAATATTAAATGATGCTATGAGCACAGATGAATTCAAATCATTCATGTTTAAAATATTTGAAAATATGAGTAATGTATCCAAAGATGGATGCCCAACATATATTGTTATGAGTGCTCAAGAATGGGGAAACTTCATGCTAGCATTACGTGATAACGGATACCACTGGAGCAGCACTATCATATGGAACAAGGACAGACTTGTCCTTTCAAGGAAGGATTACCATACAAAATATGAACCTATATTCTATGGATGGAAAGAAGGAGCACCTAGATTACATCCAGTTGAAGATAGAAAACAAAGTGATGTATGGGATATAGAAAGACCTCATGTTTCAGATGAACATCCAACAATGAAACCAATAGAACTAATCACTAGAGCCATCATTAACTCAAGCAATGCTAATGATAAGGTATTAGATTTATTCGGTGGTTCTGGAAGTACTTTGATAGCATGTGAACAAACTAAACGTAACTGTTACATGATGGAATTAGATCCCCATTATTGTCAAGTCATTATCAATCGTTGGGAAGAATTCACTGGGGAAAAAGCAATTAAAATTAATTAATTTTTCCCATTTTTCAAGTTTATAAAAAAAGGAAGGGTTATGATGGCTGGAAGAAAAACAAAGTTGACTGATGAATTAGCTAAGGAAATTTGTAATGATATCAAAGCAGGTGTTCCATTTAAACATGCTGCCATAAGCCATGGGATTGATGAATCTACTTTTTATAATTGGTATAATAAAGGTAAAGAAGCCAAGCGTAAAACAACGTTCCGTGATTTCTATGATAAAGTAGAAGAAGCTAAAAGTGTTGCTATTAATCTCCGTGCTAGAAGAATTTATAAAGCAGGTGAAACTTCCTGGCAAGCTGATGCATGGTGGCTTGAAAGAATGGATCCGGAGAACTTTGGTGTTAAAGAGAAAATGGAAGCTAAAGTAGAGCATAAAGGTTTAAGTGGATTGGCTGATGCAATTGAAAGAAGTAGAAAAAAATAACTTCTTCCAGTATGGAAAGTTCGGGGATATTGCATTAGATTTTTTTGATAATAGTGATGCCTGGATTAATGTTGCCACAGGTAGTGTGAGATCCGGTAAAACCATTGTCTGCAATGCAAGATGGTTAACTTTCTTGTCAAATTTTCAAGGTAAAGAATTTTTGATGAGCGGTAAAACATCAAAGTCATTACGTAGGAATGTGATTAGACCATTAATCCGAATGATGAACACTGATGATATCCCTTACGATTATAATGCTCATGAAGGAGAATTATGGATTGATGGAAACCTCTGCTATACCATGGGATTCAATGATGAAAAAGCAGTAGATGTTATAGCAGGTATGACAGTGACTGGATGGTATGGGGATGAAATAGCAAGATGCCCAAAATCTGCAGTAGACATGGCTGTTAGTAGATGCAGTGAATCGGGCAGTCAAATATTTTTAAATAGTAACCCAGATAGTCCATATCATTATTTTTTCACAGATTATATTAACAACGAAGAATTATTGAAAACAGGAACCCTTAAACATTGGAAATTTTTAATTGAAGATAATCCCAATCTTGACCCAGGATATGTTGAGCAATTAAAAAGAGTTTATAGTAAAAGTGATGTTTTCTATAAACGTAATATTCTTGGTGAATGGGTTATTGCTGAGGGTGTTATTTATGACAAGTTTGTTGAAGTAGAGAACACTTTCAGATACAGGCCTAAACTTCATGATATTAATATCTGCTGCGACTATGGGGTCAGCACAGTCACAACCTTCGGGGTAATGGGTATACAGAGAAATCCGGTTGAAGGTAATTCCTACTATCTTTTAGAAGAAACTTATTATGATGCTGAAGTGGTCGGTGTCACCCAATCTGATGAAGAAAGAGTGGATGACATTGTAACATTACAAAACAGATACAAGCTTAATAGTAACAATACATTATATCTTCCTCATGATGCAGCATCACTGAAGACTGCTTGTCAGAAAGACCCTAGAGTATTAATGCGGGTTGAAACTTACACCCCTGATGTTAATGAGGATATTGGAATAATACAAAGCCTAATAGCCAGCCGAAGATTTAAGATACATGTGAACTGTAAGAATAGTATCACTCAAGCTCAGACTTATAGTTGGGATAAAAAAGCCCAACAACGTGGAGAAGATAAACCACTAAAGCAAGATGATCACTGCCCAGACATGTGGCGTGGGGGAATATGTGGGCCAATGAAGAAAGCTAAGAAACAAATTTATCATGCACCTAGGAGAGTTAAATTATGAATTGGAGAAATAATAGGATAGTAAAAGGAATAATGAATTTACCAGCTATCCGTGAACCTAAAACATCTGAAGCAGACAAATTAAGGAGAAGTCACTTATGGGCATTACAGCCAAGAGTGAAAGATGTTGGTTTAAACATTGGAACTTACTTTGATGCTGGTGACATGCCCTGGGTAAGAGTCTGTAGAAGAGTTATTAAGAATCGTGTTATCTCCTTAGGTTATCAGGTTACCAATCCTGATGACTCCTTCAACCATCCTGCTTCTGTTAATTATCTAACTAATTTAATGAAAAATCCTATGGGTGTTAGAAGAGATGATTTCTTTGAAACCTATGTCAGCATGATGTGGGATAGCTTCCTGGTAACTGGTGACGGATTTGCAAGGGTACATTACAATGATGTCTTCGATGGAATACCTGAAGGCTTGGAATTCATTCCTTTTGAATGGATGATGTATGATTATGAAACTGATCAATGGGGTTTGAAATATAATAATACTCGTTTTGAAGATGATGAGATTATTCATTTTGCAGAGCCGGGCATCCGTGGGGAGAAATGGGGAACCAGCCTCATAGATTCACTGGCAAGATATCTTGCATTGCAAATCTACGGGTTAAAATATAATACTAGTATCTTTGAGAATAACGGTATTAACCCACGTGCAGTAATGAACTATGATATTAACATTGAGTATGATGATTTGTTACGTGAGATTGAAAGATTGGAAAAAGACCGCAAGGAAAACCCGGATGGTGTTTTGGTTGTTCAAGGTGCTGAGTATATTCAAACTCAAACAAGCAATAAGGATATGCAGTATGTTGAGTTAGAGCAACTTGTCAGAGACATTACCTTGAGTATTTATGGTGTTACTCCTGCTGAAGCTGGAATCATTGAATCCGGAAATCTCGGTGGTGGAACTGGACAGTCACAAAAAGAAACTGTGAAAGCTAATTTATCTGGATGGGTTAAACTTTTTGAAGGAGCTCACAATAAAGTGTTTGGCCGTTCTGGTTTTGAAGAGTTATTTGAATTTAATGAAATGGACCTTGAAGATAAAGAGAAAAGGGCTGTTATTGAAGATAAGCAGTTACGTAATGGATCCACTTTTGTAAATGAAGTAAGGGCCGGATACGGATTAGACCCTGTTGATTGGGGAAACACTCCATTAACTTATGGTGTGAACAATAATACTTTAAGAGATGTTTCTCTTGAAACTGATACAAGTAAACAGTTGCAAGCTTATCGTAAAGCATTGTTGTTGGAAAGGTTGAAGAAGGAGTATTAAGTTTATGATTTCTGCTAAGAGTAGGATTGAGACTAATAAGTTGTTGATGCATTGCATTGATTTTGATAAAGCATTGTTTGATGAGACAACATTATCTACATCAGAGGAAGAATATTTTGAATCTTTCATCGATGGTTTCAACAAACAAATTTCCTTATTCATTAAATGGTTAGAATCTGACGAAGCTAAAGAATTATTCCGTCAACATGGAGAATATAATGATATAGTATTCGACAGTATACGAGAAGACCTAGAAGAAATACTGCATGAAACCAACCTAACAGCAGAACAATTAATAGACCGCATCTATGATCTGGGCCTAGACAAAGGGTTCAGCGAGATACGAAGAACCAAATATTACAACGATGCAACAATGTATGGTTTAAAAGTATTGCAAGATTACAACTTCGAACTAATAACAACCTTACATGAAGACATCATAGAACATATACGAACACAAATCTTCTTAGGCATAGCCGAAGGAGAGGGAATGCCTGAAGTAGCAAAAAGAATAAGGAATGCTACTGGAGAATCCTTAACAGGTAAAACCCTAACTGCAAGACAAAGAGCTATGATGATAGCACGTACAGAAACAGCACGTGCAATGACTCAGGGAAGACTACAATCTTATGCCAACTATGGTGTAACCAAAATCAAAATATTAACTGCTGAAGATGCTAATGTTTGCCCAATATGCCTTGAAGCAGCATATATCTTTAATGGCGAAATGAGTATGGATAATGTTGCAGGTGAAAAAATATGGGATATCACTGATGCAGATAAGCTTGTTCCATTCCATCCAAACTGCAGATGCTCTGTGATGGCTTACATTGAACATGTGTTAGGACCTAATCCTGTTAGTGATGCGGTGCAGATTAATCTTGTACCTGCATAAAAATATTTTTTTTATATTATATTCTTTTATCTTAATGGTGGGAAATCTTGGCAAGGTTCGATTCCTTGTCCCACCACAAAAAAAATTAAATGAGCCGTTTTTCTGCGAATAAAAAAAAGAATAAAAAACGTTTTAAGAATGGTGTCTAAAACTATTGTTCTTTTTTTTTAGCTACTAAAACGAAACCTATTTTACCTAACTTTTAGTTCTTCCCCCAGAGTAAACTGGGTTACCAAATCCTTTCTACATCAGGTAACTTCCTATCAAATATGTCAAATGGTTTTTCCTCTATTTTTTTTGAAACACGGGAAAATGTGACTATCTGAGAGAGGGGGAAATTTGATTGGTTAATAATTCTAATAATCTGTAAAAAAAATAGCATATCTTTGCATTTTCGGTTTTTTTTATCACTAATAAGTAATATCATGAATTCTTTATTTACCAGTTTTCTTTTTTTTACAATTAGAATTGAACCATTATTAACTTTTTCCCTCTCTTATACCTCTTTTATTAATTCGTAAAATATATGTGGGATTGCTACTTATTAATCAAAAGAATTTTAAGGGTTTAAATCCCTAATCCCACTCTCAAATAAATTATTGTAGTTGAAATATTATGACAGTAAAAATCAAAGAAGATAAGATGCTATTTAAATGGTATGCTCCATCAGAACAGAAATCATATGATTTAAATGACGATGGAACATTAACAATTGAAGGCGTTGCATCTACAACAAATAGAGACCTAGAAGGAGATGTTATCCTCCAGTCTGCAATTGATTCGATGAAGATTCAGCTAACTACAAGTCATAAAAATCTTCATGGTGATCACAGGTATAGTCTCTTCAAAGGAATCCTTGGAGCTATTACCAAAGTTGTAGATTCAGATGATAATATCTTGAAAATCCGAGCTACCATATTATCCAAGTATGCAGCTTTTGTAAAAGAGATGTTGAATATTGGTGTGCAGCTAGGATTATCTATAGGTGGTAGAATTAAAGACTATGACCAAACCAATGATGGGTGGGAGATAAAGGACATTGACCTTTTTGAAATTAGTCTTACAGGCATGCCTGCAAATTATGATACATTTGGAACAGTAACCGCTACTAAGAATAGTGATGTTGTTGAGGCTAAATGTTTAGCTGGTGCATGTCATTTAATAAGAAAAAACATGGAGGCAAATAAAATGCCAGAAGATGGAAATTCTCAAAACAATTCTCAAAACAATAACAACCCTGTTTCTAGAGAAGAAATTGAAAGTATCTGTAAAGATTACATGGATGCATATCTTGCAGAGAACAAAGAAGAAATTCAAAATGCTGTGCTTGAAGCATGTAAAGCAGAAATTGAAAGAGTAGTTGATGAAAAAATCAAAGAGTTAACTGAGCCACAACCTCCAGCAAACAATAACAATGAAGGCGAAGCTCAGGGAGAAAAATCTTTTGCTGAAGAATTATCTGCATTAAAAGAAGAACTCTTAGATGAAATCAACAAAAACAAATTCACTGAAGAAGATTTACAAAAAGGACTTGCAGATTACGTCAACAAAGAAAGAGATCCTACTCCAACACCAGCACCACAAAACAATGATGAAGATGGTGCAGGTCAAGGTGAAGCTAAAAAGACTTTCACTGCTGAAGAAATCTACAAAAACATTGAAGCTAATAAAAAATCCTCTGGATTACTTTCCAGATTAGGAGCACAATAAGGAGGAATATTCTATGTCTGAAGGAGAAATGACATTAAAAGATTTACAATCCCAATACATGGATTTAAACACTGGTATGCAAGAATTGCAAAAAGCAATGCAAACCACCGTAAACGCAAATGCAGTAATGCCTGTTGAATGGGACCCAGAACTCAAGAAAAGAGTTGCATTACAAACTCCATACTTAGAGTTCTTGAAAGCACAAGGTCGTGTAAAATCAACTGACAAAGTTAAAGTTGGATACAAAATCAAAACCAACAAAACCAGAACTAACTTCATGTTAGAAGATGATGAGATTGTATCCTACACTCCATCTGACTTTGATAAAAGAATGGCTTACATGAAAATACTCCATTACAATATTAACATTGGGGATATTGCAGAAAAAGCAGCTGAATTCGATTTATTCAAAGATGACTTAGAAGATGGTTTAATCGATATGGCTAACACTTTAGATTACACTTTACTTGAAGGTTCAGGTGAAGATGACGCTAAAGATTTCAAAGGTTTATTCAACACCATCAGCACTAACACTTTCAATCTTGGAGATAACTTATTAACCAAAGATGATATTGTTTCACTTGTTGAAGCAATCATTGAAGAAAATGGTTATCCTACTGGTCTTGTATGTACTCCTGAAGCAGCAAATCAAATCAATGATATCTACTTCCCAGGAACAATGAAACCATTAGAATATGAAATCGTTGGTGGTTACAAAGTAACCGGTATCTACACTGCAGCAGGAAACATCATCCCTGTTATTGTTGACAGACACATTGACAATACTCACGGAGAAAAAATCGCTATTGTTGATACTTCCAGTATCAATGTTAAAGAATTCCAAGCCCCAACTGTTGTACCATTTGCTAAAACCAAATTAGCTACCAGCCAATCTATCATACAAGTCATCACTGCTTACAATGATGCTGAACACAAAAACGGTATGATTACTGGTATTGCAAGAGATGAAGACAGAAAAACCAAAACTAAACTTGGTAACATCAGCTTTAACATTATCGGTACTGATGGTAAACCAGTCGCTGGGGCTAAAGTTTCATTCACTGATGATGATAACAATGTCTTCAAATCTGGATCAAGTAACAACAGAGGATTATGTGAAATGACTCAAGTACCATACGGTACCTATGAAGTTGATTATGACACTGTCCCTACTGGTTACACTAAAATCAGTGTTGCAGATTATGAAGTAGCTGCCGCTGAATCCAGAGTCAGCTTAATACTTACTAAAAACTAAACACAGTTTAGCTTAAAGGAGGTTTAATATTTATGCCTATTGAATTACCTCCTTTCTCTAAAATTTACAAACAAAGAGAAGGAGCAGATAAATTTTTCTATGATAAACTAGCTGAGATAGTTGAAGTGGTTAATGCTTTAACTGCAGCTGAAAAAGGTAAAGTTAACATTTCAGTTAAAGATGATAACGAAGATGCAGTCGAAGGTGCTACTGTAACTTTGACTAGTGGTAGTGCTGTTATCACTTCTGGTGAAACGGGTAGTGCCGGTGGAGCATCAATCAGCAATGTTGATTATGGTGTTTACGCTGTTACTGTTACTGCACCTGAAGGATACACTGCACTTGTATCTTATGATGATCTTACGGTAAATGCTGAAAATGTAAGTTTAAATGTAACTGTGAATAAGAATGCTGCTGCTCCTGTTCAAGATAATGACAATCAAGGTCAATCATAAGAACAGGCCAGTATAACTTATTTCTTTTTTTGGGAGTTCTGATTAAAATGCAAAACATAGACATTGATATTGAATTTGTAAAATCATTTTTAACTTCCAAAGGTATTTCTGTAGAATCTTATTCCGATGAAGATTTATTAAATCTCATAGAATTACAGTTAATGACGATACAATCAGAAACTGGATTGAACCTTTCACCTGTACCTTACACAGACATTGAATTAAATTTCAATTTTGATAGTCTTGATTATAACATCAAGCATTATCCTGTTGAAGAGGTTTCTAAAGTGGAAGTTGATAATATAGAGATTTGTCCTACAGATTATATTCTTGATAATGAGAATGGTCGGTTAAGATTCTTAAAGAAATTAGACGAAGGAGAAGCATTAATTGTCAAGTACACAAGTAAAGAATCTGATAGTTTCATCAATTCTAAAGTATTACCTTTAGCTTATGATATGCTTTTTTATACATTAGATACATCTCCATCAAAGAATGCATCCAGCATCAAAGAGAATAATGTGTCTATTAATTTTGATACCAGTAATTCTTTTGTTGCAATCATCAATCAACGTCTCAATGATTTGAAAACAAGTAGAAGAAAACCACTTACAAGGATGTTGTAATCATGTTTCCTTTTTTCCCAAATGCCAGTATACAATTATATTGTTATAATGAGCAGGAAGAAGAAGATTTCTTTGGAGAAAAACATGACTTCCGTTGTAAAGGTGAATATCCTGCAGATGTTCAACCCTTATCTCCAGAATCATCTCAAAGAGAGTTTGGTAAAATACTGCAAGATACTTTTAAAGTTTTACTAAACATTGAGGTTCCTGTTGAAGACACTGACCTGATAAAAATACCTGATGAAGGTACTTTTGAAATAATAGGATCTGTTGAAACGTGGAATCATGGTTTGATTAATCATAAAGAAATCACTATCAAAAAGCATCGTAAAGAGGTGATTAACTATGAGCATGACAATCAAGATTGATTTCAGTGACCACTTCCATAAAGTGGTTGGTGCAGACATTGAAAAGGTAGCTGACAAAGCTTTGCAAAGAACTATCGTTGAAGGAGAAAGTATCTGTCAGAGAGAAGCACCAATAAAAACTGGAAATCTACGCCGAGGTATTGGAACATCTCATCCTGGTATAGCTCATGTTTGCTTAACATGCAACGCTAAGTACTGGCGTGTGCTGCAATATGGGTCAGCTCCTCATGTCATAACAGGAAATCCATTAGCCTGGAAAGATGATGACGGAGTGCATTTCGCAACAAAAGTTAATCACCCAGGTACAAAGGCGAATCCATTCGTTACACGTACCGCAAAAAGAATTGTTGGAGATAATCTTATTCAAATGAATATCAATGATGTGCTTGTTCAAGAAGGAATAATAAGGTGAAAATCATGTATCCTATGGTGAAAGCATTTTGGGAAATACTCAAAGGCAAAATCATCTACAATGATAAACCTGTTCCTATTGTGAAAAGATTAAAATCAAGGGATAAAACCCCTTGCATCACAATTGAACAAGCTTCAGATATGCAAGTGGATAGGGATTATCGAACAGATTCTACTCAAAGAATTGTATTTGAAAATAATGCTGAAATATGGATTAATATCTGGTGTGACACTGAAGAAGAAAGACACACCATATTAAGCCAGATAAGATTACTGTTTTTCAATGCTTTGGGGAATCATTACTCGTTATGTTCTCATTATGATGATGGGACATGTACTTTTTTAGATGAGGAATGTGGAGCATTAACTGTTAGTAATGGCCGTACTGCTAAGAGTCAATGCCCTTATCCAAAAGAGAATGATTACACTAGTTGGTTTAGTGAACATGAAATTGTTAAAAATACTTTCAGATTATCAGGAATATCTGAAATGGATGAATTAGATGTTGCTGAACCAATATTGAGAACACTAATCAAGTTTGATTTGAATTACATTACTGTACATGAACTCGGCGGACATGTGCTTGATGATATAACATTTGAAGATGATTTAGTATGACAAAGAAAAAAGAAGAACCAGCACCAAAAGCGGATGCTGGTAAAAAAAGAATACTCTATGAGTTAGTAGCTGAATCTCCATTACGTGAATATATCATAGTTGGAGCATTAGCAAAAGCAGGTTTATTACCTCAATTTGAACAAGAAAAAAAGGATTATGGTTTCCAAGATTTGAAACCATCATTAACCCAAAAAGAGTTTGATAAAATCGTATCAGACTTTTTAGGAAACTAATAAGAAAAAAATAACTTTTTAGATGGTGATAATTATGACAATTGAACAAACACCAAATATTACGTATACTGAAACTGACCAAAATCCAAAGATGAACGGGTCAGGTGCTGTAATCCCCTTAATAATCGGGCAGACCGGGAACACAGTAGAACCAGCTAACATTACTATAAAAAAATATAAAAGCTTAACTCAAATTGGTGCTAGTGTTGCGAACGGTGGAATTGGAAATGCGGATGGTAATATGTCTTACCAGTTCTTCAAAAAATTCTTAAAGGAAACCAAAAAAGTCTACAGTGATGACCTAGGTTTACCTTATGTTTACTTTATTGATATGGGTAGTATTGCATTCACTAATGGTGAAGCATGGGCTAAAGCATTCAACTTAGCAATGACCCAAAGAGATATTGGTAAAATCGCATTAGTAGGATTTAAAAAAGCAGATACAACTGCTGCAATAACTGCTGCAGAGATAGCTACTATTGTAGGAATTGTTTCTTCTTGTAATAGTATTATTATTGAAGATTCCAAAAAAGGTTCACCTAAAAGGTTAATGTTCACTGTTGAAGATGCAACAGATGCAGATATGATGAAAATCACTGATGACACTAGTGCAACATACATCCAAAAAAGTAGAGTTGTACCATGTGTACCAGAGTTCTATCCAGAAATGGTTGCAAGATACTGCTTAACACCTTATGATGAAGAGCCAGGATTTTTCGATTTCAGAAGTATATCTGCAGATGAAGTCACAGTAAGAACTGAAGACATGGAACAAGACTTGCAAAATGCAGGTATAAACTTTGTAAGAAACGAAATGGAAGGTAGCATTCCACATGCAAAAATCTGTCTTGGAGTATCTTCTGCAATGGCAGCAGACATCAGACCAAACGATGTTTTACCTCACTTCAGAAGAAATGTGGATCACCTTATCAATCGTATTATTATCGCAGCTTATCCTTACTTGAAACGTAAAGAATTAAAATCTTCATTGGAAACTTTCCAAACTGATATTGATAATATCGTAGCAGAAGAAATTGAAGATGGAGCTATGCAAGAAGGTACAGAAATCACTGCTGTTGAATCTGATATTAACCCATACCAGGTGTTAGTCAAAGGTAATTCAAAACCTGTCAACTCCACCCTTTATATTGGTGTTGAGATGTATATTTCTGAACCTAACATTCTCGCAGTACCTACAAACAGCTAAAAAAAAGAATAAAAAAATATTTTAAGGATGTGATGAAATGACTGACCAATCTGTTAAATTCATTGAAAAATCATATGATTTAGCAATATTAAAAATGAACGATAAACTCGTGCCTGGTTCCATTAAGTTTTCTGGTAAAAAGAAAAAAGAAAGAATCAAAGCGGATAACGCAAGGCATGGTATCGGATGGAAAACTAGCGATGAAGAATACTCTGGGGAATTATCTGACATCCCACTTAAATACTGGGATGATGTCATGGAAATGTATGACGCTTTAGATGATGATCCATTAGGGTTAAACATTGCTGTTTACAACATCGTTAACGATGGGGATTATGAAGAAATGGGTGTATTAAGATACGCTACTATTGGTGATTTTGATACTACTCCAACTGACGGTACATTTGGTATTAAATTTGAAGCTTTAGTGTTCAAACACTAAATATATTTCTTCAAATTATTTTTTTTGTTTTTTTTTTTATACAAGATTATTTTTTTTCAAGGCATTAGGAGTTATTTTTTATGGCAAAGAAAGAAGTTACAACAGAAGAAAGAGAGTTCATCGACAAACATTTATTGAATACACAATATCTCACTGAATGTAAACAATTACCTTTAGATATACTTGAAGATGATGAGATAGTTGTTGTTGAAAAATGTTTAAACCAGGAAGACTTAACAGAAGAAGAATTAAATTATCTAAAAGAAGTTCTCTATAAATACAGAGAAGCAATGAAAAAATTAGACGTGGCTAACACAGAAGAAAATGTGAAAACAGTAAGAAAACATATCAAATCAGAAAAAGAACTATTATCTTTACTCGATGAATTAGAAGAGAATTATACTCTTAAAATGATATATCGTTTGAAGAATGGTGAAGAGGTCATACTTGACTTAATCGTGAAACCATTAACAGACAGTCAAGCAATATCAGAAATGCAAGCTCATGCTAACCTTTTCAAAGAATTAACTACTAATGAACGTGTGGTCTGGTCAAAAGTAATGCAAGGACAAACAGTATACACGGAAGAAGAAAAGAAACTTGCTGAACATATCGCAGAAAAATATGAAGAGCAAGAATACGATATGGAACATAAAGTTGCAGGAATGAGAGAATTCCTTGCAAGACAAGTAGAATTTGAAAACACTTCTTTCAACACTTACAAACAAAAATTAAAGTTCTGGAATAGAATAGAAGTGGCCACAGTAGCTGACTTATATAATAAAGTCAGACAAATGCTCCATATCGATGAAGAGAAAATGGAAGACTTATTTCTTGATGAGTGATTCATTCATGGGGGAAGTTTACTTCAGAGTATCTCAACATCTAGGTATTGTAATGAGTGAAGTAATAAGAAAGAAATTTCATCCGGATATGATGTTGTTGATCCATAAATATAGCAACATTGTCAGGCATGAATATGAAGAATATCAAAAGATTCAGAAAGAATTGGATAAACAAAAATTTAGATAATGTGATAGTATGGCTACTTTAGATGACATAATGCTTAGTATTGAAGCAAAAGATAGTGCAAGTAATGTTTTTAAGAATGTAGGGTCAAATGCACAGAGCATGGCATCTACCATTACTAATGCAATCAATAGTGCTAATACTGGTTTTATGAATTTAAGTAATGTCAGTAATAATCTAGTCACTTCATTAAGTAATGGTAAGACTGCAGCTCAATTGTTATTTGATACAACAAGTAAAGCTGAGACAAACAGTGTACTTGTTAATATGATGAGTGATTCCTCTGATGCTGCTGCTAGATTAAATCAACATATTGATGATGTAACTAACACTAGTCTTGTTAGTATGCAGAATTTGATTCCTGCAATGAATGCATTCAAAACAGCAACAGGTGCAACTGATGAGCAAATATATAATGCTACTGATGGTATTGCTGCTTTTGGTGCAAAAGTATTAGCTCAAACAGATAGTGTTGAATTATCAGAACAAGCAATGATGGACTTATCTAAAGGTATCAAAGGTGCATGTGCATCACTTGACCAATATGGTATCACAACAGATGCACTTAAAAGGACAGGATTGTGGAATGGTGAAGAAAATGACATTCAAGGTTATATTGCTGCAGTCCAACAATTAACTGGAGATACATCTGCATTAATGGAAACCAACGAAGGTTTGGATGCAAGACTTGGAAAAGCATTTTCATCAGCAGGTAAAAAGATAGGAAACGAATTCTTGCCTCAAATCAAAGATGTGAAAAAAGCATTTTTGGAGTTGAATTCATCTACTGGTGGGGATTTGGCTGCAGGTATTATTGTAGCTGCTCAAGGGATTGACATGTTCAGTCAAGGAATGACTGTAGTAGCACAGACCAGTCAAGGTATACATGGAATTGTAGACGCATTCCATGCAACCACAGATGCTATAAGTATAGCTACTGATTGGTTGAATAAGTTCCGTGCAGCAGAAGAAGCAGCGGCTACTGTTCAATATGCTGGTGCAATTGGACCAGCAGCTCCAACAACAGATATATCTGATTTATTATATGGTGCTCAAGAAATAACTCCTGAAATAGAACAGGCTGCAATGCATGGTTCAGGATTTGGGTATCATGGAGATGATGTTCTAGAAGAAATTGAAAAATATGCTGATAATGCTAAAGTCACAGAAAAACAAGGAGTTACATTATTAGAAGAAGCTTCAGAATCTAATAAATTACTTAATGCAAAAAAATTAGAAGCTATTTCTGAATGGGAGTCTATGGTGAAAGAAACTAATTCTGCGGCTGAAGTCTTGGATGATATTGGTGATGTGAAAAATTTAAGTAAAGTTACTAAAACAACAGAGGAAGTTGTTGATGATGCTACAAAAATGGGTGGTGTTGGTTCCAAAGCAGCATCTGCAGGTGCTGGAATGCAAGCTAGTTCGGGTGGTTTATCTGCAATAAGTGCTGGAGCATCATCAATGCTTGTTCCATTATTAAGTATTGCTGTAGTAATAGCAGTTATGATTCCTGTTGTAACAGCATTAGCTGCTGAAGCATTGCTATGTGTGAAAGGAATTCAAATGCTGGTTGATGCCCTAGACTTTGGAGGTATTGATATCAACGATGACCTAGAAGGTATCAAAAAGATAGGTGAACTTCTTCTGAATTTAGGAATAGTAATGGCTGAAATGACTTTCACTGCAGTAGTAACTGGAATGTATAATTTTGTCAGTGGATTATTCTTAGTGGTTAATCCAATTCAAGTAGCAGTCGATCAAATCAAAACTGTTGTTCCTATTATCAATCAATTAGGCCAAGTTGAAGATATTAATGACTCAATTCCAGGAAAACTTGAAAAACTAGGTAAAAGTTTACAATCTATTTCTACCGCAACAAATGCAATGACTTCTACTAGTGTTACTGTTGGTTGGGGTAATTTTGTTGCATGGGTATTTAATTTTGGAAGTAGTGTTGATGCAATTGCTCAAGCTAAAAATGATTTGGTGAAAGCAGCAGATCAAATTAATCAGTTAAAAGATTTACCAGAAATAGATTCTGGTGTTGCATCTAAACTTGAATCTGTTGGTAAATCCTTGAAAGGTGTTAGTGATTCATTCAATGCTTTACGCAGTATTCGTGATAATGTAAATTGGGATGCTGGAATAGGTCAAATATTCAAAGGTGTGGATATTGGAACTGCATTAAGTCAGGTGAAAGCAGATATTACTAATGCAGCTAATGCATTGAAAGACTTTGGGAACTTGCCGGATATACCTCAAGAGATAGGTGGTAAATTATCTAAAATTGGGGACTCTTTAAAAGGTGTATCTGATTCACTAAATGCATTACGTAGTATGAGAGACAATATGAACTGGGATAATGCAATGGGCCAAATATTCAAAGGTGGGGATATTGCTACTACATTAACAAATGTAAGAAATGACCTTACGAAAGCAGCTAATATTCTCAATACTTTTAATGGTATTCCTGATGTTCAGGATGGTATTGCTACAAAAGTTACACGTGTAGCAGATGCAACTAAAGTTGTGGGTAATGCTATTAATGCTATGATTGGGGCTAATATTCCTGATGTTGCTATTTTGAATATGTTACCTACAAGAATTAGTGCTGCTAAAGATGTTATCTCAAAAACAGCAACTCAGTTAAATACTCTTATTAGTATACAGGAAATTCAACCAGGTACTGCTACAAAAGTTACACGTGTAGCAGATGCAACAAAGGTTGTTGGAAATGCAATTCATGTTATGCAAGGTGCCAATATTCCTGATGCAGGTATTATTTCAACATTACCTGCAAAGATTAGTGCTGCTAAAAGTGTAGTTCAAAAAACAGCAACAGAATTAGTAGGATTACAAAACATTCAACAAATACCTGATGGGTTATACACCAAAGTTTCACGTGTAGGTACTTCAGCTAGAAATGTAGGAACTGCTGTTTCTGCAATCAGATCAATACCTCAAGTAAACCCTGGTGTATCTAATCAAATTAAAAATGCTGTTACTGCAGTAAAGAAAACAGCCACAGAACTGAATAAATTATCCGGTGCTAATGTTAATGATGTTGGTGGGATATTATCAAGTGTTAGAAATGCATTGAATCAATTACGCTCAACATTAGCTAGTATGGGTGGAAGCTTCCAAGCTTCAGCTCAAGGAATTGGTGCTGGAATTAAAGCAGGTGTTGTATCTGGTATGAGTGGATTGCCTGGGGAAGTTAATGCTCAAGCTTCAGCTGCGATGAGTGCTTTCCAGGGTACTATGACTAGTGGTGCATCAGCCGCAGGTAATAGTGCAAGAGGTGCGTTCCAAGGTAGTTTCAAATTAGCAGATATTGCAAGTGCTGAAATGAATTATGCTGTTCAAGCAGTGAACAATGGTGCAGGTGCATTAGCAGATGCATGTAGAAGAGCAGCTGAACAAGCAGTTCAAGCAGCAAAAGATGGTGCGGACAGTAACTCTCCTGGTGCAATTGCTCGTATGTGGGGTAAAGAGATTGGAGAATACTCCGTGCAGAAAGTATTAGAAGGTGCATCATTACTCGTAAATACAGTAAGAAATACTTCAAGAAGAGTTGTTAACGCATGGGGAACACCAACCCTAGGAGTGAATACCAATATTGGAATGTTAAACAACATACCAACGATAGGTGAAATGCGAAACCTTGCAGGTCTCGGCAGAATAATGCCCCAAATGCAAAGCAGTAACAAGACTATTATCTTTGACATTAAGCCTGGAGCATTTAAACTGGATGCACGTAACATGACTCAAACTGAATGTGCTAAAATCGTAACGCTTGGATTGGAAAACATAACTCAGGTTCGAGACGTTAACCTTAAAGGAGAGTAATAAACATGGTTGATATGAATAAAAATATCATCCCTGATAGTGTGCATAACCTTGAAATAGAAGGAATGCCTTTTTATTATGATGATTGGGATATAAACGAAGCCACACCTAGAAGAGAGCTAAATGAAACACAAATCTCATTAGGTGTGCCTTTCGTATCAAGAGGTAAATATGTTGCACGTGAGGGAACATTTTACGCTACAGTTGATATTGAAGCTAATCATCCTGACGAATATTATAAGATTTTCACAATATTCAACAACAAGATCTGTGAAGTATACTGTCCATTGTTAGGTGGTATCTTTGATGCTACGGTTCAGATTAAACCGCAAAAAGATACTCCTACCACTTTGAGAGTTCAGATTTGGATTAAAGAAGTAATAACAAACGGAAAATCAAATATTCCTGGGGAAAAATCATTAGAAAATTTAGATACAACTGTTGTGAAAAATATGGGGTAGATTATTATGGTTGCTGCTTATGCTAATCCACGTTATCTTCTTGAAGTGTATAAAACAGATGAAGAGAACTTTGAACCATATGAACCAATGACTTCACATGATGATGAGAAGAAAAAAGAAGATGCTCTTGATAAATTAAACAAGAAAAAAGAAGAAGATGAAGAAGAGGAAGTTGAAGAAAACGATGAAGGATTCACATTACATCAAGGAGAAATCTTAGAAATTTATTATTATTCTAATTTACACAGCATGGGTTGGGATCATGATTATGAAGAAATGGCCAACAATGGATCATGTGAAATACCTTACCATGAAACCAAACTAGAACAATGTTATCTTGGAGTAAGATTATGTTTACGTGTAGATTGGGAAGAAGATAATGAAAAAAGAGTATTGAAAGAATTACCAGAAGCAATACTTGGATTCATTACAGAAGAAAGGTTCAGTAATGGATTAACAGAACTTACTCTTTCTGGAATGGATAAGCTAATGGACAAGGAATATAAATTTGAGTTTACTCAAATGAAACGTTCTGAAATCATTATTGAAATGATTAAAACTGCAGGTTTAATCCCAGAGGTAGATCCAACAGGACTTCAAGATGATGTTATTGATTACACTAACATCTCCAGTAGTGGGGATGATGATAGTAGTGGTGTTGGTGGAGAATATGCTTCTATTAATGACTTTGTGAAAAAAGCAATCAAAGGAAAGAAAGGTTCAAGAGCCAAAGCAGAAGCTATTCATAATTCTTTGAAAGAAATAATCAGATATGGTGATTATTCCTGCAGTCATTATCCTCATGACCCTGAAGCTTGTCTGAAGAATGCGGGTTCTTTGAACTGTGCAGATACTAGTTGTTTAACTCGTGCTTGTTTTAGTGCTGCTAAATTAACTGCAAGAGTTGTTCATGGTCCAAATCATTTTTGGACAGAAGTTCAATTAGATGGACAATGGGTTGCATCAGATTTAACTGGATGTACTGGCTGCCCATCTCGTAGAGGTCTTGATGAAATTTACAACAATTACAGTAAAGATTCTGTGTGTGGAGATTTTCCTTCATGTTAAGTGTGGTGTTATAAAAATGTCTACGTATTATGTTTGTTCAGATAATATTGATGGTAGAGAGCAATCAAGAATAAATGCTCTCTGCGATGCACTTAAGAAGAAAGGACATGAAGCAATCAATGGTGGGGTTGGACCGAACACTATACAAAGTCATGGTCAATCTGGTAGTTCAAGTGGCCAGATTGGAGTATTCATTTGTGGTGGGGTGGATATACAGGTGTTCTGGGACTTTGTCCAAGGTATCGGTTCATATTATCACTACAAAAGATTTATTTATGTTTATGCGAGTGATACTGCTACAAGTGATAAATGGCTCACATGTAATGGTGCTAAAAACACGCCAACGGTTCAGGCTCATGACGATAATTATTCTGGTGGCCGTGGAGATGCAATTGGAAAAACTGTTCATCAATATTGCTCTGAACACAAAGACAAGATATGGTATGCTTGCGGAAAACTTGGATGTAGTTTTGATGAAGTTATACAAAACTTCTTAGCAGGTATAGGTGCTGGTGATGATAAAGGTGATTCTTCAGCATCCACAATAAAAGAGGCAATCAAAGAAGTAGCTAGTTTCTGGGATGGGGAAGTAGAAATCAAAGTAGAGCAAGATAAAGTCAAACTACGCAAAATCCCAGACCCTGAATCAGATCACTTAGAAGAAAGTATTATTGAAGGAACAAACGTTCATCTAAATAGTATTAGTATTCAAGATTATCATCCAGATACAATTAATATACTTACTGTTCACTGGGAAGGTGGAGAAGACATTGTATTACGTGATGAAGCATTAATCGCAAGATTTGGTGAGAAAAAGAAAGAGGCTGATGCGGTTAAAAGAGTTGTTTCAGAAGGTAATGATGATAATGCTTCAACATCATCAACAACATCAACAACAGTAGCAGATACATCAACAACTACAGATACTACAGATACCTCAGAAGATACAGGTTCAGTATCTTCTACTTCCTATGAAGAAGTTCCAGTAACAACTTATGAAGAAGCAATTGCTTTTGCTAATGTAGAATGGGCAAAGATACGAAGAGATAATGGTCATGAAATAGAGTTAAGATGCATTGGAAATCTGAATTACAAACATAGGTGGGTTAAAGTAAAATTATATTCCTATCCTGTCGACATGTGGATGTATATCAAAGCAGTTAACCATGAAATTAGTGAAAATGGTGAATTCAATACTAATATTACATTAGTTGATTATCCACCATCTTTAGGAGAATGGAACGAAAATGATTCGGATGAAGAAACAGAAGAAGATGCTGAAACTACTGCTGAAGAGGTGGAAACATGAGAACTACTGATAGTATGACACTAACTAATGGCAGGCAATATACTCCGTTAAAAGTTTTAGTGAATCAAATCATTGATGAGAGAGAAATAGAAAAAACCATCAATAAAACTGTGGATGCTTCTAAAATAAGAACAGGTGTTTTGAAAAAATATTATCCTTATGTGGATAAAGCCGAAGTGCAATTAGATAATGTTACTAAACCTGTTGTTTGTAGGATAGCTCATAATTTTGCAGGAAGTCTTGTTGACTTTTTTACTCCGCAAGGAATGAGAGGTTTTTGCGAAAATCTAAAAGAAGTTTGTTTTTTTCCCCGTGCAGAGTTGCATGTTTTTGTTGCAGATATTTCTAATGAAGATGCAAAAGAAATGCTAATGTTAGGTTATTATTTTCCAAAGGATATTGTGGGTATTAAACCAGCTAGGCCAGGTTATTTGAAAATAACTGACATTGGAGCCACTAACCAATGGGGCGTAGAAATAGGTCAAGGTGAAGTAAATATTAGAACGAATAGTGGAACACATTTCACTGAAGGAGAATATCATACAGATGATACAGATGTAGAATATGCAAATTCAGAGAAAGTATACACTAAACAAGAGATGGATGATAAACTAAATAATCCAACTTATTTATTAGACCTTACTCAGGATTATAAACAAACAGATGTTGATGCTGTATATACTTTGTTCAGGGGTGATTGTTGGACAATCAACAATAATTTTGAATCAAGTGCTTCAATTACAAGCCAATCATCAACAGATTTTAAAGTTACAGGAACGTTCCGTACAATAAATGATTTGGTAGGGATTTATTGGAATTCCAAGGACATGATAGACCATCCTTACATTAGTTATGGTGAACGCAGTAACTATACAAATGTAGCATTGGATTTTGATTATGAAATGACGGGTGCTATGGATTTTTCTAATAATGTAATCAGTATTACGATTGAAACTAATGCTGGTGAAACTTACTATGTGACAATGAACCGTTTTATAAATGATGGGCATTTCCATCTTGATTTTAACCACCTCACATTGCTTCCAGGAAATACTTATATTAATGCTGCTGGTGAACCTGTAACTGTTAGTGAGGAAACTCCAGTTCCTGTAAACAATATTAAATTTATAATGTTGGTTCTTGTTCCACAGAATTATGTTGAAAACATTTCACAATATACTATCATGGAAAATGCTGATTTTAATTGTCAAATCAGTAATATTACAGTTACTAATGGTACAATTTGTAATGAACATATTGACTTGGAACCTCATCCTTATAGACTTTGCGAAGGTTATGATGATTTTTATAACTTAAATCCATTCCGTGTTTGCAGGGAAATGAGAAAGTTAGGATATGTTGAATGGTTAGATCTATATGTTGGTGCAAGTCATTTCTATGAAAAATCAGGTACTCCAGGAGATACAATCAATGCTACTGTTTTCAACCATACTCGGACAGAGAAAATGGTATTGAATAAGAATGTGCCATTAAACAAAGCTTTCATCGCATGGTTAGATTGTTATAGTAGAGAGTTATTAAGAAATGATTGTCCAAATCTTGTTATATCTGTCTCAATGGAGAACCTGCAATGTCCAACAGATTGGAGGCAAAGAGATGTTAACGGCAATTATGCTTTAACTGGTTGGGTACCTTCAACTTTCTTTTACAGTCCATGTCATCCTGAAGTTGCACCTTATATGCAAAGTGTCAGTCAAGCTTGTTTGGACATTGTTGTCAGTAATGGTTTACAGCCTATCCTCCAGAATGGTGAGTGTTGGTGGTGGTGGAATGAGAATGATAAACCACAACAACCGCCATGTTTCTATGATGATTCAACTAAACAGAAATATCTTTCAGAAACTGGCCATACATTACCAGAATATAGTTCTTCACATGAAAAAGGTTATAATCGTACTATGATGCAATGGTTAAATCAACAGTTGGTACAGTATTCTGATAAGCTTAGAGAAGTGGTTAAAAGTCAAAGGTACACTAAAGGTTTGTATATGGCGTTGTTCTTCCCACCATCTGTTACTGATGTTGACCGTGTACCTAAAATGATGAGAGAAGTCAACTATCTAAAAGACGCTTACTCACCTAATAAACTAGATGTGCTACAACTAGAAGATTATGACTGGGTTATCTGGGAAAGCCCACATCATACGGAAGTGTACAGTCTAGGTCAGGAACTAGGATTCACAGAAGATAGGTTACATTATTTCGGTGGTTTTGTACAATATGAAAACGATGCTATTAAATATTGGAGATTAATCAAAGAATCCATGGAAGAGGCATTAGATAAAAACTTCCAGGAAGTCTATGTTTGGGCAGGTTCGCAGGTAAGACGAGACCATAAAATATTAGGTTATGATGGTTATGAATTCATTCAAGAATTACTATAGGAGGAAAAAATAAAATGCTGCCAATAGATTATGAATCTGACGATTACCGTTTCAACAAAACATTGCACATGGATGTTGAAGTACTGCCCGACGAATGGAACAACAAATGGGATTTACAATTCGAGAACGGAGATTTCAAAATACTATCAGGAACGGAAAGCTTAAGAAATGCAATTAACATTGCAATCATGACAAGATACGAAGAATTGAAAAATCCATTATACTATCCCGGCTTTGGGTGTAGGATACATGAATTACTAAAAGCAAAGAAAACAATCACTGTGCAAAAGAAAATTGGTTATTTTTGCGAAATCGTTTTAAGTGAAATGAGAAGAATCAAAAGAGTAAACGAGATTATAGTCACAAACAATACTGACAAAAACAGTTACAAATACACAGTGTTCTTCAATATTACAAGTATTAATGATGAAATAATTAATGGAAGTGTTGACTTATGACTAACTATGATTTTGAAAAAACCACCACGGAACATTATACAGAGATCTTCAAAAAGAAACTTGCAGACGCAGTTCAATATGGACTAACAAGTTATGATGATAATTTTGAAGAATATATTGAAAATCGTGATGACATCAGTAACTGGTTTGTGATGGATTCAAGTTTGAATGCTGAACGTCTTGCAGAAATATTTGAGTTTATAGATCAAGTTTATTTATCTTCCAAATTGGAGTTGACTTCAAAATCTGGTGGTCTAGTTACCGGAGCAACAGGTACTGATTTAGATGCGTTAGGTAAATTAATTTTCTGTCCAAGACCTTCAGCAACAAGAGCTGGTGTCGAGTTAACATTCACATTAGCAAGAAGTCTACTTGAAGATGTTACAGAACCTGCTGGTGTACAAGTGGCAAATACTCAGGGAATTGTCTTTGAAACAGTTGAAGATTTATACTTTGCAGAAGGCACAACAGAATGTAAAGTTCAAGCTTATGCTGTTAATGCTGGACGTGGAAGCAGAGTAGTTGCTAACTCTTTGACAAGAATCATTTCCAGATTGGAGAATATTCATGTTACTGTAGCAGTTACTAATCAAGCAAGTGCAGCTGGCGGTTATGATGCTTATACTGATGATGAGTACAGAGAATTAATAAAACATTGGATTGAAATTCATTTGAAAGGACATCAACAAGCTTATGTTAATTATTTCGCAAATGTTGAAGGTGTCGACGGCTACAGATTAATCCCAAATTGGGATCAATCAGGTACTATAAAAATTGTTGTTGACCCTGGAGATTCATATACACTAAATAGAATTTATGAAGGTTTAAGGAGAGATGTAACTCAGCTTGATGATGATATTGTTTTAATGGCTCCTATTTTAAAAGCTGTTGATATTTCTGTGGAATGTAATGTTGATATAGATATGATAAACCCTTATTCTTCAGAAGAAAAAGAAGATATTGCTTCTAAAATAAAAACAGCTATTCTGCAATTTGTTGATGATATGAGTTTAGGTGAAGATTTCATTCCACATAAGTTAAGTGTTTATCTTGATAAGGAAATCCCTCAGTTAAAAAATATTGGTTTTGGTTCTCCAGCTGAACCAGTTAGTATTTTGGATGAAGAGAAAGTTACTGTAGGTAATCTTGAAATCATTATGGAGTAGGTTCATTATGTATAAAAGTTTAGAATACTTTATGGAGAAATATCCTTTTTTCTTGTCTAAGAAAAGTGATAGTAATTTCACTAAAACTAAAAAGGTTTTTAATAATAGGTTACAGGATATTTCTAATAATATTTTCATTACTTATTTAGCAAGTAAATTGGAAAAGACAGTGCTTGTTTGGAAAGAGCAGGAAGATGAATATGATTATATTATTAATTTTATTGCAAATGTTCCATTGTTGAAAACGGTTACTTGCTATAAAAATGATGAAGTGATATACTGTGAATCATATAATTATGAAGATAATGTTAGCACCTTTGTTTATTCTTATGAGGACACTTCAGTAAATGTAATACCTGATGATAAATTCCTTATTTCTGTTGAAACTTGGGAAGAATACACATTAGCAAAAGGGTTCCCAGAAAATGACACTTATCAAGATGATGAATATGATCATGACTTAAGTCTGGATGACTTCGGATTACTATATGACATGCCCAGGAAAACATATGTCTATAAAGATAATACCAATCTAGCAGATACAGAACCACCATTTAACAACCGCTTAACTGAAGATGATTATCATTACATGAACAGATTATTATTTTATATCAGTCATCTCAATGACACACCACTTCCAGTATTAGAGATATGGAAGCTATTTGGTATCCCATTGGAGGAAATAGAATTCACAAACAGAGAACGTTACCTATGTAAAATGTATAGTCAAAAATTACATGGCGGTGATGATTGGGAACCGGAACCTTGGGAGCATAAAGACAGTATGGGCTGTTACAGTATTGAAGATTTATTTTTCTTTGTTGAAGTGGATAATCCAACACCTGTTGTTGGCCAGATTATTAATTTTATTTTCACCTTCATGGATATGTTTGGTGAGAAAAAAACAACGGACTTCCTAATAAATGTGTACTTGGATGATGTTCTAATTAAATCCGGTGTTGACCCAAGTCATGATTATAGTTTTGATACTACTGATGTTGAAGCAAGTACGTTAGTTTTCCGGTTTGAAGCTGAATCTGAAAGCATCATTCAAACTCTTGTTAGTGATGATTTCATAGTGACTTTGAAAGATTGTAATACTGCCGACTGGTATGTCTCACTAGAGGGTAGTGATGTTACTGGTGATGGTAGTCAACTGAATCCTTTTAAGACTTTACCTAAAGCATTAAGTATGGTTGAAGGTTCAAGGAACGTCATAGTATTATGCGAAGGAGAATTCACTATCAATACTGAGCAAGTGATTAGCACCAGTACAAGCATAATCAGTTGTAATGAAGCAATTATACGGAATGACACATCAATAGATTTCTTCCGCATACTCCAAGGATGTAACTTATATCTGAAAAATGTAGCATTAAAATACAAATGCTGTACAATGCAAGACAATTTTGGCTTCATAAACAATAATATCACACAGAATCCAATCTACATTCGTATGAATGCGGGATTAATAGTTGATGGAGTTAACTTATTATGCAGACCACAATTAACATTTGATTTAGATGAAATTAGTGATAACATGTACGCTCATAGTAATATAACAGTAACTGGGACTTTGTTAACTGCTGATGATACTCCCGAACCTGTGGAAGGTGAAACTGTTGAGTTAATGGGTAGTGGGGAAGTGTTAGATACTAGCATTACTGATGAAGATGGAGAGTTTGAATTAGAATATCTCATAAACACAGTGGGAGATCATACTTTCAATTGTAAAATTGAGGATAGTCAAGAGTATTGTGAGAGTGTTTCAGAAGATTTCACTGTAACCGCTAGTGCAATGCCAACCAGTTTATCCGCTACTATGAGTTCTACCCTATTATGGGGGGATGATTTAAACGTAGTCTATTCATTAGAGGATTATTATGATAACCCAGTAACAGTAGGTGCAGTAAAGTTAATGGAAGGTTCAACTGTTGTTGCTAGTGTAAATGCTGGTGAAACATTAACCTATACTCCGCCTTTAGGAGATCATACTTACAAATTAGTATTTGAAGCACCAGATAATACGTGGATTGCTAGTGAAACAGAAACATTTGAAGTAGAAGTTACTGCTGATGAACTACAAACAGTATTCACAGGTTCAACTGTAAGCCTATCAAATCTCAGTATTGGAGGTACTGGAGATGCAGTATTGATTGATTGGGGAGACGGCACTACAGAATTATACACTGGTGGTGGAACAAGCCATACTTACACTGATGGATTAAGTACTCACGATGTTACATTCACAAGAAGAACAATTACAAGTCTTGGATATAATTGTTTCTATAATAGTTCTGGTTTGACTAGTGTTACTATCCCAAATTCAATCACAAGTCTTGGAACTGGTTGTTTCTATGGTTGTTCTTCTTTAATTGATTACCAGTTATACTGGACAAACAATAATATTATCACTTATAACAGTAGTAAAATGCCGAATAACACCAATACACTATTCATTATTCCTGTTGGTGAAACGAGTAATTATGAGAGTGCGGGGTATCCATCAAGTAAAATTGTTGAAAGAGGCGATACTCTTATATTAACAGCTGATTACCCAATCATAAAATCCGGTGAAACATCAACCATTACTGCGAAATTACTCCATGATGGAAGAGTAGCAAGTGGAGAAACATTATTTTATGAAATCAAACACGGTAGCACCACAATTGACAGTGGAACAGATACCACAGACAATAATGGTGAGATAGATCTTACCTATACTGGAACAGCCATAGGCCAAGTTGATGTTATAATAAGTTATGGTACCCTTTTGCAAGAAACATACGAACTACTTGACTGTATGTTTTATGATGGTGGAGTAACCGGCAACAAATCAACAGCCTGGACAGCAAGTAGCAATATAAGCATATCCACCGATGACGCCGGAACACTACTATCTGCAAGTAGCAATCAAACATATACTTCTACAACATTATTAAGTGGCGATTTTGAAGTAATATTTCAAGCAACGAATAGTGGTGGAATCCGTATAGGATTTAATAAAGCATCAAATCAATCCGTTCAAACCAAAATTATTACACCGACTATCGAGGGTACTTATTATTATAAAATCAATCGTATAGGTACGATATGGAGATTCCAATACAGTAGCGATGGCGAAACATGGAATAACAGAAGCATAAGTGTTAATAATATCACTGATGAGGACTGCTACTTCTTATTCAGTATTGAAGTCGTGGGTAGTACAAGAACAATCAAGTATAAAGACTTGAAAATCTACTCTATTTAAATGGAGTATACTTTAAAGTTTTTATAATACAATGAATAACCAACATTAACCCTTAAATAAAGTCTATTCCAATCCCCAGTTAGAGTTTGAGGAGCAATACTGTTTCCATCAATTGTTCCAGTAACAATATTGTCTTTAATTGTTAAACTACAATGGTGGTAATCTCCATCTTCATAGGAACTCCAATAAATCCTACCTCTTACTGTTGTATCATATCTGAATTGAGGATATACTCCACCATTACTTTTAAAATCAAATTCTATACAGTAATCTCCATTAAAACCATCAATTCTAACATTTCCATCGCTTGTTGATGATGTGGCAGTAATTACAGAGTCTGTTGATTGTCTTGTTACTGTCGCATAATAAGTATTGCTCCAACTCGGATTTCCAGTTACACCATCATCATAAAACATACAGTCAAGTAGTTCGTATGTTTCTTGCAAAACCATACGTAGAATAAATACACTTGAAACCCCACTATCAAAAAAAATCATTTTCACTAAAAATTTATGTAAAAACAATTCACATCGAGGTGAAAAAAGAACCATGAAACCCAACATAATAAACAAACACTCAGAATGCCCAAACGAAGACCATTGCACACAAGAGGATAGCAAATGCTGCTACCTTGTGAAAAATCGTTGCATCATAAAACAAGAGGAGAGAACATATGAAAAAATGTAAATATATGAGAACAAAGTTCAACTGGACACCAAACGATTATGACCTCCGCTTTCCCAGTGACCAGATACCCTCTAACATAAAAGTTGAAAATACCGCAAATCTCCAAAAGAGATTGCAGAAGAAAATGCCATTAACAAAAACAATCCACCTTGACTTAGAGGAAGATAATAGAACTTACGCTAATCAAATTGAAGCACATACAAGTTTAAGCTTAATAATTAATAATGTCAGAACCGAGGTGATGTTAGAATGATAACACTTTTAGGTGAATCATTTTTGATGAACTCATTAATAAATAACAAATTGCAGCCTATATATTACATCGCTGTAGGAAAAGGAACTGCACGGCCAACAAAAAAAGACACGAAGTTGTCCAAACAGACTCTTGTTAAACCATGCAATTCACGTGTAGATTCAAATACAAAAAAATTAATCCTCTCAGCAAAATTTGAAGCGAGAGAACTTTTAGGTACAAGTGAAATTGGAATACTTACAGCAGAAAATATTCTCATTACTCATGATATCTATGAACCATTAACTGATGATCTGATTGGAAATGATACAACTTCAATTCAATTAGAATATAATCTTGAATTTACAACAGGGACTATTCGTAGCCAATGGCAAACATCAACTACTGGTGAATATGTTTTATACACTTATGAACCCAATGCTGTCATTAGTGTATTAGAAAAAAACACTGGAAATGGATATGTGAGAGTGAATGAATTATCAGATTTACTAACAAGAAATGGTGCGTATTATCACGATTTAACTTCTAGGAATCTATACATTAGAACTACAATGGATAATACGATTAGTAATATTAATGAAATGACAATTATAGTGCAAAATAAGTAAGTGAAAGGTGATATGAAATGACTGATTGCCCACCAATATATAAGAATCCTCAAATGGAAAGTTTCGGCGAACAGATGTATGTAACTCAAGAATTACTTGAAATATTTGGTTGTAATGAGGAATACCTGTTCCAGTTATGTAAAAAAATAGAATACCTTACACCGCCTGCTGTGCGTAAAAGATTCATATTACAAGACAGCATAGACCTATCAAATAGTTATGGCTGCATCGTAAATGGTGAGCATATAAAATTTGATAATAACAGGGAAAAAAGAGTATTCGTAGACTTCACAGATTTATCATTAATTGATAATACAAAAACTACTGCATACATCAGACAATTCATTCAAACGGATGAATATAATAATAAAAGCATTATCAAGCAATGTGTGGTGCCTTTGACAGATACAAGTACTCTGCATAATGATACTAGAAATTACAGTCCATGGACAATAAGAGATGAACACGGAAATGTTGTTTCTGATGATATGACCTGTAACGAATTCTGGTATGTGGGTTTTGATAAAAACAGGCATTATGAAACAAGACCAAACTGGCTTGAAAATAAGTTTAATGGTGAAATTCCTGGAATATGTCGTGCTCAAACATTCAAAGCATTAGAAAGCGGTAAGTTAGAATCTGTAGTTCTGAACTTGACAGGGTCAACACCAAACACTGGAATGCCATTAAGGGTTGAAATAAGAAAAACAAAATTAGAAGATGGAGTATATGTTCCTGTAGGCACTCATGAAGGACCACATCTTGCATCAAAAGATGTTACGCTCACAACAAATGCTGGTGTAACTACAATAGTCTTTGATAATCCTCCAGAAGTTGAAGCTAATGAAACATACGCAATAGCATTATTATCTCCATTATCCCACTACACACACTGTTACTGGATTGGTGGATGGAATATGCATTGTCATGCAGATGTTTATGAAGACGGTAACGCATTCTACAGTTGGAATACTGGCCATAATTGGATAAGATATGGAAAAGATGATGCTGAAGTAGACTATCATTGGGGCCAATATGCTCCACAGGACTTTGCTTTCCAATGTAATATCCGTGAAATAACTCAAGTTTACAAGCAAAATACTGATTATTACTTATATCTGAAACCTATTTTATCAAATCCAGTGACACGTGTAGAATTAAATTGTGATGATACTATAGCAGATTCATCAACAACAATCGTATATCAAGTCTCAAACGATGGTGTTAACTGGACTACTGTAGGAGACAGTCATATTGTAGACTTTGCTACACCTGCTCAAACAACATTCATACGTGCAAAGCTCAAAACAACAACCAATGCAACACCAATCATTGATAATATCACTGCAATATTAACAACAACAGCAGCACCTACAATGTATGCTAGGTCATATTATTATCAACCTAAAGATTGTGGAATACTCTCTGCGAATGTATGGGGTAGGATATACTCCCCATGGTCTATGGATCCTACTGTTAGTTGTGAAGCAGAAATCATATCTAACAAGGAAGTTCGAGAAGCATTTCAAATCATTGAAGCAGATGACCTTGTCAATTATGTATGGATTGAAGAGCTTGATAAAGAAGCAATTGAATCTTCACAAAACTTAACTCAGTATATTCGTGATAATCCTGAAGTAATTGATATATTGAAACAGCATCAAGTTTATGTATTAAGTTTTTTTACTGAATTAGAATTTGTTTCTAGTCCTGCTTATCCATTAATAGATGTTAATCTTCAGCCAACTGCTACAGGTGTTAAAAACAGAAGTCTAGGTGAATGGTATGATTTCACTGTGGATTATGATACTGATGTTTTAACATTCCGTAATCATGCATTAAGTAATCTAGTCAGAGGAACAATTACAATAAAGTATAATCCATTATTCTTACAACATATCACAAACACTGAAATTGGTGTACGTAACACCAACAAAGCAACAACAGATGGTGATTTGAATGAGGAGGGTTTAATCCTTGATTACTTTAAAGAAACATTAATTGTTAATGAAGAAAATGTTGAAACAAGAAGATTAAGTTTACGTACTACACCGGTGGATCCGATAAGACACCTGTATTACAATGGGGAAGAGCTATCACAGGATATAGATTATAGTGTTGATTTCAATACTCATGAAATAGTATTTCCAATCGTTAACACCAACAATGAATCAAGCATATTGAATATTAATGACAAAATCGAAGTGATATATACTCCAAACATTGATGACAACGGAATAGCGATTGGATGGTATGCAAAACGTACTAATCTATTGAAACAAGTTGATATCGAACCATACTACATTGAGTACAAATCCTAAAGGGGTGTTATTTTTATGGTGCAAATTAAAACAAAAGTTTACAATTACAGTGCAGATGAAAAAATAATCGGAGCTGAAGTAATCATCTATAATGAAGATGGAGACAAAGTCAAAAGCATTGTTATTGTAGATGAAACTGAAATACAAGAATTACGTGAAGAATTAGACAATTTAGATAATACTTATGTAGACCAAACTGAACTCACTCAAATATTAACAAATACTGGTGAATCAATCACCATCAATGCTACAACATTGAATGGTGTAGCTGGAGACCAGTTTGTATTAGAATCAAGTCTATTGAATCGTAGAATGACACCAACAAGCCATTCAAGCAGTAGTACCACTTATGGTAGAGGTTCAAAGACATTATACGGACATAACAAATGTATTGATGATTTAACACATGATTCCTATGCCGACGGTGAATCTCTCTCTGCTCATCAAGGATATGTGCTGAATGACAAATTAACTGCAGTATCCAAACATCAACTACATTCAAAGTTCATACTCGTAAAACGAAACGGTACTGTTCAATTAACGATAGATGATTGGGACGGTGAAGCTTGGATAGCAGGCCGTACAGAAAATTGGATACCTGTATTCACAATTCCGGAAGGGTTCCGTCCAGCAGCTTTAAGTTCACAAGTGAAAAATATTTATTGCCCTAATTTGTTCGGATACCATTTAAGAGTAAGAATAAATGTTCCGAATTCTGAAGTGCAAGTTTGGAGTGGTGGTTCTGGTAATCCTTATTTCTATGGAACCGTAACATGGATAACAGACGAATAAACCAAAAGGAGAGTGTAAAAAGTGAGCTTACTAGATAAAATACTAAACTTGTTCAATGTAAATAAAAAATATCCAAAGATAATAACAGAAGACTTGCATAAGGTTAGTGGTGAAGCTAAACAATTAGAAGTTGCAATATATGATGGTAAAACACCAATCGTAAATAAGAAAGTAACATTCAAAGTAAATAGTGTACCATATTCAAGAACAACTAATGAAGAGGGTATTGCAAAGTTAAATATTAATTTGCCTGTTGGTGAGTATGATGCTCATGTGTGCTTTGATGATCCAGATTATGTTTTTGTGAAAACTTTTGTGAACGTTACTGTAAATCCGATTATTGTTTCATCTGATTTAAATATGGTTGAAAAAGATGGGTCACGTTTTACTGTAACATTAAAAGATGGAAATGCAAATAATGTTGTTGGTAAAAAAGTAGTGTTCACAGTAAATGGTATAGATTATGAAAGAACAACTAATGAAAATGGAAGTGCTTCATTACCTATCAATTTAAACAGTGGTGATTATAAGATACTAACAAAATGTTACGATGTTATCACAGAGAACATGATTCATATAGATGCACCAACACCAATAGCAGAATCTAATCATTTTGGTTATTGGGTGTTCGGCAAAGATATGCTAAAAGTAAATCTCACAGATTTAAAAAGTCATGGAGTAACAGACATCTTGTTAAATTATTATGCTTTTCAAACACACGGTGAAAGCAAAGTTTTAGACTGGATTCAACAAGCAAAGAATCTTGGAATACATGTTCATATTTGGATGCAATGTTTCTATAACGGCGAATGGCAGAATCCGAAAACTACAAACTTAACTTCAAAGATTAATGAAGCTAAAAAATATGCTAACATGAATGGTGTTTATGGTGTACACTTAGATTATCTTCGTTATCCTGGTAATGCTTATAAAACAGATGGAGCAACCGAAGCAGTCAATCAATTTGCCATGAAAGTAAGAGAAGCTATTGGTAACAAATTCTTATCATGTGCAATAATGCCGGAATCAGAGAATGAGTACTATTATGGTCAAGATGCAGGAGCACTAGGCAGAATATGTGATGTTGTCATACCAATGCAATACAAAGGGAATTATGATGCTGGAGCTTCATGGTTAGCATCAACTAGTAGAATGTTTTCACAAATGGCGAATATCTGGTCAGGTCTTCAATCATATAAATCTGATGATGACCCTACAATATTAAGTGAAACAGAATTAAAAAATGATGTGGACACATGTATACGTAATGGTGCTAAAGGTGCTATTTTGTTCCGTTATGGTTTAAGTCCAAATGTTCCTTTCCCCACCCCAACTCCAGGTGAGAAGAAAAGTACAAGGATGGAAGGAACAGACATTAACATGACCTACAAGGATGGTACAAAGTATCAATGTGCTGTTTATGATGACATTGGCTGTGTAGGAGGCACAGTAAATATCACTGTAAATGGCAGAACATACACCAGAACAAATGACAATGAAGGATTATACAAACTAAACATTAACTTACCTGCCGGAAACTACACTGCAAAAGCAGAATACTTTGGTGATAATACTCACTTACCATCAAGTGTAACTAACAGTATTGTTATTAACGAAGCACCAACACCACCAGAACCACAGGAATTATGGCCATACCTTACAGAACAAGGTGGAGGAAAACTAGGCCAAAGAACCGGTTATACTTGCGGACCTCACAGTCTAATGCAATGTATTTACAGAGTAACTGGAATTGAATTATCAGAAATGGAATTAGCAAGTGTTTGCGGAACCACAACTGATGGTACAGACCATGATGGATTGGAAACTGGTCTTGCATGGTTTAATCGTGAATATGGTTATAATTTACAAATGGAATGGAAAAACTTCAGTGAAGTTGGTTTTGAAGGAACACAGGCATTAATTGACAATGGTGCTTGTTTCCATCACATATATTACCGATTGTACGCAGGGCATTATGAAGTGCCTAAATGGACTGGTGGGGACCCTATCTATGTTCTTAATAGTTTGGGTGACCAATGTGGTGATGGTTACTGTGGTTATATTGAAGAAAGAAGTAGAAGTACACATCAGGCTTATATTAATGGTATTAGTCAGAAAAGTGTTTGCATAATAACAAGAGGTTGAAAATATGGAAGAAAAATTAGCTAAAATGCAAAAAGAAGTAGATAAACTCTACGATGAAAATGGGTTAACTGATGAAGTGCTTGATAAACAAATTGAAATCAATAAGCTTCGTCATAAACATGATATTAGTGATAAAACTAATCGTGTAAATGGCTCTTATGTTCAATAATTTGGAATTAATCCATATTTTGCCCATGATACAAGAGTTATATGAATAAAAAAACAATAATAGTAAAAAAAACACACTACTAATCACTTCAGATATAACTACTTTGTTGAGGTATTTTTTTTAGGCCAAGAACACTATTCGGATAGTGTTCTTGGCCTATTTTTTTTAAGTGAAGTTATATAACATTGTTATAAACTGTTCACTATTTGTGAATTTTTGATAAATTTTATTATATTGCGTATACTAAACTATTTTATAGAATGTTTTTCATATTTATATTAAGAGCATGATAAAAAGAATAGGATAATCATATATGTTTAATAACAATAAAATTCTAGTAGTTATTCCTGCAAGAGGGGATTCAAAAAGAATTCTTCGTAAAAATATTCGTTTACTTGCAGATAAACCATTGATTGCACATGCAATCGGGATTGCAAAATCTTCTAAATATGTTGATGATGTTGTAGTGTCTAGTGAGGACTTTGAAATTATACAGATAGCTGAAAAATTTGGAGCAAGTATTGTCAGACGGTCTCCAAATTTGGCAGGAGATAGAATTCCTCTTGATCCTGTTATTTTAGATGCTACTGTTCAAAAGGAAAAACAGGCATTTGATGAATATGACATTGTAATCACAATACAACCAACATCTCCTCTTTTAAAATCAGAAACATTAGACAAAGCAATTGAAAAATTTGATAATTATAATATTGATACAGTTATCTCTGTCACCGGTGAAAAACATTTTAATTGGATGTTTAACGAATCTGAAAATCGTTATTATCCGTTATTTTCTGAAAGAGTTAATCAAGATTATCTTCCTACTGAATTTATAGAAACCGGTGGTTTTTTTGCAACAAGACGTCATTTTTTAACACCGAATTCTCGCATGGGTAATAATGTTGACTTAATGGAGATTTCCCGTGAAGAAAGTATTAATATAGTTTCTTATGAAGATTGGTGGGTCGCTGAAAGATATTTAAATAAGAAAAAAATTGCATTGATTGTTAATGCTAGTGATGAGATTGGTATTAGTAGGATGGATAGATGCATTGCTTTGGCATCCAGATTACTGAGTGATAATGTTTTATTTTTACTTGATGAAAATCATCAAATGGGTATAGATATGGTTAATAAATTTAATTGTCCATACAGAGTTTATGATGGTGAAGATGAATTATTTGATTTATTAAAAAGGTTTAATCCACACATTGTTATTAATGATGTTTCAGACACTTCTAAAGACTATATTAATCGCCAAAAACAATTAGGCTTTTTTGTAATTAACTTTGAAGATGTTGGCACCGGTTCGGAAGATGCTGATTTGGTATTTGACGTCTTATATGAGCATGATGGTGGTTTTGGAAATATTTTTATTGGATATAAATATTATTTATTAAGAGATGAATTCTATTTCCAACCAAAAAAGATTGTAAATCCAAATGTTGATACTGTATTAATTGCATTTGGCGGGGATGATTCAAATAATTTAACTGAAAGGACATTAGAATCTGTTCTGGGCAGTGGATATGCTGGTAGAATTGATGTTATTTTACCGTTTAATTATTCAAAAAAGGAACAAATTCTTCAAAAATATGAAATGAGCCATAACGTTCAAATTTACCATCGTGTAAATAATATTAGTGATTTCATGTTAAGAGCAGATATTGTATTTTCTTCTGCCGGACGAAAAATGTATGAAATTTGTTCTGTTGGAACTCCATGTATTTGCATTTGTCAAAATGGACGTGAACAAACACATGCATTCGGATCTCCTAAAAACGGATTTATAAATATGGGTCTTGCAGAATTTTTATCAAATGAAGATATTACAAATCAATTTAAGATTTTATGGCAGGATTTTGAATTGAGACAGACTATGAATGCTATGATGAAAAGCATTGATTTGAAACATGGTTTTGAAAATATATGGTCTGTTGTCGAACAAAAATATTGGGCTAAAGAGTTTAAACAAAGATATTAGGTGATAAGATGAATATCTTTTTTAAAAAACCTTTTTTAATTGCTGATATTGGTGTTAATTATTATGATATTGCTCAAAAAGAAGAAATCTCTAATATGGAAGCTGCAAAATTAATGATTTTGGAAGCTAAAAAATGTGGTGTTGATGCAGTTAAATTTGAGTCTTATAAAACTGAAAATATTATATCCAGTGAATTTCCAGACCAATTTGATTTATTTAAAAAATATGATAAATTTGGAAAAGAAGAATTTCGCGAATTAGCGGAATTTTGCGACGAATTAAAGATAAAATTTTTATCATCACCTTTAGATTTTGAATCTGCAGATTATTTGGATGAATTTATGGATATTTATTCAATTGCATCATCAGATTTAACAAACATACCTTTTATTCAATATATTGCAAAGAAAAACAAACCAATTTTATTGTTGACTGGGGCAGCAACATTAAATGAAGTTAAACAAGCTGTTAAAGCTATTGAAGATGTATCAACTGTAGATATTGCAATATTGCATTCAGTATTATCTTATCCGACTGATTATAGGGATGCTAATTTGGAAATGATTAAAGATTTGGCTCAAAATTTCCCGATTTATGAAATTGGCTATTCTGATCACACCAAACCCGATTCCAACATGTTTGTTTTAACAACAGCATTTAATTTTGGTGCAGATATCATAGAAAAACATTTTACTTTAGATAAATCTCTTCCAGGAAATGACCATTCTCATTCAATGGACCCTGATGATGTAAGGATATTTAAAACAAATATTGGATTTTTATCACAAATAAAAGGGATGAAAAATAAACAGCCATTAATATCTGAATCTTCAGCATCACGTAACGCAAGAAAATCTATTGTTGCTATAAAAGATATTAAAAAAGGAGATGTAATCACATCCGACTTATTAACATTTAAAAGACCTGGAATAGGCATATCTCCCGCCCAACTTGATGAAGTAATTGGCAAAACTGCTTTGGTGGATATTGCTGAGGATACATTAATCGATTTTTCTATGCTGGAAGAATAATTATGGGTGTGTTTTTAAAGTAACATTAGTCCATTTCCATTTATATTTATTTTGAACAAATTTTCCTTCTTCGATTATGAAAAATATAAAAATGATGTTTCTGTTTGAAAAAATTAAAAGAAGAATAATCTTTGTTAATTTTAAAAAAGAAAATAAAATTAAAATTCTGAAGAACAGTCTGCAGAATATCTGCTGAGTAATACTGCACATTTATCTATTGTTTCAGAATTTAATTTAATGGTAGTATTTTGAATTGTATTTAATAATTCATCAATAAATAAGTCTTCATCAGTTAAAGGCATATTTATTACAACTACATCGTTATTAATAAAACCTACTAATGGTTCTACAAAACAGTTTTTAATATTATTGTCATTAAGGAAATTAATTAAATCCTCTCCTAAAGTCAATGCTTTTTGCTTTATAGCATTGTCTTGAGAAAATTTAGCTTGTTTTGTTGTGTATCTAAAACGTCTTTCATTTCCTATATGTTCGACTTCAAATCTTTCATTTTCATTTTCAACAGATTTTATTAATTCAATATTCTCATTTTCAGAATTTAATCTGTTCTTTGGATTGTATTTTTGAGAAAGAAGCGCATAGATTCCTGTAGGTCCAACAACAACATGGTTAATTCCAATTGGGGAAGTTGGTGTTTTAACATTATAGAATACATAATACTCTTCGGGTAAAGTTAATAAGTGTTCTCTAATAATTCTTGTCCTAATAGTAGTTTCTTGAGTATCTCTTGTTCTATATAATCCATATGCTATAATGACGATTGAAATTAATAAGGCTGCAAGTCCTACTCCAGTGTTAACTAATATAACTTCAACAATACTTAAAATGAATATAACAAAACCTGCTATGATAATATAGTGGTCTTTTGTTAAATGTTTTATTTCAAAATCGGGACTATCATCAACTAATAATTCTGTTGAAACAATTCCATCACCAGGTTCTGCAATTGTAAATTTGCTTTTTAAGCTTCCAAATCTGCCTGAAGATTTAGATTTTGGGGCATTTTCATAATATACTGCTATTCCTTTAAAGAATTCATCTTTAAGGTAATTCTTCATTATATTATAATCATTAGTTTTTGGAATAGCAAATTCTTTATTAAATTTAGATAAAACCGGCTCGGGGATTGTTGTCCTAGCAGTTTTTGGGATTTCTTCAATTTCTGATCTTTCTTGTTCAAGCTCTTCTTCTGCAATTTTTTGCATTTCGTCTTCTGAAAAGAAAGTTTCAAGTTTATTAGTAATGGATCTTATGGAGTGGTCGTTTGCAGTACTTTGTTCTTCTGCTGTGTCTTGTTGGTTTCTTCTAATTTCTTGAAGTTCTTTTTTTCTTTCATCAATATATTGATCTAGTTCTTTATTCATTTCAGAATCAAGATATCTTAAAGAACCTCCGCAACTGTCACATTCATAGTCTAATATATTGTCGTTTGATTTAATTTTATATTTCAATCCACAATCTTCACATTGAACAATTTGTGAATTATCATATTTTATTGAACTTAATATACCAGAATGTTGTGATTGTTCATTAGAATAATTTTCTAAAAGTTCTAAGTCACCTGCACATGAAGAACACTCAAATGATGATTCATCGTCATTATCATCGAGTTGGTATTTAGCACCACAGTTCTTACAACATACAACTTTCATAATATCCTCTTTATTTGCCTTTATGTTATTATAATATGATTGGTTTTTATTATTAAATATATTCATTTATAGGAATTTTTTAAAATTCCTTTTTTTAAGAAATAAGTTTTCAATTTATGTATTTTTCTTGTATAAATATAAGTTATCAATTTGTTTTATTTCAGTATAGTTAGTTAAATTCTTCTGTTTCACATTCGAGATGTAATAACTAACATTATTTTCAATAATTTTCTCCGGATGACTGCTTTCTATTCCTGGAGAATTTAAACCTAAGTACCAGTAATATGGTCGTATATTATAGTTTCCTATTTTAATCTCACTCCAATTATCAATATTTGCTTTAATATAATCTGACATTTCTTCTGGAGCACTAAATTCATTTGTATCTTCAAAAGTCAATGTAAATGCAAATCCTTGAATTAAAAACAATACAATCAAAATTATTGGTATGATGTTTTTTCTCGTGATTTTAGCGTTAATTTCCTCAACACCAACCATTATAAAGTATGTTAATGCAGGAAAAATTGGAATGATGTATCTGTTGACCTTTACAATATAATATGATTGGAATATCAAATATACTAGAATCCAACATAACATTGTGAGTCCCATTTTCTCATCACTATCTTTTCCAATCAAATAAAGGCCGATAAATGTTAATATAATCGTTATCGTTGAACTGAATTGGGCAAATGTAAGCAATGCTATTAAACATAGGATTGTTCCACATATCTTTGATTTATTTAATTCAAATTTTGTTCTTTTAACCCACAATGCACCACCTACAATTAAAATTAAAAATACAAATCCTGCAAGTATTGTCGGGTTATCTAAATAAGGGGTTTTACCCATAAATGTTGTATTTGATGAAGAGATGAAATTTCCCATATTAACTAAATAATATCCGAAATCCGGATTATATGCGTTATCGTTTGAAGATCCAAGATTTCCCTCCACTCCTCCTTCAATGAGTTTATCAAAGACTAAATTGCCCTCGCCCATTGAGTAAGTTGTCCATAGGATAACTGAACAGATTATTATTGCAAAGAATAATCCTATGGCAATGTATTTCAAATCATTTTTTGTAATTTTAATGCCTTTTTCATATAAATAATATAAAGCTAATGCCGGAACAACTAACGCAACAGTATATCTTGTAAAGAATCCAATTACGAGTAATGGGAATACTGCCGCATAATATTTCGGATTATCTTTTATGGCAATTATTGCAAAATATGCAATCCAAATAGTAATGCTTGCAGCAGGAATATCTAAACTCCCATTTGCAAGCCAGGTTAAATTAAGTGCAAGGGTGGAATATATTATTGTTCCAGTTAAGCTTAATAAATTATTAAATTTTAATCTTAAAAGTAAATATAGGCCAATATTGCCAATAATAGCTAAAATTCCAGTTACTATAAAAATCGCTACTTTATCAACATATCCCAAATCAAATAACAGTGATGTTAAATAACAGACAACTGGCGAGAGATAAATTGATCTTGTTGAATGAATGTTGGTTCCCGAATAGTAAAGGGCATTTAACAGGTAGACATACACATCAGAACAGTAAATACCCAGATTAGCATTAAAATTTATATAATAAATTACTAGAATAGTGCTTATTATTGTAATGAAGAGTAATTCTTTTTTATCTTTTATATTAAAGTTCATGTCAACCCCTAAAAGGATCCTACTGCAAATGAAACAAATGCAATTAACATCCCAATTTTTAAAAATTTTGAAACTTTTGCTGCAGTCTTTACATCTTGATTTTTAATTATTAGAAATGCCGAATATATAAATATTATTACTGCAATGGCTATTACTGCCAAGTAAAATATGTTAAATATGTGTTGAAAGTATAATAAGGGACATAAAATACAATCTAAGATGATTAAAACGAAAATGATTATTGCAGATGCTTTTGTCCCGTAAATAATCGGGAAGGTTTTTGCACCCTCCAGTTTATCTCCTTCAATATCTTCAATGTCTTTTGTTATTTCGCGGGCAGTGGTCATTATGAATGCAAAAAATCCTAAAAACGTTGAAGTAAGTATTATTTGTTCTGTTCCGATGGAAAAACCGCCAAATGTAAAACATAAACCGGTCATGAATCCAACTGTTAAATTTCCAATTAATGGTGTTGATTTTAATTTATATGCATATATATAAAGAATCAAATCTGCAATTAATACAATGATAAATGGAATCCAGTTATTAGTTAAATAACTAATTAAAAAACCGCATATTGTTCCGCCTAAAAATAATCCATAAGCATAGTTTCTGGCTGTTTTTAACTTGATTCTTCCTGAAGGTATTGGTCTTTCAGGTTTATTAATCAAATCAATTTTGTAATCAAAATAATCATTAATTACATTTCCGGCACTAATTTCAAATAATACTGCTAACATTGCCAGTATTATTGGTATTGAAATAGTGTGTGATACAATAGCAACAAGCACAATAGCTATCATGGCCATTACCACATTTCCTGGCCTAAGAATTTCTATATATGGATTCATGTTATTCTTTCCTATATAATTAAAATTTATTTATATATTATTATATCAAACAATAATTATATAAACTATGTTAATAAATACATATATTAGTATATTATTTATTAAATTTATATTATTACTTTTAGCTGGTGTAAAATTGAACAAAATAAAGATAGCAATTGTTGGGATAGGTAACTGTGCTAGTTCACTTATTCAAGGAATTCATTATTATGATGGGAAAAATCCTGAAGATGCGATTGGATTGATGCATTGGGATATTGGGGGTTATGAACCTAGTGATATTGAGGTTGTAGCTGCTTTTGATGTTGATAAACGAAAAGTTGGTAAAACTATTGATGAAGCAATTTTTGCCAAACCGAATTGTACCACTATCTTTCAAAAGGATATTCCAAAGTATGATGCAAAGGTTAGTATGGGCCATGTTTTAGATGGTGTTGCAGAACATATGTCTAATTATGATGAAGAATTTACTTTTGTTGTAAGTGACGAAGATCCGGTTGATGTTGTTGAAGTTTTAAAAGCAAGCGGTGCTGAAATTCTTGTAAACTATTTGCCTGTTGGGTCTGAAAAAGCTGCAAGATATTATGCACAATGTGCACTTGATGCTGGTGTTGCTTATGTAAATTGTATGCCGGTATTCATTGTAAGTGATGATGAATGGGATGCTAAATTTAGAGAAAAAGGAATTCCTATTGTTGGAGATGATATTAAAGCTCAAATTGGTGCTACTATTACTCACAGGACACTAGCTAGTCTATTCATGGATAGGGGTGTAAAATTAGATAAAACCTATCAAATCAATACTGGAGGTAACACTGATTTTTTAAACATGCTTAATAGGGACAGATTAGACTCTAAAAAAGAATCAAAAACTGAAGCTGTTCAATCTGTTCTTAACGAGAGAATGGAAGATAGAGATATCCATATTGGACCTAGTGACTATGTTCCATGGCAAAATGATAATAAATTATGCTTCCTCAGAATGGAAGGACGTACCTTTGGTGATGTTCCAATGAATATTGAACTTAGATTAAGTGTGGAAGATTCACCTAATTCTGCAGGTTGTGTCATCGATGCAGTAAGATGTTGTAAAATTGGATTAGAAAGAGGTATCGGCGGACAATTAACTTCTATTTCTTCTTACACTATGAAACATCCTCCAATCCAATATACTGATGACGAAGCATATGATAATGTTGAAAAATTCATTTCCGGCGATTTGGAAAGATAATTTTTCAATTTCTTATTTTTTTTAAAATTTTACAAAATTTATTAATATATGTAATTATATATATTAATACATAAGGTATGAAAATTATTCAAAATTTTTTTATATAATATAAAAGAGGTGTTTATAAATGGCGAAAGTAAGATTTACTGAAACTGCACTTCGGGATGCTCACCAATCTTTGCTTGCAACTAGGATGAGAACAAGAGATATGATTCCTATCGCTGAAGAAATGGATAAAGTAGGTTATTTCTCTGTTGAAGCTTGGGGAGGAGCAACTTTTGATACATGTATCAGATATTTAAACGAAGATCCTTGGGAAAGATTAAGGAATTTAAAATCTGAATTTAATAAAACTCCTATTCAAATGCTGTTAAGAGGTCAGAATTTGGTAGGATATAAACATTATCCTGATGACATTGTAACAAAATTTGTTGAAAAATCCTATGAGAATGGTGTAGATATTTTTAGAGTTTTTGATGCTTTAAATGATATTAGAAACATGGAAAAAGCTATTAAGGTGGCTAAAGATCAGGGCGCTCATGTTCAAGGTACTATTTGTTATACTATCAGTCCGGTTCATACTTTAGATGATTTTGTTGATTTAGCTAAAAATCTTGAGGCTCTTGATTGTGATTCTGTAGCTATTAAAGATATGGCAGGTTTAATCTCACCGGCTGCTGCATATGAGTTAGTTTCAAAATTAAAAGAAGAAACAGATTTGCTTGTAGATTTACATTGCCATTGTACTAGTGGTATGACTCCAATTAGTTATTTTGCAGCTTGTCAGGCAGGTGTTGATGTCTTGGATACTGCAATTTCACCATTGTCCTGGGGAACCTCTCAACCACCAACAGAAAGTATGGTTGCAGCTTTACAAGGAACCCCATATGATACAGGATTAGATTTAAAACAATTAGCTCATATTAAAGAATACTTCGATGATATTAAAGAAATATATTCATCTATTCTTGACCCAATTGCAGAAAGTATTGATGCTGATGTTTTATTATACCAAATTCCTGGTGGAATGCTTTCAAACCTTATTTCACAACTTAAAGAGCAAAATGCTTTAGATAGGTATGATGATGTACTTGAGGAAATGCCGCGTGTTAGAAAAGATATGGGTTACCCACCTCTTGTAACTCCAACAAGTCAAATTGTAGGTATTCAGGCAGTAATGAATGTTTTAGGTGGAGAAAGATATAAAACTGTATCCAATGAAGTTAAAGAGTATATGAAAGGTAATTATGGTAAACCTCCTGCGCCGGTTAATCCGGAAATCTCTAAAAAAATCATTTCTGGTGATGAAATAATTACCTGCAGGCCTGCAGATTTATTAGAACCTGAATTTGATAAATTCAAATCTGAAGGTATGGAAAAAGGATTTGTTAAATCAGATGAGGATGCTTTAACTTATGCATTATATCCACCGATAGCCCCTAAATTCCTTAAAGGAGAAGCTGTCGAAGAAGAACTCAAAGCTCCATCAATTTCTGAGGATACAGAAATTGGAATCCCAACACAATATAATGTTGAAGTTGATGGTGACGTATTTGAAGTTAAAATCATGCCTACAGGATTTATGGAAGTTGAAGAAACTGAAAAAGGTCCTTTCACTCCAGTTGAAGGAGGAGTATTCTCTTCAATGCAGGGTATGGTGATTAAATTAAATGTAAATGTTGGAGATAAAGTATCTGTTGGCTCAACAATTGCAGTTATTGAAGCTATGAAGATGGAAAATGATATTCAGTCTGAAGTTGAGGGTACTGTTAAAGAAATCTTTGTAGAACCTGGTGATGCAGTCAGTGCCGGCGATATTTTGATGGTTATCGATTAGATAACCTACTTATTATTTTTTATTATTTTGTTTATTTGTTATTTAGAAATTTTTATTTTGATTATTGTACAAATATAATTTTAAACTTTGTATATAATTTATTCATTCTTGTTTTTCATTGGATTTTTTAATAAATAGTTGAAGTTTATAGGATAGTTTTTGTTTATTTTTTTAAAATTCATTAGTAAATTTTGTTTTTTCGTTTAATATCTTAATTTAATATCTTATAGCCTTTTAGAAAACAAATTAGACAAATTTATATATTTCGGTGAATAAATGGTTTAATATCGAAGTTTAGTAAAAAAACTTTGAAAATTATTAAAGGTGACAAAAGATGAAAAACTACTTTGACATTAAAGATAAAGTTGCTCTTGTTACAGGAGCATCTTCAGGTCTTGGTTGGCAAATTGCACAAGCATATGCTAGTCAAGGATCTAAATTAGCATTATTTGCTAGAAGAGAAGAAAGACTTCAGGAAAACAAAAAAATATTGGAAGACGAATACGGTGTAGAAGTAATGTATGCTGTAACAGATGTTGGTGACCCAGAAAACATTGCTGAATCTGTTAAAAAAGTAGTTGATCATTTCGGAAGAATCGATATCCTCGTAACTGCTGCTGGTATGGGTAACAATAAGCCTGTTGTTGACCAAAGTGCTGAAGAATGGGATAGACATATAAGAATCGACTTAAGCGGTGTATACTACACATGTGCTGAAGTGGGTAAAGTAATGATTGAACAAAACTATGGTAAAATCATTAACATTGGTTCAATCCACTCCCGTGTAATTTTCCCTGGCGGAGGAATTTCCGCATATTCCTCAGCAAAAGGTGGAGTAATGAACTTAACCAAAAATTTAGCTGTTGAATGGGCTAAGTATAACATTACTGTTAACGCAATTGGTCCTGCAGTATTTGCTACTGAATTAACCACTGAAAGTATTGAAATGGAAGGATTTATGGACTTAATTGCAGCTTATTGTCCAATGCAAAGACTTGGTGAACCCGGAGAACTCGATGGTCTTGCAATTTACTTTGCATCTGATGCTTCTAGCTTCTGTACTGGTCAATTAGTTTGTGTAGATGGTGGTTGGACAGCTATTTAAGTGTAATATCCCATTACACTTTTTTTCTTTTTTTTATATGAATTAAATGCGGCAGAGAAAGTATCTGTCTTAAGTTAAATATTAAAACTTTATTTTGTGTATATGGTCAGGTCTTCGATTCCTGCTTTTTTAAACCCTCTTTTTCTTCTCATACAACTTTCACAAACACCACAATGATTTTCTGTTCCTTTATAGCAGGAATAACTCAATTCCATTGGAGCATTAAATTCTGCACCTAATTTGACAATTTCGTCCTTATCTAAATCAATTGCCGGAGCTTTTATTTCAATGTCTATTGGTGATCCTACTTTAAATAATTCATTGAAACTTTCTAAAAACTCTTTTGAATTGTCTGGAAATGTGTTTGCTTCTTCTTTGTCCCAGCCAACTATGATGATTTCGGCTCCAATGCTTTCAGCATAAGATGCTGCAATGGATGTAAAGACAGTATTTCTTGCAGGTACCCAAACGCTGCTTGCACTTTCACTGGATTTTTCCAAATCGTCCAGGTCATTAAAATCAACTTCGGGAATATCTTCAGAAGTATTTAAACTTGAGGTGCTGATTTTTGCTAACCAATCCAAATCTATTACTGAATGTGAAAACCCCATTTTTTTACAAATTTCTTTAGATGCTTTTAGTTCACGTTTAAAAGCTTTCTGACCATAATTGAAGGTTATTGCATGAATTTCATAATCTTTAGCATAAACACTTGATGCTACTGTACAGTCAAGCCCTCCAGATAATACTGCAATCGCTTTTTTCATTTAATCAGCTCCTCAATTTCTCTTAGGCTAAGACCAGTTTCTTTTGCTATTTTTTTCAAATCTTCATATTCCGGTCTTTTGGATATTATTTCGCCATTCACATATCCTATTTTGAATGTAACTTCATATTCTTTGTCTTTTATTTCAAATGTTTTTTTAATGAATTCTCTTTTGGCCAGTCCTCTGTGGATATTCGGGGCGATTCTAATTCCTAAACTTCCAGTTTCTTTAAAAATTAAGTTGATTAATTTTTCCCGTTTATTTCTTTGGGAAATAATCTTTAATAAACTTCCTTGACGATTTTTTTTCATTATTATTGGAGTTATTGAAACGTCAGAAGCTCCGGCTTCCAATAGCACCTCAAATAGGTATCCGATTTCTTCGCCCGTTAAATGATCGATATTTGTCTCTATTACATCAATTTTATCATTTTCATCAATTGAAGATGATTGTATTATTCTTAAAATATTTGGATGTTCAAAATCTTTGCTTCCTGCACCGTAAGCCACTTTTTCACCTTTAATCAATGGAATGAATTCTTTTATTTCATCACATAGCTCAGCGTAAATTGCACAGCCTGTTGGTGTTGCAAGTTCACTTAAAACAGGTCCGCCTTTAAAATTCAGATCTTTCAGTATTTCTAAAACTGCAGGTGCCGGGACTGGCAGGATTCCATGGGAGGTTTTTACCTGGCCTCCTCCAACAGCTATTGGAAGGCCTATTATCTTTTCTTTATCTAAATTCAATGAGTAATATGCCCATACAGAACCGATTATGTCCGCTACCGCATCACTTGCCCCAACTTCATGGAAGTGTATTTCTTCTAATGTTTTGCCATGAACTTTTGACTCGGCAATAGCTATTCTTTTAAATATATTTATGGATGTTTTTTTAACATCTTCATCTAAATCAAGAGCATTTATTTCATCGACTAATTCATTATAATAAACATGACTATTTTTATCAAGCATTTCAACATGACAATACATAGCAGCAATGCCCTGTTTATCAATTTTTTTAAAATTTACATTAATCTTCCCAACAATTTGTGCGGATTTTTCCATAATTTCTTTCAGCTTATTTTTATCAGCACCTAAATCAACTAATGCTGCTATTATCATGTTTCCTGATATTCCACTTGATTGCGGGTCTATAATGATTGTCATTAATAATTGCTCCTAAAATTTAATTATTCATATAAACATTTAATAATAGTTTTGTTTAAATAGTATTAATAGTATTGGTGATTTTAACTTAGTTTGAAAAGCAATTTTTAGAAATTTCCCATACAGATTAATCTTTAAATTAAAAAATTAATATGGATATTAAATAGAATAATCTTTTAATATTGGTGAAATAATCCCTATTGCAGTTTTAAGGTGAAAATATGAATAGAATAAATGTTTTAGAAAAGGATTATGCTGTTTTTATAAATAATCCTGATCTTTTTTTGGCAATTAGTGATTTTACTGTTGGGGGCGGAGTCAGCATCGCTGAAAATGTAAATATCATGAAATCAAAAAAAACATTGGAATCAGTTAAAGAATCATTTGATCAGGAAAAAAGAAAATATATTGCCCAGGAAGCCGAATCTTTAAATTATTTTAAAAAATTTTATAAAAATATTGGTATTTACACATTCATGGAAAATGATGTGATTATTCAAGATTTCACCGATAAATTACAAGTTGCAAATTCATCAAAAGGATTTCTGGATGCTAAAATTGATATAAGCCATATTATTTATATAAATAAAGTTTTATCTAAAAAAGATTTGCTTGAAATTTATAAAAGAGTTACAAAAACCAAAGCAAAATATTTGGCTAGTTTAAATTTACCTCTTCATATTAATAATATTTTTAATACCAATGATTTTTTAGCTGTTTTGTGTAATGTCCCTAAAAATGAAGAGGAAAATTTTAATCAAATTGATTTTGATGAGTTGAATATAGAAAATATAATCATAGAAACTATTGATGAAGCATTAAAAAGATTAGAATTAACATTTGGAATTCTTGATTATCTGGTTTCACAAGGAATATTGATTGGAGATTTAATTGAAGCAGGAATGGAGTTGCTTGAAGGTGTTGAGATAACAGAAGAACTCAATAAAAAAATGGAAGCTCAATTATTAAAAGCATTATCTGATATTGATGTAATTACTTTATTGATGGCTGCAATAAGAACTGAACAAGACTTTGCAGATAATAGAATACGTGAAATTGATGTAAATATGAATTCGGCTTATTTGTATTCTGATGAAGTTTTAGGTTTGGCTATTTCAAATCATATTGCCGGAACTAAAGCATCATTTAATTTTAAACGTTATTGTGAAGCCAAACCTGGAATAATTTATGGACTTCCTCCAATATTGGATGATGTCTTTGCAGGATTGATTGCAGGTTGCATGTCTAAAATTTTTGAGGAATAAATATGGAAGATGATAGTTACTTTGAAGAGGAAGAATTTTCACCATTAAAGTCTATTTTAGGTCTTTTAACTTTTTCAACAATACTGCCGATTAATGTTTTCACATCAATCGAATGCATGACTAAGTTAACTTGGGTTTGGCCTTTTTTACATTTATTTATAGGGATTTTAGCAGCGATCTGTGGATATGTTTCTTTAAATTTACTGCATTTAAATCCTTTTTTTACTTCAGTAATTGTTTATGCATTTTTAATGATAATAACAGGTTATAATCATTTGGATGGTGTAATAGACATGGCTGATGGGGTAATGGTTCACGGCAGTCCTGAACGTAAAATAGATGTAATGAAAGACTCATCAGTTGGTGCCGGTGGAGTTGCAACATTATTTTTAGTTGCTAGTTTAACAATTGCTGGAATTTATAATATTTTAGATTATAATTTTATATTTGGAATTATAATTTGTGAAATGCTTGCTAAAACATCTTTAATAACTACAGCATTATTGTCCAAACCTTTAACTCCCGGAATTGGAAGTTATTTTATAAAAGAAACTAATCCTCCAAATTATTTTTTATCAACATTTCTTGTGGGATGTATTGCATTTTTATTGGGAGGCTATGTTGGAATTATTGGAGTTGTTGGCGCAATCCTTTCAGGTTTAATTATTGCGGTTATTGCAAGACGTAATTTTGTTTTAGCTAATGGCGATGTTTTAGGAATGAGCAATGAAGTTGGACGATTAATGGCTTTGCTTTTCATGTCAATAGCCCTATATTATTTATAAATGGTGATAAAATGAATGTTAATGTTTTAAGATTAGATCATAGATTAAAAAGAGATACACGTATTACTACTCATGTTTGTTTAACTGCCCGTGCATTTGGAGCAAGTAAAATCTACCTTGCAGGTGAAAAAGACAATAAATTAATGGAAAATGTGCGCGATACAGCTAAAAGATTCGGAGGTAACTTTGAAATTGAACATACTGATTCTTACATGGGAGTTATTAATCAATGGAAAAAGAATGGTGGGAAAATAGTTCATCTAACAATGTACGGTTCACAGGCTCATGAAATAGCTCCTGAAATAAGAGAAGATGGGAGTGATATTTTAATCATTGTCGGAGGTTCAAAAGTTCCTGGTAAAGTGTATAAAGCTGCAGATTGGAATGTGTCAGTTACAACACAGCCTCACTCAGAAGTATCATCTCTTGCCGTATTTCAACATTTATTGATGGATGGCAGTGAATTTGATTTGGAATTTGAAAATCCGGTTTTAGAAGTAATTCCTACTGCTCATGGTAAAAATGTAAACATTCATGATGAAAACCGTTAAGCTATGAAATCATCTAACCGTTTTATAGCTTTTAATTTTTCGTCTTTTTTTATTCTGGCTTGGTCAAGAGCATCTTTTATGGTTTGGATAGAATTATCATAAACTTCTTTATCAACAGGATATGGAAAACCGTCTTTTCCTCCATGTGTAAAGCTATATTTAACCGGGTCTTTCCAACTTGCAGGTTCACCATAAACCAAATCAGATATTAAAGCAAGAGCCCTTATCTTTTTGGGACCTATTCCCTGAAGTAAAATTAACTCTTCATAATTTTCGGGCTGTATTTCCCAGGCATTTTTTAAAACTTCAAAATCTTTATCTGTAATATCCATATCAAGTACGGGGTGATGGGAAGGCATTGTAAAGTCTTCCAAAAGCATCTGATTATCCTTTCTTTTAAAATATTGTCTTAAATGGTCAGGATTATCATTAATCAAATCAACACTAATTTTTTGAGCGGATTTGCTTTCTTTATCAGTCATATTGAGTGTCTGTGGTGTTTTCAAATCGCAAGATATTCCGCTATGAGGATCTAGGAGTAAATCATCGACTTCTTCACCCATCCAGTGATAACGGCGAGCATATTTATTGTCCGTATTCATTCCCTGCTGAACTACTGCCCAATCTCCTTTTTCAGTTACAAAAAAATTATGCTGATATAATGTATAGCCGTCCTGAATACAGGAATTATCAATTTTAGCAGATAATTTGCTTGTTTCTATTAATTTTTCAGTAGTTTTTGTTTTCAAGTTAAAAATATCTCCTGCATGAGCAATACCTTCAGGAGTTTTACGAGATTTGGCTCCTTTACCACCACTTAAATAAATCCCATGCTCTTCAGGTGATAAGGATTCTTTTAAAGCACCCATTGTTGTAGTTGTTGTTCCGGATGAATGCCAATCAAAACCTAAAACACAAGAAAATGCCTGAAACCAATAAGGATTAGAAATTCTTCTAATAAATTCATTTAAACTGTATTCTTCAATGATAACTGAAGTTAATGCACCTGACAGCTCAACCATTCTGGAAAATAACCCTCTTGGAGGGTGACCTCCGTGTAGTGGTAAATTTACTGCTCCCCTTCTTTGCATGAATTATAATTTAATGTTATTTATTTATAAAAATATGGTGAGAGCACCTGACAAGTATTCAAAACATTATGCCATCAGAAAATAAAATAAATCCTCACGGGTTCGTCCAATAATTCAATTTTTGGATTGGATACTATTTTTTAAAAAAAGAACCAAAAAATCATGAAATTAATAAAAAAACAAAATTAGGCAATTATGGAGTTATGTGCTTTTTTCATAAGATTAAATGGCCATTCATGTAAATCTAAAAATACTTTCCAACTTCTAAAAAAATTACTTTGTAAAGTAAATATTTTACTATTTTGAAAAAAATTACTTTGCAAAGTAGATTTTATAATTTTTTTTAAAAAAATTACTTTTAATAGTAAAAAATTTATATTAAATAAATAATATTAATTAATAGTAAGTGATAGTCATGATTAAAAGAGAACAGTATTTTGAAGAAATACGTCCTTTAATTGGAAAAGATATAATTAAAGTTTTAACAGGCATTAGGCGTTGTGGCAAATCCACATTGTTAAAACAGATTAAAGATGAATTGATTGAACTGGGAATTTCCGAGGAAAATATTCTAGAAATCAATTTCGATTCAATGCATTTTCAAGATATTGCTGATAAGGATGATTTAAATGAATATGTTTCCAATTTTATAAAAGATTCAAAGGAAAAATATTATTTGTTCTTTGATGAAATTCAAAATGTTGATGGGTGGGAAAGAAGCTTATCAGGATTCATTGTCGATTTTAATGTAGATATATATGTTACTGGATCTAATGCGAAACTATTGTCCGGAGAACTTGCAACATACCTCACCGGACGTTATATGGCATTTGACATTTATCCATTTTCATTTAAAGAAGTAATTGAAATTAATGAACAGAAAGAAAATGACATTGATTTGAATAGACTTTTTGATGATTATCTAAAATGGGGAGGAATGCCATTCATACATGATGTAATTGAAAATCAGGAAAATCAGAAAAAAAGATACTTGCATGATGTTTATAATTCAATAGTCTATGAAGATGTGCTTAAACGAGCGAAAGTGAGTAGAATTGATTTGATGGATAAATTAATAAGATTTGTGATAATGAATGTAGGCCATCATTTTTCATCTAAAAGCATATCAGAATATCTTAAAACACGAGCCAAAAGACATTCCAAACGTGAAACAATATATAACTATTTAACATATTTTGAAAATGCATGTTTTATCAATAGAGTTCGCAGAGAAAATATTATGGGTAAAGGCATACTAAAAACAAATGAAAAATTTTATTTAACAGACCATGGATTTAGACAAGCAATATACGGTCACAATAAAAGAGATGCACAATTAATTTTGGAAAATATCGTATATATGGAACTTATTAGAAGAGGATATGAAGTAACAATAGGTAATGTAGGAAAAAAGGAAATTGATTTTGTAGCCAAAAAAAATGGGACAAAAAGATATTTCCAAGTTTCTTATGAAGTTAATCAGGAAAGTACACAAAACCGAGAATTTAGCCCGTTATTAAAAATTAAAGACAATTATCCAAAATATTTAATTACAAAAGATGATAATGAATATGATTATGAGGGAATTGAGAAAAAACATATTATTAACTTCTTGACAGGCGATTGGTGGGATTAAACTAAAAATATGTCCTCTCTTTTCACATAGTTATTGGGTTAAATTATCCGAACTTCATATCAATTAATAATATAAATCTTTTAAAAAATCACACTTGAACAATAATTAAATATCATTTCTAACAATATAATTTTAATGCAATATTTTGGAAAAAGCCCTATTAATAAAATAAATTTTCTGTAATGTTATTACAGTATTATTTTAGTTCCTAATAAAGTATTATGTATATATTTCCATTATTGTATTTCTAAAATGCGATTTAAATTAGATTGTGGTGGTGTTGTGGCAAGTAAACAATTTACAAAAACTTGGTGGGGCGCAAAATGGTTAAATGCTCTTGAAGGTGTTTACTGGACTAATCGAATTGGGCGTGGAAGGACATATGCAAATACTGGACGCGTTTTCGATATTAATATTTCTGGAAATGCTGTAACTGCTAAAGTTAAAGGAAATTATCAAAAATATTATAATGTTATGGTTGAATTTAAGGAATTCAGTAAAAAACAAAAAGACAAAATCCTTAAAATAGTCTATAAAAATCCTTCTATTTTAGCGGCTTTACTTAATCACAAACTTCCTGAAGAGTTATATCATAAATTGAGAAATGAAAGAATTAATGTTTTTCCGTCATCTCATAATGATATGTATTCTTCTTGCAATTGTCCGGATTATGCTTTGGTTTGCAAGCATATTGCAGGACTTGTCTATATGATTGCACTTGAAATTGATAAAGATCCCTTTTTGATTTTTAAACTTCAAGGTTTTGATTTGCTTGAAGCTTTAAATTATTCCAGTCATGAGGATACAATAAGCATTAGAGGTATCGATGAATTATTCGCAGGTGATGATGCTGAACTAAAAGAAGATATTGATTTGAATTTCTCTAAAGTTAGAGACCTGCATGATAATATTTTTCTTCTGTTAAATGATAATCCCGTATTTTTCAAAAAGAACTTTAAAGATATTTTAAATAATGTCTATAAATCCATGGCTCGCTTTACTAAAAAAAATGTTGAAAATTATACAAGATATCAGGGTGAAAGATATTACAATAATTTTTACATATTGGATTATGAATGCGAGACTTTTAATGGTAGTGGGGAGGAATATGATAGTTGGTTAGAAAATATTTTCATTGAGAAGTGGGGAATGCCGAATCAATGGAATATTTTTAATATTAATATTGATAAGGAATATAAAATCTCAAAAATTAACATTGATAGAAAAACTCCTTTTGAAAATGATTTATCTCCAGAAATATTATTTGCTTTTTTCACAGAATTGTCTGAAAGTTCTATTGATAAATTTGAGAGTAATATTCAATTTTTAAATTTGATTTATCAGTTTAGTTTAGAATTAATTAAAAAACATGCTATTTTACCGGAATTATTCCGGACTGGTGATATGTATTATATTCGCTGGATTCCAGCTATTTTTGATAAAACAATATCTGATTTAATTAACGGTTTGGCTTTCAAATGCCCTGATAATCTTGTTAAGTTTAAAAATCGCAAATTATCTAAAAAAGACCAGATTATAATTATTATTAGTTTATTTATTGAAGGTTTTTTCAGTGAATATTTGAAATATGGAGCTTCACAGGCAGTTAGAAAGAATTATTCGGAGGATGTTTTCAGATTATTTTTCTTTGAAGAACAAAAATTGGATATTAACACTGTAGAGTCTATTAATCAATGGCTATCTAAATTTTATTTAAATTCGCGTGATTATGATTTGTATTTGGTTGTTGAACAAGTTCAAAATTCATTTGCTGTTGATGTTAAGGTTAATGAAGATATGATTTCTATAAATGAGGTAATTGCAACAACTGAAGATATGGATTTAAAACTTAATTTACTTAAGGATACGTATATCATCAATGAAATTTTTCCAGAGTTTAACCATACCATAGATTTAAATGAAAATCTAGAATATAATCTGGATGACTTCACCCAATTCTTTATGAATACTTTGCCTTTGTTTGAATTAATGGGTATAAAAATTATTCTTCCCAAATCACTTAGGAAATTGTTCAAGCCGAAACTGATTTTGGATATAAAATCACCAAATGATGATTCATATATTTCTTTTAAAGATTTGACTGAATTCAATTGGAAAGTAGCTATTGGAAATACAACATGCAGTTTAAATGAATTCAAAAAACTTGCCGAAAAATCAAAAGGATTGGTTAGGCTTGCAAATGACTTTGTCATGCTAGATGAGCAGGAAGTAAAATCATTAATAAAACAAATTGATAAGCTTCCGGAAAAACTAAACAGACATGATTTGATGAAAGCACTTTTAAGTGGGGAAATAAAAGATTCGGAAGTAAATATTGATGGTGCTTTGGAAAAACTGATAAATGAAATTAAGACATTCAAACCTGTGGATGTTCCCAATAAGGTTATCGCAAACTTAAGGCAATATCAAAAAACAGGTTTTTCATGGTTAGTTCAAAATATCACCTCTGGTTTTGGATGTATACTGGCAGATGATATGGGTCTTGGAAAAACTCTGCAGGTATTGACAGCAATCCAATATTTTAAAGATGCAGGGTTATTGGAAAAACAAAATGTTTTAGTAATTGCCCCAACCAGCTTACTTACAAACTGGCAAGAGGAGATAAGAAAGTTTACTCCAGATTTAACCTCCTATATTTTTCACGGGCCAGGTAGACGTTTTACCAAAAAGAACCATGATATCTACTTAACATCTTATGGAGTAATTAGGAGTGATGCAGGTAAATTTAAAAATAAAAAATGGTTTTTATGTGTGATTGATGAAGCACAAAACATTAAAAACCCAGATACAAAACAATCAAAAGCTGTTAAATCAATTAAGGCAAAACACAAAATTGCAATGTCCGGTACGCCGGTTGAAAATAGATTGGCTGAATATTGGAGCATATTTGATTATATAAACAAAGGTTATTTAACAAGTCTTAAAAGTTTTAGAAAAAATTATATTGTTCCTATAGAAAAAGAAAGAAATTTGGATGTTTTGGATAATTTTAAACAGATTACACAACCTTTTATTTTAAGAAGGCTTAAAACTGATAAAAGCATTATTAAGGATTTGCCAGATAAAATCGTAAATGATGTGTACTGTACTTTAAGTCGTGAACAAATTGCATTATACAAGGAAACATTGGATGTATCTATTGAAGATATTGAAGCAAATGAAGGTATAAAAAGAAAAGGAATTGTTTTGAAATTAATAAATTCACTAAAACAAATTTGTAATCATCCATCACAATTTACAAAGTCAAAAAATTACTTAATTGATGAATCCGGAAAACTGGAAGTGCTTATGGATACTTTATCTAATATTTTAGACAATAATGAAAAAGTATTAATTTTCACACAATATGTTCAAATGGGAAATATAATAAAGGATTTGGCTGAAAAAACATTTAAACAAGAAGTTTTATTTTTACACGGATCTCTTTCCCGTAAAAAAAGAGATTTGATGGTTAAAAAGTTCCAGAATAATCCTCAAAATAAAATATTCATTGTTTCACTAAAAGCAGGAGGTACTGGATTGAACCTAACTGCAGCCCAAAATGTAATCCACTATGACCTGTGGTGGAATCCTGCAGTAGAAAACCAGGCAACAGACAGGGCATATAGAATAGGGCAAAGTGAAAATGTAATGGTTTACAGATTCATATGTAAAGGAACCTTTGAAGAAAAGATTAATGAAATGATTCATAAAAAAGAAGAACTTGCACAACTGACTGTTGGGGATGGAGAAACATTCATTACTGAAATGGGCAATGATGAGTTAAAAGAAATGTTATCATTAAGAAAATAGTTACAAAGAATTTTTAACCTATATGGTGATAGATTTTTTCACAAAACCCTGCCCCCAAAGGATTATTTATTGTATTTAAAGTAAAAAATTAGGAAGAATTTTTATCAAAAAAATTAAAGCCACTAAATATATTATGAATTCGATTTGTGAATTTTTCTATATTTTAAAGCTTCCAACAGTATACTATATAAAGTAAAAAGTTCATAATTATTATTGTATAATTAGTGTGAAGAGAAAGTTGTTGATATTTCACTTAATACTAATATTATAATGTTTATCAATTTATTATAGGAGCGTTATTATTTATGGCAATTAAAGATGGCGATTTTGTTCGCGTAAATTTTACTGGTAAAATTAAAGAAACTGACGATGTATTTGATACTACTTATGATGAAATAGCTCAAGAAGCTGAAATTTTTGATGAAAATAAAACTTATAAACCAATTCCTATTGTAGTTGGGGGAAATCATTTATTACCTGCTATTGAAAAAGAAATTGTTGGACTTGATGCTGGAGACCGTAAAACTGTAGAAGTTGACAGTGAAAACGGATTTGGTCCTCGTGATCCAAAAGCAATACAATTAATACCAATGAAAGAATTCAAAAAACAAGGTATGACCCCATATCCAGGTATGAGAATTTCCGCTGAAGGTGGAGAAGGAAAAATCTTAACAGTTAACGGTGGAAGAGTAAAAGTGGATTTCAACCACCCATTAGCAGGTAAAGACTTAGTTTATGATGTCGAAGTAACTGAAATCATTGATGATCCTGAAGAAAAAATCAAAAGTATGATTGAGTTACATTATAGTAATCCTAATATAGATTTAGACAAAACTGAAATTTCCATTGAAGACGGTATTGTTAACATCCAATTAGACGAAATGGCTAAATTCGACCAGCAATCTTACATGGATGTTACCTTTGCAAGATTCAGAATAGCTAAAGACATTTGGGAAAACATTGAAGAAGTCACCAAAGTTAACTTCGTTGATGCTTTCGAAAAAAGAGAAGAAACTGATGAAGAAGAAGATGAAGAATAGATTTTCCCTTCCTAATGGGAAGTATCCAAAATTTCAATATTTTATTTAAATTAATATTAATTGCATCATAATAATTATATTAGTTTGTTATTGAAATTATTATAAAATAGGAGTTTGTTTTACAAATAACTCCCATTACATTATTTTTTTTAGTTTTTTAGTATATTACCAATTATTTTCTTCATTTACCAAAATTTCCTCTGCAACACCACTGTAAATCATATCCAAAGCTACATCAAAACCTGTTTTATATTCTTCTACTATGTTTACTTCTTCAGCAATGTTATCTGCTTCCACTTGCCTATGCCTACCCATTTTCTCATAATCCACATGTATAGTTAATTATTAGTTTTTAACTATTTTTAATGAAATTAGAGGTGTTTAAATTGTATTTTTTTGATAGATTTTTAATCAATTTTTTCGTGACATTTGAGTCATTTATATCGAAAAAATATGTTACTGAAAGCAATAAATTTGTTAGAAGACGTAAAATGAGTTTTAAGGAATATATACTTTATATTTTGACTCAAACAGGTTGTACAAACTTTGCTGAAGCTCATAAATTTTATACGAAAACATTGAATCATGAATTTGAAAGCATTACTCGTCAAGCAATTGGAAAACAACGAATGTATATTAGTTCAAAATTATTTTTGGATATGTCTGAGTG